>Ga0210384_10002546_pt1 | contig 22145 bp, 25 predicted proteins | sample IncBWH2MmetaG_FD_160574 | JGI IMG/M metagenome (GOLD analysis project Ga0210384, IMG submission 160574) | Forest soil microbial communities from Barre Woods Harvard Forest LTER site, Petersham, Massachusetts, United States - Inc-BW-H-2-M | ecosystem: Environmental > Terrestrial > Soil >...
CCGCAACGCTGGAAATTCTCCTCTCACCATTCGCGTTCCGATCCCAATCGATTCAGTATCCCTTTCAGCGCGGGCCATCACCCCACCCCGATTGGGTCCGGAACGCTTCGAAGTCAGAGGAAGTGAAGCTCATATCTCCGATCCACCTAACTTGTATTCAGCTGCGCTCATTTTGACATAAGGGAATTTAGGATGGGGCAGCTTAAACCATTTCCGTTCAAAATATCGGTCGTGCAAATATTTTCCGCGCAAGAGGATGGCGGTGACGAGAGTCGCGTAAAACGGAAATAGGCCGCAAGCGCATTGGCCTAACACCGCGTGAATTGGACTGCAAGCCCACGAAGCGTTGAGAAGAATTGTTCAAGTAACCGAGTAACCGGCAAACCGGCAAACCGGCAAACCGGCAAACCGGACAGAACCCAGTCAGGAGGACTTTGCAGATCAGGCTATACCCACTCCCAACTGAGACAAGCCTCTGGTGGAATTATGTAGCGTCGGCGGCGGTTCGGTAAGCTTCAATGGCTGGTGCCGTGTTCCACGGCCACATAACGTCGAACGCCACAGAAGAAATTTTATGTGGTCGACCACATAAAATCTCCCAGACCCAAGTTGTTCCTTCCGGGAGCTTGGAGACGGAGAGACACTCCATCGGTTCGATGAAGGCAGCTTTAAGCCTCGGCAACTTGTCTAGCGATGTTTTCGACATAATGGTGGCTATGGTGGCTGGGCTGAAATCGTTTCCGGCCAGCGTAGTACACCTCTATCACAAGAGAGGCCGGGCCGCCCAATGGAGCGATCCGGCCCGACCCTCGGCTGAACTGCGCTACCAATTATTGGTTTATTGGTTCTTGTGCCCCGCCCTAGCAGACCGGCGTTTGGGTTGTTCGGACGATAGTGATTCGCCTTTCACAGATTCTTGGATGTCTTTAAAAGCAGGAGCTTCTACGATCTCCCAGTCTTTGCCCTCGTTCCAAGGCCCACGTGCATTGATTTCTCCGTCGTCGCCTTCACCTGTCGAATCATCCATGTACTTATTGACCCACTGGGGATCCGGTGGAATCTTCCCGATTTCCAAGGGGTGCTTCCCCATGCTCTCCAGCGCTGCCATAAACGCCTTCATGTGCGTGATTTCACGCGTCATGAGGAATTTCAGCGCGTCGACAGAGCCGGCGTCATCAGTGAAGTTGATCAGACGTTCGTAGACGATCTTCGCACGGGCTTCCGCTGCGATATTGCTTCGCAGATCGACATCAAGTTCGCCCGTGATCTTCAGATAGTCCGCTGTCCAAGCATCGCCCATGGAGTTGAACAAACCGACGCCTCCCCCTCCTGCAATTGCGATTAGTGGATCGGCCTCAGCAGCATTGCGGTTCTTTTTCATCGGCTTCAAGTGCATCCGAGCAAGAGTTCCTACGATCTCCAGGTGGCTCAATTCTTCCGTCCCGATATCCATCAAAAGATCTTTCCGTTGCGGGTCATCGCAGTTCAGACCTTGCACGGAGTATTGCATCGCGGCAGCCAATTCACCGTTTGCGCCCCCGAACTGTTCCAGCAACATGTTTCCAAAGGCCGGATCAGGTTGATCAACCTTGACGGTGTACATCAGTTTTTTGACGTGGTGGTACATACAGTCTCCTTTTTAGCTTCTCGATTGTGAAAGGCTGGATCAGCTGGAGGTTAAATTTCTAACAGCAATAGCTAATCTCGCGCTGCTGCTGGCACCTTTACCTTTCGCCGAGGTGAACGCCTCTTCGACGGGGTCTTCAGTTAGTGACGTGGTTTCTCCAGTTGGATGGTGGTCTGCGTCGGGGTCTAGTGCCAACATGCCAGAGAGAGCATCGCAGTGCAAGGTGACGCAAAAAGCTCAAACCTCCTCAATAGCCACCGGCGCTAGCACTTTTGTGCAACGTTTGCGGCGAACTCGGACGATCGTACGATCTGTTGGTTTGAGCTTTCGTTAGTTCTTGTTTAAAACCAGGAACGAGCTCTTCCACTATATCGCTGACTTTGGACGTGGCCATGCCTACCAAAGCGCCTTTGAGCGCGCTCCAAGTGGCCCAGGGTTCGCCCACGTCCTGGCCGTAAGTGCGTTGCGATCCGGGGCGAGCAGATGGGCCATCGGGGACCCCGGGTGCGTCCCATCGAGCCCTCCTAGAAGATCGCCGTGCAGGAAACAAAGCGGAAAGGAGCAGGCCACCGCCGAATGCCACAGCCATCGCGGTCCAGGGACGCTCGTCAAATTGGGCGCGCCAGTCAACTGCGGATTTTACTTTTTCCTCTAGTTCACTGAAGTTGTCGCTGAGGTCGTTCCTTGTTTCTTGGATGTGCTGTTCTATTTGATTTGATGTTTGGCCCATTGGACGTTCTCCTCCAAGCTTTTAATGGCTTTGTCTGGACTCAGATTTGTGCGTCTCAACTTCTCCCTACCCGAACCAATAACTGCGACGGCTACAATGGCCAGGATCACTCCAACGAGCAATGCGGCCAACCAAGCGGGCATTACCGTTGACAGGCCGTAAACAGCTGCCAAGAGCATGAAGCCAATTCCATAAATGCCCGAAATTAGGCCCATTCCGAACGCGGCAGCGGGCCTGGCGGCTTTACTCGCTTCTTCCGTTATTTCGGTTTTTGCTAGGCGAAATTCAGATCGAATAATGTCCTGCAAATTGCCTACGATATCCTGTAGGACTTCAGGGACAGATCGCTGTGTTTGGGGTGTCGCCATACCGAGCTCCTCCGGGAGAAATTACTCGTTGCTTCGCAGACCACGGGCAACCAGGAAGCCCAGAATTGCGGCCGCCGCCAGCGACTGTCCCGGATAACGCTTCACCAGATCCTGAAGGTCATCGGCCATGCCCTTCAGATCGGTTCGACGAACATAGTCGGCTGTCGCTTGCAGCTTATCCGCAGCGGAGTGAGCCGCACCGGAGAGTTTGTCACCGCTCGAGTGCAATGAAGATGCTGTCTGGTCTAAAGCACCCGCAGCGGATGCACGCGAACTATCGATCTTGTCTGCAGCCTGACGACCGAAGTCTGCCACTTTTTCCTTAACATCCGCGGCCGTTTGCGATACCTGTTCTTGCATCCGGGCGGCCGTTCCGGTGGCACCCGGACCTGTCGATTCGCCGTATGTAGACTGACCCGATGGTTTATTGTAGTCGTCCATTTGCTTTCTCCCTCGTCGGATGCAATATCCGCGCTGACTATTTTTCTCGGTTTCGATTCTACGAAACACGTACATCGTAAGACTCGCTTGGGGGGAGGAATATCCGATGAAGGCCTGAGCTGACGCTAACACATACGTTATGTGGCGGAGGGCGGTTCTTCTAAGCCCGGCAACATAGGGTTAGCACAAGCAGAATACGATTCTTGGATGTAATATGGGGCCTGTTCTGAGCATGGAATGGCGACATCGAGGAAATGTTCCCGGCAGCACGACTGTCCATGGTGCGGCAGCGCCCAGATATACAGAATAGAGCGCCGAGGGCTCATGGACTGGTTACGCGCCGCCTTGCTGGGTGTCCGGCCCTTCTGGTGTGAGGAATGTGGCCGAAAGACCTACAAAAATCCCGCAGAGAATGAAGTTCAAGAAGTTGAAAATCGCTTTCGGATATCTAACACCGTCGCTTTTTCGAGGCAGCGTCCCTCCCTACCGCGAGACCTAGTCAAGCTAAAGCTAACACCCGGTTTGGGTAGAACACTGACGGCTCTGCTCAGGAGTGCCGGTAAGGCATGGATCGCGAACAATGCACCCAGGCTGGGGGCCGCCCTGGCGTTTTACACGCTTTTTTCCCTTGCTCCAGTGCTAATCGTCGCTGTGTCGGTTGCTGGGTTTGTTTTCGGAGCGAAAGCTGCGCAGGGAGAGATAGTTCGCGAGTTTCAAGCTTTGATGGGTCTGCAGGGCGCCAAGGCCATCGAGACAATCCTGCAGAGCGTTGACCGGCCTTCGCTAGGAGTGTTTGCGAGTACGCTCGGAATAGTTGCCATATTGGTTGGGGCATCGGGGGCGTTTAATGAGCTTCAAGACGCCCTCAATACGATCTGGAAAGTTGACAGTAGCGCCAAGAGCTTCTGGACGATTGCGATCAAACAACGGTTTTTCTCGCTCGGCGTCGTTTTGGCTACCGGATTTCTATTGCTCACTTCATTGGTTGTGACTGCCTGTTTGTCGGTCGCGGAAAGATTCGTGGGTAGCCTAATGCCCAAGCCGCTCTTGCTTCTGGAATCACTGAACTTCGTCTTCTCGTTCGGAATGATTACGATCCTGTTCGCGTCGATATACAAATTTATTCCCGACACTGCAATTCGTTGGAGGGACGTCTGGATGGGAGCGGCGGTAGCGTCATTGCTCTTTTCGGTTGGTAAAGTGATCATCGGCGTCTATCTTGGTCATTCTGCCCTAGCCTCAGCTTATGGTGCCGCAGCTTCCCTCGTTATTTTCCTAGTTTGGATCTACTACTCGTCGCAGATCCTGCTGTTCGGGGCTGAACTCACGTACGTATACGCCACAAAATATGGCTCGCGACTGGAAAAGTGATTTGCCACGGAACCGTGCTGAACATTTCGTTTGGGACCGGACTGAGTGCCATCGGAGCCACCAAATCTCTCCGGAGAAAAACGCTTACATGGCTTTGTATTTGGCTTTGTTTGTTTGTTTTCTCTTGCTCTACCCGGAATTCATACACCGTTACTACAACATTCCGAACTTGCTCGGGACCTATGTCATTGGAGTGCCGATCGAGGAACCCATGTTCGCCGCATCGGGTGGCGCCGTCTGGACTGTTGCGTACGAATACGTGCAGGGGTATCGCCCTACGTTGGTAAGGCCATTGCGTTTTAGCCATGTTTGAAATGGCGGATGCGGTGCGGTCACGTGACCGCGATGCTGTTCCTGTGGCATCTTCTCTATAACTCACCGACGCGGTGGCCGGTTTTGAGGCCGAGACGTCAGGTGGTTTATCCCGCCAGAAGAACAATTGTGACATATACTATACTAGGGTATATTATAATATGTAGGAACAGGGAATGGCTCACACAACAAAAGACAAACTAAAACTCTTGAGTCGGGTTCGGAGGATTCGGGGACAGGTGGAAGCTATCGAGCGGGCGCTCGACGGTGGACAACAATGTTCCAGCGTGCTCCAGCTCATGGCGGCCTGTCGTGGTGCTTTGAACGGCCTGATGGCGGAAGTGCTAGAGGGGCATATCCGATTCCACGTTCTCGACCCGAAGTCCGGCAAGAACACTCCCCAGATGGAAGCGGCCGAAGAGCTCATCGACGTCGTGAAGACCTATCTGAAGTAGTCCGGATTTCACGGAAATGGAGACTCCATTATGACCCAAGCGGAATTGAAACAAGCCGAAGGTGTAAGGAGTGATGACGAAGCCGAAATGCTTCGGTCGTCAGATCGCGACGACGATGTAGACGGTCATGGGCACCAGCATGCGTTGAATTGGCGGGAGATTAACCGCGTTCTATTTGTGGCCGCGGCAGCGGCCGCCATTTGGTTTCTCGGTGACGCCCGAAATCCTTATGTCACAGGAATCGGGGTAATTTGTACGATTGTTGGTGGTTTTCCAATCTTCCACGAAGCCTACCAGAACCTCATTCAGCGACGCATGACGATGGAGCTTTCCATGGCCATCGCGATCGTGGCTGCTCTGGCGATCCGCGAAATCTTCACGGCTCTGGTCATCACGCTGTTCGTTCTGGTGGCCGAAATTCTCGAAGGACTGACGGTCGGGCGCGGGCGCACTGCCATCCGTCATTTGGTCGGTCTGTTGCCCACAACGGCCACGGTGCGCAGAAATGAATCCTGGCACGATGTTGAGACGAACGAAATTGCGGCTGGTGAGATCGTTCTCGTGAAGCCTGGCGCTCGAATTCCAGTGGATGGGATTGTTGCTGGAGGTCACTCCTTCGTCGATCAGGCAACGATCACGGGCGAATCAATGCCTACGGAGAAGAGCAAGGGAACCTCCGTCTATGCCGGAACGATCAATCAATCCGGTGCACTCGAAATCCGCGTGGACCGGATGGGGCGTGACACTACGTTCGGCAAGATCATTGACGCGGTGGAGCGAGCGGAAAAATCGCGTGCTCCCATTCAAGGGATTGCGGATCGTCTCGCGGGCTACTTAGTTTACTTTGCGCTTGGAGCGGCGGCGCTCACATTTTTGATCACCCACAACGTGCGGTCGACAATTTCTGTCGTCATCGTCGCCGGGGCGTGTGGAATTGCGGCGGGAACACCGTTGGCAATTCTTGGCGGCATTGGACGCTCCGCGCAACTCGGCTCGATCATCAAGGGCGGCCTGTACCTCGAATCGCTCGCGACCGTCGATACAATTCTTCTCGACAAAACGGGAACTTTAACTTACGGCACTCCCGAAGTGGTTGATGTTCGTCCCGCCGAAGAGGTTTCTGTTGCTTGCCTGCTGCAAGCGGCGGCGACCGCGGAATCGCGGTCCGAGCATCCGGTCGCCAAGGCAATTTTAAACAAGGCATCGAAAATGGGAATCTCCAGCGAAGAACCCGAAAGATTCGATTACACGCCTGGGAAAGGGATCGTCGCGGCGCGTGGCGAAACTGAAATCATCGTCGGCAATCGGCTCTTTCTCGAGGGGCATCGGATTGCGATGCCTGCCAGCGCGGCCTCCCAAACGGATTCGGAGATTTTTGTAGCGCAAAAAGGCAAATTCCTCGGAACTCTCGTTGTTGCGGATATGCTTCGGCCCGAAGCAACGAAAGCGATAGCAGATCTCAAATCGATGGGGTTGAAGAGTGTGCTGGTCACGGGAGATTCCAAGGCTGTCGCTGCGGACATCGGTGGAAAACTGGGCGTGGACGAGATTGCCGCTGAACTCTTGCCAGAAGAGAAGCTTGCGTTGGTTAGCCGGCTCACTGCGGCGCACCACAATGTCGTCATGGTAGGTGATGGCGTTAATGACGCACCCGCTCTGATGAAGGCTACGGTCGGAGTGGCGATGGGCGCCGGTACGGATGTCGCAAGAGAAAGTGCAAACGTCGTTCTCATCGGCAACGATCTTTCGAAGCTTGTCGAAACTTTATCCATCGCACGACGCTGCCGTCGCACGATCATGCAGAACTTTGTCGGAACGCTGGTCGTTGACAGCATCGGGGTTGGCTTGGCTGCGTGCGGATTTCTAAATCCCTTGCTGGCTGCTTTCATCCACGTTTCTTCCGAAATGACCTTCATCTTGAACTCCGCCCGGCTGCTTCCGCCAGTCTCCTCTGCTCATGGTCTGGTGCACGGACTATTTTCCCAATCGTCCACGGTCACACAGGACTAGATGAGAACCTATGTCTGATTCGGCACATCCTCTGGCAACGAAGCGGCTGGTTATCGGGCATCTCACGGTTTGCCAAGGATGCTGTTGCGGAAACACCGAAAACGGAAGACCTCCGGTTCCAGTGGACTGGCTCAAAAAGGAGTGGCGCGCCAGGGGCTTACTAAAGCGCGTTCAACTGACAATCAGCGGCTGCCTAGGACCCTGTGACCTTCCTAACGTAGTGACTGTCTCGAACGAGGACGGGACGCAATGGTTTGGGGAGATTACAGAATTCGAGCAATACCGGGATCTTGTTGACTGGGCGACGCGTTCCAGGGATGCTGGCGAACTGCTGCCCGTTCCAAAAGAATTCCAGCGACATACCTTGCATCCATTCCGTAAGCCTGATTCGCGCGCTGAGCGTTGAGTTGGCTCATTTCAAATACCGGTTCACGAGATCAATCAGTTCCTCGGTGGCCTCGGCCTGTTCGGTCGTTGGTTTTCGGCTGGGATCGACAACGTGGAAACGGACATGGCCCTCAAGGACTTCGGCCATAAGTCCATTGATTGCACCGCGGCAAGCGGCGATGGTTTGCAGCACTTTGGAGCACTCCTGGTCACTCTCCAACGCCTTCTCAATGGCGCTGATCTGTCCCTTGATTCTCCTGACACGATTCAGGAGCTTTTCCCTGCCCTTGGTCGTATGTGCCATTCTGCTCAACTCCTCATTGCCCAATGATACTATCCCGCAGTATAGTAATTGAACGCTGTTGGGAAACTCGGCGAGACGCGGGGTTGATTACCGCCTAGTTGCACTGAACGTCAAAGCGACCACCGGCATAGTGTAAGTATCGAAATGGACGGCACGCACAAGTCGAAGCACACCTGGGTCAGGGTGCTGGCGTTTGCCCTGGTGGTCCTGTTCGTGGTGTTTAGTGTTCAGGCCCTGGGCCACTCCCATGAAAAAGGGCAGAATGAAGCCACGTGCCAGGTCTGCCAAGCGGCGCACATCGGCGCTGCTCCAGGGTCGGCCACCCTTTGGTTGTTCACTCCGCTTTCCGCAAGTGGCTACGTTGAACCGTTCGTTGTTGCGTTTCACCAACAACTTTTCTTTCACGATTCTCCTTCCCGCGCTCCTCCTGCTGCGCAATAAACCAATACTCCTAGCCGATTCGTCCATAGCGCGCTGAACCCACAAGTGGGTCGGCGCAACCGCCATTTTTCCGGGCGGCCACTCCAACAGCAGACAACGTTCAACTGGCGGTTCACAGGAGAAATTCGAATGGTTCTTAAGAAGCTGGCGTTTTTCGTTCTAATTTTAGGTTCATTGGTTTGCGGAATCCCGAGCTGGGCGCAACTGGGAAACTCAGGGTCGATTGAAGGTACTGTGAAGGACCCTTCAGGGGCAGCGGTGGCCAACGCCACGGTCGAGATCAACTATCCCGTGAGCGGTTACACGCGAACCGTTGCAACATCGGCTGACGGAACCTTCCGATTCACGAACGTTCCGTTCAATGGATACCACATGACCGTGACGGCGAACGGCTTTGCGAACTATGCGCAAGATGTGGAAGTACGTTCGGGAGTTCCGACGAAAGTGGACGTCAGCCTAAAGGTCGGAACGGCGGTGACCCAGGTGATGGTGGAATCGAACGGCGCGGACCTGGTCGAGAACGATCCGACGTTCCATACCGATGTGGACCGCGAGCTTTTCAAGAACGTACCGCTTGAAAGCGCGTCTTCTTCCGTCAGCTCGCTGGTGACGCTCACAACGCCGGGCGTGGCGGCAGATTCGAATGGACTGTTCCACGGACTTGGCGATCACGCGTCGAATTCGTTCTCCGTCGACGGACAGCCGATCACGGACCAGCAGAGCAAAGTGTTCTCCAACCAGATTCCATCCGAGTCGATTCAGTCGCTGGAGGTCATTTCCGGTGCGCCTCCCGCGGAGTTTGGAGACAAGACCAGTCTAGTGATCAAGGTGACCACGCGGTCGGGCTTGGGAGCCGATCAGCCGCACGGCAGCGTAAGTACTTCCTACGGCAGTTTTGGCACTCCAAGCATTTCCGCGGATCTCGCCTACGGCGGCAAGACCTGGGGAAACTTTATCGCACTGAACGGGCTACGAACCGGGCGCTTTCTCGATCCGCCCGAACACACCGCTCTGCATGACAAAGGGAACGAAGAAAACATTTTTGATCGCGCAGATTACAAATTTTCCGATGCCAACACGGTGCAATTGAACCTGGGCTACACGCGTTCGTGGTTCCAGACGCCCAATTCCTTTGATGCGCAAAGCGCTGTCGGCTGGTCCGCGCCCTGCACTGGAGGGCAGACCGTTTCCTGCGGCGGCCTCGGGCCGGACGGCCTCGTAGTCGGCCCGCAAGATCAGCGTTCCAAAATCACAACCTTCAACGTAGCTCCGAGCTTCGTGCACTTGATCGGGACCGAGGCTGTTTTCACAATTGGAGCCTTCGTTCGCCAGGATCAATTCAAGTATTCTCCGAGCGCGAATCCTTTCGCTGATCTGACTCCTAATCTGCAGAGCGACAGTATCGCGCAGAGCCGCCGGCTGACGAACTATGGACTGCGGTCGGACATTTCCTACGTGAAGGGGATCCACAACATCAAGGCAGGAATTACCTACACACAGACGGCCCTGACGGAGAAAGATTCGTTTGGGATCGTCGATCCGAACCTCCTGCCGTCGTTGACAGACGTAAACGGAAATCCCTGCCAGGTGAACGGGGTCAACCTTGCGGCGCCTTGCACAACTCTGGCGCCCTATGACCTGACCCTGGGGGGCAAATACTATTTCTTCCCCGGCCACACAGACGTTAAGGAGTTGGCGGTTTACGTCCAGGACACGATTACCAAGGCGAATTGGGTTTTGAACCTGGGGATTCGCGGGGATAAGTACAACGGAATAGCCCGTGGCGGCCAAGCCCAACCAAGGCTTGGAATCGCGTACAACATCAAGCCGACGAACACCATTCTGCGCGTGTCCTATGCGAGGACCTTCGAAACGCCCTTCAACGAAAACTTGGTGCTGGCCAGCACAGGTTGCAATGATCCGGTGGTGAATGCCTTGCAGGGTGCGCTTCAAGGCTACCCGTGCATCACGAATCCGTTGAGCCCGGGCTGGAGAAATGAATTTCACGCCGGGTTCCAACAGGCATTCGGGAAATACCTAGTGGTTGATGCCGAGTATCTTTGGAAGTATACCCACTTGGCGTACGACTTCAGCGTGTTTGGGAACACGCCCGTCACCTATCCAATCGAATGGCACAACTCTAAAATTCCGGGGTACATGCTGCGCGCCAGCGTGCCGAATTTTCATGGGCTGACGGCGTATTTCGTTGCGTCCAGCGTGGCAGCACGCTTCTTCCAGCCACAAGTTAGCGGTCTTGGCGTTACCCCGGCCGGACAAGGCGGAGCGGGAGTCTTCCGCATCGATCACGATGAGCAATTCAACCAAACGACCCACTTGCAGTATCAGCCCTGGAAACGAGGGCCCTGGGTGGGGTTCAACTGGCGGTATGACAGCGGCCTAGTCGCCGGGGCCGTACCCTTCGCAACCAGCGCAAATCCATCCGATCCCGGCTATCAAGTGGACTTGACGGGCCTCTCTGCGGACCAGCAGATTCAGGCGGGATTGTCCTGTGGTAATCAATTCCCGACGTTTAGCGCACCGCTGACGACCTGCGCAGGAAACTTGTACGGCTCCAAGCTGGTGCAGATCCCGAAGCCAGGAACGGAAGACGATGACAAGAATCCGCCGCGCATCCAGCCGCGCCACCTGTTCGACCTTGCCGTAGGCGAGGACAACTTGTTCAACGGAGACCGCTACAAGTGGAGCTTGCGCTTCACGGTAATTAACCTCACCAACAAAACCGCGCTCTACAACTTCCTCTCCACGTTCAGCGGCACGCACTACGTGACGCCTCGAGCAGAAACAGTGGAGTTAGGCTTCCACTTCTAAAATCCTTCGGGCCCGAGAGGCAGGTATGGGCGGGACGCTTCTCGGGCCCGCCGCATTGGTCGGACATAAAACAATTCTTGTGCAGGGCATGATGATGCGGAAGTTGGGCATTCTTACGATGATCGCGCTGGCCCGAAAAAGAGGAGGGCGGTGCATTTCAACGGTCTACGTCAACGCTGTGGACCCTCTTCTATGGGAATGCGCGGGAGGCCACCGGTGGGCCGCTGTTCCAGCGAGCATCCGAAAAGGGACGTGGTGCCCGGATTGTGCAGGTGTAGCGCCGCTGACCCTTGAACAAATGACGGACATGGCCAAGTCGCGTGGCGGCAGATGTCTGTCCAAACGGTACCGCAATGGTGCGACAAAATTGACATGGCGCTGTTCAGTGGGCCACCAATGGAGCGCGACCCCACTTCAGGTGAAGAAAGGGCACTGGTGCCCGTTCTGCGCTCGCGTCGCTCCCTTGACCTTGCCTCTCCTGCAGCGCATCGCGGCCCGGAGAGGTGGTTGTTGCCTTTCCCCGGTTTATGTGAATTCGTTGCATCCCCTCCGATGGAAATGCGCCTCCGGCCATGAATGGCGGGCGGCGCCGCACTCGATCCGGGCTGGAAATTGGTGCCCAGTTTGTGCTCACAACCAGAGACTGAGAATAGAGGAGATGCGTCAACTTGCGAGGGAACGAGGAGGGAGGTGTCTATCGACCAGTTACAAGAACGCGAGTACGCCTCTCGTTTGGGTGTGCAATTACGGACACCAGTGGAGAGCCTGTGCAGCTAGCGTGAAAGGTGGGCGCCGCAGGAAAGGCAGTTGGTGCGGGGAATGTTACAACGGGCGGCGACGATTTCATGAAAGACGAAGCATAACAGGGATGAGAGAGTTGGCGATCGCTCGCGGCGGCGCGTGCTTGTCCACGGAATATCTTGGTAGCAAATTCAAATTGATGTGGAAATGCAAGGATGGCCATCGCTGGCAAGCAGCGCCATCCCATGTCGTTCAGGGTAGCTGGTGTCCGGTATGCGCGCGCAACCAGCGGCTTAGCTTGCCATTTTTCTGGGAGCTTGCGGCAAGCAGAGGCGGAATCTGTTTGTCGGAGGCCTATGCAAACGAGCGCACTGCTCTCCTGTGGCGATGCGCACGCGGACATGAATGGAAGGCCGTGCCGGCCAAAATAAAGCGAGGTTCGTGGTGTCCGACCTGCGCCACCATCGGTCGGAGAAGCCAGTGGATGCAGCAGCGCGCCGATAACCGAAGTGAGGATTACAAAGCTGTGGTGCCCGTGAAAGGGCGACGAATTCGAGACCGCCAGCTGCGAGTTGCACTGAAGGCCGCGAGCTAGTGCTGGTCGCTTGGGGCAGCGTCCGCCGCAAATTCAATTTGATTCGAATTCCATATGCCGTAAACGCAATGCCATTCCGTTTTCAATGTCCACTCATCCTCGCGCTCTTCCCTGAACACAAGCGAAATCCAAGTGCCACCGTAGCTTCCGTTCGACTGCAGTTGGGAGAGAACCGAGTTTCGAGAGGGCTGCCACCATCCTTCACCTTGATTAACATTTTGTATTAAGCTAGATTAACACCTGATCGAGGCAGACTATGGGAATCGTAGGTTTGGCAGCGTTTTCCTTTCTGGCGTTGACGGGACAGGATAAAGGCGTACCGAACGGCGCGGTGTGCGGATCCGTGAAGGATCCAACGGGCAATGCATTGGGTGAAGCGGAAGTGAGACTGCGGGCGGAGGGCGGCGATTCCGGCGAGCGACGAACGACCACGGATGGGGACGGCGAGTTTTGCTTTACCAAGACCGGGGCCAACACTTACGAACTCAGCATAAAAGCAAAGGGATTTCGTGCGGAACGACGGCGTCTAGCGCTGAGAGATGGCGAAACGGCGCGCGAAGTATTCAGGATGGCGCTAGAGACCGTAACCGAGCAGATAACGGTCGCAGAGGGCGGTGCGGATCCAACTTCGTTGAACGTCGCGGAGACAAGGATAGGCGAAGGCCTTCTGAAGAACCTCCCAAGTGAAAGCACCAACGCAGCACTGAGTTCGATTTTGACACTGACGACACCGGGCGTGGCGGCGGACTCAAATGGAGTCTTTCACCCTCTTGGGGAACATGCGGAGACGTCGTTCAGCATCGACGGACAGCCAATTTCGGACCAACAAAGCCGGATTTTCTCGAATCAGATTTCGGCCAGCACGATCGAGGAAATGCGGACTTTGCAGGGTGCACCACCGGCTGAGTATGGCGATAAGACGAGCCTGATCGTAGAAGCGCGGACGCGGTCGGGGCTGGATGCCGGACAAGCAACGGGAAGCGTGACTTTGGGTTACGGATCCTTTGCGACACCGACGGCGAGCGTGACGCTGAGTTCGGGCAACAAGGCACTTGGGAATTTCTTGGCGGCGGATGGTGTAAACAGCGAGCGATTCCTGGATACACCAGAGTCTGTGCCGCTGCACGCGAAGGGAAACGCCGAGAGCGTATTTGATCGCATCGACTGGAAGTGCAGCGAAGCGACGTCGGTCCGGCTGAATTTGTCGGCGGCCAGATCCTGGTTTCAGGTACCGAACACCTACGACCAGGAGAGTACCGCTCAAGATCAGCGACAGCACATGACGAGTTTCAACGTGGGGCTGGGATTCTCGCATGTTTCGAATTCTTCCTTGCTGACGAGCGCCAACACTTGGGTACGGCAGGATCGGGTGAACTATTTCCCCTCAGCGGACGTGTTTTCGGACCAGCCGGTAACACTCCAACAGTCCCGGCGCCTGACGAGTACAGGTATGCGGGGCGACGTGTCGTACAGCCGAGGACGGCACAGCGCGAAGGCGGGTGTGCAGGTGCAGGTAACACCGCTGGCGGAGCAGTTTCGGACGGGAGTGACGAATGCTGCGTTCAATTCGCCGTGCGCGGACGCCGTTGGCACGCCGGTTGGCAATGCGTCGTTGACGGCTACAAATCAATGCAGCGCTGTCGGCTACGCCGTGAATCCATCGTTTCAGCCGGCACTGCTACCGTACGATCTAACACGCGGCGGCACGCCGTTTGCGTTTCGCGGCGGAGCGACGATCTTTGAAGACAGCGCTTACGTGCAAGACAGCGTGAAGTTGGGGGCGGCGCAAGTGAACGTAGGAATTCGCTACGACAATTACGATGGATTGAGTAAAGGTCATGCGTTCGAACCGCGAACAGGTGTGGTGTATACCTGGCACGCGACAGGGATGGTCTTTCACGTTTCGTACGCGCGCGTTTTCCTGACGCCGTACAACGAAAACCTGGTGCTTTCGAGTGCGACGGGTGCAGGAGGGTTAGGAAACGGATCGCTTGGCGCGACCGACGTGCAACCGCTGACGCCGGCGCGGAGAAACCAGTTCAATACGGGCGTCGAATGGCAGGTGGGAACAAAATTCAACCTGCAGGCAGAATATTTCTGGAAGTATACGGACGGGGCGTACGACTTCAATACGATCTTGAACACGCCCTTGAACTTTCCGATCCAGTTTCGGAGGTCGAAGATTGACGGCGCTCTGGTGCGGGCGACGCTGACGAACTGGCACGGCTTGAGCGTCTTCACCGTAATGGGACACAGTCGGTCGCGACTGTTCAGCCCGGAAATCGGTGGAATCGATTTTGGGACGAGCTACGCGCCCGTGGCGCGCCCCGATCACGACCAAGGATTCGAGCAGACAACGAACGCGCAGTACGAATTTTCACGGCGCGCAATGCGGGGTTTGTGGCTGGGACTGACGTGGCGCTACGACAGCGGCCTGGTGGTAGTAGGTGTGCCGGACTATGCGACGGCGCTGGCTCTAACCGGAGACCAGCAGCAACAAATGGGACTGTATTGCGGGAATACATTCGCAACCGTGGCGATTCCCCTCCGATCGTGTGGATCGGCATCGTATGGCGCGACACTGGTTCATATCGTTGAACCAGGAACCTATAACGCCGATACAAATCCGTCACGAATCAGGGCGCGAAATCTGTTTGATATTGCGATTGGTTCGGATCGCATATGGAAGCGTGATCGATTCGCACTGGGTGGCAAGCTGGCGGTTGTGAACCTGATGGACAATGTCGCGCTATATAACTTCTTGTCGAGTTTTTCGGGGACGCATTTCCTATCGCCCCGAACCCTCGAAGCGAGCGTCACGTTCCGGTTCTGAGCCGAGTGCCGCCGTTCTGACTGATGGAGTGCATTTGCATGCGATCGACTTTCACTGCCGCCGTAGCAAACCGGGCGGCAATACGGCTGGCAAGATGGGCCAGCGACCCTCGGTTGTTACGCAGCAAATCTGAGGCTCGGCGGTCTTCACTCATAATCGCGACAGAGGTATATCTATATATATACCTTTATCCTGGTTCCTCCGAAGAACAGAACCGGCAACAAGATCCATAGATGCTTGTCATTTAAAGCCTATAATTACAGGCTTTACAGGGATATATTCTATTTAGAGCCTATAAAATCAAGGGCTTTATAGAATAAACATATTGATATCTATAAAGCTCTTAAATATAGGCCTTATTGTTATTTTTATCGATAAAGCCTATAATTATAGGCTATGAGCGATATGCAATTTAAGTCTCCGCGGGAACTGCAAATCGAGCTCGGTCAACGCATCCGGCAGCTCCGTTTGTCCCGCAACATCGATCAGCGAGCGGTCGCGGAGAAGGCCGGAGTTACGCGAGCGGCATTACAAAACCTTGAAGCGGGCCGGGGCTCATCGGTGCAGACGCTGCTTCGCATTTTGAAGGCACTGAACTTTCTCGAAGGCATAGAGATGCTGGCGCCGCAACCAACCGTTAATCCGCTCGCGCTTCTGAAAACGAAGACTCCCCCGCAGCGAGCACGTCACCGCCGCCTGGCTCGGCCAAGGAAGGCAAATTCTTGAGCATCCCCGTCATCGAAGTTCGCGCTTGGGGAAAGCTGGTCGGAGCCATAGCGCCGGACCCAAAGCTCGGCTACTACGCATTTGGCTATGATCCGTCATGGCGTCGCCTGGGAATCGAACTCGCTCCCATCACGATGCCGGTGACAGATTCCCGAGAAATATTCATCTTTCCGAGCCTGCCGGAGGCCACGTTTCGGCGACTGCCCGCAATGTTTGCGGACGCGCTGCCCGACGATTTCGGCAACGCGTTGATCGATGCTTGGATGGCGGAGCACGGAACCAAGAAATCGGAAGTAACGACGTTTGATAGGGTGGCTTACATGGGGAAACGTGGCTTGGGAGCTCTCGAATTCAAGCCGGCACTGGGTTCACACCGCGAAAGCGCGGCGCCACTGCAGATCAAATCGCTTGTCGAGGAAGCCAGGAAGGCAGTGGAGGGCGACCTTTCTGCGGACGCCCACGCCAAGGCTGCTTTGGCGAACATTATTCGAGTTGGCACATCGGCTGGTGGCGCCCGCGCTAAGGCGGTCGTCGCCTGGAATCCGGCGACAAATCAAATGCGGAGCGGTCAGTTCGATATCGCGCCCGGGTTCGAACCTTGGATTGTTAAGTTTGATGGCATCGGAAAGGATTTCGAGCTTGGTACGGGCGGAAATTACGGCCGTACGGAATATGCGTACTACAAGATGGCGACGCAGGCGGGAATCGTGATGTCACCGTGCCGGCTGCTTGAAGAGAACGATCGTGCCCACTTCATGACGCGGCGCTTTGACCGGGATGTGGCGCAGGGCAAGACAATCAAACACCACATGCAGACACTCTGCGCGATCAATCACCTGGATTACAAGCAGCGCGGCACGCACGCCTATTCCCAGCTTTTCATGACCGTGTCGGAGCTGGGACTCGGCGACGATGCAATACAGCAGACGTTCCTGCGTATGGCTTTCAATGTCATGTCCAGGAACTACGACGACCACACCAAGAATTTTAGCTTCCTCCTCAAGCAGGGCCAGAGTTGGGAACTGGCCCCCGCATACGACGTAACCCACGCGCACAACCCAAGAAGCGAATGGACCTACCAGCATTTGATGAGCGTCAACGGGAAGTTTGATGGAATTACGAGGGCGGACTTGCTGGCAGAAGCCGATCGATTTAGCGTGCCGCGGAGGCAAGAATTGCTTGGAGATGTTCGTTCGGCGCTCGACAACTGGACCGAACACGCAAAGGCGGCAGGGTTGAGCCCGGGAAAGACCGACGAACTTCGTCGAGACTTCCTGCTCTTATGAAACAGAGTGGCGAGTGGTTCACAAGTGGTTGCCTAACGAATATCATGGCTCGTCAAAAAGGTTGAGTTGGCGCGCTGTTTCCCCGATGGCCTTTGGGGGAATCTGGCGAGCCGGCCGGCAACCATTCGGTTGAAAGCTGCACGGCCATTGCACGGTTGCGGACGCCGTTCCGACCTGAGAGTCTCTCTGCTCGAGCCGGCGAAGCCCTTTCATGATTTTGCTTTTGGTTTCCTGGCCCGGTTCCCTCTGTTTCCTGCCCATTGCTGCGTTGCCTTTTTCCTGTCGTTGAGCTGCGGCTGTCTCTCAATGCCATCAGCCTCCAGGTATTTATGCAGCGGGCCGACTGATCCCTCGGGCTCGGACTGACCCAGTATTTTTTTCCGCAGGGTCTGGGCCGGTAGTGCGCGAAAATGGAGCGGGTCCCTAAGGTTCTGCAATTCCCGGTAATAATAAAGCGCCGTCGGGTGCTTCCCGTTGAACCTCAGCTTCTTTAGAAACTCGATCTCTTCCCCGGTCGCATCGCCACTGACAGACTGGAGGCGAAGGAATTCTTTGAGCCCTGGCTCTTCCTCGGTTTGCGCAGATTCCCTTTCGACAAACTCAAATTTCTTTGCGTAACCTGGAATCAGTCTCTGATTCAAAACGATTTCCATGCCGAAGGTTGCGAGGTCGATATCCCAAGATTCGATCAGCGGATCCAGAAAGGAAACGCAGTTCTCAACGGACACGCTGAAGGCATCTGCGTCCAGGAACTCGAGGATGCTGACTCGCAACGCTTCATAACTTCGGCCGCTAAGCCGTGCCACCGAGTGGAGCCAGGTTTCACTCTCCAATTCGTCTCTTGCGACTCTCTTGAGCACGTCCAAGAGCTTTTGCGTGACCAGGCGCTCGAGTTCGCCGAAGGGCTGCTTTTCAAATATCACCCGTACTTGCTGTTCTTTGCCGGGTGCGCACTTGCGAAGAATCAACTCACGAACTTCTTTAAACAAGGGCTTCGGTGGGTCGTCCAGATTTCGCTTCAACACCTCCTTACGCTGATGGTCCGCCAGCTTCGCAAGCTTGCCGCCCGGGAGCTTCAAGAATTTCCCCATCTTGTCATAAATGTCAGTCCGGCCCGGTTCTGGGGGCAATTTTTTGCGAGTCAGCAGCTGGGAAATGTAGGACTCCGTGACCTCGGCGGCGACCGCCAGGTCTCTTTGTTCCAGCCCCAATTCTTCCAGCCGCTGTTTGATCACCAGGCAGACATCCATTGCATCCCTCGCCTAATTAACTGCCACTGATTAACTCTGAAAATGCTCCCAGATTGTGCTTGACAGGTCAAGTGAATTAACCTATTTTAGTTAAGGTACTGAGGGAGTCTTCAGCGTCAGTTAAACCATCAGAGGTTATCTGAATCCCCTTGGGCAGCCAACCAAGGAGGTTGACATGTTTGCACGCAAAGTATCGATGCACCTGAAAAACGACGGTGCCCAGGCATTCAAGCAGAAGATTGAAAGTGAAATTATCCCCTTGCTGCGCAAGCAGAAGGGATTTCTCGACGAAATCACCTTCCTATACCCAAGCGGAAAAGAAGTTCATGCCTTCAGTTTGTGGGAGAGCGCGGAGCACGCGGAAGCATACAACCGCGGAGCTTATCCGGAAGTGACGAAGATCCTGGCGCCGGTGGTTGAAGGCACGCCTCGGGTACAGACGTACGAAGTCCTCAATTCAACGATCAAAAGAACCGTCGCCGCCGTAGGGTCCTGAAGCCGACAGGCCTTTCGTTGGGGGGCTAAGTCCGACCTTCAAGTTGTCCGGCAAAACGGGGACGCAGGGGCACGCGAGATTTTCCAATGCTTACGATGATCAAGGAACCGGTTGCAGGTACGCTGTTACGGCCAGAACTCCTATGCGGGGAAGCAGACTTCCGCACCTTAGCCGAAGCTATTGCGTGTGGGATATTCATTAGTCACGACGAACGGCTGCACTATGTGAATCATGCCGCCGAGGCTATCACCGGATATGCACGAGAAGAGCTTTTGTCTATGACCTTCTGGGATTTAGTCCATCCTGATTGTCAACAACTGGGCTTAAATCGAGGGGGCGCGCGCCGTGGGGACACGCAGCAGTATGCGGTCAGGATCCTCACGAAAAACGGCGAAGAGCGGTGGCTCGATATCAGTATAACCATGATTGAGTTTGATGGAATCCTGGCCAGTCTGGTTTCTGCTTTCGACGTCACTGAACGCAAGCACGCAGAAGAGAAGGTACAACTTCTCGCCGTGACTGACCCGCTTACCGGGTTAGGTAACTACCGGCGGTTGGCCGAAGCGCTCGACGCAGAGGTCAAACGCACCGGGCGCACCGGACGGCCATTTGCCGTTCTACTGCTGGACCTGGATCAATTGAAGAAGATCAACGAACGCTACGGCCACTTGATCGGTAGCCAGGCGTTGTGCCGTTTGGCCGATGTTCTTCGGGTCGATTGTCGAGCTATCGACACAGCCGCCCGCTACGGTGGCGATGAGTTTGTGGTCATTCTGCCCGAGACAACGGCGGTGACGGCAAAGCTTGTTGCATCACGTATCCGTACGCGGTTAGCCGCTGATAGTCTCGAGCCACGGCTTTCCGCGAGTATTGGCGTGGCTGTCTTTCCCCAGGACGGCGAAACGATTGAGGCCTTGCTTTGCACGGCAGACCGCGAGTTGTATGGGATGAAGCCGGTGTGAGCAAGAACCATTCCGTTAGTTTGCCGCCGCGTGAGTGCGTCGGGGCGGGGTGGTTCACAAGAAGGTTTCTGCAAAGAAGATAGAGCAGTAATCGAGTCGCAAGTGGGTAAGTCCGGGATTCAGTGAAAGGTGGAATGTATGTATCTACTCGCATGGATTTTCATCGGAGTCGTCGTTGGATGGGCAGCGGGAAGAGTTCTTCAGGGTGAACGTTATGGCCGGTCCCTGGACATCCTCCTGGGTGTTGGTGGCGCTGTAGCAGGCGGATTCCTAATGCGCTCTGCGGGCCTTGCCGGCTACGGTGGAACGATCGTTACAACTATGGTTGCCTTGATTGGGGCAGTGCTTCTGACTGTGCTCACCGCTTACGTGAACGGCAAAAGAATTTACGCGCGGCAACTCTAAACGTCACCTAGCTATGGAAAACTCAAATGTCAGACACCAATAGTGCAGGGACCATTTTGATCAGGGAAGACACACGTTTGCCGGCGAACCTGTCGATTGAAAGTGAACCCTTCTTGCCTGGGTGGAGAGTCGTCAAGGGTCCTAATCGCCAGTGGCCACAACGGAGTACACGGCTCTGATTTTAACTTCTTAAGGATTCGTGGAGATATGATGAAAACGACTCGCAGTTCGATTCTTTGTCTTGTTGTCCTGCTACTCGCGGTGCCATTGCTCCGGGCACAGGATCTTTCCAAGTATCGGCACTTTACGCTTGGAATGAGTTTGACCAAAGTGCTGGAGCGTACTGAACAAAAGATAGCCGACGCACGGCTAATTCATAGCCGCCCAGCGTTGATTCAGGAACTGACTTGGTGGCCGCCGAACCTTCCCGGGACTTCATTCCAATCGGATACTGCCGAACAGATTCTTTTCTCCTTCTACAACGGCGAGCTCTACAAGATTTCTGTGACTTACGATCGAACCTCCATAGAAGGGCTCACCGCGGAGGACATGGTGAAGTCCATTTCGGCGAAATACGGTCCGGCCACATATGATGCTCTGGCTATCGATCCCATTGCGAGCGCGGGGCAACAGCCGGTTGCTTCCTGGAACGATTCTCAATATTCCTTCAACCTTGTTCGTTCCTCTTATTCGGGTAGCTTTGAGCTGGTCATTTATTCCAAGAAAGCCAATGCAGAATCTACTCTTGCCATTGTCAAAGCCATGAAATTGGAAGAGCAGGAGGGCCCGCAAAGAGAGGCCGAGCGTCAGAAAAAGGAAGCTGATGACCTCGAAGCGGCTCGACAGAAGAATCGGAAGATTTTTCGCCCGTAGCCTTTGGCGTAATGCCACAAGATTTGACTGTTTTAATTTTTGGAATGGATTGAATGGAGGTCATAGAAATGGCTGTGAATATCACTCCTCTGCATGACCGCGTCCTGGTACGAAGGCTGGAAGAGAAAGAAACCGCAAAGGGCGGGATCATTATTCCCGACACGGCGAAGGAAAAATCTTATGAGGGCGAAGTAGTAGCCATCGGAGCTGGCAAGATTGAAAAGGGCCATCGCATCGCACTCGATGTGAAGGTAGGTGACAGGATCTTGTTCGGCAAATATACCGGCAGCGAAATAAGTGTCGATGACCAGGAGTACCTAATCCTCCGCGAGGAGGAAATCCTGGTGAAAGTCGGTCGAATCGCCAAAGCAGCATCCGGCAAGAAGTAGGTTTCACCGGAACCGAAGATTTCGGACGGTCAGAAGCGTTTAATCACCCCGGGAGGGTGAGGTCTAATGGCAAAACAAATTGTAACCGGTGAGAATTCACGTCAGGCGATTTTGCGTGGAGTCAACATTCTCTCTGACGCGGTGAAGATCACGCTCGGCCCGAAGGGGCGCAATGCGGTGATCGAGAAGAAGTTCGGGGCACCCATCATCACAAAAGACGGCGTGACAGTGGCAAAGGAGATCGAGCTGCAGGACCCTCTTGAAAACATGGGCGCACAGATGGTGCGAGAGGTTGCCTCCAAGACTTCGGACGT
>Ga0210384_10002547_pt1 | contig 22144 bp, 26 predicted proteins | sample IncBWH2MmetaG_FD_160574 | JGI IMG/M metagenome (GOLD analysis project Ga0210384, IMG submission 160574) | Forest soil microbial communities from Barre Woods Harvard Forest LTER site, Petersham, Massachusetts, United States - Inc-BW-H-2-M | ecosystem: Environmental > Terrestrial > Soil >...
CGATCATGGTGAGCTTGTCGGCAAGCTTTTCGACCGGCTCGTCGGTGTCGAGATGTTCCTTCAACCAGGAGAGCGTGAATTTCATGATGCCACCTTGCGGTCGGCGAGAATATCGACCAGACGAAAACGCTCGCACATCAGCATCATGTCTTCGCTGAACTTGCCTTGCCGTCCAAAATAGTTGCGATGCGCCGCACGCCAATGAGTGAGGCTGCGGTCGCCTTCGCCCTCTTCATAGGCAAAGGCCGCGTCCACTTCGTTGTAGCGGCGATAGCTCACCTCGGTGGACTCGATCACGCAGCGCGGTTCACCGCGGCCGTCGAGCACGATCCAGCGTTCGCCCGGCGTCGAGGTGTTCGGTTCGTCCCCGGTCGAGCAGGTCGCGGTCTTGATGCCCTTCACCACGAGATCGAGCAACTGGTCGGCCAGTTCCGGGCCGTCGCCGAACGCGAACGAACGCAAGCCCTGATATTTTTCGGGGACAGCGCTCACGAGCTCAGCCCTCCCGCAAGCGTCGGGACATCGAGCGGCTTGAAGCCGTAGTGATCGAGCCAGCGCACGTCGCTCTCGAATAGTTGCCGCAAGTCCGACATGCCGTATTTCAGCATCGCGATACGGTCGATGCCCATGCCCCAGGCAAAACCCTGATAGACGTCGGGATCGATGCCGCAGGCGCGCAGCACATTCGGATGCACCATGCCGCAGCCCAGAATCTCCAGCCAGTCTTCGCCCTCGCCGAAGCGGATTTCGCCCTTGTCGCGGGCGCACTGGATGTCGACCTCAAGCGATGGCTCGGTGAACGGGAAGAACGACGGCCGGAACCGCATGTTGATGTGATCGACCTCGAAGAACGCCTTGCAGAACTCGTGCAGGATCCATTTGAGGTGGCCGAGATGCGAGCCCTTGTCGATCACGAGGCCTTCGACCTGGTGAAACTGCGGCGTATGTGTCGCATCCGAATCGATCCGGTAGGTGCGGCCCGGGCAGACCACGCGGATCGGCGGCTTCTGGCTCAACATGGTGCGCACCTGCACCGGTGACGTATGCGTGCGCAACAGCATCCGCGAGCCGTCTGCCCCGGGCGCCGACCCGGGGTCCTGCTTCGGCTGGAAGAAGAAGGTGTCGTGCATTTCCCGCGCCGGATGGCCTTCCGGGAAATTCAGCTTTGTAAAATTGTAGTCGTCGGTCTCGATGTCGGGACCTTCGGCGATCGCAAATCCCATGTCGGCGAAGATCGCCGTCAGTTCGTCCAGCACCTGGCTGAGCGGATGAATCCGGCCCGCTTCAGCCGGCGTTTCGCGTAGCGGCAGCGTGACGTCGATGGTCTCCGACGCGAGCCGCGCGTCGAGCGCGGCTGATTTCAGGACGTCGCGGCGGCTGGCGAGCGCCTCGGTCACCTTGTCCTTGGCAAGATTGATGGCCGCACCTTGCGTCTTGCGCTCGTCCGGCGACATCTTGCCAAGCGTCGAGAGCAGTGCCGAAATCGAGCCCTTCTTGCCAAGCGCCGCGACGCGCACGGCCTCGAGGGCTGTTTCGTCGCCGGCGGCAGCGATCTGACTTAGGATCTCGGATTCGAGCGTTACGAGGTCGGACATGGCGACGGCACCTGTTGGGAGCGTGCTGGCGATCCAGCATAAGGCCGTCATCATCCGCGAAAGCGGATGATCCAGTAACCGCCGGGCGTCAAAAAGTAGGATCGGTGGTTACTGGATGCCCCGCTTAAAGCGGGGCATGACACCGGGGTTGCAGGACGCTGCGCGAGCGCGCAGTTACGCCGCCAGCGCCGCTTTGGCCTTCTCCGCGATCGCCTGGAACGCCGCCGGCTCGGTGATGGCGAGATCCGACAGCACCTTGCGGTCAACCGTGATGCCCGATTTCGAAAGGCCGTTGATAAAGACGCTGTAGGTCATGCCGAACGGGCGCACCGCGGCATTGATGCGCTGGATCCAGAGCGCGCGAAAAGTGCGCTTCTTGCGCTTGCGATCGCGGAAGGCGTATTGCCCGGCCTTCTCGACCGCGGCCTTGGCGGCGCGGATGGTGTTCTTGCGGCGGCCGTAAAATCCCTTGGCGGCCTTGTAGACTTTCTTGTGCTTGGCGTGAGAGGTCACACCGCGTTTGACGCGAGACATGACGTATATCCTTGAAGAGAGGTGACAGGTCACCGCGCGAACGCGGCTCGGCTTGGACGTAAAGCGGGCGCGCTCAGGCGTTCGGCAAGAAGTACTTCTTGACGTTGTCGCCGTCGGTCTTGAACAGCACGCGGGTGCCGCGGAGCTGCCTGATCTGCTTCTTCGTCCGCTTGATCATGCCGTGGCGCTTGCCGCGCTGGGCGTGCATCACTTTGCCGGTGGCGGTCACCTTGAAGCGCTTTTTGGCGCCTGACTTGGTCTTCAGCTTGGGCATTTGGCTCTCCTATGGCCGCAAGAAAAACGCGCCCAAAGCGGCGCCTTCGCGGCTAAAATGCTCGTTAGAGCGTTGAAAGTGCTCAGGTTTCCTCCAAAACGAAGACACCCGCACAGACATCGACACGGCAGCCCTTGATCAGCCGGGCGATGAAGGGTGGGCTTATGGCAGAGCGGAAGCGAATTGGCAACGATGAACCGTGGAACGGGAGGCCCTCACGAACTACCTGATGCCATGAAACCACCAATCCAAACAGGGAAGAAAATGACCGTTTCCCACCGATCGATTGCCGCTTTCCCCCGCCGGCGCGCGTTGCGCTGGATATTGGCCGCAACCGTCATTGCTGCGGCGGCCGTGCCCAGAGCCGCGGACGCCGCGCGAAGGCCGGGCGCCTATGACGGCACCTGGAATGTGGTTTTCACCACCCTGAGGGGTAATTGCAGCCCTACCAACAGCGCACCCTTTGCCGTGTCCGGAACTCGCGTTTTTTCCGCTGGAGGAGGCAAGGTCAGGGGTGGTGTCAGCCGGAGCGGCGCCGTGTCCGTCAGGATCTCCGTCGGCCTATCGGTAGCCAACGGAAGCGGCCGGCTCGTCGGTAGCTCGGGGGCTGGACGCTGGAGCGGAATCATTTCCGGCGACCGGTGCAGCGGCATCTGGCAAGCGGCACGGGGCTGATTGCTCAAGCGGTTATCGTCCCAGCCTTGAAGCCGAGGCCCCACCAGCGTTGATTGCTTACAAAAGCCGTCTGCCCGATCGCTTCAACCGTGAGGCCGCGGCCTGTGGGCCCCCGCTTTCGCGGGGGCGACGGGCGCGAATCAGCGCGGTGCGAGCACCATCACCACCTGGCGGCCCTCGAACCTTGCGTCCTGCTCGACCTTGGCGATCTCGGCGACGTCGCTCTTGACCTTGTCCAAGAGCTTGGTGCCGATTTCCTGGTGCGCCATTTCGCGGCCGCGGTAGCGCAAGGTGACCTTCACCTTGTCGCCCTCCTCGAAGAAGCGCTGCATCGCGCGCATCTTCACGTCATAGTCGTGATCATCGATCATCGGCCGCAGCTTGATCTCCTTGATCTCGACCACCTTCTGTTTCTTGCGGGCTTCCGCGGCTTTCTTCTGCGCCGAATATTTGAACTTCCCGTAGTCCATGATCTTGCAGACGGGAGGATTGGTGTTCGGCGAAATCTCGACAAGATCCATGCCCGCTTCGAGGGCCATCTTGATCGCGACCACGGTTTCGACGGTGCCGTGGTTCGTACCATTCTGATCGATTAGCTGGATCTGCGCGTTGCGGATGTCATCATTGGTGCGCGGCCCGTCTTTGGTGGCAGCGGGCGGGGCTCTGTTGGGACGGCGAATGGGTAGTTCTCCAAAGTTGTGAACGAAGGCGATAGTTTGAAGGAAGAAGCCTCAACGGGCAAGCAAACTCACGCATCTCAGGAGCATTTTCCGGCAAAGTAGTGCAGCTTTGCCGTAGAAAATGCTCCCTCTCAAAGTTCGCGCGTATTCTGATCGCAAAACCGGAAGTCCACCTTTTCGGAATACGCGCCCCAAAACTCCTCAAATGCGAGGCATTCTGGTCACGCAGGCGACATAGCCACCAATCTCCCGTTCCGCAAGCGCATGGAATGCCTTAGGTCGTTATTGGCGTGCATTGACGGATGGCGCGCCCGCTCCAACAACAAACCCGAGCAAACGTTCCATGACGAATTTGCAAGCAAATCCAGGCGAGCCGCCCGCTTTCATCGAGGTCGGCGATTGTAACGCCAGCCGCGCCATCGCAGTGCGCGCCCGGACCGGCCGAGCGCCCGGCCTGTTCTGGCTTGGCGGCTTCAAATCCGACATGGCGGGAACCAAGGCGCTCGCGCTCGACGCTTGGGCTGCCGAACGTGGTCGCGCCTGCGTCCGTTTCGACTATTCCGGTCATGGCGAATCCGGCGGCAGTTTTGTCGACGGCACCATCGGACGCTGGCTGGAAGAAAGCGTCGCAATATTCCGGCAATTTTGCCGCGGACCGCAGGTCGTGATCGGCTCGTCGATGGGCGGCTGGATGGCGCTGCTATTGGCCCGCGAGATCGCAAAACATACCGACGGCAATGCCTCGCTGGCCGGGCTGGTGCTGATCGCGCCGGCCCCGGATTTTACCGAAGAGCTGATGTGGAAGGGCTTTTCGCCCGAGGTCCGCGCGGAAATCGAAGCCAAGGGCGTTTGGCTCAGGCCGTCGCAATATGGCGACGGCACTCCCTATCCGATCACACGCACGCTGATCGAGGAGGGCCGCAATCATCTCTTGCTTGGCAGCTCGATCGATGTCGGATGCCCCGTGCGCATCCTGCAAGGCGCGCAGGATCCGGATGTGCCCTGGAAGCACGCATTCGCGCTGGCGCACCGGCTGCCGGCCGACGACGTGGTGCTGACCGTGATCCAGGACGGCGATCATCGGCTGTCGCGGCCGCAGGACATCGCGCGTATCATCGCCGCGGTCGCGGAGATCTGAGCGCGCCGTCGCCCTTCGAGGCGCGAGCCGTCTTCGGCGAGCCTCGAAGGATGGGCCAAGAATGAAACAGGGAGAGACGCCATGAACATCCCGGCCACGCTCAAGACGTTTTGCGATGCAGTCGAACGACGTAACGGCAACGCTTTTGCCGATCTGTTCACCGAAGACGGCGTCTATCACGATGTGTTTTACGGCGCGTTCGAAGGCCGCGCCAAGATCGCCGAGATGATCGACGACTGGTTCTACCGCACGGCGAGCGATTTCCGCTGGGACATGCATGCGCCTGTGAGCGACGGCGAGACGCTCTACGCGCGCTACACGTTCAGCTATCGCTCGGAACTCCCCGAAGCCAAAGGCGCACGCGCCATGTTCGAGGGCGTCGCCATCATGAAATTCCGCGACGGCAAGATCGGCGAATACCACGAGGTCGCCAACACCGCCCCTAGCTTCGTCGATATGAATTTCGCACCGGAGCGCATCGCCAAGATCGCCGCCAGACAGGGTGCGGCATTGAAAGAGCGGCCGGAGATGCAGCGGCATCTGGTCTAACTGTCATTCCCGGGCGCGCGGAGCGCGAACCCAGAATCCAGAGGTTATGGCGCTAGATTCCGGGTTCGACACTCGCGCGTCGCCCCGGATGACGAACAAATTCCCAGTTACAATTTCGGCATCGGCTTGCGTTGCGCCAGTGCCGCGACCGTCGAGGTCCCGATCGCGCCTTGCTCGTCATAGAGCCAGCATTCGCCGATCGCGACGCCGGAGGTGGCGTGATGGTTCGCCACCTCGAACCCGACCCATTGCGTGACCGGCAAGCGGTGCAGATAGAGCGTGACGTCGCTGTTGATAAAGCCGAGCCCTTGATCGCCGGCATTGGCGAAGGGGCTGGCAAAATCCGCGGCCAGCGCGACGCGGACGAACGGCGTCAGCGGTACGTCTTCCACGAGGTCGCGCACTTCGCTCATCCACAGCCGCCGCGGACCGAGCGAGCCCATGTTGCCGATGATCGGTCGTGTCGTCCATTTGCCGTGCATGCCAAGCCTTGGATCGGTCGGCGCGTCAATGCTTGCCGGCGCCGGCGCGTCCCAGTTCGGCGGCGACCATCCATTGCCTTGCGGGTTCTCGGTCTTGCGCAGCAATTGGCAGGACGCCCGCGCCATGGCGCCGCCGCCGCTCAGGAAATCGGCTTCGACCACCTTGATGCGCAGGCCTTCGCGGATGAGCCGGGTCGTGACCTCGATCGGCGCAAATCCCGGCAGGCGGAACATGTCGACCGTGAGCCGCGCCGGCACGAAATCGTCGCCGCCATGGCGTTGCTCTATGATGAACGCCAGCCGTGCAGCGATTTCGCATCCCACGGGCCGTTGGCGACGGAAGTGGGAATGAAGGCGTCCTGATCTTTGGTGAAGAAAGGCTGATTTGTCATGGCGCGCGACCATGAAGGATTTCATTCCGTCTGTCATCGTCCGCGAAAGCGGAGCGGTAGGATGGGTTGAGCACCGCGAAACCCATCATGAGGCATCAACGGTGGTGATGGGTTTCGCTGTGCTCAACCCGCTTTCACCCCGCGAGGAGCCATTCCGCGCGCACGGTTTCGTCGCGCTCCGCCCTGACGGCCTTTGCCGCGAGCGCGGAGAATTCCCCCCGCTCCAACAATTGCGAGAGCGCCCACGCGGCGGCACCCCGGACCAGCGGACTTTCGTCGTCCAGCAGCCGCATGGCCTCTTCGGCCAGCGCCGCGTCGCCGGAGTTGCCGATCGCGATCAGCACATTGCGGACAAAACGATCGCGGCCGATGCGCTTGACCGGTGATTTTGTAAATCGCGCGCGAAACGCTGCATCGTCAAGCCGCGCGAGATCAGCAAGCGATGGCGCGCGCAAGTCCTCGCGCGCGGCGAGTTTGGTCTCGCGCCCCGTTTGCGCGAACTTGTTCCAAGGGCAAACCGCGAGGCAATCGTCGCAGCCATAGATGCGGTTGCCGATCGCTTTGCGGAATTCGTGCGGGATTGCGCCCTTGCTCTCGATCGTCAGATAGGAGATGCAGCGCCGCGCATCGAGCTTGTAGGGAGCTGGAAACGCCGCCGTCGGGCAGATGTCGAGGCAGGCCCGGCACGAGCCGCAATGATCGATTTCGGCGTTGTCGCGCGGCAGATCGAGCGTGGTGAAGATCGCGCCCAGAAACAGCCAGGAGCCGAATTCGCGCGAGAGGAGGTTGGTGTGCTTACCCTGCCAGCCCAGTCCGGAAGCCTGCGCCAACGGCTTTTCCATTACGGCCGCGGTATCGACGAACACCTTGACCTCGCAGGGCGAGGCCGCGACCAGCCACCGCGCCAACGCCTTAAGCCGCTTCTTGATCAGGTCGTGATAGTCGTCGCCTTGCGCATAGACCGAGATCGCGCCGCGGGTGCGTTGCTCCAGGATCGAAAGCGGATTTTCGTCGGGCCCGTAATTGACGCCCAGCATGATCACCGAGCGCACGGCGGACCAAAGCACGCGCGGATCGGCGCGGCGTTCAGGGTGGGCCGCGAGCCAATCCATGTCGCCATGTGCGCCGGCCTCGAGGAATTCACGGAAACGTTTTGCTGCTTCCTTGGTCGCATCCGGCTCGCTCACGCCGATGCAGTCGAAACCGAGCGCGCGGGCCTCGCTGGCGAGCCCATTCTTGAGATCGGCAGGCGAGAGTTTCGCGGCTTGGTTCAGAAGTCGAGGTCCACGTAGGTGCGCGACGCCGGCACCCCCGCCAGCCACTCGCTCAGCAGCGGACGGAACGACGGGCGGGATTTCACCCGCGCGTACCACGCCTTTGCTGCGTCGTCCTCGATCCATGGCACGTCGCCCAGATAGTCGATCGCCGAAAGATGCGCCGCGGCGGCGAGGTCCGCATAGGTCAGGCGTTCGCCGGCCAGAAAATTCCGCGTCCGTGCCAGCCAGCCGATATAGGCCAGATGATAGCGCACATTTGTCTTTGCCGCGCGTATCACATCCGTCGCCGGCGCGCCGCCGCCGTGATTCTCGCTCATGAAGCGCTTGTAGATGCGCTCGGTGACCAGCGGATTGGTGGCTTCCTCGAAGAATTTCTCGTTGAACCAAGCCATCAGGCGGCGCACTTCGATGCGCTCGCCGATCGTGGTCGGCAGCAGCCTGCGTTCGCCCATCTCGGCGCCAAGGGTCTCGTCGAGATATTCGGCGATGATGCCGGCGCCGGGAATCGCAGGCCGGCCCTCGTCGATCAATACCGGCGTGGTGCCTGCGGGATTGAGCGCAAGAAACGCTTCGCGCCGTTCCCAGGCGCGCTCTTCCACCAGCCGCAGCTCGATACCGTATTCGCCCAGCACCAGACGGACGAAGCGCGAATGCGGGCAGAACGGGTGATGAAACAGCGTGAACATGCGGCCCTTGGATATGTCGCAGCGCTTAACAAAACGTTCAACCGCCGGTGCCACCGATTTGCGGTCCCTCCAATAGAGGTGGCGAATGCGATCAGGAATTCAGATCGAAAAGCGGCGTTAATGGGGCGCCAAACTACCTAAGCGGACGCGCGAGGCAAGACCGTGTCTTTGCATTTTGCGATTGCGGCCACGGAGCGAATAAGCGAGAAGAACCCGGCTTTTTCCCGTCGAAATCAATCCAAACAACGGACCTGGTCATGATGTCAGATGCAGTGCGGGCGGTGATTCTTGGCATCGTCGAAGGCGTCACCGAGTTCTTGCCCGTTTCCTCCACCGGCCATTTGTTGCTGGCGCAGCGCTTCTTCAGTCTCGGCGAGGGCAGCTTCTGGAACAGTTTTTCGATTCTGATTCAGCTCGGCGCGATCCTCGCGATTGTCGTCATTTATTTCGCCAAATTATGGCGCGTAGCGCTCGGCATGTTCAGGAATGCCGAGGACAGGCGATTCGTCATCGGTCTGCTGGTGGCGTTTTTGCCGGCGGCGGTGATCGGCGCCGCTGCCGGCAGCTATATCAAGGCCTATCTGTTCAATCCGTGGGTAATATGTTTCTCGCTGATCGTCGGCGGCGCGATCCTCCTGTGGGTCGATCAACTCGATCTCAAGCCGCATGAGCACGATGCCACGACATTTCCGCTGCCGATGTATCTCTCGATCGGCTTCGCGCAGTGCCTGGCGATGATACCCGGCGTGTCGCGCTCCGGCGCCAGTATCGTCGCTGCGATGCTGTTCGGCGCCGACAAGCACGCCGCGGCGGAGTTCTCGTTCTTCCTCGCGATCCCGACCATGGTCGGCGCGTTCGTCTACGAATCCTTTAAGAACCGCGCCGACATGAGCTTCGATCACATAGGTATCATCGCCATCGGATTCGTGGTGTCGTTCGTCGTCGCGATCGTCGTGGTGAAGACGTTCCTAAGCTACGTCACACGCCACGGTTTTGCGGTGTTCGCCTGGTGGCGCGTGATCGTCGGCACGCTCGGCCTGATCGCGCTGGCGATGGGGAAGTAGGTTCAGGCGTTCTTGCGCTGAAATTGCCCGGCGGGGCGGAAACGCCACAAATATTGCGGCGCGATCGCTTCAATCGAATCCGGCGAAATGCCGAGCCCCTCGAAGGTGAGCCCTGCTGCTTTCGCCGTGTCCGACACCACATTGTCCGATCGCAATAGCGCCACCTGGTCCGGCGTTAGCTTGAGCGGGCCGGGCGCGAACTGCAGGAACATCGCCTGCAATTTCGCAAGACCAAACGGCAGCGACACCAGCATCCGTTTGCGATCGGTGATGTCGAGAATGATCTTCATGATCTCGCGCATGCTCAGCACTTCCGGTCCGCCGAGCTCGTAAGTAGCGCCGGCTTTGGTCTTGCCGTCGACGGCGTCGGCGACCGCGGTCGCGACATCGCCGACATAGGCCGGCTGTAGCTTGGTCTCGCCGCCGCCGATCAGCGGCAGCATCGGCGACAGCCTTGCGAGCGCCGCGAAACGATTGGTGAATTGATCCTCTGGGCCGAACAGGATGGACGGCCGCAGGATCGTGGCCGACGGCAACGCCGACAGCACCGCCTTCTCGCCTGCCGCTTTGGCGCGGGCGTAGCGTGACTCGGAGTTTTCGTCGGCGCCGATCGCCGAGACGTGCACCATGCGCGCACCGGCACCACTGGCCGCCCTCGCTACCGTTTCAGCACCCTTGCCCTGCACCGCGTCGAAGGTCTGTGCGCCGCTTTCGGTCAGAATGCCGACGAGGTTGACGGCGATATGGCTATCGCGCATCGCGGCCTCGACGGAGGCCGGATAGCGCAGATTGGCCTGAACGCTGTGGATCTGGCCGACCTTGCCGGCCGGCTGCAGATATCCGGCCAGTTCCGGCCGCCGCACCGCGACCCGGATACGATAATCGCGCTTGGCGAGCGCGCGGACGACGTTTCGCCCCAGAAAGCCCGAGCCTCCGAAAACCGTAACCAGGGTGTCCAGATTCGATGCCATAAGGTCAATTCCTGCTGGTCGATGCGATAGATAGCGCCGTATTCGCCGGGATTCGCGATACGCGATCGTGTTGGCGCTGTATAGCCTATTTCCCTAATACGACGACCTTGCGCCTATTTGACAAGCGCGCGACCGATCAATACTAACCCGCCCGGGCCCAGGTGGCGGAATTGGTAGACGCGCTGGCTTCAGGTGCCAGTGGCCTCACAGCCGTGAAGGTTCGAGTCCTTTCCTGGGCACCATCTTGCCCAAGCCCCTCATTGGCAAAGCCCGCGTCTCTCACCGTCGCGGCTAGCTCAATCCTTGCCGGGTGGGGCGTGCAAGCAGCCACTTCAGTGCCTGCTCGGCGCGATGGATCGGTTCCAGGCTGCGATAGGTGCGCGCGAGCAGCAGCGCGCCTTCGAGCTGGCTGAGAATCATCGTGGCCGCCAAATCCGCATCACCTGCCGTCATGCCGAAGCGGAACAGCCCGCGCTTGATCTCGAGCTCCCATTTCTCGAACGCGGTGCGGGTGGCTTTGCCAAGGCCTTCGATCTGCGCCGCGGTTTCCAGCGCCGTGGTGGCGATCGGGCAACCTTCTTTATAGTCGGAGCGCTCGAGGTCGGCCGCCATGCCGCGCGCGAGCCGCTCCAGAAAGACTTCGGCGTTTTCGGCAGTCTCCGCCGCCCTCGCGATGCCCTGGCGCACGGCTTCCGCCGACAGCGCCAGGGCGGTCTCGCCGATCTGCTGCTTGCCGCCCGGAAAATGGAAATAAAGCGATCCGCGCGGTGACCCGCTCGTGGCCAGAATGTCGTGCAAGGCGGTGCCGTGATAGCCCTGCTGGCGAAACAGCTTTGCCGCGGCGGCTAGCGTTTTCCCTTTGGAATCAGATGCTTTTGCCATGATTCGAAATATCAGTTGCAAATCAGTATGTCGACCTTCATAGTAGGTATGACAACCGACATAGTCGAGTTCTAGGGCTGCTTCCCCCCAGTTTCGCGACATCCGCCCTTCGAATGAACGACGGCCGGGCACCGGCCTTCAGGAAAGAACCATGGCCAGCCTCACCGAACACCAAGCCCGCGCCGTGATTGCGCCCTGGTACAGCCTGTTCAGCATCGCGACCCGCGGCGACGTCAAAGCCATCCATGAGGCGGTGCTGACCGAGGACTACGAATCTTGTGCCGGCTATCTGCCGGGCGAGTGCTGGGGCCGCGAGACCTCGATCAAGGTGGTCTCGAATTTCGCCAATACCGTCCCGGACATGAAATTCAACATCAAGGAAGTGCTGGTCGCCGGCGATCGCGTCGTCGTTCGTGGCGAGGTCACCGGCACGCCCGCCGGAGAACTGTTCGGCGTGCCGCACTCCGGCAAGAGTTTTCGGATCATGGCCGTCGACATCCAGACCATCCGGGACGGAAAAATCGCCAAAACCTTCCACATGGAAAACTGGCTCAGCGCGATCGGGCAGCTCCGCGCCAAATGAGACCCCCCAACTGAACCCGCCCAAGGTCCGTACAGGTTTGGAGAGGCCAGCATGAAAAGAGCGCTCGATATCGCAACAACCGTCTTGACCTCGCTGTTGCTGCTGGCCTTCGTGATCCTGGTGCTGCGCGGCTTGATTGATCCGCAACAGGCCTCGGCCCGGTTCGGCTCGCCGGTATCGGATGCCGCCGGCGCCTTGTTCTATCGGGTTTATCTGTCCCGCAACCTGGTCATCGTCGCCGCCGGCGCGGTCTTTCTGTTGTCGCGGCAATGGACGGCGCTCGCGATTCTACTGACAATAGCGGCCTTCTTGCCGCTGTTCGACATGTCGATGCTTGCGCTCGACGGCGTGACACCGCCCGCCCTTCACCCCATCGCGCTTGCGCTCCTTGCGCTCACTGCGGCGTTGCTGTGGCGGCGTGCCCGCGCGGCCAGGCCCTAAGCAGGCTGCATCATCTCCAGGTTCCGGCACCCCATCGACCGCTCGCCTCATTAAGATTTGGGCGGTAGATTGGGTCGATTCGACGAGGCCTTAAGAGATCAAGACACCATGACCGTGCGCCTGCATCGCGGCGACCTGCCCGATCTTTCCCGTTACACCGGCCCGGTGGCGATCGACACCGAGACCATGGGACTTAACCCGCACCGCGACCGGCTCTGCGTGGTGCAGCTTTCGAGCGGCGACGGCAGCGCCGATGTGGTGCAGATTCCCTCAGGCCATACCGATGCGCCGCATCTCAAAGCGCTGCTCGCCGATCAAAAGATCACAAAAATCTTCCATTTCGCGCGCTTCGATATTGCCGTGCTCTATCACACTTTCGGGGTGATGCCGCAGCCGGTCTATTGTACCAAGATCGCCTCGCGCCTTTCCCGCACCTATACCGATCGCCATGGGTTGAAGGATCTGGTGCGCGAGGTGCTCAATATCGATCTATCGAAGCAGCAGCAGTCGAGCGACTGGGGCTCACAAGCCTTAAGCGAAGCGCAACTGGCCTATGCCGCCTCCGACGTCCTGCATCTGCACGCCCTTCGCGAACGCCTCGACGCCATGCTGGTGCGCGAGGGCCGCACCGATCTCGCGGAGGCGTGCTTCGAATTCCTGCCGACGCGCGCAAAGCTCGATCTGCAGGGTTGGGAGGCCGAGGATATTTTCGCCCATTCGTGAGATTTCCTCGGATCCCCCGGGGCGAGAGGGTTAACGGCCCCGTTTCGGTCACACTCCTCGGGCGTGTCCGGGCTGCATAATCCGGTGATCCCGGGTACAATGACGCGCTAATCTCGCGCTTCGGAGCAGCGGTGAATTCGGTCCACAATCCAGCCTATCAAGCAGGCCTTGAGGCGCGCTTTGCTATCGCTGCGCGTCACAGCCGGATGGTGCGGGTACTGCGCGTCGCGGTGCCGGCGGCGGTGGCGCTGTCGATGGCGGCCATCATCGGGGTCTCGATCTTCAATCCGTTCCGCATGCTGATGCCAAAACTGCCGCTCGATATGGGAAACCTCGTCGTCTCCGGCACCAAGATCACGATGGAATCGCCGCATCTCGCAGGCTACTCGGCCGACCAGCGGCCCTACGAAATGTGGGCCAAGACCGCGACCCAGGACGTGACCGATCCCGACCACGTCGAGCTCAAGACGCTTCGCGCCAAGCTTTTGACGGAGGATCAGTCGACCGTGATCCTCGACGCCCGCACCGGCCTGTTCGACAACAAGGCGCAAACACTCGACCTGCACAAGGACATCTTCCTGCAGACCTCCGCCGGATACGAAGCGCGCCTCAGCCAGGCCTTTGTCGACATGGCGAAGAATACCGTGACGTCGGAAGAACATGTCGACGTCAAATTGACCAATGGAACGCTCAGCGCCGACCGCTTGAGGGTTTACGGCGGCGGCGAGGTGGTGCGGTTCGAAGGCAATGTGGTGATGAACCTCGATAGCCTCAACAGCGGCGCCCCCGATCAAGCAGTCGCCGCGCCGGCGGCGCCTGCCGAGGCTGCGCCACCGGCGAAGACGCGGTCGATCTCCAAATCCGCCAACTCGAAATGATCTCGATGCCGATCTCGTTCCCGCGCGCAATTGAGGCTCGACGCATCGTGCAGTGCGCATGTGCATTCGCCGTAGCGCTCGCGACGATCGCCGCCTGCGAGGCGGCCGCGCAGAGCGCGGTCAATGGCGTGCCCAATGCGATGCAGGGCTTTTCGCAAAATCGCGACCAGCCGATACAGATCGATGCCGCAACGCTTGAGATGCGCGACAAGAAAAAGGAAGCGACCTTCTCCGGCAATGTGAAGGTGGTGCAGGGCGATACCACCATGACGTCGAAGACGCTGGTGGTATTCTATGAATCGACGTCGGCAGGCGCGCCGGCCGCCGCTCCCGCCCCGCCGGCCAATTCAAAAGCCGCTGCCAAATCAGCCCCGATGCAGTCGACCACCCCCGGTCCAGGCGGCAGTTCGTCGATCAAGCGGCTGGAGGCGCGCGGCAGTGTGGTCGTGACCCAGAAGGATCAGGTGGTCACCGGCGAGACCGCCGTGTTCGACACCAAGACCAATTTGATCACCATGCTTGGCGGGGTCGTGCTGACCCAGGGCAAGAATGTGCTGCGCGGTGACCGCCTGTTGGTCGACATGACGAGCGGGGTGTCGCGCGTGGAATCCGACTCTGGGCGTGTGCAGGGCCTGTTCCAGTCGTCCGGCCAGACCGGCGGCCCGGCATTGCCGGGCGCGTCGCCGCCGCCGGCCAGTTCGCCGGGATCGACCGGTTCAACTAAATCGAAATAATTTCAATCACTTGTGTGCGACCTCGATCGCCCGAGGTTGAACCCTGCGGCGTGAGCCTGTATCTAGCGCGGGGCGATGGGCCGGCGGAACTGCAGGGGTGGCTCGCTGGGCAAGGGACATCCATTCCTTCATGCTGCGCGTGCGAATCATATCGCCGCGCCGGGTTGCGGCGAAACCTTCGAAAGGCTGAGCGAAGCGGGGATGGTGGATATTCTCGGCATGTTCCGGCGGCGCTCCGCGAAACGCGGCCGGGCAGGATTTGCGCGCGCGCGCGATGACATCACCGCACTTGGCGACTCCTTCGGCGACATGCTGACCAACCCGGTCCGCGATGCGCCGCCGATGGCGCGCGATGCGCCGCTGCCGCACCTCGACCTGCCCCGCCCACCGCCACCAGCCGTCGATCACCCACGCGTCGATCATCAGCGTGCCGATCATCCGCCGCGAGTGGAAGCACCGCGTCACCGCCCCAAAGCGGCCAACAAGCCCGTTGGCAGGCCCCAGGGCAGGCCCACCAAGACCAACGGCACTGGCGGGCCGCAGCTGCTTCGGCGGCCCGGCTACCTCGCTGTGCATAGCGTGGAAAAGAGTTTCGGCACCCGCCAGGTCGTGCGCGGCGTCAGCATCTATGTCCGCCGCGGCGAAGCGGTTGGTCTGCTGGGCCCGAACGGCGCCGGCAAGACCACCGTTTTCTACATGATTACCGGCCTGATCAAGGCGGACCGCGGCGCCATCGAACTCGACGGCCACGACGTTACCAAGCTGCCGATGTATCAGCGCGCCCGGCTCGGGATCGGGTACCTGCCGCAGGAAGCCTCGATCTTTCGCGGCCTCACGGTAGAGCAAAATATCCGCGCGGTGCTGGAGGTGGTCGAGCCGTCACGGAACAAGCGCGAGGCCGAGCTCGATTCGCTGCTCGACGAATTCAACATCACGCGCTTGCGTAAAACGCCGTCGATTGCGCTGTCCGGCGGCGAGCGGCGCCGTGTCGAGATCGCGCGCGCGCTCGCAACCCGCCCCAATTACATGCTGCTCGACGAACCCTTCGCCGGCATCGATCCGATCGCGGTCGGCGATATTCAGGATCTCGTCCGCCATCTCACCAATCGCGGCATCGGCGTCTTGATCACCGACCACAATGTGCGGGAAACGCTCGGCCTGACCGACCGCGCCTATATCGTCTATGCAGGCGAGATCTTGACGGAAGGCAGTCCGGACGAGATCGTCAACGATCCGGATGTGCGGCGGCTTTACCTGGGCGAGGAATTCCGGCTCTGATTTGGGGCGCGACCCCGGGTGCAGGACCGGTAACTAATTTTGCCGATCGCGCGATAATCAGATTTTCCAATCCGTCAAGCCGTGTACATCGGCCTAGGACTAAGATAAGCAAGAATCGGACCAGTTTTCACGGATCGTTCTTGCCTCCATGGCGCTTACACAGAGATTAGAGTTCCGCCAGTCCCAGTCGCTGGTGATGACGCCGCAGTTGATGCAAGCCATCAAGCTGCTGCAGCTCTCCAATCTCGACCTTTCGGCCTTTGTCGAGGAGGAATTGGAGCGGAATCCGCTGCTGGAACGCGCCAGCGACGGCAACGACCCGCCGGTGGCCGGCGAAGCGGGGCCGGAACGGGCCGAATTCCCTGATTCCGACGCCAGCCCGGCAGTCTATGGCGAGGAATCCGGTTCCGATCAAGCCGAGATGATGAATGGCTCGGCCGACAGCTTCGAGCCCGCCCAGGAAGAATGGATGAATCGTGATCTCGGTAGCCGTGCCGAGATCGAGCAGACCCTGGATACCCGCCTCGACAACGTCTTTTCCGAGGAGCCCGCGGAAACCGCCGCGCGCAATGCCCAGGATGCCGCGCCGACCACCTATACCGAATGGGGCGGCGGCGCCTCCAACGATGACGACTACAACCTCGAAGCCTTTGTCGCGGCTGAAGTGACGCTTGGCGATCATCTCGCCGAGCAGCTGGCGGTGGCGTTCTCGCAGCCCGCGCAGCGCATGATTGGCCAATACCTTATCGACCTCGTCGATGAGGCCGGCTATGTGCCGGCCGATCTGGGTCAGGCCGCCGAGCGGCTCGGCGCATCTCTGGAGGACGTCGAGGCGGTGCTTGGCGTGTTGCAGAAGTTCGATCCACCCGGCGTCTGCGCGCGGAATTTGAGCGAATGCCTGGCGATCCAGCTCCGCGAGCTCAACCGCTACGACCCGGCGATGCAGGCCTTGGTCGAGCACCTCGACCTCCTGGCCAAGCGCGACATCGCTTCGTTGCGCAAATTCTGCGGCGTCGATGATGAGGATATTGCCGACATGATCGGTGAGATCAGGCGTCTCGATCCAAAGCCCGGGTTGAAATTCGGCGCTACGCGCATGCAGACCATGGTGCCCGACGTCTATGTGCGCCCCGGGCCCGACGGCGGCTGGCATGTCGAGCTCAACAGCGACACGCTGCCGCGCGTGCTGGTCAATCAGACCTATTACACCGAGCTGTCGAAGACGATCCGCAAAGACGGCGACAAATCCTACTTCACCGATTGCCTGCAGAACGCGACCTGGCTGGTGCGCGCGCTCGACCAGCGCGCCCGCACCATCCTGAAGGTCGCAACCGAGATCGTGCGGCAGCAGGACGGCTTCTTCACCCATGGCGTCGCGCATTTGAGGCCGCTCAATTTGAAAGCGGTGGCGGATGCGATCCAGATGCACGAATCGACGGTGTCGCGCGTCACCGCCAACAAATACATGGCGACCAATCGCGGCACGTTCGAATTGAAATATTTCTTTACCGCCTCGATCGCCTCCGCCGATGGCGGCGAGGCGCACTCGGCGGAGGCGGTGCGGCACCACATCAAGCAATTGATCGACGCGGAGGAAGCCGGCGCCATCCTCTCGGACGACACCATCGTGGAACGATTGCGCGCTTCCGGCATTGATATCGCCCGCCGCACGGTCGCGAAATACCGCGAGGCCCTGCGAATTCCGTCTTCGGTGCAGCGCCGTCGCGACAAGCAAAATTCGCTTTTGCTCCCGACCTGAGGCCCGCAGGCGGCAATTTGCCTAGTATCGTGCCCTCGTATTGCGCCTTGGCCAAATCGGATTAGTCTTGCGTTCGCTTCAAAATCTATCGAGGCATCAACATGACCCTCCGGATTTCTGGCAAGAGCATCAACGTCGGCGACGCGTTGCGCGGGCGCGTCAGCGAGCGCACCGAGGAAGTCTTGCGCAAATATTTCGACGGCAATTATTCCGGCCACATCACGCTGAGCAAGGACGGCTTCGGCTTCCGCACCGACTGCGCGCTGCATCTGGATTCCGGCATTACGCTCGAGGCGGAGTCGAACGCCACCGATGCCTATGCCAGCGCCGACCAGGCGCTTTTGATGATCGAAAGGCGGCTGCGCCGCTACAAGAGCCGGCTCAAGGACCGCTCCGCGCGCAAGGCGCATGTGGCTTCCGCCGCGCTGGCCGAGATGATTGCGCCGACGCTCGATGCCCCGAGCTACATCATCGAGGCCCCCGCCCCCGGCGAAGGCGACGACGAAGTCACCGGCTACAGCCCCGTCATCATCGCCGAGGCGACCACGTCCTTGAAGCGGCTGTCGGTCTCTGAGGCCGTGATGGAATTGGACCTGACCGGCGCTGCGTGCCTGGTGTTTCAGCACGGCTCCAGCGGCCGGGTGAACGTCATTTACCGCCGCACCGACGGAAATGTCGGCTGGGTCGATCCCCCCGCCGTAGATTCCCGGGGTGAGGACAAACGGCATTGACGCTTTTCGGGTGCATCCCTATGGTCCGCGGCCCCTTAAGGATACAGTGCAGGAACAACCTTCTGGGAGTTGGCACCGGGCGGGCGTTGGAGTAGAAGCCCCTCAAATCAGGACCCGGGCGTAAGCCCGCCTCCCGCCTCATCTTCTTGACGCCGGCCCGCTACAACCTATTTCGCAACCTGACGGTCAATTCACCTCGGAACGCCCCATGACGATTACCGATCTGGTCGCACCCGAGGCGATTCTCCCGGCCCTGAAGGTCAACAGCAAGAAGCAGGCGCTCCAGGAACTGGCGGCGCGCGCCGCGAGCCTGACCGGGCAGAACGAGCGGGCGGTTTTCGAGGTCCTGCTGCAACGCGAGAAGCTGGGCACCACGGCCGTCGGCTATGGCGTGGCGATCCCGCATGGCAAGCTGCCGAAGCTGGAAAAGATTTTCGGACTGTTCGCGCGGCTCGAGCGGGCGATCGATTTCGAGGCGATGGACGGCCAGCCGGTCGATCTGATCTTCCTGCTCTTGGCCCCGGAAGGCGCCGGCGCCGATCACCTCAAGGCACTGGCGCGAATCGCGCGGCTGTTGCGCGACCAGGACATCGCAAAAAAACTGCGCGCCTCGCGCGACGCCCAGGCGATCTATTCGGTGCTGGCGCTGCCGCCGGCGAGCGCGGCGTAAAAGCTTCAAGGCTTCAACGATGTAACTGCTTCTATGGTCGCCGGAGCTTTGATGGCGGCCTTTTTGCCGTTGATATGGAATACGCTCGCCCACGGATCGAATACCGGTACGCCAGCTTCAATAAATTCACCGATATCGCGGGTCACTACGACCAAATCCTGCAGCGCCGCAATCGCTGCAATAAATAGATCGGGCTGGCCGAATGTATGGCCTCGCTTCTGGCCTGCAACGGCCATGGTTTTCCATCTCACGATCACATCTTCGGTAATCGAAAGAATCCGGCCGGCAAACAACGGCCGCAGATTGCGCTCCAACCACAAACGCAGATCGGTCCGCCGAGTGGCATCGCCTAACTGTTCGATACCAAAAATAATTTCTGCCAGCGTGACGTCGGTAACAAAGAGCGTCTCGCCTGGCTGCGCGGCGATGAAATTGACGACTCGGGAATCGGGTTTGGGCTTGCGCAGTTCGGAAACGACGTTCGTGTCCAGCAGCCAACCTCTCACAGGTTGGTATTCCGCACCTTGGATCTGATCGTCAGGCGGTCAAATTCAACTTCCGCCAGCGGGGATGCGGCAAGAGCCACGACGATATCGCGTCCGGTTACGGGACGTTGAAGCCGATCGAACTCGTCGGCGCCGACGATGACAACGGCATCTTTGCCGTGCAGCGTGACTCGCTGTGGACCGCGCTGCTGCGCTTGCCTGACGACCTCGCTAAAGCGAGCTTTTGCGTCCTGAAGCCGCCATCGCCCGGCCCGGGATTGTCGGCTTGCAGAGCGTTTTTTTGCGACAGTCATCAAACGTCACTTTCTGGTCACGGTGACTAGAATTCTAAAGCCTTCATCGGGTACTGGCAAGCAGACGGCGGAACAAAAAACGCGGGAATATCCTCGACAAATCGAGGACATGCCCGCGTCATCAGCGAATTCGTTTTAGCGCAGCCAGCCGCAGCGTCAGTGCACGCTGACGGCCTGCAATTCGTTGCTCCAGGCGTTCGCAATCGCAGCCTCGCGGCTGTCGGTCAGCATGATCGGCGTGCCGTCGGCGGCGTGAAGCGCGAACAGTTTCAGGCCCGGCGCGATTTTCGGCGCCTGGGGAAACAACCCCGGCACGTCCTCGGAGCGGATCTGCTTCACATAGGCGATGTGGCCCTCGCCCAGGGTCGCCAGCGCCTCCGGTGAGACGCTCGTCGGTTCATACGCAACATTACCTTCAGTCATGGTCTCGACTCCTCAGTCAGTTAAGCGGTCGAGTCCGCTACTCGTTCCATTATTCGTGCTCATTGATAGCGATTGTCTTAACGATCTTTTCCGGCTCAGGCCGGGCGAGGTCGATCGACAACAGCCCGTTCTTCAAATCCGCGCCCAGCACCTGCATCCCCTCCGCCAGCACGAAGGTGCGCTGGAAGTGGCGCGCGGCAATGCCGCGATGGATGTATTGACGGGCCTTGTCGTCCTGCTGGCGGCCACGGATCACGAGCTGGTTTTCCTCAATGGTTACATCGAGTTGGTCGCGGGTAAATCCCGCCACCGCCAGCGTGATTCGCAACCGTTCCGGCTGTCCATTGGAACGGTCGCATCTCTCGATATTGTAGGGAGGATAACCGTCGGCGCCTTTGACGACGCGATCGAGCACGCGCTCGATTTCGTCAAATCCCAGAAGGAACGGACTGGAAAGCGAAGGAACACGAGACATAGTTTACAAAGTCCTCTCGAAGCGACTTTGATGTTTCAGGGCCCTTGCGGCACCCCTTGGGGAGCAATATGGGCATGATTTCAGAGGCTTTCAAGCACGGCGGAACCGGTCCGGAACCCTACGGATTGACCCTTTTGCGGCCGTCGGCGGAAAACAGATGCAGCTTTTCGCGTGCCGCAACCGCCCTGATCCGCTCGCCGATCGCCGGACCGCTCTGCCCGGGGATACGGACCAGGATTTCCCCGGGCGGCAATTCGCCCGGCTTTGCGCTGACCGCCGGTGTATCGCCCTGATTCGTCCGCACGCCATAGATATAGGTCTCGGCGCCGACCCGCTCGATCGCTTCGACGGTGAGCTCCAGCACGATGCCGCCGGCGGGTGTCGCGTCATTCGACGTCAGGAGATCTTCCGGGCGGATTCCGAGGATGCCGGCATCGGCATTGGCGGCCTCAAGCTTGATGTCGGAATCGGGTAGCCGCATCAGATTCATCGGCGGCGCGCCGATGAAGGCGGCGACAAAAGTGGTTGCGGGCTTCTGGTAGATGTCGAGCGGGTTGCCGATCTGTTCGACCTGGCCGCCATTCATCACCACGAGAATGTCGGCGAGCGTCATCGCCTCGAGCTGGTCATGGGTGACGTAGATCGAGGTGGTCGCTAGTCGCCGCTGTAATTTGCGGATCTCGACCCGCATCGCGATGCGCAGCTTGGCGTCGAGGTTGGAGAGCGGCTCGTCGAACAGAAAGACCTTCGGTTGCCGCACGATGGCGCGGCCCATCGCCACGCGCTGGCGCTGGCCGCCGGAAAGCTGCCGCGGCTTGCGGTCCAGCATCGGGCCAATTTCGAGGATCCGCGCGGCTTCCTGGACCCGGTTGTCGATTTCGGGCTTCGGCATGCCACGGTTGCGCAGGCCATACGCCATGTTGTTGTAGACGCTCATATGCGGATAGAGCGCGTAATTCTGAAACACCATGGCGATGTCTCGATCGGCGGGCTCGATCTGATTGACCATCCGCCCGCCGATGTCGATCTCGCCGCCGGTGATGGTCTCGAGCCCCGCGACCATTCGCAACAGCGTGGACTTGCCGCAGCCGGAGGGGCCGACCAGCACGCAGAAGTGGCCGTCGTCGACCTCGAAATTGATCCCTTTGATCGCCTCGAAGCCGCCGGGGTAGGTCTTGCGGACGTCGCGCAGCGTTACGTTAGCCATCTCATTTTTCCGTCTCGATCAGGCCCTTGACGAACAGGCGTTGCATCAGCACGACGACCGCGACCGGCGGCAGCATGGCGAGCACGGCGGTGGCCATCGCCACCGACCATTCGGTCAACGCGTCATGCACGTCGATGATCTTCTTGATGCCGATGACGATGGTCTGCATGTCGTCACGGGTCGTGATCAACAGCGGCCAGAGATATTGATTCCATCCGTAGATGAACAGGATGACGAACAGCGC
>Ga0210384_10002548_pt1 | contig 22140 bp, 17 predicted proteins | sample IncBWH2MmetaG_FD_160574 | JGI IMG/M metagenome (GOLD analysis project Ga0210384, IMG submission 160574) | Forest soil microbial communities from Barre Woods Harvard Forest LTER site, Petersham, Massachusetts, United States - Inc-BW-H-2-M | ecosystem: Environmental > Terrestrial > Soil >...
TCAGGGCCGCGGCCGCGGTCCCGGTGCCCTGCGTCAGGCCGAGCGTGATCGGCGGCGTCTGGATCACTCCGGCGGTGGCGATCGGAAAACCGGGGATGGGCGCCGCCGCCGTGCCGCTGTTGGCGAGAGGGACCAGGTACTGCAGCGGGAACCACGCGAGATGCTCGTCGGCGCGCCCGGGTAGGAGGTCGCGCGCCAAGGACGGGTGCGCTCCCTGGGCCTCGAAGAAGAGGTCGCCGAACAACGCCTGCTGCGTCGGATCGGCGATCGGGAGAACGGGCGGCGGCGAAGCCGCTCGGGCCGGCAGCGCGAGCACGACGACACCGATGAGGCCGGGGAGCCACGAGGTCCTGGTGCGGAATGCCATGGCAAAGCTCCTCTCTCGTGAGAGCGGGTCAGCGACCGGCGGCGGTCATGGTCGCGGGGCGAATCTGGATCGGCCCCGTAGTGAAAGCCTTCACGCGGGGCTTGAAAAGATAAATCGCCGAGCGTCCCCAAGCCTTCAGACAGATTGAGCGAGCAACAACAATGATTCTCCCTCGTCGTCAGCGCGGACGTCAAGCAGAGAGGCAAGGGCACTCTAGCCCGAAGTCCACCGCGTCAGGGCACAGGACGATCCCTATCGCGTACGGGAGGGAGCCTGCGGGGGGCCTCCGGGGAACCCTACCGATCCGGGCCTGGGATGGCGGAACCCCCCTCCTACCTCCCTTTGGGCGAGGGTCCAACCCGCACCGCCAGAGGACTTCGGTGGCCTCGCCCAAAGGTCGGCAGGAGGGGGGTTCCGCCATCCCAGGCCCTACCTCCCTCCCCTACGGCCACAGGTTTCTTCGCCCACCTTCATCTCCATCGTGCCCCGCTTCGCCCCCGAAGGCGGTGTGGCCCGCCGGATCGGAGACATCGCAGGCGAGATAACGGAAGGCCCCAGCGCGCCTTGACTCATCAAGAATTATTGATGTAATGTCCAGGTATGGCGACGAACGGCGAGTGTTGCGACGGGGGGGCGGCGGCGCCGCGGGCGGCACCGCGGCCGGCGCGTCTGGCCGAGTCGCGGCGGTTCGCCCAGCGCTTCTACGCCCTGGGCGACGAGATCCGGCTCGAGGTCCTCGGCCTGTTGCGCGGCGGCGAGCGCTGCGTGTGCGAGCTGACGGCGCCTCTCGAGCTGGCCCAGTCACGGCTCTCGTTCCATCTCAAGGTGCTCAAGGACGCCGGCCTGGTCTCTCATCGGCGGGAGGGCCGCTGGTCGTATTACGCCCTCGACGCGGAGGCCTTGCGCGAGCTCGAGGCGTTCCTGGGCCGAGTCCCTCCCGTGGCAGGTCCGTGCTGCCAGGCGCTCGAACCGGCGGCCGCGGCGGTTTCCCGCAGACGAAAGGAGCAGCGATGAGTGTCGACGACGATCTGAAGAGCCTGGTCAAGGAGAGATATGGACGCGCCGCCCAAGCGGCGCAGGATGCCCCTCATGCAGAGGACTCGCAGGACACGCAGGCGGCCGCGGCGGGATGCTGCGCGCCGTCCGCGACCGGCTGCGGCTGCGGTAGCGGCGTCGATCCCATCACCTTGAATCTCTACGGCGCCGAGGAGACCGCCGCGATCCCGCCGGCGGCGCTGCGCGCCTCGCTGGGATGCGGCAACCCGACGGCGCTGGCCGAGCTCGCGCCGGGCGAGGTGGTCCTCGACCTGGGCTCCGGCGGCGGCATCGACGTCCTGCTGTCGGCGCGCCGCGTCGGTCCGGGCGGCAAGGCCTACGGCCTCGATATGACCGACGAGATGCTGGCGCTGGCGCGCGAGAACCAGCGCCAGGCCGGGATCGAGAACGTCGAGTTCCTGCGCGGCGAGATCGAGGCGATCCCGCTGCCCGACGCCGCGGTGGACGTCGTCATCTCCAACTGCGTGATCAACCTGTCGGGCGACAAGCAGCGGGTGCTCGCGGAGGCCTTCCGGGTGCTGCGGCCGGGCGGCCGCTTCGCGGTCTCGGACGTGGTGGTGCGCGGCGCGCTGCCCGCGGCGCTGCGGCGCAACCTCGAGCTCTGGGTCGGGTGCGTCGCCGGCGCGCTCGAGGAGACGGAGTTCAAGGAGCTGCTGCGAGAGGTCGGCTTCGAGAGCCCCGAGATCGAGCCGACCCGCGTCTACCGGCTCGAGGACGCCCGCGAGTTCCTGGCCGGTGCGGGCCTCGACGTGGACAGCCTGGCGCCTGAGGTCGAGGGCCGCATCATGGGCGCCTTCGTCCGGGCGCGCAAGCCGGCGGCCCCGCCGGCAGTGTCCTAGATTGCCCCTGCCTCTCTTTGGGCGAGGGGTGGTGAGGGCAGGGGACAGAGGACTTTGAGTGCCTCGCCCAAAGAGAGGCAGGGCCATCTAGGACACTACCCCCCCCGCCGACCTGATCGTGCGCGGGCGTCAGAGGCGGATGCGCAGGGTGCCCAGGAACTCGTTCTCGTTCTCGGTCAGGTGCGGGTTGAGGAAGGTGCGGTTGTAGGAGTACTCGGCGGTCAGGTCGATGCTGCCCCAGAGACCGATGCGGATGCCGCCGTCGAGCTTCTCCCAATCCCAGGCGAGGCTCGGCTCCGGCGTCGGCGCGAGGTTGTAGAAGCGGTTGTGCAGCTTCGAGTAGCGCAGCGCCGGCGCGATGAACGAGAAGAGCTGGCGGCCGCCCGCGGCCCAGGCGAGCGGCAGGTCGATCTTCCAGGCGGCTTCGGCCTCGATGCCGGTGCGGCCCAGGCCGGCGACCCGCTGGTCGACGACTTCCGCGAACAGCGACAGGCCGCTGGCGTGGAAGATCCGCAGATCGGCTCCCACCTCCTGCTTGCCGTTGCCGTGGAAAGGCAGGATCGGCGAGCCTAGCGGGGCGAAGGTCGCGAGGTCGCCGCCGAGCGGGGTGCCGGGCAGGTCGTAGCTCGCCGCCAGCCGGCGCCGCCGCCCCCAGGCCATCAGCTCGAGGCCGCTGGCGCCGCCCGGGTCGCCGAGACGCCAGCCCAGGTAGCCGGCCGCCTCCGGATGGGCGAAGTCGAGGTGCTCGACATGGGTGTCGTAGAGGATGGTGAGGCCGCCGTTCAGCTTCGCGCGATACTCGGCATCGTGAGCCAGCAGGTCGGGCGTATCGCCGGCCAGGGCGTTGGTGTCGCGGATGAACAGCGGGTTGCCCTGGGTGACCGACGCCTTGGCGAAGAAGTGCCGCCCGAGGTCGGCCCCCACCTCGAGGCCGGCGTCCGCGAAGAGATCGAAGGCCGTCCCGACCAGCCCGTAGCTCTGCAGGTGGCGCTCCTCCTCGCGCTCGGGCCGCGCGAACTTGCCGAGCTTGACGTAGATGCCCGGGCGCTCGGGCACCACCGCCGGGCCGGTCTCGCGGCCGAAGCGCACCCAGAGCTCGGCGAGGTCGTACGGGTGATCGGTGGAGGTGGGGTTGCGGTAGTAGAGATTGACGCCGTTGAATCGCAGGTGAGCGCGCCAGAGCGGCGACGGATCGTAGTCCGCCAGCAGGGCGACGTTGGAGATCTCGGCGTGCGAGCCCGGGTCCACGGTCTGCTGGGCCTGGACGTAGGGGTAGCGGGACGCGACGCGCGTGTCGTCGCTGTGGCGGAGGTTGGCGTCGAGCTCGACGCCGAGCTTGAACCGCCGCGGCGCCGGCGCCGGCTGGCCTGCCTCCTCCGGGCCCGCGCCGGCGGACGGCGTGGCCGCCGAGGCTTCCGCCGTCGTCGCCGCCGCCGCCGTGGCGGCCGGCTGCGCGAGCGCCGGGCGGACCGCTCCCGGTGCCGGCAGCCCGCATGCGGCGCCGATGAGGACGAGGCCGAACCCGAGCAGCCTCCGGTATCCCTGCCGGCGCCCCCCGGCCGCCGCTGCCGCTGTCGCCGCCGCCGTCGTCATCTCGCCATCCCCTCCTCGCTGGCGCGCCGCGAGATCGAATGTCGCATGCTGTCGTCGGAACGTCGCCTGCCCGCTCGGCCCGCGACGGGTGGTGCCGTGCCACGTAGGTCCCCCCGGTACCCGCAAGAGGTTCATTACAGATCAGGGTGGCAAGGCGGCGTCGCGGGCCATGCCCCGGGGATGCCGGCCGAGGCGGGGTCGCGGGCCACGCCCCGCGATGCCGGCCGAGGGCGGGGCCGCGGGCAGGCGGGCGCGATGCCGGACGTGCCCGCAGCCTACTGCGGCGGCGGGTTCGCGGGGGTCGAGCTGTCGCCGCTCATGCCGTGGAGCTCCTGGCGCTCCTGCTCGAGCTTGTTGACGGCGTCGATCTTCTCCTGCTCGGTGCCCTGCATGTTCTGGATCTCGGCCGCCTTCTTGTCCAGCTCGCGCGCCTTCGCCTCCATCGCCTTGGTGCGCTCCGCCTCGCTCTGGTAGGACCCGCCCTGGGAGGAGCCGTCGCCCGAAGTGGCGCTGGTCGCGTCCGTCGAATTCGTACCGGTCGTCGCCGTGTGCCGGGCGCAGCCGGCGAGCGGGCCGATGACCGCCAGCGCCACCAGCGCCGCCAGCTTCGCTACCGCGAGAGCTGCCACCGGCAGAGCTCGACCCGTCTTCCGGAGTCGCATGGAGGACCCCCTTTCCCCGGGGAAGTGCGTACTCGATCCGCACGACGAAGATAGCACCCCTGTGGGAGGCGGCGCTGAGAGACCCCAGGAACGGTAGTGGGTCAGTTTCCCTCTGCCTTCCTTGGGGCGAGGCCGTGGATGCCCAGGGGGAGGACTTTGAGGCCTCGCCCAAAGGGAGGCAGAGGGAGACTGACCCACTACTCAAGGAACAGAGAAGTGACGCTCGCGTGCCAGAAGGAGCCGGCGTCTCTTATCGGCATTCGGCTTGCACGTAAGCTGGCCCACCGTGGCCGAGACCACCCGCGCAGTCGAAGCGCTCACCGGCGGGCAGCCCCGCGCCGAGCTGCATGGGCGCTTCAGGCTGCGACCCGGCGGCGGGCTCGGCGAGCCGGCGGCTAGCCGACCATCCCCCGATCTTTCCGCCTGAACGTTCAACAGCACGAGCGAAGGAGGAGACATGTCACACATCGTCGTGGGAAGCGAGAACAGCGAGAACATCGAGATCCACTATGCCGATCATGGCAGCGGCCGGCCCATCGTGCTCATCCACGGTTACCCGCTCAACGGCAACTCGTGGGAGCGCCAGGAACGAGCTCTCCTGGAGGCGGGCTGCCGCGTGATCACCTACGATCGCCGGGGCTTCGGCCGGTCGAGTCAGCCCACGGTCGGCTACGACTACGACACGTTCGCCGCCGACCTCCACGCGCTGCTCGAGCACCTGCACCTCGACGACGTCGTGCTCGCCGGCTTCTCCATGGGCAGCGGAGAGGTCGTCCGCTACATCGGGAGGTTCGGCTCCGGGAGGGTGCGCAAGGCCGTGCTGCTGGGCGCGATCCCGCCGTTCCTGCTCAAGACCGACGACAATCCCGAGGGCGTCGACCGCCAGGTGTTCGAGGGCCTCAAGGTGGCGATCGTCAAGGACCGATATGCCTACTTCAAGGATTTCTTCGATAATTTCTACAACGTCGACGTCCTCGGGGGCAGCAAGATCAGCGACCAGGCCTGGCAGGCGAGCTTCCAGGTCGCCGTGGGCTCGTCCCCCTATGCGACGTACGCTTGCGTCGACACCTGGCTGACCGACTTCCGCGGCGACCTGCCGAAGCTGGACGTCCCCACGCTGGTGGTCCATGGCACCGCGGACCGGATCCTGCCGATCGGCGCCACCTCCGAGCGCCTGCCCGGGCTGATCAAGGACATGCGGCTGGTCAAGGTCGAGGGCGGCCCGCACAACATCGGCTGGACGCACCCCGACGAGGTCAACGCGGCTCTGCTCGAGTTCCTCGCCGACTGACGGGACCAGACGTCGCCGGGCGGGAGAGCGCTGCTGCGCCTGCTCACCCGCGCGTCTGCTCGCCCGCGCGCGCTATCCGCGCGCTTGTGCGGCGGCGCTGTTCGGCGCCGGCGTGGGTTCCCGAGCGAGGCGGGTGGTGGCCTCGGCTCGCCGAGTCTCGCGGGCTCGATGCGCCAATCCCCAGTCGCACATGAGATTGAGGACGGGCCGCAAGGTCTCGCCGTAGGCGCTGAGCGAGTACTCGACTCGCTGCGGCGGTGTCCGCTCGTACACCGTCCGCTCGACGATCTCCGCCAGCTCGAGCTCTCGCAGGTGCTCCGTCAACACCTTCTTGGTCGCGCCGTCGATACGCCGCGTCAGCTCGCCGAAGCGGTGCGGCCGCTCCTTCAGGAAGTAGAGGATCAGGGGCTTCCACTTGCCGCCGATGGCGTCGATCGTGGCCGTGACCGGGCAATTGGCAATGCTCATCTTCTCCGTCCCGTTGCCCATTCAGCTCCTCCTTCTACGCCGGCTCGTCGTCTCTGTCCGCGTCTCCGTCCGTGCCAGGAAATGTTGCGCGTGCCTGCCGGTAAATGGTTTCAAAAAAGTGCCTACTGTTCACCAGCCAGGATAGCGCAGAAGCTATCGCCATGGGAACCGTGCCAACGATCGCCGCGAGCGTCACCGGCGCCACGAGCGTCACCAGAGTCGCGAGCGCCGCCGAGCTGAAGCCCCGCGGCAGGGGTCGCACGGAGGCGCGGGCGGCGGCCCTCGCCGCCGCGCTGCTGCCGGCGATCGCGTGCTCGCCGGCAGGCACGATCGAGCCGTTCGCTGCCGCGCCGGCGCCCGCTTCCGCGCCGGCGCCGGCAACGGCCTCGGCAGCCGGATCGGCGCCGGGATACGTGCTCAAAGAAATTCGCGGCGGCGTCTACTGGCTCTCGGACGGCGCCTACAACACCATCTTCGTCGTCTCTTCGCGGGGCGTCATCGCCGTCGATCCCTTGCCGACGCTCGGCCGCCGCTATCTCGAGGCGGTGGCGCGGGTGACGAGGCAGCCGATCACTCACATCGTCTACAGTCACGAGCACACGGATCACATCGGCGCGGCCGCGCTGTTCCCGCACTCCGCGGCGATCGTCGCGCAGCGGGAGACCGCCGCCCTGCTGGCGCGGCGGCAGGACCCGAGGCGTCCAGTCCCGACGATCGCATTCGACGACCGCTATGTCTTGGAGGTCGGCGAGCAGACCCTGGTCCTGGAGTACAAGGGTCCGAACCACTCGCCCGGCAACCTGTTCATCTACGCGCCGCGGCAGAAGGTGTTGATGCTGGTCGACGTCGTCTACCCCGGCTACATGCCGTATCCGGGCCTCGGCGTCGCTTCCGACGTCCCGGGCTATATCGCGGCGCACCGCCAGGCCCTGGCGTACGACTTCACGGACTTCGTCGGCGGCCACGTCGATCGGATCGGGACGCGCGCCGACGTGGAACGAAGCATGGAATTCGTCGCGGACCTGCGCCAGGTCGCCGAGGAGCTGCTCGCGCAGCGGCCTTTCCCGGCGTTCCTGGCGCAGCACGGGGAGAGCGCTGGGCATGGCAGGAGCAGCGAACCCGGCGAGAGCGCCGTGCGCGGTGAAGTCGCTGTGCAGGGTGAGCATGGCCGGCGCGGTGGCGCCGGCTTCTCGCCGTGGTTCGCTCACGACGACTACGAGACCGACCGGGTGTCCGCTTGCTACGACCGGTTGCTGCCGAAGTGGTCGGCGCTGCTCGCGGGCGCCGAGCGCTCTCTCCGCTCGCATTGCCGCAGCATGATCGTTGCCCTCGCCATTCAACTGCCGCCGATACGGTCCGCCGCGGACCCCGCGCCAAGGAGCGACCGATGACGGTCTCGAGCTCCACACCTCTCTCTCCCGCTTCTCCCGCCGCGGGGCCGGCAGACGGCGGCCTGTCGCGGCGGGCGTTCTTGAAGAGCTCGGCCATCGCCGGCGGCGGACTGCTCCTGGGTTACACGCTGCCCGCCGCCGCCGCGTCTCTTGCCGGGGCCGCGGGGATCTCTCCCGCTCCGGGCGAGCTCGCGCTCACTCCCTGGGTCCGCGTCACTCCCGACAACGTCGTGACGATCATCCTCTCGCAGGCCGAGATCGGCCAGGGCATCAGCACCACGCTGCCGGCGATCCTGGCGGACGAGCTGGGCGCGGACTGGGCGGCGGTCAAGCTCGAGACCGCGCCCTACGCCGTGGCCTATCGGAACCCGCAGCGGCAGTGGATGTTCACCGGCAACAGCGAGAGCGTCCAGGCGTTCTACGACCTGATGCGCCAGATGGGGGCCGCCGCCCGCGAGATGCTGGTGCAGGCTGCCGCGGGCCGCTGGGGCGTGGCGCCCGCTGCCTGCCGCACCGAGAACGGCGCGGTCGTCCACGCCGCCTCGGGGCGGCGATTGACTTTCGGCGAGGTCGCGGCCGCGGCGTCGCAGCTGCCCGTCCCGCCGAGCCCGCGGCTGAAGCCCGAGTCGGAGCTGCGGCTCGTCGGCAGGTCGCTGCCCCGCATCGACATCCCCGAGAAGGTCGACGGCACGGCGCGCTTCGGCATCGACATGCGACTTCCCGGCATGCTCGTCGCGGCGGTGCGGACGGCGCCGACGCTGGCCGGACGGCTGCGCCGGGTCGATCCGGAACCGGCGGCCGGCATGCCCGGCGTCCATGCCGTCGTGCCGCTCGACAACGGCGTCGCCGTCGTCGCGGACACGTACTGGCAGGCCAGGACCGCGCTCGGGACGCTCCGCCCGGAGTTCGAGCCGGGTCCCGACCGCGACCTCGCGAGCGCCGGCGTGCTGGCCGAGTACCGGCGCGCCCTGGAGAATGGACCGTGGTCGCGCGCCGTGGAGGTGGGAGACCTGGCGGCGGTCGCGGAGCGGGCCGCCGGTGCGACGGTCACCGCCGACTACGCGAGCCCCTTCCTCGCGCACGCGACGATGGAGCCGATGAACTGCATCGTCTCGCTGACAGCTGAGGGCTGCGACGTCTGGGCGCCGACGCAGGGCCAGGAGCTGGCGTTCTTCGCGCTCAAGCAGGCGTTCGGCCTGCGCGACGAACAGGTGAGGGTCAACCGCGCGCCGTACGCCGGCGGCGGCTTCGGACGCCGGCTGCTGCCTGACTTCATCCTGCAGGCCGCGCTGGTCTCCAAGGCCGCCGGCCGGCCGGTCAAGGTCATCTGGGACCGCGAGGAGGACATCCGCCGCGACCACTTCCGCCCGGCGACGATGGTTCGCCTGACCGCCGAGCTCGGCGCGGGCGGCCTGCCGCTGACCCTGGCCGCCCGCGTCGTCTCGCCGACGATCCTGCTGCCGGTGTTCCCGACCATCGAGCCGATGCTGCGCGACAAGGGGATCGATCCGAGCGCGCTCGAAGGCATGATGGAGACGATCTACGATCTGCCGCGGCGCCGGGTCGACTTCCACCTGCTGAAGACGCCGATCCCCACCTCGGTCATGCGCACGACGGGGTACGGCCCGAACGTCTTCGCGCTCGAGAGCTTCGTCGACGAGCTGGCCGGTGCGGCGAAGTCAGATCCTTACCACTACCGGCGCCGCCTGCTCGCCAAGAACCCGCGAGCGCTGCGGTTGCTCGACCGCGCGGCCGTCCTCGGCGGCTGGGGCAAGCCGCTGCCGCGCGGCCACGGGCGCGGGCTGGCGGTCACCGAGGCGTTCGGGACGCTGCTCGCCCAGGTCGTCGAGGTCGCGGTCCGGGAGCCCGAGGTCCGCGTCCTGCGCGTGATCTCGGTCCTCGATTGCGGCCGTGCGCTCGACCCGGGGATCGCCACCTCCAACGTCGAGGGCGGGGTGATCTTCGGCCTCTCCTACTGCAAGAGCGAGATCACCTTCGCCGGCGGCGCCGTCGTCCAGGGCAATTACGACAGTTACGAGCTGCCGTATCTCGCCGAGGCGCCGGAGCTGGTCACGGAGATCCAGGCGGGCGGCGGCAAGCTCGGCGGCATCGGCGAGACCAGCCCGGTGACGGTGCCGCCCGCCCTGGTCAACGCCATCGCCGCGGCGTCCGGCCGCCGCCTGCGCGAGCTGCCGCTGTCCCGACACGGATTGCGCTTCGGCGTCGTGCGCCCACCGAAAGGAAAAGGCTATGCCTGAGCTGCGAGTCAACGGCAAGCTCCACGGCGTCGAGGCCGACGCCGGCACGCCGCTGCTATGGGTGCTGCGCGAGCACCTCGGCTTGACCGGCACCAAGTTCGGCTGCGGAATCGCGCGCTGCGGGGCCTGCACGGTGCACGTGGATGGCGAGGCGGTGCGCTCGTGCTCGTTCCCGCTCGCCGCGGCGGCGGGCCGGGAGATCACCACCATCGAGGGCCTGTCGGCCGACCGCTCGCACCCGCTGCAGCGCGCCTGGATCGCGGAGCAGGTCCCGCAGTGCGGCTACTGCCAGTCCGGGATGCTGATGACCGCGGCCGCCCTGCTGCGGGCGAGGCCGCGGCCGAGCGACGAGGAGATCGACTTCGCCATGACCAATCTCTGCCGCTGCGGTACCTACGCCCGGGTGCGGCGGGCCATCCGGCGGGCGAGCGGTCAGGCCGCAGCGCCGGAGGTGAAGCGCGGATGACTCCTTCACGACGACTCCATGCGGCAGGGCATCCTGAACCGCGTCGGCGATCTCTAATCCGGCATCGGCGATCGACGACCTGGCTGGCGGCTCTCGCCGCCGGCGGACTGGCGCTCGCGGCCGCGGCGCGAGCGCAGTCTGAGGGCGGGTCGCCGGCCGCGCGGGTGGCCGTGGAGGGTCCGGTGGTGGGTGGTGGGGCGGCTGTAGGCGGCGAGGCGGCGGTGGGTGGTGCGGCGGCACGCGGCGAGGCGGCGCCGGGCGGGGCGGCGGGAACGCGGGCGTTCACCGGCATCGTGGCGGTGCTGCGCCATCCCCGGTGCCTGAACTGCCACACCACGACCGCCTTCCCGCGCCAGGGAGACGACCGTCACCCGCACGTAAACCTGGTACGGCGCGGCCCCGACGACCGGGGCGTTCCGGGGCAGCGTTGCGGCACCTGCCACCAGGCGGAGAACAACCCGGCGAGCGGCGTGCCCGGGAAGCCGGACTGGCACCTCGCGCCGCTGGCGATGGGGTGGGAGGGGTTGTCCGACGCGCAGCTGTGCCGCGCGCTCAAGGACCCCAGGCGCAACGGCGGCCGTGACCTGCGCGCGCTGGCCGAGCACCTGGAACGGGACCCGCTGGTCGCCTACGGCTGGGATCCCGGGGCGGGCCGCCAGCCGGTGCCGATCCCCCGCGAAGAGCTCGCCATGCTGATGGCGGCGTGGGCGGGTGCCGGAGCGCCCTGCCCCTCGGCGGGGACTGCGGCGGAATGATCTCGCCCCACCGCCGGAGACCGCCGGCGGGTCTGGCGGCGGCGGTGCTCGTGGCGTCGGCGACCGCGCTGTCCACGCCCGCGTGCCGGGGCCAGGATGGCGGCTCTCCCGCGGTCGGCGATCCGTTCAACGTCGAGCGGTGGCGCGAGGACTACACCTTCCTCCGCAAGCGCTCGCGGCCACTGACCGCGTACGAGCGCCTCAAGTACCTCCCCCTGGACGCCGCGGGCACGGTCTACCTCACGCTGGGCGGCGAGCTGCGGGAGCGCGTGGAGAGCTACGACCGTGCCTTCTTCGGCCTGCGCGGCGGCGCCAGCTTCACGGCTTTCGCGACGCGCCTGCTGGCGGACGCCGATCTGCACCTCGGGCCGCGCTGCCGCGCTTTCGTCGAGCTCGGCAGCTTCGTCGAGACCGGCCGCAAGCCGGCGGAGCGCCCTTTCGATCGCGGGGACCTGGAGCTGCAGCAGGGCTTCGTCGATCTCGTCGTCGCCGACGCCCCGGAGGAGCGCCTGGTCCTCCGCCTCGGGCGGCAGGAGCTGCCGCTGGGCTCGGGCCGCCTGGTGAGCATCCGTGAGGCGACCAACGTGCGGCTCGGCTTCGACGCGGTGACGGCGACCTGGACGAGCGGCGGCCGGACGCTCGAGGCCCTGGCCGGCCGGCCGGTCCAGCCCGAGCTCGGGGTGTTCGAGAGCGCGCCGACCGGCGGCGAGTCGTTCTGGGGCCTCGACTGGACGGTCCCCGGCGCCCTGGCCGCCGCCGCGGACCTCGAGCTCTTCTACTTCGGACGCGACCTGCATGGCGCCGCCTTTGCGCGGGGCGTCGCCGACGAGACCCGCCACACGCTGGGAGGACGGGTCTGGACGCGGCGGCAGCGGTGGGACGCGTCCGTCCAGGCCTCGTACCAGGCCGGCTCGTTCGGAGACGCGCCGATCGGCGCGTGGGGAGTCGCGACCGAGACCGGCTTCGCCTTCGCCGGCGCTCCCCTGAGGCCCCGGCTCGCCCTCCGCGCCGACGTCGCGAGCGGCGACCGCTCGCCGCGCGATCACACGCTCGGCACCTTCGAGGCGCCGTACCCCGCCCTCAACTACTTCTCCGAGGCGTCGATCGTCGCGCCGGCCAACGCCTACGACCTCCACCCCTACCTCGAGTTGCGGCCGCGGCAGGACCTCTCGGCCGAGCTCGGCGTCGACTTCCTCTGGCGCTTGCGGCGAGGCGACGCCTACCGCGCCGGCGGCGGCTTCCTGGTGCCCGCCGCCGCCGGGGCAGGGGATGCCAGCTTCGTGACCGCGATGACGCAGCTGGAGGTGAACTGGCGCCCCAGCCCCTTCTTCGCCGTCCAGGCGGCCGACGTGTACGCGGCCGCCGGCGATCTCATCCGCGACGTCCACGGCGTTGACGCCTCGCTGGTGCTGCTGTCGGTGGACCTGCGATTCTGAGGGGGAAGGGGGAGGGGAGGAAGGTTAGATGCCAGGAGGTACGTCTTCATAGGGGTACGAGCTAAGTTACTTGGTCCTTGGGAGTTATTTGGGGCGGCTTGCGAATTGCCTCCAGAATTCACAGTTGCTTCTCATGCCATCGAAGGAAACGTTGCATCGTTCCGTCCGCCAACGACCGCGGGGCGTCAACCGGCAGTCCCAGCTGCTGCCGCACTCGAAGTGCCAGACTCCGGTGCGCCCACGGGTAGAGCTGAAATCCCAAGATTAAAGCAAATCCTCCTGCCCGCGCTACCTCACTGACCCAAGTCTTGGGCATCATCCGCGAGGCGAAGACTGGGCGCACTCCTAAGTACCTACATAGCCGAACCTTCTGCTGGAATTCGGCGTAGTCCATGTACCGAAGTGTGTTCTTCACTTCTACGCCGTACGACACGCCGTCACGGCTGAACACGAAGTCCAGGTCATGGTTAGTACTGGACCAAGTCTTTTCTCCGAATGAGTTCGTATTTCTACCCTTCAAGACAAACTCAAGCCTTGCAAACCCCTCGAGAACAAGCGCCTCGCCATGCAGCCCCAGAGCACCCCCCGATGTTGGGATCCGCATACTCTTCTACCAAACCCACCAAGCGGCCTGCCAATCGCCGATAGTAGCGGAAGCCGCGGTGCCAGATCAGATGGATCGTGCCACCAGTTCGAAGATCGCGACGTTCCCCTCGAACCTCGCCCAGGTCCAGCAAGTGTCGAACAGCGCGGCTGGTGATCCAGTGGAAGAATTGGCGTTCGTGTAGCACGGCCAGTTGGCGACTAAAGAACACCTCCTCCCGCCTTGCCTCGATGAATCGCCTCAACTCCTCGACAGCCCTTTCATAAACGGCATCGGGAGGCCGTTCCTGCGGCCCCGCTGGGTCGTCATCGAACTCCATATAGCCACCCCCTCACCCACCACCACCCTATCTTATGCTACATTACCGCCAATCGCGGCTTGGCTCGATGCTAGGATCAACGGCCCACCTGCCGCCGCCGCTGCCGTGAGGGCCGTGCCTGCATGATCGACCTCGCCAAAGTGCCCCACGAGCTGTTCGCGCCGATCCTGGCTGGCAACCTGCGGCGGGTGGCGCCTGCGCGCAAGCTGGTGGGCCACTTCCTCGAGGCGGTGCGCTTGCGGCTGGCGGCGGACGCTTGCTGGCTGACGCATGGCGGCCGGGGCGAGCGGCTGCTGCCTGGCGGGCGCCTGCTCTGCGGCGATCCGCTGCTGTGCGACGAGGCCCTCGCCAGCCGTTACCTGCGTCGCGAGTATCCCGCCATCCCGCCCGGTCTGGCGCTGGCGTCGGTCGCGGTGCACGGGCGCCAGGTGGCGGTGGTGTGCGCGGCATGGCGCAGCGGCGCGGTCGAGCCGGCGGCGCGGCGGGCGCTCGAACGGCTGTGCGGGGTGCTGGAGGAGGAGCTGGCGCGCCGCGAGGAGGAGCGGCTGACGCGGGTGCTCGACCGCATCCGCGAGAAGATCGTCTCGGAGCTGCGGCCCCTCGACCTCTCCTATCAGATCCTCGACGGTCTGCACCAGCTGGTCGAGTACGATCATTCCGCTGCCTTCCTGGCCTACGACGGCGAGAGCGGCTCCCTGCGGGTCGAGGCCGAGAAGATCGTCTGGACCAAGGCGAAGAGCCCCTTCGTCGGCCGCGAGATCCCGGTCTCGCCGGAGCGCATCGCGCGGATCTGCAGGGCCATCGAGGTCCGCGCGATGACCGGCGCCGGCGGCGCCGGCGTCACGGCACCGGGGTTGCCGGCAGCGCCGGCGACACAGGCGGCCCCGGCGGCCCCGGCGGAAGGTGACGAGGAGTTCGGCGAGCTGCTTGACTACCAGCTCGAGGCGGGCATGCCGCCGGTCACCAGCCTGCTCTCGGCGCCGCTGTTCTTCGGCGACGAGTTCCTGGGCATCCTGAAGATGGCGGCGTGGCGGCGCCCGCCCTTCGCCCGCCGCGACGTCGAGGTGGTCGAGCGCTTCCTGCCCGCCGCGGCGGTGTCGATGCGCAACGCCCGGGTGAACCGATCGCTCGAGATGCAGGCCGTGGAGGCCGAGGTCAAGGCCACCCTGGTGACGCTCGCGGCTGCCGTCGCGCACGACGTCAACAACGCCGTCGGCAGCATCCTGCCGCTGGCGCAGCAGATGCGCTTCGAGCTTCGCCACCCCCCGCCCACCGAGCGATCGGAACGGTCGGAGCGGGTCGAGCGCGAGACCTTGGACCGCGACCTCTCGGTGATCATCGACAATGCGCGCCTGTGTCAGCGCATCTTCTCCAACATGTTGCGGGTGGCGGGAGCGGGGCGCTCGAGCGAGGGGCCGGTGGACCCGGCGCAGGTCGTGGCGGAGACCATGCCGCTGCTGCTGGCGCTGGCCGGACGCCGCGGCATCGAGATCGCGCTCGACCTCGCGCCCGATCTGCCGCCGGTCCGCTTCCGGCGCCAGGACCTGCAGCACGTCGTGCTCAACTTGGTGCGCAACTCCCTCGAGGCGCTCGCTCCCGGCGGCCCGGGCGATCCGCCGCGGGGCCCTGCCTCCAGGAACCCCGGGGACCCCGGAGACCCCCGAGGGGCCGGCGGCGGGCGCGCCGAGCGTGCGCCGCGGAGCGGCGGCGGCGGGGGCCGCATCGAGATCGCGCTGAGTCTTGCGCAGGGGGCGAAAGGGGCGAAGGGGGCGAAGGGAGGGGACGGGGGAGAGGGCGCCGTCGAGCTGTCGGTCGCCGACGACGGCCCGGGCATCCCACCCGAGCTGCTGTCCAAGGTGCAGGAGCCCTTCTTCTCGACCCGTCCCGGCGGCACCGGCCTGGGGCTCGCGATCTGCCGTGCGCTCGCCTGGCAGAACGGCGCCACCCTGAGCATCGAGAGCCCGATCGTCGCGCCGGCGGAGCTGGTGCTGGCCGCGGCACCGGCCGGTTTGCGAGCGGCGGCCGCGGCGCCACCGATCCACCAGGACAACCCGGCCGGCTGGGACGGCGAGACGGCCGGCGGCGGCACCCGGGTCACCCTGCGCCTGGGCGCCGAGCCGCAGCCGGCGGCGGCGGAGGCCCGGTGAGCGCCCGGGACCGCATCCTGGTGGTCGACGACGATCCCGGCATGCGGCGCGCGCTGCAGCGCATCCTGGCGCCGGCCTACGACGTCGAGACCGCGATGGGCGAGATGGCGGCCCTGGCGAGGCTGGAGATGCAGATCCCCGGCCCGGCGGGCCTGGCCGGCGAGCCCGGATTCGCGTTGGCGCTCATCGACGTGCGGCTCGCCGACGGCGACGGCTATGCGCTCTGCCAGGCGATCCGCGAGCAGTACCCGCAGACCGACGTCATCCTCATCACGGGCTCGCTCTCGGAGCCGGACGAGAAGCTCTACCGCTCGCTCGAGGAGGGCGCCTTCTACTTCCTGTTCAAGCCCTTCGATCGGCGGGTGTTGCTGGCCCTGGTCGAGCGCTGCCTGCGTTTGCAGCGCGAGCGCGTGGACAAGGAGCGCTTCGCCTCGACTCTCGCCGCCGACCTCGAGCGGGCGCGCCGCTTCCAGCAGAGCCTGCTGCCGCGGCAATCGATCGCCGCCGGCGGCTGGCGCCTGGAGGGGCGCCTGCTGTCGTGCGAAGCGCTCGCCGGCGACCTCTATCTCGCGCACGCCGGCGACGACGGCCTGGTGCTGGCGGTCAGCGACGTGGTGGGCCACGGCGTCAGCGCCGCGATGTACGCCGGCATGCTGCGCTCGACGCTCGACGCGGCCCGCCGCCGCAGCCCCGAGCCGAAGGCGCTCATCGGCGAGCTGCTCGACGGCATCGACTTCTTCGAGGCGGCCAAGTACGCGACCCTGTTCTACGGCCTGCTGCTGCCCGACGGCGGCCTGCGCTACATCAACGCCGGCCATCCGCCGGCGCTCTGGCAGCACGACGGCGCCATCGACCTGCTGCCGGCGACCGGCTTCTTCCTCAGCACCGCCTTCCGCAGCCGCCCGCACGTCCCCGGCGAGATCGCCCTGGGTCCCGGCGACCGCCTGCTGGTCTACACCGACGGCGCCTCCGAGGCCTGCGGCCCGGCCGGCGTGGAGCTCGGCGTCGGGGGCCTCGCCGAGATCCTCGCCGGCAGCCGCGCGCTGCCGCTGACCGACGCGCTCGATGCCCTGCTCGACCACATCCGCCGGCACTGCGCCGGCCGCCCGCTCGACGACGACGTCACCCTGCTGCTGGTCGAGCGGAGCGGCGAGCCGCCGGCCGCGGCGGCGGCCGCCGCGCGGGGCGGGCCAGGGGCCGTCATCTGAGGATCTCGATTCGCGTGGCGGGATGAATCTCGTTCCAGCCGGTTTCACGGTCGGTGACGTAGGCGCCGGTGACGCGGACGCGGTCGCCCACCTTCGGCACGGTAACCCGAGCAGTGAACGCCGCGCAGGCGGCCGCGGCATCGCGGTCGGCAGGGGTATGCTCGCAGATGACCTCGACCACGAGCTGGCGGTGGCCATGAATGGCGTTCACGAGGTTCAAGATCGAAGCGTGGTCCGGATCGAGTGCGATATGCAGATCGCCGTCCTGTCCGCGGTCCAGCGAGGTGACGCGGCCGTCGACCGACGTGCACCTGGCGACGACTCGCAGCCTGTCCGCGCGGTAGACGTGGCGCCATAGATCGGCGTCGCAATCCCCGGCCGACAATTCCACCGTCGGCTTGCCCGCGTAGCGCAGCCTGGCCATCAAGAAGAGGGCGCCGAGCGTCGCCAGCACGATCAAGATGCGCACCGATCTTCGCTTCAAGGCAGGGTCCTCTCTGAACGCTGGCGCGGTGGTGATCGTCACTCGGGGGGAGAGAGGATCTGGAGACCGCTGAAGTAGGTGCGATACCGGCGCACGTCACGAGTCAACAGGGGCAGCCCGGCGACCGCGGCGTGGGCGCCGATGTAGAAGTCGGGCAGAGGAGACCGGCGGGAACCCCCTCGGCGGCGATATTCGAGGAAGCACTTGCCGGCCAGGAACGCGGCCTCCCAGGGCAAAGGATGCCGGAGGAACGAGTCCTCGGCGAGCACCTCGTCGAGCTCCTCGACGCGTTCGAAGCCGATCGAGATCTCCGCGTAGATGATCGGATTGATCACCAGCATGCCGCCCTCGGCGCAGCGGGCGAGCATCGCTGACGACCACGCGGCCCAATGGGGATCGTTGGTCACCACGTCCAGGATCACATTGCTGTCGACGAGGACCCTGCTCAGCGGTCGTGGCGGGTCAAGGCCATGATCTCCTCGGTGCTCATTCCCGACGTCGCGCGTCCCCGCATCCGTTGCAGCAGCCTCTCTCCCCGGCCGCCGATCGACGTCTCCGCCCGAAGAATCCGCACGGCGTCGCCCTCCACCTCGAAGCGAACCTCGGTGTGGGGCAAGAGTCCGACACGCTCTCGGATCTCGATGGGGATGGTGACCTGGCCCTTGCTGGTGATGCGCATGGAATCTCCCGTCGTCGAGCTGAGTAAGAGTCATACTTCTTCGATTCTTACCTAACCCGACAGGGCTGTCAAGCGATCCGGACCGCTGGTGGTGTCCTGGTTTGCCCCGTCCCCCCTCTCAGTTCCCTCCCAACGAGGGGGCCTGCCCCCACAGCACCCCGTCATTCCGCGGTACCATGGAGGTGGACCGTCGCGGCAAGGCGGCGAAGGAGTAAGGATCAACCACATGTCCAGCGTCGAGCAGCTGCGCGAGGATCTCCGGCGGTTCGCCGTCTTCTCCGACCTGGCGGAGGAGGAGCTGACCTGGCTGGCGGAGCATGTCGCCGAGCAGTGGCTCGAGCCGGGGGAGGCGGCGGTGGTCGAGGGGTCCCCGGCCGACCGCATGATGATGCTCGTCGAGGGGGAGCTGCAGGTCCGCCGCGAGAAGGGTCCCTCCGACGGCTGGATCAACACCGTGCTCGCGGGCGAGGTCAGCGGCATGCTGCCGTTCTCGCGGATGACGACCTTCGGGGTGACCGGCCGGGCGGTGAAGCGCACGCGGATCTTCTGGCTCGCCGCCGCGCTGTTCCCCGAGATGCTGCGCCGCATCCCGGCCCTCGAGGCGCGGCTGGTGGGGCTGCTGACCGACCGCGTGCGCGAGTGGACGCGTCTCGATCAGCAGCGGGAGAAGCTGGCGGCGCTGGGCAAGCTCTCGGCCGGGCTGGCGCACGAGCTCAACAACCCGGCGGCGGCGGTGCAGCGCTCGTCGAGCGAGCTGCGCGACCGCATCGTCGCGTTGCGCGGCCTGGCCGCGCGCCTGGTCGAGTGCGGCCTCACTCCGCAGTCGATGAACACCGCGCTCGGCCTCTACCGGCAGGTGATCGAGCGCAGCCGCGCCCTGCCTGCAGGCTCCGAGCTCGATCCCATGGCCATGAGCGACCGCGAGGACGCACTCGGCGCCTGGCTCGAGGCGCACCACGTCGAGCGCGCCGCGGTGCTGGCCGGGACGCTGGCGCAGTTCGGCGTCGAGCCCTCCGAGCTCGACGAGCTGGCGGCGGCCGCCCCTGGCGGCTTCCTGCCCTGCCTGGTGAGCTGGATGGAGGGCGGCCTGGCCGCCGAGGGGCTGCTCTCCGAGATCGCGAGCGCCGCCCACCGCATCTCGGAGCTGGTCGCGGCCGTCAAGTCCTTTTCGCACATGGACAGCGGCCAGGGGCGAGCCGAGGTCGATCTGCGGCACGAGCTCGAGGTCACGCTCACGATCCTGGCGCACAAGCTGCGCAAGAAGGGCGTCCAGGTGACCCGCGACTTTCAGCGCGACCTGCCGCCGATCGAGGCCTTCCCCGGCGAGCTGAACCAGGTCTGGACCAACCTGCTCGACAACGCCATCGACGCGGTCGCCCCCGGCGGCCGGGTGGAGGTCCGGGCGGCGCGCGAAGGCGAGCTGCTGCGGGTCGACATCCGCGACGACGGCCCGGGCATCTCGGCCGAGATCAAGTCCCGCATCTGGGAGCCCTTCTTCACCACCAAGCCGGTCGGCGAGGGCACCGGCCTCGGCCTCGAGGTCGTCAAGCGCATCGTCGTCCGCCGGCACGGCGGCACCATCTCGGTCACCTCGAGCCCCGGCGACACCTGCTTCACCGTCCGCCTGCCCTTGAACCCGCCGGCGCCTGCGTTCGGCGCGACCGAGACGCCGGAGAGCGGCATCACCGCGCCGGCGCCGGGGACCGGCTCGCCGCCAGCCACCGGCGGCCCGGGTGCTCCCGCCGGTGCCGGCGCCGGTGGCCCGGGCGCTCCCGCCTGAAGCCTTCAGCGAGCCGCGCCGGCCGGGTCCGGCAGGCTGCCGCTCGTCCGGCAGGTTTCTACGGCTTCGGCTTCTTGCTCGCCGCGGCGGGCGGCGCCGGGCGAGCGGGAGGCGCGGGCGGGCCGAGCGCGGCGAGCCTCGCCTGGGCCAGGTGGAAGGTCGAGAACGCCTCGCTGCCGGTGGGCTTCTCGACGCGGGCATAGAGGCCGCGCGCCACCTCGGGCAACCCGTACTGCTCGGCCATCCGGCCGAACACGTACCAGTCCGCCTCGTCGGGCACGGCCTCGTCCTCGGCATTGATCGCCTGCGTCATCACCTGGTAGGCCTCGCTCGTCCGGCCGCGCTCGGCAAGGAGCGCTCCGAGGGTGTGCAGCACCGCGTGGGTCTTGCCCCGGGGCTGCTGCGCCGCACGCTGCGCCAGCTCGAGCGCCTGCTCGTCGGCATGGCCGCGCACCAGCAGCAGCCAGGCGAGGCTGTTCAGCTCCTCGACGCCGGCGCCCGGCGAGCCGGCCAGGTCGCGGAAGCGGCGTTCGGCATCGTCGAGATCGCCTTTCTCCACGGCGGCCTGGGCCAGCACCAGCGACGCCCGCCGGTCCGCCGGCAGGCTCGCGAGCCGCCGGTTGGCGAGGTCGGCGATGGCGGCGGTGCGGCCGAGCCGTCGCAACGCCAACGTCTCCATGCCGAAGGGCTCCTCGGCCCGCGGCCGCGCGGCGCCCAGGCGCTGCGCCACGTCGCGGAGCTCCTCCCAGCGCTTCCGCTCGAGGGCGGCGGCGCCGAGCGCGGCGTCGAGCGCGACCTGCCGCTCTTCGGTCGTGGCGGCGGAGCGGCAGGCACGGAGGATCGGCAGGGCCTCGTCTTCGGACTCGTCGATCGCGAGCGCCGCGGCGGCGCAGCGGATGTGCTCCGCGTCCGCCGCGGCGCCGCGCGTCCAGAGAGCGGAGAAGGGCGGCAGCCGGAGGTCGCCGGCCGGATCCTTGGACACCTCGCGAGCCCAGTCCAGCCATTGGCGGGCGCCGGCCAGGTCGCCGGCGCGAAGCCGGCGCAGCGCCTCCGCGCCCAACGTCGCCGGCGTGGTGCTGACCGCGGCGAGGCGGTAGCCGCCGCCCTCGCGCACCACGAAGAACTCCTCCGTCTCGCCCTTGAGCACGGTGCTGTAGTCGATGCGGTACCCGACCTCGTCGTCGCCGGTGACGGTCTCCCTCATCGCCGCGAAGCCGAGCTCCATGGCCAGGTCGGGCGCCAGGTTGGTCGTGTCGCTGATCTTCTTGCGCCCCTGCTGCTGCCCCTTCCGCAGCCCTTCCAAGAATGCCCCGCGATGCCCCGTGGCGCTGCCGGCCAGGTGCTCGCTGAGGAGGCTGAGCAACTCCCCGGGATCGCCGCCCTCGCGGGCGATGGCGATCAGCGCCCGGCGCGCCACCGTGGACGGCTCGCCCGCGGGAAGCGGGATCTCGCCGAGGCGGCGCGCCTTGCGCAGCACCGCCGCCTGCGCCAGCAGCTTCGAGGCGTCGGGCGACATCGGAGCGGCCCTCTCGAGCAGCGCGGCGGCCGTCGCATAGGCGCGGAGGCGCGCCAGGGTGTTGGCGGCGACCTCCAGCACGTGCCACCGCCGGGAGGGCTCCTCGACGGCGCTCTCGACCTGGCGCACCGCCGCCTCCGCACTCTTCTCGAGGGCCGTCGCCGCCGCGGTCACCGCCGGCTTGTTCTCGGTGTCCTTCATGGTGCCGGCCAGCGCGAGCGCCTCGCCGGGGCGGCCGGCATAGAGCAGGTCGACCAGCAGGTTGTCGTCGAAGCCCTGCTCGTCGAAGTCCTGGCGCAGGGTCCGGTACTGCGCGATGGCTCCCGGCAGGTCGGATCCCGGCAGGTAGTGGTGGCCGAGCGGATCGTACTCGAGCAACATGGCGTATTCGGCGCGGGCGAGGGTCAGGGAAGGATCGAGCTGCATGGACCTGGTGTAGGCCGCGAGCGCCCGGTCGCGGGAGAAGCCGTGGCCGAACTGCCGCCCGACGGCGTCGTGCTGCAGCACCCAGCCGAGGGTCTGGTAGGCGCCGGCGGAGCGCGGCTCGAGCTTGATCGCCAGCTCGGTCTCCTGGCGCGCCGCCTCGCCCAGGCCGCCGGCGAGCAGCGCCCTGGCGATGCGCAGGTGCGGCAGCGCCTTGGCGGGTGCCGCGGCGGATTCCCGGCGGAACTCCTCCAGGGCCTCGCGGATGTGTCCCTGGGCCACCTGCGACTCGCCGACCTGGCGGAACCGCAGCATGAAGGCCCGTTCCTTGACCAGCTGCGTGAGAGCCGAGCGCAGGGAGGCCAGCTCGGCGGGGGCGATGCGCTGCTTGCCCGAGT
>Ga0210384_10002549_pt1 | contig 22140 bp, 19 predicted proteins | sample IncBWH2MmetaG_FD_160574 | JGI IMG/M metagenome (GOLD analysis project Ga0210384, IMG submission 160574) | Forest soil microbial communities from Barre Woods Harvard Forest LTER site, Petersham, Massachusetts, United States - Inc-BW-H-2-M | ecosystem: Environmental > Terrestrial > Soil >...
TGCGTCACTGCCCATGCCCAATCCTAAAGACCATCATGCTCTGGACTAGTCTTCGTCCGGCTCGCGCACGACCGGCGGTTCGTCGTCGCGGTCCTCTTCGTCTTCGTCTTCGTCTTCGTCTTCGTCTTCGTCTTCGTCTTCGTCTTCGTCCTCGTCCTCTTCGTCTTCATCAGGATCTCGGGGCGGCATCGAGTTGTCCATGATCATGAAGGGACTCCAGTCGATCAACCTGGTGAAAAATTCCTCGGGGATGTGCGGGGTCATGTTGTTGCTCCTCGGGTGTGGACCTTAGGGGATTAAGCGGAACGGAAGCAGACGCAATTACTTCCAACGCGCTGAAGATTTCGTTCAATTGGTGCTGGGTGAAGCCTCGGATCACCGCCATGGGTGCGTTCAACTTCGGGCATTGCCCGCAATTAGCAAGGCGTTCGAGCTGAACGAGGTGCGGAGGACGGGACTGCGGGTGATCCCGTTAGCCCGTATTGCTGACCGCTTTAGCTAGCATAGCGTAAAGCTGGCGCTTGGTGAATTCCTTGGGCTGCAGCATTACTGTCTTCCGCGACACAATCTTTGCCGCCGGGCGGGAGCAGGCAGCCAACAATGCTGGTCTTCGTTTTGGCACCGGCATTATCTTGGGTTTTGCTGTTGGCGGCTTATGGTGACGCCTCAGGTCCAAACGAGTTAGCTTGGCGCAGACCGCGTTACGGCTATACCCGAGACGACGTCCGATCTGCGCGGCACTCCGTCCTGCGGCCCAGAGTTTTTTGAGCAGTGCTACGTCTTCCGCATCCCAACCCATAGGAGATGCTATACACCGACTGCCAGCTGCAGGCTAGTCGACACCCGGATTGCTAGGAGCATCAATCCCGGTGTGGCACTCGCTGGCCCGCAGCCAGCCGCTAATCTCGTCTGCGGGACACCTGACGTCAACCGAGATAGCTAAGCGAACTGTCCAACGATAGCCATGAACGCCGACGAGTTTGGGCCGGCGAACCAATCGGACCACCATGTCCACTAGCTCCAACACCCGTATCGCCAAGAAAGCTCGCACGAAAGCCGAGGCGGATTTTGCCACTTGGCTCATGATGGCCAAGCTCGGTGGTTTCGATGACCTTCCGTCAAACGCACAGAGCTTTCTGACTAACTATCGAACCCGGCTCGAGACGATGAGCGAGACCGAGTCCACGGTCGTCGCCGTTCGCGAGGTCTACAGCGCTTATTACAGCGAGATGGGAGGCGTGGGAGCGGCGCCGGAACCAAAGGCTCGCACACCAACGACAGAAAGCAAAGTCAGGCGGTTCCAGAGAGGGCCTAAACCTCAGCCCGGTTTATCGGCTGCGCGCCATTCGACGATGCCAATGATCCGAAAATCCCTCCCGGCACTGCTGATTTTCGCGAGCATGGTGGCTCTGATTGTCGCATATAGACTTCTAACTCAGTAACACCGTCCTCGGACGGCGCGCGGGACGACGTGCTGCTCACAGCAACCGCGCAGTACCTGGGGGCGGTACCATTTCCTCCAACGGCAACGTGGAAATCGGCAAGTTTCTCGCCGACGCCATGAAGAAGGTCGGCAATGAGGGCGTGATCACGGTCGAGGAAGCGAAGTCGCTCGAGACCGAACTCGAGGTCGTCGAAGGCATGCAGTTTGACCGCGGCTGCATCTCGCCCTACTTCGTCACCAACGCCGACAAGATGCGCGTCAAGAACGACGACCAGAAGACCGGCGTCGAGATCGTTCGTAAGGCGCTGTCCTATCCGGCCCGCCAGATCGCGATCAATGCCGGTGAAGACGGCTCGGTGATCGTCGGCAAGATCCTCGAAAAGGACCAATACTCTTACGGCTTCGACTCCCAGACCGGCGAATATGTCAACCTGATCTCCAAGGGTATCATCGACCCGACCAAGGTTGTTCGCGTAGCCATCCAGAACGCGGCCTCCGTCGCTGCGCTGTTGATTACCACCGAAGCCATAGTGGCCGAAGTGCCGAAGAAGAACGCCCGCGCCGGCGGTGGCGGCATGCCTCCGGGCGGCGGCATGGGTGGTATGGATTTCTAAGTCGAACCGTTCGGAACTCGAAGAAAGGAAAGGCCCTGCAGCGATGCTGGGCCTTTCTGCATTAGCTACCCGAACCGTAGTTCGCGCCGTAACCATCTCTGGCGATTGCATATCGAAAGGGTCAACCTGTGAGGCGAGCCTTTCGATTTTGGCAGCTCATTTGTGGGCTGGAACACACGAATAACGTAAGCGGAAGCGATGCCTGCCGCTTCTCGAACCTATGTTTGCTGTACAAGCGAATGCAACGCTTTAACCGCAGCCTCCCGGCTCTCCACAGGGACAAACAGATTGACCGAATGCGGCGACAACACGTACTTGTCGGCGGCAATCCCGTGATGTTCGAGAACCTGTAACGCCCTGAACGGCAATTCCGATGAAACGCCGCCGAAGCAGGTGAGACTCACCGAGCTTGAAGCCTCGCGCTGCTTACGCAGATCCTTGCTTTGCTCCAGTGTTCGCAACATGGCGTCAAGCCACTCCGAATCACAGGCCACGGTCATGGTGGTTTTTCCCAAGGTGAAGCTCGAGGCGAGGACCTGCGGCCAGGACAGCCTGTTTTGCTTGAGATGCTGCGCGAATTTCTCGAAACCGTGATTGAGACCCTTGGAATCTATTTCCACATGCTCAATGCGAGCCATCGAGTTGACGGCCAGAACCTTTCCGCTTTCCATGCCTGCAACCTCTTTCATCACTTGCGTGCTGTGCTCAACGCCATCCCACTGCTTGAGAACCAGAGGCACATCCTGACTTTGCGCCAGCTCTACGCTGCGAAAATGCAGGATCTTTGCACCCCAGAAGCACATTTCGGACAGGGATGCGAAGTCCACTCGCCGCAGAGGCTTTGCATCCGGCACGATGCGCGGATCGGCCGAACAAATTCCGTCGACATCTTTGATAATTTCACAGCGTTCGGCCTTCAGCGCCGCGGCCATCGCAACGGCCGTGGTGTCGCTGCCGCCCCGGCCGAGCGTGGTGATTTCCCTGGTCGCCGCGTTGACGCCCTGAAATCCCGCCAGCACCACAACGCGGCCACGATCAAGTTCCTCACGCACGCGAATGGGCCGTACATCTAGAATGCGTGCGGAGGAATGGGAGTCGTCGGTCATCACGCCGGCCTGGCTGCCGGTGAAGCTGATCGCGGGCACGCCGAGATCGGAAAGCGCCATGCTCATCAGGGACATGCTGATGCGCTCACCGGTCGTTAGCAGCATGTCGAGTTCGCGGCGATTGGGAGTCGGGCTTACCTGATAAGCCATCTGGATCAATTGGTCGGTGGTCTTGCCCATGGCGGAGACGATCGCCACGACACGATGACCCCGGGCACGCAGGTCGGCGAGACTGCGCGCAACCGCGCGAATTTTTGCCGGTGTTTCAAGACAGACACCGCCGTATTTTTGCACGATGATAGGATGGTTGCGCATCTAACCTCGTTGAAAAACCTCGCTCGCCCCGCCCATCGAACCGACACCGCCTATCCATGTGCCGACGACTTCAAAGTTCGGATTGAAGGCGACAAGGTCGGCGCGGTATCCGGGCGCGATCCGTCCAAGCTCGGACTCAAGGCCCAGAAATGCTGCGGGCGTCCGAGAGGCCATGATGAGGGCATCGACAAGGGAGATTCCGAGCAGCGCAACAGCGTTGCGCATCGCCTCGATCATGGTGAGGTGAGCGCCCGCCAGTGTGCCATCGGGGCCAGTCAGGCGACTTTCGTGCAACGTGATCTGCCTTCCTTGCAGCATGAATTGCCGGTCGTTCGTGCCCACTAATGGCATGGCATCGGTGACCAGCATCAATCGATCGCGCCCCTTGCAGCGGAAGGCAACACGCAAACCGGCGCGGTCAACGTGGATGCCGTCGCAGATGATCCCTGCAAATAGCCGGTCGTCCTCAAGAGCGGCGCCCACCAAGCCCGGCTCCCGGGCGTTCAACTGCGACATGGTATTGAACAGGTGGGTCACCCCCGAGACACCGCGATCGACCGCCTGCCCGATTTCGGCTGCGGTGGCGTCGCTGTGGCCGGCCGCGACACGCAATCCGGCGCCGATCAATTCATCGATCATGGACGCGGGCACGCATTCCGGGGCCAAGGTCACAATGGAGCGGCCGCGGTCCCCAAAACTTTTGATGGCGGCGAGATCGCGCCGATCGGGCACGCGTATCTCGGCCCCCGGATGAATGCCCTTGCGCGACCTGTTGAGGGCCGGCCCTTCCAGATGGAAGCCGAGCACGCCGGGAATCTTCAGACAAGCCTGGGCGACTGCAGCCAACCGCCCGATGACCTCGCTGCGATCGGTGATGAGGGTCGGCAAGCAGCCCGTGGTCCCCCCCTTGCGGTGCGCCTCAGCGATACGTCGAACGCCAGCTTCCGTCGGCTGATCGTTGAGAAGAACGCCTCCGCCTCCGTTCACCTGGATGTCGATGAATCCGGGGGCAAGGATCACCTCTCGGGGAAGGGTGATTGAGGCGCGCGTGTCTAGCTCGCCGAAGCTGATGCTTTCAATCCGCCCCTGCGAGATCCTGACCGACCCAGACCCGCGCATCTCGCCACCATCAAAGATGTGCTGCGCGGCAATCGTGAGAGAAACGGGAGACCCAGCTTGACCCATCATTGTTCATCCGAGAATGGCGGTCACGGACTCGTGAGGCGAGTGTGGTAGAACACTTCATATGTACAGTAAGAAGTTTGGGGGACCCGGAACGAAACCCTGGCGTTAACTTTCGATGGGAACAAAAGGTACCACGTATCTCGGCATTGATGGGGGCGGAACCCGCTGTCGCGCCCGGATCGAGGACGAAAACGGCAGGGTACTCGGTGAAGCCAGCTCGGGGCCTGCCACGACACGGATTGGCTTAGAGAAGGCCTGGCGTTCCATCATGGAGGCCGCTGAAGCAGCAACCGCACAGGCCGGACTGACGCGCGAGGATTTCGCGCGGATGCGCGCTGGAATTGGCCTTGCCGGTATCGGTCGCCGCGGCGCGGAAGCGGCGCTCAACAAGATCCCGCATCCCTTTGCGTCCGTCATCTTCATCAGCGACGGCCTGGCGGCCTGTCTCGGCGCCCATAGCGGCGCAGACGGGGCCATCGTGGTAGCCGGGACAGGCTCGGTGGGTGTCGGCCTGATCGACGGCCGCGAAATCCGTCTCGCCGGTTACGGCTTTCCCGTCTCGGACGAAGGCAGCGGTGCCGACATCGGCCTGCAGGTTGTTCGACGGGCGCTGCGGGCCGCGGATCACCGCGGCGAGCTGACCCCATTGCTTTCAGAGGTGCTTGGCGCATTCGATCATGATCCTTATCAGGCGGTGGCCTGGTCAGAAGAAGCCAGGGCCACAGACTATGCTGCATTCGCGCCGATCGTGATGCGGCACGCCAATCAGGGCGATCCGGTCGGCCGTCGTATTGTCGAACGCGCGGCCGATGCCATTGGCGATCTGCTCGATCTGTTCCTGGCGAGAGGAATTGACCGGCTCTCGCTGGTGGGCGGGCTCGCGGACGCCATTACGCCCTGGCTGACGCCTGACCTGCGCGCCCGCCTGAGGCGACCTGACGCCGATGCGGCCGCCGGCGCGTTACTGTTGGCGCGAGGGCGGCTTGACCTGCCCGAAAGAGAAGCTGACCATGAACACGCTTCAAAGTTCCGCGTTTGATGACGCATGGAATCAACCATATGGCCACCGAAGAAGTCGATCCCCGCTTTGCCGATCTTGATGCGTGGTCGCTGACGTCAGCAATGGAAGCGATGTGGGAGGGCCAGCTTGCGGCAGTCGCGGCGATCGGTCATGCCCTTCCCGCGATCACTGTGGCGACCGAAGCGGCCAAGGCGGCGCTGGGCGATTGCGGACGTATTGTGTATGTCGGCGCCGGCACCTCGGGCCGCGTGGCGGTCCAGGACGGCGCCGAGCTGACGCCGACATTCGCCTGGCCCAACGAGCGCGTCCGTTTCATCGTCGCCGGCGGAGACAGCGCGTTCGTCACCAGCATCGAAGGCGCGGAGGACGATGTCGAGGATGCGGTCAAGCAGATCAATGCTGCACGGCTCACGCCGCACGACGTGGTGATCGCCGTTGCGGCGAGCGGGACAACGCCATTCACGGTCACGGCGCTGCAACAGGCATGTTCCTTCGGTGCAGTGACGATCGGTGTCGCCAACAATCCAGGCACCGCACTGCTCGAAGCGGCAAAGTTTCCGATCTTGATCGAGACCGGCCGCGAGCTGATTGCCGGCTCCACGCGGATGAAGGCGGGCACCGCGCAGAAGGTTGTGCTCAACCTGATCTCCTCAGGGATCATGCTGCGGCTTGGCCGGGTGTATCGGGGCATGATGGTGAACATGCAGCCGACCAATGCCAAGCTGAAGCGACGCGCCGAGTCCATGGTGGCGCAAATTGCGCACTGTGATCCGTCGCACGCGGCAAGCTCGCTTGAGCAGGCCGAGGGAGACATCAAGACGGCAGTCCTTCTGGCGTTGGGTGTTGACAGGGTAGATGTCGAGACCATTCTGAGAAACTGTGACGGCAACCTTAGGCGCGTCTTTGCCGAGCTCGCCAAGGATCGTGACCGGCATCCCAAGGGCGCAGTGGCGCGCAAGCAAAGCGGAGCGGTTGAGTCGTGACGACATCCGCGATGGCGAGCGAAATCGGGGAAAGCGCGGATGTTGTCGCCAAAATTGTTCGTAACCGCCCCGCCACGCGCGACGTCGCACGGCGAATTGGGACTGGCTCCGCCCCCCTGTGCGTCGTGTGCGGCCGGGGAAGCTCTGGGCATGCCGGGGTTTTCTTAAGATACCTTGTCGAGACGCGGCTTCGCCTTCCTGTTTCAGCCAGCGCTCCTTCGGTGATCACGGCATTTCGCACGCCCTTGATGCTGCGTCATGCGCTGTTCATCGTGATCTCGCAATCTGGGCGCAGCCCGGATCTTGTCGCGGCGACCAGGTCGGCGCGCGCCGCGGGCGCCCGCACCATCGCCATCGTCAATGCGAGGTCGTCGCCGGTGGCTGACGAAGCGGAGTTCGTCGTTCCGATCGAAGCCGGTCAAGAGCACTCCGTAGCGGCTACCAAGACCGTGATCGGCTCGATGGCCGCTAGCGCCGGACTTGTTGCCGAACTGGCGGAAGATCGTGCGCTGCGGTCAGCCCTCGACAGGCTGCCCGAGCGCCTTCACCGGGCCCTGGCGCTCGACTGGTCCAAGATTGCCGATGATCTCGCCAAGGCGTCAGCTGTGTTTGTGGCCGCGCGGGGCCTGGGGCTGGGCTCGGCGCGGGAGATCGCGCTCAAACTTTCGGAAATCCTGCGTCTGCCATCCATTGGTCTGAGCGCCGCCGAGCTGCAGCATGGGCCGCGGGCCGCGTTATCATCGCGCACGCCGGTTATCATGATGCGCCTTATGGATGAAACGGCGGCCACGGTAGACGCGCTGGCAGAAGAGTTGCGCGAACAAAAGATCGCGCTGCATCTATGCGGCGGACCGCATGGCTCGCTGCCCTGGTTGGCTGAGGATGACCCCGCCACCGACCCGATCACCATGCTCGTTCCAGCCTATCGGATCATCGAGCAGACGGCGCGCGCCTGCGGATTTGACCCGGATCGTCCCCCTCGCCTGAGCAAGATTACCGAGACGTTTTGACAGCTGATTAATCGCTGGCTGGCGATCGAAAGCTTGAGCACCGCCGCACCAGCTTCGCACCTGCTGCCATCAGTCGCATGAAATCGGAAAATATCGTAGTTTGGCGTAGGCAATCGTTCAGCGGCGTAGCGGGGAACGACTCGCCCCCCGACCTTGGTGTTGTTCTTTAGCGATCAGTCGCCGGACGACCGGTCGACTCAACGTTTTCCATAGCTCTTCCTACACCAACCTGCGGTTGCTGGCTCGAGTTCTGCCGGTGCGCTCCGAAATGGTGACCACTCTGATCGAACAGATGTCCGATTCCTAGACTGGCGGCAACCGCATAATAAGAATCCAAAGAGCTGTGGCAAAGCATGGATTCGCGCAGATAGTGTACCTGGCGCTCTCGCAACGATGCGACTGGCGAGCGAGAGCGTTTTTTGCGCGTCCTTGGGCTGGGTTTCCGAATCTAGCTGAATCGCCTTGCAAAATTATTTTTGGGGCGCAGGCGGCGAGCGATACGACGCGCACCGCCAATCAAGCTTTCCTGGCACCCGACGAGCAAATCACTTGTCGTGCCGGCGTCATTGGTGACGAAAATCTGTCGATCAAACCTATCCGCCGATTGGCGGCCGGAAAGCTCGACATCAAGGGTGCTCGATGAGGGCATTGGCTCATCAGCTTGACGCACCATGATCTAGCGGCGAACTTTCGCCTATCCTCCACGCCTGCCGCGGCGCGCCTCGTGCCAATTGACCTCGCAGCCTGAACAGATACCTTCATGTTACCCGGAGATTGCGCCATCGCGAATTCCAGCCGCTCTCCGGACGACACTTTCCTGAGGCAAGTCCGCATTGACAGTGCCTGCGGCCGTGCGGGACAGATTCAAGCGGCTTTCAAAGCATGGCAGCACCATGGCGCACACAAAGATTCAGATTGCCGACCTCAGGCCGACGCAGCTCACCCTCGGATTTTCAGAGGTCGCGGAACGCGCAGCGAAGCTCGAGAAGCAATCGCCGGCGGACCGCAAGAGCTATCTCGAGAAAAAGGCCATTCCTCATGTCATAGGACCTGGAAAGCGCATCTATATGGTCGACCACCACCATCTCGCGTGCGCGCTTTGGTCGATCAACATTCGGGAAGCTGTACTCGGCGATACGCTCGCGGACTGGTCGGATCTAGAGGGCCGACCGTTCTGGCGCAAGATGGAGAAGAATGGCTATTGCTGGCCGATCGACACCGATGGCAACCGCAGGCCTTTCGCCGCCATTCCCCATCACATCAGCGAGCTCACTGATAACGTCTGGCGCTCGCTGGCTCGGCGGGTGCGCGGCGAGGCATTTGAGGATCAGGATACGCCGTTCCAGGAATTCATCTGGGGCGATTATTTCCGTACGTTCATGAGCCGCCGGCTGATCGAGCTGAAATTCGATCTCGCAGTCGAGCTGGCGATAAAGCTTGCGCTCCTCGCGGAAGCCGAGGACCTTCCAGGCTTCTTTCACATGGAGCCGCGCTCAAAGTGACGCGCGGAACCTACGTTAAATTTCGCACAACCAAGGTGAAGGGAAGGTCAACAAGGCCGGTCTCCCCGTGACGGATAACTTGACCTTGCATATCAACGGATGCGCCGAGTCCGCTTTGCGCCAATGGCGGTCATTTGCGACCATCCAGCGCGTGATAGCTAAAGCTGACGAAATACTGCGCTCGGCCACGCAGTGGCGCATCGAACCGGGTCGATGCGCTTGTCATTTTTGGCCGTAGACTTCTTGCAACCACCGATTCTCAGCCAAGGATCGATCGGTACAGGCCCAAATATCGATCGGCCATGAGATCTACCGTGAAGCGTGCAGATACCGCCGCACGGCACGCGGCGCGATCGATTTCGCCGACACGATTGATCGCATCTACCGCCGCATCGAGGCTGTCGACCAGGAAGCCGGTTACGCCATCCTCGATCAGCTCGGGCATCGATCCGCGGTTGCAGGCAATCACTGGCGTTCCGCAGGCGAGTGCTTCCACCACCGACAGCCCAAACGGCTCATCGAAATTGATGAGGTGGAGCAGCGCGCGCGCGGATCCGAGAGTCCTTGCGCGCGCCGCGCCGCCGACCGGGCCAAGGTAGACAACGGACCGGCCGTCGAGTGCGGGCGCGACCTGCTCGTTGTGATAATTCTGGTCCTGGACGATGCCGGCCATGATCAATTTCCGTCTGGATCGATGGGCTGCCGTGATCGCTTCGGCAGCCCCCTTGTCCGGATGAATGCGGCCGAAGAAAAGCAGATCTTCGCTGCCATGCGGGTCGAAGGGAAAGTCCTGCAGCAGGATGCCATGGTGGATCGTTGCGGCATAGCGCAGGTCTGGATGGCGGTCGGCCTGGCTGATCGCGACATAGTGGACGCGATTTTCATATTGCTTGAAGGCAGGCAGAATGCGCTCTGACGAGAAACCGTGGATCGTTGTCACCACCGGGGTCCTGACCAGCCGCGAGAAGGCGAGCGGTACGAAATCGGCCTGGTTGTGAATAAGATCGAACTCACCAGCCTGTTCAAAGACATGGGCGACGTGGAGCATCTCCCACACTTTGGCGTCGATCGCGGGGTCCTCGGAATAGGGCGCCGGGCAAATGCCATCGAGCCTGGCCGCGGTTCTGCTATCCTTTGTGGCGAATAGGGTGACATCGACACCGCGCGCCACTAACGCCTCGGTCAAGAGACTCGTGACCTGCTCCCAGGGACCGTAATGGCGCGGCGGTGTTCGCCAGGAGATCGGCGCCAACATGGCGATACGCAAGCAACCCTCCTTCCCCGCTTGGTGCTATCCGACCCTAAGCACTACACCTTCATTCGACCGTAGCAGGATGGCCCCGCCTTCAACCAGCGTCGCTTCGTCGACAGTGGACAATAGCAACCGACTCCCACCCGCCCAATCCGGCAACTGCAGTCGGTGTGGCCTCCCCCCGAGGTTGAGTGCCACAATCAGCCGCTCCGCGCCGTGTCGGCGCTCGTAAGCAAGTATCTCGCCTTCCCCACTCAACAGTACGAAATCACCGGTCGACAACGCCAAGCAATTCCGCCTGAGCGCAATTAGCCGACGATAAAGTGTCAAGATTGATTGAGAATCTTCCGTCATGCGCGCCACGTTGCGCCTGGGCCAGTCGGCATTGAGCGGCAACCACGGCTTAACCGTGGTGAAACCGGCATTTTCGCTCTCATCCCATGGCATCGGCGTGCGCACGGGGTCGCGGCCCAGCGCCAAGCCGGGCTCGCGCAACTCGCGCGGGTCCCGGACCTGGGATGGTTCGATCCCGACATCACTCAAACCGAGTTCGTCGCCGTAGTAGAGCGTGGGTGTGCCGCGGAGCGTCAGCAACAGCACCGCTGCGACGCGGGCCTGGGCCTGACCGCGCTTGGCGGCAACGCGCGGCCGGTCATGGTTGCCGAGCACCCAGTTTGGCCAGCCACCGGACGGTAGCGCCGCCTCATAGTTGGCGATCAATGCCGCAAGGGAGCGCGCCCCCCACGGCGCATCAATGAGCTGGAAATTGAACGGCAGGTGCACCTCTGGGCGCGTATCACCATAATATTGCACGAGCCGATCGACTGGCAGGTAGACCTCACCAATCAGGACTCGCTCGCTTTGTCCCCTGGCGCCATAGCTGTCGGCGATTTCACGCATATCGGCAGCGATCCGGTGCACTTCGGGCTGGTCTGTCGAATAAAGTTGAAGCAAGCGGTGCATTTCGCCCATTTCGGTCCGATAGGCCGGGTTGGGTGGATTGTCCGGGAAGTCTGCCGCTTTGAGCATGTGCCACAGCACGTCGATACGGAAGCCATCGACGCCGCGGTCGAACCAAAAACGCATCACATCGTACATCGCCGCTTGCACGGCTGGATCACGCCAGTTGAGGTCTGGCTGCTCCTTCAGAAAGGCGTGGTAGTAATATTGTCCGGTTACCTTGTCCCATTCCCAAGCTGAGCCGCCGAAATCGCTGATCCAGTTGTTGGGTGGTCCGCCGTCAGCGGCAGGATCGCGCCAGATGTACCAGTTTCTTTTCTGATTTTCTCGCGAAGAGCGGCTCTCGACAAACCACGGGTGCTGGTCGGATGTGTGGTTGGGCACGAAGTCGAGCAAAACCTTAAGCCCCCGCCGATGGGCTTGCATGAGCAGATCGTCGAAGTCTGCCAACGTGCCAAAGCGTGGATCGACGTCGCAATGGTCGGTGACGTCATAGCCAAAATCAACCATCGGCGACGGGTAGACGGGGGAGATCCAGACCGCGTCAATCCCAAGGCTGACAAGATATTCGAGCCGCCGCCCGATCCCCGCGAGGTCGCCGATGCCGTCGTCGTTGGTGTCCTGAAAGGAACGTGGATAGATCTGATAGATCACACCCACCTGCCACCAGAGCGCGGTCATGCAGAAGCCAACCCAAGCGGTGAAAAATAACTCTCTACCTGTTGTGATCGGAAGTCGACGGTTTTTCTGCAGATCTCGTACTTCGGACCGGTTAGAACTGTAGCCGAGCTCCGCGCAAGGACGAACGTCCGCTTTGCGCCAGAAGCGGTCTTCCGTCGCCGGGAGCAGCCCTAAGCGGCCTCGTTCATAATTTTGGACTAATCCAAAATACTTGCAAAACCGACCGCGCGCCTGCTATAAGCAGCTGCTTCTTCAATGTTCCGAGAAGGAGCAATGTCTTGCGTGATCTTCGCGATTGGCTGGCCGGCCAACATCCCGGCCTTCGAACCTACAAATCCTTCCAGGAAAAAGCCCTGGAACTGAGCGCCGCGGACGCCGAGCATAGAGCGCTCTATCGCCTGCTCGCCAATGTCGCTGGACATTATGTCGCGACGTTCGACGAAGAGCCTCTGCCCGTCGATGTCGCAAAGCATGCCTATGACACCTTCCTGGACCTGATCGAGGAAGGTGATCGCTCCATCGGCGCACCGGCCGAGCAGCAGCTCGCTGCCCTCAACAAGATTGCGGCGGCAGAACTCTTTTGAGCGCGTGACAACGCCGGTCGGATCGAACGACGTCTTGGCGCTTGCTTCGATTCTCGTTCACAAGCCCCTGGTCGAACGGGTACCGCGAGGCAGGCGCGGCGGTTCTGCGGACTTGAGCCGCACAAGACCGTGGACGGCACCACTACGCTGAATTCAGCGCCTGCCAGACTGCAACGCTGAACGTCCTCCGTGACGCGTTGACCAGGCAATGGGATCCGCGAGGAAGTCCTCGATCCGGCGGCGCTCCGCGGGAGCAAACCGTTTGCTGACGTCCGCCCGCAGGACGTCGTTCCATGTCGCCAGCGGATGCAGTGATAGGCCAGCCTGTGCCAGGCGATCGCCCGCGCCGGGGAAGGCCGAGTGGCAGAAGATCGTCAGAACGTCGGTGACCGTCGCGCCGGCCTGCCGCAATCCATTGGCGAACGAGACCTTGCTGGTCGCGTCGGTCGTAAGGTCGTCGACCAGAAGGACACGTAGCCCGTCGACGGATCCGCCCTCGACCTGTGCGTTGTGGCCGATACCGAGGGCACGTTTGCGAACGTAGCGCAGCGGCACGTCGAGCGTATCCGCCAGCCAAGCCGCGAACGGGATGCCGGCCGTTTCCGCTCCGGCAAGGGCGTCGAAGCTGCCCGGTTCAATCATGCCGCGCGCTGCTTCCCCGGCGAGTCGAACCGCCTCGTTCCGAAACCGCGGTTCACCGATCAGCAACCGGCAATCGACGTAGACCGGGCTGGCCCAGCCTGCAGCAAGCACGTAGGGACGGTCGTGGCTGATCTGGATGGCGCCCGCCTCGATCAGCAGTCGCGCCGTCGCCGCGCCGATTTCATCCACCGTCATGGTCTAATCTCGCCAATGGACCAGGGAAGTGTCTCGTCGCCGCGGAATATTACTACGTTGTCATCCTCAACCGCGACTGTTGCCGGCAAGGCACCAGCCCGGCGATGGATGTCGATCGTTCCCGCATTTGGCGTCAGTCCGTAAAATCGGACTCCATTCAAGGATGCAAACACCTCCAGCCGATCGAGAGCGCCTTCTTCGTCGAAAACCTGCGTATAGGTCTGCAGCGCGGTCGCGCCGACAAATACACCGGCACATCCGCAGGCGGCCTCCTTGGTCCGTGCGGAATGAGGCGCGGTGTCTGTGCCGATGAAGAAACACGCATCGCCGGAGGTCGCGGCGCGACGCAACGCCAGCCGGTGATGCTCGCGCTTGGCAACCGGGAGGCAATAGAGGTGCGGACGCAGACCACCCTGGAACGGCGACGTCCGGTTGATCACGAGATGATGCGGCGTGATGGTGCCGGCCACCCGCGGCGCATGCGCCCGCACGATCTCTGTCGTCTCCCGGGTCGTGACGTGTTCGACCACGACCTTCAATCCCTGATGGTCATCCAGCAGGGGAAGCAGAACCTGCTCCATGAACACGGCTTCGCGGTCGAAGATATCCACCGCGGGATCGGTGGCCTCGCCGTGAATCAGCACCGGCATGCCGATGCGCTCCATCCGCTGCAGCACCGGGCGAATGACCATGAGGTCGCGGACACCATAGTGGGAACTGGTCGTGGCGCCGGCGGGATAAAGCTTGGCGGCGATCCAGACCCCTTCGGCATGGCCCTTCTCGATCTCGTCCGCGGAGGTCTCATCGGTCAGGTAGCAGGTCATCAGCGGCTGAAAATCGCTGCCGACCGGGCGGGCTGCGAGAATGCGCTCTCGGTACGCCTCTGCGGCTGCCACCGTCGTGACCGGCGGCACCAGATTCGGCATGACGATTCCACGAGCAAATTGCGCGGCGGTAAAGGGCAAAACGGTGCGAAGCATCGCGCCGTCGCGGAGATAGATGTGCCAGTCGTCCGGGCGCCGAATGGTGATTGAATCGACCGGTTCGGTTTTCGGCTTCGCGGCAGTATCGAACAGTTGATCGAGGGTCATAGGGCAGCCTCGGCAAGGACTTTGCGCATGACGGCAACGCCCGACATGAAGTCCGCGATCTCCATATCTTCGCGGGGATTATGCGAGCCATTTTCGTTGCGGATGAAGATCATGGCGCTCGGGATGCCGGCGTGGGCGAAGACCGCGGCGTCGTGTCCGGCCCCGCTAGGAATCGGTTCGTCCGGCAGGCCGAGGGCGCGGGCGGCGTTACGAAGCCTCTCGACCCAGGCGGGATCCATCGTGGCCGGCGCGGACCGCAACCTGCGGTCCAGCTTGAATTCCACGCCACGTTCGCTGCCGATACTGGCGCATTCCGATACGAACAGGTCGTAGAACGCCTCGAGCGTTTCCTGGCTCTGGCTGCGTGCCTCAAAACTGAATTTGACGTTGCCAGGAATGCGCGCGATCGCATGTTCCGAGCTTTCCGTGCCCATAATGCCGGTGGTGATGACGAGATCGCGGCCGCGCTCGAGCAGGGTGCGCCAGTGACGATCGAGATGGGTGATCAGTTCGGCGGTCGCGAACACGGCATCGCGACGGAGCCAGCGCGGTACGGCGCCGGAGTGCCCGGCTTCGCCGACACACTCCACCGTTCGGTGTCGAACGTTGCCGCGAATGCCGGTGACGATGCCGATCGGCAGTTCGCGTGCGACCAGAACGGGCCCCTGTTCGATATGCAATTCGACCCAGGCGGCGACCGTCCCGGCGTCCAGCAACGGCTCTCCGCGTGCGATGCTGTCAACGTCCGCGCCGACATCTCGCATGCAATCCAGCAGCGACCGGCCGGTCAGGGCGTGCGGCGAGGCCAAATCATCCGACGTCAGCCGGCCGAACAGCGCGCTGGATCCCATGTAGGCCTTGCCGAACCAGGCACTCTCCTCGCCGCGCAACCCGAACAGCTTTATTGTCCGTCGAGGCGCAAAACCGGCCCGCCGCAGTCCCGTCAGGATGGCCAGGCCGGCAACAACGCCGGCACCGCCATCGTAATTGCCGCCTTGCGGAACCGAATCCAGGTGCGAGCCGCAGGCCAGGAAAGGCAGGTCGGGCTGCGTGCCGGGAAGGGTCACCACAAGGTTGCCGCCGGCATCGCGTTCGGTGGTCAGGCGGCCGTCCCGGGCAGCGTTCTCGACAATAGCGAGCGCGCGGGATTCGCTCACGCCAAAACTCTCACGCGTGATTCCCACGCCGTCACTGGTCGCTGCTCGCAGAGCATCGAACAGCTTCTCGCAAAGCGCCGCGTCGCCCTTGGCGTCCATCACCGGTATCGCTGCGTCCATCGCCATCGCAGTCATTGCGGCGGCGCCACCCAGGAGAGTTCGGGCTCGTCGGATTCCTCGTTCAGGACGGCACCGATGAGGTCCGCGATCCGAGCGATGTCGCGCCGCTCGCAGAATTTCACCAGGCCGTCGATGATCGTCGTCATGGCCGCAGGCTGAACGAACGTCGCGGTGCCGACCTGTACCGCCGTGGCGCCGGCCAGCATGTATTCGACCGCGTCTTCGGTGGTCGAAATCCCGCCGCAGCCGATCACCGGAATCTTAACGGCCCGCGCGCATTGGTAGACCTGCCGCAGCACGATCGGCTTGATGGCGGGACCGGACAGGCCGCCCATGATGTTGCCGAGGCACGGCTTGAAGGTCTCGAGGTCGATGGCCATTGCCAGAATGGTATTGGCAACGACCAGCGCGTCCGCGCCGGCGCGCTCGGCCGCGCGCGCGACCTCGGGGAGGTCGCCGGTGTTCGGCGTCAATTTCACCCACAGCGGCAGCGACGTTGCCGCCCGCAATTGACGCACCACCAGCTCCGTCGAGGATGCGCGCATGGCGAACGCCTTGCCGTCTTCCTCGATATTCGGGCACGAGATGTTGGCCTCGATCGCGGCGACACCGACGCGCGTCAACTCGGCCGCCAGGCGCGCAAAATCCTCCCCCGTCGGCGCCGATATGCTGACCACCAGCGGCGGCTTGTACCTCGCATAGTGCGGCAGCGTTTCGTCGAGAAAATACGGCACGCCCTTCGACGGAATTCCGATCGAGTTGATCAAACCGCCGGCACATTCGACGACGCGTGGGAGCGGATTGCCGGCACGAAGCTCGCGCGTGATCGTCTTGGTCACGAACGCACCGAGCCGGTTGAAATCAATGACCTTGTCGAGGCCTTCGGCGAACGTTCCGGACGCCGGCATGACGGGGTTTGCAAGAGTGAGACCGCCGACGCGGACGGAAAGATCGATCATGGCAGCGCTTCCATCATGTCGAACACCGGACCGTCCCAGCAGACGCGTCGGTGCACGATCTCTCCACCGACGTTGAAATCCCTCACGCAGCAGAAACACAGCCCGATCCCGCAAGCCATCTGCTGCTCCATGGCTACCTGACCGGGAATATTGAATTCGCGGGCAAGGCGCTGTTGCACGCGAAGCAGACGGCTTGACCCGCAAGTGTAAAACGCCTCGCAGCGCCCCTCCGCGATGAGTCCGCGCAGAATGCGCTCGATGTTCGCCGGCCCGCTGGTGCTTTCGGAATCGGTCACGGCGACGACGTCCGCGCCATGACGGTTGAAGAGCTCGACCGAGACCATCAGCTCCGGCCGGCGCGCACTGAAGATGGCGGTCACCTTGGTACCATTGGCCTTCGCCGCCTGGGCAAGCGGCGCAAGCGTCGCTAGACCTGCGCCGCGCCCGATCGCGACGATATGGCGAAGTTTCGGGTTGAGCGTGAAGCCGACCCCCAGAGGACCCATGATGTCGATGGCGTCGCCCGCGCGAAGCGTGGCGAGGCCACGCGTCCCCGCGCCCGCGATCTTGTAGAGAAACTCCACCTCGAGACGTGCGGGATTGACGCCGTACAGGCTCATCGGCCGACGCAGGAACGGTTGATCCCCATCGGTGTGGGGACACAGCAATTGAAAAAACTGCCCCGGTACGGCACTGGCGGCGACCGCGCCGCATCGCACCACGAGATGGCGATATTCCAGATTGACGCTGTCGTTCGACAGCACTTCGGCGTCTTCCCCCACAACGCTCGGAGCCCAGGACCTCGCGGTTTTCGCGGTCCGATCCTGAAAGATCGGATCGGTCCCGACCAGCGAAATTGAACTTTGGGTCGTCATGATGCCCTCGTGGCGTGATCAGTCGCGCCCGATCAGGTCAGTTCCGCGCCGTTGCGGTCCGGGATGAGGAGCCAGAACGCGAGTACGTCGGCGATGTACAGCAGCGCGAGCAGCGCGATCGCGGTATCAAAGCCGTACGCGGCCGCCACCGCGCTCACCACCACCGGGCCAAGGCCGCCGATGGCGCGGCCGACATTGAACAGCACATTCTGCGCGGTGGCGCGTGCGGCGGTCGGATACAGCTCGCTCATCAGCGCGCCGTAGCCGCCGAGCATGCCGTTGACGAACATGCCCATGACCGCACCGCCGACAAGCAACGCTATCGGATCGGTTAATCTTGAGTAGACGACGACGATGATCGCCGCGCCGAGCATGTAGGTGATGAAGGCCGGCCGGCGGCCGAGACGGTCGGCAACATGACCGAACAAGAAGATCCCTACGGCCATGCCGGCGATTGTCACGACGGTCCAGGTAGCCGATTGAGCAAGGCCAAACCCGAACCGCGAGGACAGGTAATTAGGCAGCCAGATCATCACACCGTAATAGCCGAAGTTCTGCACCGAGCAGAGAATGATCATGCCGATACTGATCTTCGCGGTTTCGACGTTGGTGACGAGCAGGTTGATCGGCAGACTTGTCGTCGGAGGGCCGGCCGTACGTTCGACAAACACGTCAGGTTCGTGGAGATTGTGCCGAATGAAATAGGCGGCGATCGCAGGAAGAATTCCGATAGCGAACATGCCGCGCCAGCCAATGATCGGAAGCAGGATCGGCGTCACGATGGCGGCCGCGAGCACGCCAAGCTGCCATCCCAATCCGACGTAGGACGACACGCGCGCCCGTTTTGACGCAGGCCATACTTCGGCGACCAGGGCCATTCCGATGCCGAATTCTCCGCCGAGCCCGATGCCGGCGATGGTTCGGTAGATCAGGAGGTCCCAGTAGCCTTGCGCCAGCGCGCACATGCCGGTGAAGACGGCGAACAGCACTATCGTCCAGGTCAGCACGCGGACACGACCAATGCGGTCCGACAGCATGCCAAAGACGATACCGCCGATCACGGCGCCGATCAGGGTGGCGGTGACGAGAGAAGCGCCTTGCGCCGGACCAAATCCAAGGTCTGCGGAAATGACGCGCAGCATGAATCCGAGAATCAGCAGGTCGAAGCCGTCCATCGCATAGCCCAAGGCGGATCCCAGTAGCGCCTTGCGAGCTTCGTTCTCCTTCGCCGACGTAAAACTGCTTTCTGCGATAGCGCTGTCTGCGGTGCCCTGAAATTGGCTCACGGTGATCTCCTGTCCAAAGGATGATGTTTCAAACCGGCGAAAAACGAGTTGCGGCCGCGACCGCGAATGGCGGCCTCAGTCATGTATTCTTCTGAAGCTTACGAAGCAGCGTCGAACGAAACGAACTCTTGCCCTCCTCTTCCCGGCGCGTTGCCGCTCCGGTGCGGAAGTCGGGCGTCATCGAGGTGAACCTGACCGCGATTTCGAAGGAAGGAGTTCACATTGCCTTCGTATATAAATCAAGACTATTCTATAAACTTAGACTGATGAGATTTTGGGCCGAGGGAGTGGCTCCGGATGGAGCGCCGTCAGCGGCTCGGTGCCCGGCCTGAAGCCCCGGCGGCAGCTCCCCTTATTCATCTAGAAATGCCATGATTTTCGCTATCGAGGTCATTCGGCGCGGGCCCGGGATCCGAGCTGCGATCGCGACGATAAAAGGTGGGAGGGACAAGGCGTGGGGTCGCGACAGCTTCGCCGGACAAAGCAGGCTGCCTAGATCTGAGGCTCCTTCAGACACTTGAGGAGCAGCGCGGCGCCGCTGGCGCCTTTTGCCGCGCGATTCCACATCTGCTCCGCGAGTTTCTGATAGAGATCGACGGCTTCCTGCGCAGCCGTCACGGACGCCACTCCCAGGCGCGCATTCGGCAGCTCGCCGAGGCGAAACGGGCTCACGGCTACCAGCACCGTGCCGTCGCGCGATCGGCATATTTCGAAGGTCTGATTGGGAAGTGTGTCGTCGACGATACCGATCTGAATTCCAACTGGCTCGTTTTCCATGATGACCGCGATCCGTTCGACTTCCCGGCGCGCCGCCAGCCGCCGTTTTTCGCGCTCGGCCTTCGGGAGATCGTAGGTTCCGATCAGACCCGTTCGAAGAAGGCGCCTGACCTGGGTCGCGCCGATGATGCCGGCGAAGCTGGGACCACCGCGCGCAATGGTGGTTCGGCGCTCGGACAAGATGGCTATCAAACTCTCGATCTCGGCCTTTGCCTTCTTCCGGTTCGGCAGCCGTTCGGGAAGGCCTTCCATCAGCATATCGTGCAGAAGCTTCGGATATTCATCGGATGTGAGCAAGAAGGTGACGGGTTCATAATAGACCAGGACACGTTCGGACGCCGCCTCGATCTGGCGCAGGCGCTCGAAATACGCAATTGCACTCGAAAAATACTCGGTCCCGACTCCAAGGATGGAAGGCAGCGAGGCGTTGAGAAGCTCTGCAATGCGCTCCAGCGTCTCGAGCTTGACCGGGCCTTCGCCCTTTTCATAGTTGTACAAGGCAGCGCGAGAAATCGCGAGCTTCTCTGCGACTTGCTCGGGCGACAAGCCCAATCCCATGCGATGGGCACGCAGACGCTGCCCGACCTGAAAGTAGTCGATTGCCATAGCTGAACATTATCGGACTTCTTTTTCGGATCAAAGCTCAGAGATCTGGATCAACTTCATTGATCCCCGCCAGCGAGGCATTTGTCGAAACCGGCCTACGGCTTAGACGTGCACAGTCTACGTTTGTCTGGACGGACAGTTTCGAAACACAGACATTCAAGTACAGATCGCATTGGCGAATCGGCGCTGGAGCACGCGGTCGCGTGTCGCTGGTATGTGGGCGATAGCAGCATTCTCGCCGCCCTCGACATATCGCGCGGCCACCTCTTTGGTTATCTGGCTCCCGAGCAGTGCACTCCGTGCAATGTTGGCAGCCTGCTGCGATCACGCGCTCGCTGTGCTGATCCGCCGGCAGCACTTCCTAGACTAGCCCTGTCTAACGTGCGCGCTCGGCGATGAACTCGTCGCGCTCTGGCCAATGTCCGCTTCGCGCCAAAAGCGGTAGCCTGCATTTCTCAGGTTCTGCGTGAGCGCCGATCGATAGGATCGTACTGCCAGGCATCGAACCGTGAGTGCCAAGGCGGCTCCGCCTGCTCCCGCTGGTTCTGCTGGGGTGCGCGCCCTACATTGACTGCATGAGCAACGCCCTTCACCTTCCTGGTGACGCCACGACCGCGCGAACGGCCCAAGGCACGCGTTCGCCTGCGTACCCTCGCCTCGTTATCGCGACGACGATCCTGGCATCGAGCTTGGCGTTCATCGATAGTTCGGTCGTGAATGTTGGGCTACCGGCGATCGGACGGAGTTTTCATGCGGACGCCATCGGCCTGCAGTGGGTCGTCAATGCCTATTTGCTGCCCTTGAGCGCACTCCTATTGCTGGGTGGAGCAGCGGGAGACCGGTACGGCCGCCGTCGTCTCCTGATCGCGGGTGTTTTGCTGTTCGGCATAGCTTCTCTGGCTTGCGCGGTGGCGCCCACCCTTATCTTGTTGCTGCTTGCTCGCTTGGTGCAGGGTACGAGCGCCGCCATGCTGATGCCAAATAGTCTCGCGATCCTGGGTCAGAGTTTCTCTGGAGAGGCGAAAGGCCGCGCGATCGGCATATGGGCGGCGACCGGAGCCGCTGCGGCCGCGATCGGACCTGTCCTTGGCGGGTGGCTTATCGACGCCGGCAGTTGGCGCCTTGCCTTTCTGATCAACGTTCCGCTGTCTGCAACTGCGATCGCGCTGGCGTCCCGCTACGTCGACAGGGACGTCGACGACACGGCTGGCAGTCTCGACTGGTTAGGTGGAGCGCTGGTCACGGCTGGTTTGGGCCTTGCAACCTGGGCGTTGACCGAAGGATCCGGGCGGGCTTGGTCGCCTACCACCTTCGCCGTCCTTGGAACGGGCTTGATCTTCTTGCTGCTGTACCTGTCTGCGGAGCGACGGCTCGGCGACAGGGCCATGATGCCGCTCTCGTTGTTCGGATCTCCGAGCTTCGTCGGCCTCACGCTTTTGACGCTCCTGCTGTACGGCGCTCTTGGCGGGTTGTTCGTTCTCGTGCCCTATGTGTTGATTCAAGTGGGCGGATACACAGCAACGCAGGCAGGGGCTGCGCTCCTGCCCCTGCCACTGGTAATCGCCGTGGCATCGCCTGTCGCCGGTGTGTTGGCGGCCAAGGTGGGTCCACGATGGCTGTTGGTCACAGGACCGGTCACAGTCGCGGCCGGGTTTTTGCTAGCGATGCGGATCGGATCGCACACGAGCTATTGGCTCGGGGTATTTCCCGCGATGGTCGTGATTGCTTTGGGAATGGCTGGTGCGGTCGCCCCGCTCACGACAGCAGTGTTGATG
>Ga0210384_10002550_pt1 | contig 22139 bp, 13 predicted proteins | sample IncBWH2MmetaG_FD_160574 | JGI IMG/M metagenome (GOLD analysis project Ga0210384, IMG submission 160574) | Forest soil microbial communities from Barre Woods Harvard Forest LTER site, Petersham, Massachusetts, United States - Inc-BW-H-2-M | ecosystem: Environmental > Terrestrial > Soil >...
CGAGCGATCTGATCATTCGCTGGCTCTCCGATGGCACCGAGGCAACTACCGCCCACGACGACGCGAGCATTCGCGGCATTATCTGGTCTCCCAACGGTGCTTCCATCGCTTACACCGGAGGCTCAAAAATCATTCATCACGATGAATCGCCCTCCTATTCGGGCGCCAAACTTGTCTATCGCGTTTCCGAATATGTCCCGGGCCAGATCTACGCACTTAAACTCGCCGACGCGAAACCCATCCCCGTCGCCAAGCCAGGCGAGTACGGCGGCCTCGCCTGGGTTGACAACACGCATCTCGTCTTCGATGGCCAGTCCGCCGACTTCAAAGATTACTTCATCTACCTCGCTGACGCCGCCACCGGCATCACAAAAAGCATCCACGAAATTCACGAAGAAAAATTCTGGAGCATCCCCGACTGGGGCGAAGCCGGCGCTCAGCCGTGGCCCTCTCCGAACGGCAAGTGGATCGCCTTCCTCAGCGATCAAGACGGCTGGGACCATCTCTACGTCATGCCCTCATCCGGCGGCGAAGCCGTCCAAATCACCAAGGGGAAATTTGAAGCTTGGCGTCCCGCTTGGTCGCACGACAGTACGCGCATCGCTTTCGACGCCAACCTCGAGGAGCGACCCGGCGATCGCGTCCTGGGCATCGCAAAAATCGGCGATGATCCCGTACACGCCGAAGTCACTTATATTCCTGCAGAACCAGGGACAAATATCGAGCCGCACTGGTCCGAAGGCGACGGCCGCCTCGTCTATCAACACACCGACACGCGGAACAGCGCCGATCTTTACTCCATCGGATCGAACCCCGGCGCGCCACCCGTGCGTCTGACCGACTCCATGCCCGCCGGAATGGACCGCTCCCAATTTGTCGAGCCGCAGTTCGTGCATTTTCCCGGACCCGACGGCCAACAAGTTCCCGGCTGGCTTTTTGTCCCCAAGAATCTCGATCGCGCCAAAAAGCATCCCGCCATCATGTGGATCCATGGCGACGGCGTAAATCAGAACTACGATGGTTGGCACGTTCAGCGAAACTACGCCGTCTACTACAGCATTCATCAGTATTTTCTTCAGAAAGGTTACGTCGTCTTCGCTCCCGATTATCGCGGCAGCATCGGCTACGGCCGCGATTGGCGCACCGGCGTCTACATGGACGTCGGCGGCAAGGATGCGAAAGACGCCTGGATGGGCGCGAACTATCTAAAAACTCTTCCCTACGTTGATGCCGACCGCGTCGGCGTCTGGGGCCTGAGCTACGGCGGTTTCTTCACGCTCATCGCCATGACCGACCAACCCAGGCTTTTCCGGGCAGGCGTGGACGTCGCCGGCGTGACCGACTACACCATGTATTACTCCGATCCGTATCATGGCGACTGGACAGCGAGCCGTATCGGCACTCCCGAGCAAAACCCGCAAGTCTACGCCAACGCGTCGCCGCTTTCGCACATCGACCGACTCGAGCGCCCTCTGCTGGTCCTTCACGGCACCGCCGATGTAAATGTTCCGTTCCTCGAGTCCGTTTGGCTCATGGACGAAGCTCTAAAGAAGCACAAAGGCGATTTGATCTCCTTCATGATTTATCCCGGCGAGTTTCATTACTTTACACGCGAGCACGTTCTGCGAGACGCGTGGCATCGCGTCGACGACTTTTTCGACGCCAACTTGCGCGCTCCCGCCGCGGCCAAACCCAAGCCGAAGTAACTCCGCGCCTTCGCTGAACCCAGGGCTAGTTAATCGCCCTCGTTAATGACCCGGCTCGAGAATCAGCTTCTGCACGCGCCAATTCAGGATTTCGCTCACGTACAACTCGTTTTCTGACGGGCATGCGATTTCGTGTATCCATCCGAATTGCCCGAGCTGTTTGCCCGCTTTGCCAAACATACCGAGCACTTTGCCGTCGAGGCTCAGTTTGTAGATTCGCCCTGGAAACGCGTCCGACGTAAACAACACTTGCTTCGGGCCCGGTGTGATGCAAACCGTCCAGGGCGCCCCCGGCGCCATCGTACCAGTTGTCGTAGTTGGCTTGGCACCGATGGCCGCGTGCGCGTCCGGAGGAGCGGGCACATCGATCGTCATCTGCCGCAAAAATTTTCCGTCGCCATCAAACACCTGAATGCGGCGATTGCCGCGGTCCGCCACGTACACATTCCCCGCCGCATCCACAGCAATGCTGTGCGGCACGTTGAACTGGCCGGGTTGGTCGCCCGGTTCCCCCCAGGACTTCAACCAATTTCCATCCTTGTCGACCTTCGCCACGCGCGAGTTGATGTATCCGTCGCTGATGAAGGTGTTCCCGGCAGCGTCCCAAGCCACGTCGGTCACTTGCCGGAACAAGCCATCCAGAGGCGGCAGCGGCGGCTTTACATGCTTCAACGGGCCAGTCCCTTCATCGGAAGCCTCCTGTTTCCGCCCAAACACCATCACTACGCGCCCTTCCGGGTTGAACTTGATCACCATGTCCGACCCTTTGTCCGTCACCCAAATGTTGTCTTGTGGATCGACCTTCACGGCATGCGCAAACGACCACGCATACAAATTGTGCCCAATCTCCCGCAAAAATTTCCCGCCTGCATCAAACTCCAGAAGTTGCGCGCCAGAAGCTCCGTATGCCGGCCCGGTGCTATTGGCCCGCGAGAAAACAAATACGTGCCCCTTCGAATTCACCGCCACGCCCGCCACTTCTCCCAAATAAATGTCCGGCGGCAATTTCAGCAAATCCGGCACCGAGGTATACCGAATTTCCGGCGGCTGCTGCGCGAAAAGCTGCCCAGCCCCAAACCAGCCCAAACCAACGACCCACGCAAGAATGGCGCGTCTCATAAATCACCTCGCAACATCGCGCCCCGCATCATACCCGCCTGGCCTCCTGCGCGCCAATCAGGCCGAAACCCAGACATGTGCGTGGCCGACAACCCTGCTGGTCTGAATCTAGCCCTTGCGCCGAGCCCATTGGCCCCCGCCCCCGTCAGCCAGCGGCGAACGCCACCGCGTGAACCCCATCTTTCCCCCCGTGATGATCGGAGATGATCGGAGATTGACAGGAGGCGGCCGACCGCCCTATGGTCTTGCCTAGAGATAGGGCCGGAATCGATAACTCCGCCCAAAGCTGGGCGAAAGCGCAGAAGCGGAGGAAGTGGAGGTGACCCGCCCGTTTGTTCGACTTTTCCCGACCAGGCATGTACCGGAACCCGCATTTTGGGAGGGTGCCAGCAAACGCCCCGCCGGCCAGCCTGAATCCGAAAGGAGAATTCCAATGCGGAGAAATGGGATCACGCTAGTAGCCGTTCTTATGCTTATCGGGGCCGCCCTGATTGCGTCGTGTGCGCAACCCTACCATGAGGAAAACGAACGTTACGTTTTCGTGGCCACGAACATTAACTTGCCCTACTGGCAGGAGGCCCAGGCAGGTTTCTTGGACGCGGCCAGAGCCCTCGGCGTGAAGGCGGAACTCGTTGGTCCTGCGACGTACGACCCGGACGCAGAGGTGGGAATGTTCCGCCAGATCGTTGATCAGCATCCCGCCGGAATCTGCCTCTCCGCGGCGCGCCACGTGATTTTCCAGGCCGAGATTGACAAGGCCGTGGCCCAGGGCATCCCGGTGATCTGTGTGGATTCGGATGTGCCGAATTCCAACCGCATCCTTTACATCGGAACGGACAACTTCAAGGCCGGCAGAGAGAGCCTCAAGCGGATTGCCACTCTCCTCTCAAGCAGAGGGAATATTGCGGTGATCACCATTTCGGGACAGCGTAACATCGACGATCGAGTGGCGGGCGTGGCGGACGCGCTGAAGAATTTTCCAGCTCTCAAGCTCACCAAAATCCTGGATGACAAGGGCGACGCGCGAAGTGCGTTCGACCAGGTCTCTGACCTGATCCAGAAAAAAGAAAAAATCGACGGCATCATCTGTCTGGAGGCAACAGGGGGTTCCGGCGCCGCAGGAGCCGTGCACCGCTTCAACGTGGACGGCAAGATGCCCATTGTGGCCTTCGACAACGATCCGGAAACGCTGGATTGGATCGATCGAGGCGTCATTACGGCAACGATCACACAAAAACCGTACGTCATGAGTTACTATGGCCTGAAGTTCCTCGACGACTTGCATCATAACGCGGTCCACCAATTCAAGGACTGGCGCACCGCCCTCGCGCCGCCCATGCCTACTTCGGTGGACACGGGCACCGTGGCTGTAGACAAGAACAATCTCAAGATCTATCGCGAAGCCCTAGCCGAGCACCCCAAGCCGCTGTAGAGATTGAGAATCCCGCGCGGACGGCGGTTGGCACAGCTGCCGGCAGGACGCGGCTCCACGCATGATTCGCGGAATCAGTTGCCCGTTAACGCCGCATATTGTGCTTTGGTGAGCGGCACGACCGACAGCCTTCCGATGCGCACCAGCGGAGAATCGCTGAACAGTTTGTTGGCTTTGATCTCCATCAGCGATACCGGCTTCGCAATCGCTTTCCCCGCTTTGATTTTCACTTCTGGTTTTTGGGGGTTGGTGGCATCGACAGAAACCACCGTGGCAGTTCCCACGGCGCTCTTTCGATCACCGGTTTCGTAGATCACCAGCCTAGCGCCTGACTCCATCTCGCGAAGATTCCTCACCGCCGTTGGGTTGGATACGCCGTCCCAAACGGTGACGCCCTCTTTTAGCAAATCCGCAAACGAATACACGGAAGGTTCCGTTTTCAGTAGATAGTCTGAAGGCATACAAGCTCCCTGAGTGAGTAATTTGAACGCGCGCCTATTCTACCTGTTGCGCTGCTTGGATGCCGCTCTCACTGGAAAAAGCTCCCGCCACAGGATTTCGAATTACTCTCGGGCGCAGGCGCAACGCTCTCTAACGCAGCTCCGTCGTGCCACAAAATAACACGCCGCGCTTGCCCGTGCTCTGCGGTTCTGGCACGATCGAAAGAACCGAACACCGCACCCACGAGGTAAAGATCCCCGGAGGCGAAAATGGCTGGTTTTTGCAGAAATTGTGGCAGTCCGCTGGATGATGGACAGGGATTCTGTACGAAGTGCGGAACACCCGCTTCCGGTCCGCCGGTGCGGCCCACGGCACCATCTTCGTCCGCGCCTTCCAGCGCCCCGCGCCCTCAGGCTCCTCCACAAGCTGCTCCTCAGCCACGGCCTTCGGCGCCTGCTGCCGCCGCTCCAGCGGCCGCCGCTGCTCCTTCCAAATCTGGCGGCACGCTTGTCAAAGTCCTGCTTATCTTCCTCTTTGTAATTTTCATTTTTGGCGCCGCCGCAGTCGCCGGCCTCTGGTATGTGGCGCATCGTGTAAACCAAAAAGTCCATGAAATCGGATTGGATGACCTGTCTGCGGCATCAAACGCAAATCGCGGACCGGCTCTGGCGGGCATCGACCCGTGTAGCCTTGTTTCGAAAGCGGACGTAGGCCAAGCCGCGAAGGTGGAAGTTATCCGCGCCGAGGCCGACGCAGGCAGCGAACCCGGATGTGTTTACAACGTCCAGGGAGACATTTCGGATCTTGTCGCCAAACATGCTTCCCTGCTCCACAGAGAAGCGACAACCGAGGCTCAACGACAACAGTTTGAGTCGGTCGCAAAAAGTCTTTTTCAGGGCATGGACGCAGAGCAGAGCGGCTCTGCTTCAAAACATCCCGGTGAAGCGCCCGTTTTCAGCTTCAGCGTGACCAACGGTGGTGCCAAAGCACAGATGAACTTGAGCCGCATGACGTTTGGCCACTTGGGCGGAGGGATGGCCACCATTCCAGATCTGGGAGACGACAATCTCGACATAGGCGGCGCCATGATGCTGGTTCGCAAAGGCGACAAGCTGATCCGCGTCATGTACATGATGTGTCCCTGCGCTACCGACGACGTAGTGCCGCTTGTAAAAAAGCTAATCGCCAACATATAGCAGCGCGGTCGATCGCAAGCGGAGTCAGCTCTCGGAAAAGCTGCGGCGCCTTAGCGAAACTAGGGAGCCTTGGCGGCGACAACGCCGATGTCGGCGATGTTGTCGCCTTTTTTCAGCGATGGAACGGCGTTCAAGTGAAGAACCACTCCGGCCGCGGGAGCGCGCGCTTCCAGAATCACTTTGCCGAAATAGTCCGTCACGTGGCCGAGTATCATGCCTTCCTGAACGTAGGTCCCGCGCTTGACCAGGGGATACCAAATCCCCGGACCCTCGGAAATGACATCCACTACTTTCCCCAGCCAGACAGGATTTTCGATGTAGTGCGGTTCGCCGGCAATCATCTTCAATGCGCGCATCGTGCTCAGCGTGCCGTTCACCAGCAGCCCCACATCATCGGTTTCGACCGTGCCGGCATGGCCTGCTTCCACAACAATCGATGGTTTGCCGCGAACCGAAGCCGTGTTATCCAGATAACGCGTGGCCGCGGGATCAGTGGGACGCTCGCTCCAAACAATGATGTGATCCAGCCCGAAGGCCAGCACCATTTGTTTTGAAATGCGATCTTGCGCTTCCTTGCCGGTCGGCCCCCAGTAAGCATACGGTCGCAGGCTCTCATCAAGGTCGCCCCCGTGGTAGTCGATTAAATAATCACAGCGGTCGACAACTTCCTTTGTAATCATGAACAAGACCCGGTCCGTTTGCGTGCCGTCCATTTTGCCGGGATAAAAACGGTTCATGCTTTTGTTGTCAATCGGATTCACGTGCGGAACTTTTTGCTCGAAGGAAACAATGTTCACCAGCGGAAGCAGAATCACCGTGCCTGAAACTTGCGCGGGATCCAGCTCGCCGATTAGTTTTTCGACGGCGATGATCGAAACATATTCCGTGCCGTGCGCACCCGTGACAAGCGCGAGGACAGGTCCAGGCTTCGCACCATGGACCACCACCACCGGAATGTTTGCACCGGCATCGACACCGACAGGGACTTCGATATAGCCGTTGGCTTTCTGGCCGGGCGCAGCAGAAGCCGTGCCGACAGTAAAGCGGGTTTGCGCGTTTAGCGAAAAGCCAACGAGGGGCGCGAGCAGCGCGGAAACAAGAACACTTCGGCAGATGCGCATCATTCTCCTCCGGCCTTCACCGCGGGCGCAGCCGGCGGGGGAGGAGTTGCCGAGGTTGAGTCACCCTTCACATAGTGAGCATACCAGGCGAGGTAGCGCTCGAGACGGTCCTTGATATGCGACGGCGTTGTGAAGCCGTGGTATTCGCCGGGGTAGACGACGAGTTCGGTGGGCACTTTGCCAACGCGCTTTAGCGCCTGGTAGAGCTGCTCCGAATTGATCACAGGGACATTCCAGTCGATCTCGCCGCCCATGATGAGCGTGGGCGTAGTGATGTTTGTGACTCGATAGAATGGCGAGAGCTTGTCGTAGAGTGCGCGGTTCTCCCACGGCAATCCCAGCTCGTATTCCCACAGTCTTTGGTAGTGGTCGTGGCCGTAATTCGCGGCGTAGAGAACTTCGCTGGCGCCGGTGATGGCACCTTTGAAGCGCGTGGTCTGCGTGATGATGAAGTTGGTGGAGATTCCGCCGTAGGACCAGCCGCCCACGCCAAGTTTATCGGGATCTGAGATGCCCTGATCCAACGCGTAATCCACCATCGCCATATCATCTTGAAAGTCCTTGTTACCCCAATCGGCAAAGATGGCTTCGCAGAATTTTTGGCCGTAACCCGATGACCCGCGGGGATTTGGCAGCAGGACGGCGTAGCCATTGGCAGCGAAAAGCTGTGCGAGATGGTCGAAGGAGGCTGCGTATTGTCCGACAGGGCCGCCGTGGGGACGCAAAAGCGTGGGAACTCTCTTCGTGGCGTCGAAGTCTAGCGGTTTGTAAAGGTAGCCGGCGACGGAGGTCCCATCTTTGCTTTTGAAATGAATGTAATCGACCTTAGCTAGGCGCAGCTGTGAAATAAGCGCATCGTTCGTCTTGGTCAAACGTGTTAGGTCGCTACCGTTCTGGAGGAAAATTTCGTCAGGACGGTCGATTGTGCCGACTTGCGCGGCGATCGCGCCGTCTTTCCCGAGCGAATAGGAACCGACCGTGACCCGGCCGCCGATGGTGCGAACCACGTCGCCGCCGGTGACGGCGATGCGGCAGAGATTCTGCGTGCCATCATCTTCAGCAATGAAATAAATGGACTTGCCGTCGAAAGAAAAGCGCGGGCGCCGCACGGTGCGGTCAAACGCAAGGGTGAGGACTTTTGCTTCGCCTCCCGCGGCAGGAGCGACGGCCAGATGGTGGGTAGCGTAATCGATAGCTTTGGCGTCGGTCTGACTGGTGAAAGTGATCCATTTGCCGTCCGGCGACCAGGAAGGAAACCGGTCTGCGCCGGGGTTGGTGGTTATTTGCGTAAGGTGAGCGCCTTTGTCCCTATTTTCGGCGTCGACGACCCATATGTCGGTGTTGAAGTTGCGGTCCGGATCGGGCGTGCTGCGATTGCTGGTGAACGCCAAAGATTTGCCGTCGGGAGACCACGCGGGTTCGGAATCGTCGAAGTCGCCCGACGTGATTTGCGTCACAGCTTTCTTTTCAACGTTGAAAACGTAAAGATGCATTCGGCGCCGGTCGAGGTATCCGATCGTATCCGATTTAAACTGCAGCCGATCAATAACATAAGGTGGCAGGGCTTTGGGTTTGGCACCCGGCTTATCTTTCTCTTTATCCTTGTCCTTTTCCTTGTCGCCTTCCGCGTCCTCCGGCTTGGGATCCTGTATGACCAAGACCAGGCGGGAGCCATCAGGGGACCACTCGAAGTCGTTGACGCCTTGAGAAATTTCCGTGAGGCGAACGGCTTCGCCGCCGAGACGGTTCAGGAGCCAGACCTGGCTTTTGCCGTTATTGCGCGAAGATGTGAAGGCGAGATATTTGCCGTCCGGGCTCCAGCGCGGATGCCCGGAGGTCACACCCTCGGCGGTCATGGGAAGTGCATCGCCCCCGTGCACCGCTACCATCCAGATTTGTGTTTCGTTTTTGTCTTCCTTGAGCATTTTGCTGCGCACGGTGTAGGCCACCCACTGCCCGTCGGGGCTTAGCTCGGGTTGACCGACCTCGCGAATCTGGAAGTAATCGTCAATGGTGATCAGGCGGGCGGCTGAGGAAGCGGCGCGAGGCTGTTGGGGAGCCGCAGCTGCCGGGTGAGCGGCAAGAAAGACTAGTGAGACGAGGAAAGCAAAACTGGTGCTGCGCACGATTTTCATGCTGCGAATTCCTCCGATGGAATTGAAGTATAAACGGGCGAAGTGTAGCAGAGGAGGCGCGATAGCAAGGATGAAAAAAAAGAGACCAGGCGTACCTTCGTGTTTGTTGAATGGCGTTTTTCTGTCACACTTTCAGAAGACATTCTGGCACAGGTCGATCAGCTCGTAGGGTCGAAGCAATCGCCCTTGGCGTTCATTCGACGCGTGTTGCGGAGATACTTACCCGAACAAACCAAAAACCTGGAAGAGCTTGAAGACCAACGCGTAGCAGCGCGCAACGCAGGAGGGTCTCGGCTTGGGCGATTGAACCGTAGCGGGCTGAGAATGAAGAGCTTTCGACCGGAGGGTTAGGGGAGCCATGTACATACATATGTTTGCGTTCCGATTTAAGCCGGGAGTCACGGAGGAGCAGAAGGACCGGGTCGTCACAGAGATACGGAACCTGAAGAGGGAGATTCCCGAGGTGTTGGAATCATGGGTAGGCAGGAACGATTCGCCTCGCGGGCAGGGTTATGAATTGGGTGGAGTGATGAAGTTCGCGGATAAGTCCGCGTGCGAGACGTATGGGGCGCATCCGGTCCATCAGAAGCTGTTGGTATGGTTGATGCCACAGATTGAGCCGATTGAGGTAGATTTTAAGTCTGGCGAATAGTATGGGCCTAGACCGTTCGACGTGACGATTGGAGACCAACGAGAGAGAATTAGGCTAACTTCCGCGGAAGTCGGGTTAGAGAGCGACCGGATGGAAGGTCCACGACTCGCCCAGCCCTACTTATTCATAGCGAAGAGCGATCAATGGATCGAGCTTAGAAGCTCGATACGCAGGCCAGAAGCTGGCGAAGGCAGCTACGGCTGATAGCACGACTACGGCAGCGACTAGCGTGAGAGGGTCGCGGGGTTTCAGTCCGTAGAGCAAGGATTTAGCAGCTTGAGCGGCTCCTAGAGCGAGACCGGCGCCAATCACCAGGCCGGCGATCGTTAGCAGGCCCGCTTCGCGCAATATCAGTCTCAACACATCGACGCGTTCTGCTCCGATGGCCATGCGGATGCCGATTTCTTTGGTGCGTTGCACGACCATGTAGGAGATGACGCCGTACAGGCCGATGGCGGCGAGCAATGCGGCCAGGAATCCGAAAAACCCGGAAAGCGTGGCCATCAGCTCGTCTTGCAGAAGCGAGTCGTGGATGCGTGTTTTGAAGACTTTGAAGTCGAGGTCGATGCCGGGATTCACATCGCCAATGGTTTGCTTCATGGAAGCCATGAGGCTGGACAGTGGAAGCGACGAACGAATCAGGATTTGATCGTCCGGGCTGGGCTTATCCTGTTGAGTGTCCGGAAAATACATGAACGGCAAGAATTCCTCGTGCATGTCCTGGAACTTGTTGTCCTTCGTCACTCCCACAATCTCATAGAGAGGGCGCGGTTTTCCTGGCGGTTCGTGGATACGAAATCTCTTGCCGAGCGGATCGAGGCCTTTGAGGATTTTTTGGACGAAGGCCTGGTTGACGATAGCTACTTTGACCGATGTGGCGGTATCGCGGTCGTCGAAATCGCGGCCGGCGAGCAGCGGAGTTCCCACAGTCTGGAAATAGCCGGGGCCAAGATAGTTGATCCAGGCCACCCCTTTGTTGTCGTCAGATCCCTCGGTGAGGACCTCGTCGTTCCAAGTGCTCCCGCCGAACGGGACGAGCATGGCATGCGTGGCGGATTCTACGCCAGGGATGGCCTGGACTTGTTTGACGAGTTCGCGCTTGTATTCCGTAAAGCGCTCCTCGAGTATCTGTAAGCGCTCGAAATCAACGCTGGTGATCAAGATGCCCGTCTGCTGAAAGCCGACGTTCAGCGTCGTCAAGTTGCGCAAGCTCCTGACAAAAAGCAGGGCGCCCATCAAGAGGACGACAGAGAGCGCTACCTGCGAAACGACAAGTATGCGGCGGAGGCTGAAGCGCTCGCGGCCCCCAGTTGATCCGCGGCTGCCCGACTGGAGCAGCGTGGCGGGCTCTGAGCGCGTGGCGCGGATGGCGGGGGCGAGCCCGAAACTGACAGTTGTCAGGACGGCGAGAGCAGTGGTGAAGGCGAGAACACGCCAATCCATTCCGAGGTCGAGAAAGATCTGATTCTGCTGCGTGCTGATGAACGCGACGAGCGTGCGGCTTACGGCAAACGCCAGAAACAGGCCACTGATCGACCCACCGAGTGCCAGCAGCAGGCTCTCTGAAAGAAGCTCGCGAATCATTCGCCAGCGGGTCGCTCCGAGCGCCCGGCGGATGGTGATCTGCCGTTCCCGGGCTCCGGCGCGGGCCAGCATCAAGTTGGCCAGGTTGGCGCAGGCGATCAGCAAAACCAATCCGGAGATTCCGAGGAGCAGCCAGAGAGGAGTCTCAGAATCGTCTCGCAGTTCAGAAAAGCCTGTGCTCGCCGAAAAGACGCCAAGCTTGTATTCGAGATACTTCTTCGTGGCCTCCGAATCGTAAGTGGTGGGAATCGTCTCCTGCAGAATGGCAGGGGTCACCGCGTTCATTTGCGCGTTGGCACGCTGGATGGTCCATCCGGGCTTCAGGCGGCCGATCGAGGCGAGCCACCAAGCGTGACGGATGGTGAGCCGGTTGTTGCGCGGGCTGAGGATAGGCTCGACGCAAACCGGAACGGCTACGTCGAAGGTATCGCCAATGGAAATGCCATGGAAAGCGGCAGGCGTGACGCCGAGAATTTGGAAGGAATTGCCATCGAGGGTCAGGCGTTTGCCAATCACAGAGGAGTCGCCGGCAAAGTTACGCTGCCAGAAGGCGTAGCTGATATTGGCGACCGATGTGCCGCAACCGGGCTGGTCATCTTCGGGACCGAGGAGACGCCCAAGAATCGGCTCTACGCCGAGGACGTGAAAGAAATCGCCACTGACACGGAGACCTTTGGCGTAGCGCACTTCCCCGCCAGTTGCCAGATTGAATTGCTGGCCGGTCCAGACGGCGATTTCGGAGAAGCCTTCCTGGCGTTTCCGGATTTGTTCCCACATTGGGAATGTAAGCTGTGAATATTGGCCGGAAAACTGGCCCGAACCCCAATGGCGGTCCGCGATGCGGACGGTACCCAGCTCTTGAGGGTTGTTGACGGGGATGGTGCGAAGGCGAATGGAATCAATGAGTTGGAAGATGGCGGTGTTGGCGCCGATACCGAGGGCCAATGTTAGGACGGCGACGATGGTGAAGCCCGGGCTCAGGCGAAGAAGGCGGAAGGCATGGCGTAGCTCGCGCAAGAGATTGGTCATCCTAAGACCTCGGAAGTATCAGACGAGGAAAAGGCCGAAAGGTTCCGCTTGGCGAGCATAGCTCAGGTTGATCTAAGAATACATACATGGAAAGGCGGGCAGACTAAAGTCTGCCCCCCCCACCTGGCGTAGAAAGAACTGCTCCGCAAGCTACGGGATAAGCGAATCATGGGAATTGGCGGGCGGGCTGCGGTTTTGGCAGCGGCTTACGCGGCATCATTTCGTCACGGTTGGCGGTTAAATAGACGAAGGAGGCGACGATGACCGCCATTTGTTTCATGTCCGGTTCCTGAATGCGTTCATAAACGTCCATGTTGGAGTGGTGGGTGCGAGTGTCGTAGTCCATGGGGTCTTGGACGAATTGGAAGCCGGGGAGGCCGACGGCGTCGTAGGAAAGATGATCGGTGCCGCCGGTATTGCGAATGGACAGAGTGGTCATACCGAGGTCGTGAAAGGGGACCATCCAGGCGTTGAAGATGGGAGCAACCATTTCATTTCCTTGGAGATAAACGCCGCGGATTTTACCGGTGCCGTTGTCGATATTGTAGTAGGCGTCGAGCTTGGCGTGCTCAGGAAGAGTCTTGATGAGGTGCGTGGCAGAATCTTCGGCTTCGCGATCGCCGAAGTGTTGCTTGACGTAGGCGCGCGAACCGAGCAGGCCTTGCTCCTCGCCGGTCCAGAGGCCGATACGAACGGTGCGGCGCATTTTGGCACCGGTGGTTTTTAGGATGCGGATAGCTTCCAGCATAACTGCCGAACCGGCGCCGTTGTCTGTGGCACCTGTGCCCGACTGCCAGGAATCGAAGTGAGCGCCCAGCATCACGACCTCATCGGCCTTGGCCTTGTCGGAGCCGGGGATTTCGCCGACGATGTTGAATGAGTATAGATCGTCGTCCCAGAACTTGTTTTGGATATCCACGAGCATGGTGACAGTTGCTTTCTTTTCAAGCATGCGAACGATGCGGCCGTAGTTTTCACTGGCCACGGCTACGCGGCAGGGGGCCTCGGGCTTGTCCTTGTCGCGATCGCCGCCCTGTTGCACGAAGACCGTGCCGTCATCGCTGCGGGAAGGCTCGATCCAGGCTGCTACGCCTTCATCGACCAGGAACTTCTGAACTTTGAGTTGGAATTCCCGCTGGGCGCGTAATTGGGCGATGCGATCTTCCTGGCCCTGTTGGGCGGCAGGCACTTGCTGCATGGCAAGGTCAGCTAGCTCGGCATCCGTGTAGCGGTGGGCCTGAGGCTCGAACCGCTCTGGGTTTTCAGGTACAGCGGCGGTGAGAGCAAACTTGCCTTTGAGCTGCCCCTTGAACTTGGCGAAGTCCTCTTCTTTGATGATCGGAGCGAAGACAGCGTCGGCGGTGATGGGGCCGCTCGTGCCGGGGGTCCAAGCCTTGGCGTAGGCTATCAGGGGAAACGGGCGCGGGGAAAGGACTTGGACGGAACTACGCTCATTGGACCAGCCTCGGCCGAAAGGCCCCCAACGTTCGAGATGCACGTTGGCAACCTTCCACTCATTCAGTCTCTCGGTGGTCCATTTGGCGGCTTCTTTGATGTTGGGGGAGTTGGTAAGACGGGGACCGTAGACATCGCTCAGATAACTGATGATTTCCATCACTTTGGAATCGGCGAAACCCTCTTCGCGGATCTGGTGAATCGCGTACAGTTCGGAATTGCTCGGGGATTGACCCGACAAGGGAACTACCGCCAGCAGTAGCGCTACGACGCCCGACACAGTCGCGTACTTTCGCACAATCATCCTCCGTCCAACGTGTTTGCCTGCCTCAATATTTAAGGAAACAGCCACAGGGTATCACTCGCAGGGAGTGGGACGGAGGCGAAAAGGGATACGTTTCAATTCTATTCTGCACTACCAACTAGTACTGGTTCGCCGAGGCGACGCACACCCCGAGCTCGGAAATCTGGCCTGGGAGTGAGCCAGTTTGACTCGATTTCACGCTTTATTAGAGCAGGAGGGGATTCGTGCTAAGAAAATGGGTGTTCGCGATGGTTTTGGCAGGGGCGTTGGCGGCAGTCGTGACTGCGCAAAGCCTACCCAAATTCCTGACGAATGACGATATCGTGTCCATGGTTAAGGCCGGGCAGGATGTAGACACAGTTCTAAACGCCATCCAGACCGAGGGAACCGATTTCGACGTGTCCGCCAAAGCTTTGCTCCAACTGAAGAAGAGCGGCGTCCCGAAGAAGGTTATTGACGCGATGATGGGGGCCGTCAAAGATCAAAAAGAGGCAGCTGCGGCAGTCTTGACGGCTGCTCAAGCCAAAATAGCAGCGGCGGAGGCCGAAGACAAAGCCGAGGAAGCTAAGGCGGAGGCGGCAAAAGCCGCGCGCGCGAAGGCGGCAGCCACGATGGCGGCAGCGATGCCTGGGCAACCGTCGGTAGTTATGGTGCAGGGCGGGCAGAAGCAAGCCCTGGTGGTGTCGCATACGCAGATTGTTCCGACCACCTCGAAGGCGTCCTCACTGGATGGGCTTGCCTCTGACGGGTCGCTGACGCACAGCCTGACTAGCATCGCGCAAAGCCTCCTCGCAAACGGAACGATGAAGCCGGGCTCCGGAATGGCGGGCATGGCCATGATGGCAAATCCAATTATCGGGCCGGCGATGATAGCGACGAGTCTATTGGCAAAGCATAAGGCCAACTCCAGCAATGTGACAGATGTATGGGCAATCCCGGGCCAGAAATCGGAAACGTTTACTCACAACAGCCAGCCAGCATTCGAGGTTAGCTTCGACGGGATTCCTGGAATCACCGTGGACGACTACGAGCCTGTGCTGATCAGGCTCGAGCCATCGCCGCACAGCAACTTCCGCTTGGTGGGGGCAACCGCAGCCAAACCGGGTGAAATGCAGAGTTCAGAAGCGAATTGGGATTTGTATGCGTCATTTGTGGAGCAGAGACAGCCAGCACAACCTACGAAGGTCGCTTCCGGCCGTTACCAGTTGCAAGCCACCGGCCAGCTCGCTCAGGGTGAGTACGGCGTCGTGCTGCGTCCGGTAAATAAGGCAAAGAGGTTTTCCGGCAGCAACGTAGCCCAGAACGTTGGCGACGGCTTGGTCTTCAATTGCGTGTGGTCGTTTGAGGTGCAATGACATCCTTCTCTCGCTAAAGGGCCCCCTAAGGGGAGGCATTCCTGCTGGTTCCACGCCAAGGCGGGGATACCCAGTCGCCACAGGCAAATGGGTTTAGTCGGTTGACTTTCTCGAGGGCTCGGGGCGTGCGGGAGTGGGGGCACCTTTGACGAAGTGCGCGTACCAGGCGAGGTTGCGTTCGAGGCGGTCCTTGATGTGAGACGGGAGGGTGAATTCGTGGAATTCGTCGGGGTAGACGACCAGTTCAGTAGTGCGGCTGAGGCGTTTTAGGGCTTGGTACATTTGTTCGCCGCCGAGGATGGGGACGTTCCAATCGATGCTACCGCCCATGAAGAGAGTGGGAGTGGTGACTTTGGCGACATTGCGGAAGGGGGAGACTTTAATCCAGGCGGCTTGATTTTCCCAAGGTAGTCCTAGCTCGGTTTCGTAATCTCGTTGGTATTGGTCGTGGCCGTAGAGGCTGGAGAATTCGGCGGCGCCGGCGCCGGAGATGGCCGCTTTGAAACGGGTGGTTTGCGTGATGATGAAATCGGTGGAGATGCCGCCGTAGGACCAGCCGCCTACGCCGAGTTTGTCGGGATCCGCGAAGCCCTGCTCGATGGCGTAGTCGACCATGGCCATGTCGTCTTGGAAGTCTTTGTTACCCCAGTCGGCGTAGATGGCTCTGCAGTAGTCCTGGCCGTAGCCGGTCGAACCGCGCGGGTTGGGAAAGAGGACGGCGTAGCCGTTGGCGGCGTAGAGCTGCGCCAGATGAGAGAACTCGGCGTAATAAGCCCAGACGGGTCCGCCGTGGGGGATGAGCAGAGTGGGATATTTTTTGCCGGAGATGTAATCGAGCGGCTTGTAGAGGTAGCCGAAGACTTGGGTGCCGTCTTTGCTTTTGAAGTGCACGTATTCTCCGTGGGAAAGTTTTAGTTGGGAAAAGAGAGCGTCGTTGGTGTGGGTGATTTGGGCAAGTTTGCCCCCAGCAATGGTGTAGATTTCATCGGGGCGGTCGATCGTCGCCATCTGGACAGCGATGGTGTTAGCTGTGACGTTTCCGGCAATGCCGCTTCCAACTGAATAGGAACTTACAAAGACGGATCCGGAAACGGAGCGAGCGCCCATTTGGCCGTCGCCAAGACGGATTTGTGCGAGATTTTGCGTGCCATCGTCATCCACAAGGAAGTAGATAGATTGGCCGTCGGGCGAGAAACGTGGATTGGAGACCATGCGGTCGAGGGACAGAGTGAGAACTTTGGCAGGACCGCCGGAGGCTGGAGAGATGGCGAGATGCCTGGTGGCGTAGTCAAAGAGTTTGGGGTCGAGCATGGTGACGTAGGCGATGGACTTGCCGTCTGGGGACCAAGCAGCGGAATGGTCTACGCCGGGATTTGTGGTGACTTGGGTGAGGTGGGCACCCCTGTCGGAATTGTTGGCAGCGACGACCCAGATGTCCGAGTTGTAGGTTTGGTCGGGGTCGGGCATGGAGCGGTTGCTCGTGAAGGCTAGGAGTCTGCTGTCTGGGGACCAGGCCGGCTCGGTGTCGTCGAAGTCGCCGCTCGTCACTTGGACGAGAGATTTCTTGGCAGCGTCGAAGACATAAAGATGGGTACGGCGGCGATCGAGGTAGCCGAGTTCGTCGACCTTGAATTGGAGGCGGTCGATGACCCAAGGCTTTTTGAATTTGGGTTTTTTGTCGTCGGAGTCGGCGCCAGAAGGGGCTGAGGAATGAGCGGCGGTGGATTTCTCCTTGGCGGCATCGAGTTCTTCGGGAGTGGCGTCTTTTAGGACCAGGACGATGCGGCGGCCGTCGGGTGACCAAGCATAATCTTCGACATCTTGAACGGTGTCAGTGAGTTGCTGAGCCTCGCCGCCGAGACGGTTCAGAAGCCAGACTTGGGTTTTGCCTTCGCTGCGAGCGGAGAGGAAGGCAAGGAGTTTGCCGTCGGGGCTCCAGCGGGCGTGGGAGGAGGAGAGGCCTTCGGCTGTCAACGGAAGCGCGGCGCCGCCGGAGGTGGCGACCATCCAAATGCGAGTCTCGCTTTTGTCAGACTTTAGCGTGCCTTTGTCCACCGAATAGGCAACCCACTGGCTGTCGGGGCTGAGCTGAGCGTCGTGAACGGCTTGGATTTGGAAATAGTCATCGATGGTAATGGGCCGGGGGGAGGCTGGAGCGGTCTGAGCGGGAGCAGAGGGCGAGAGAGCGAGCAGGGTGAGGGCGAGAGAACCGAGCTTCATGCGAGATGACTCCTGAACAGGAATACGTGCGAAGCACAAGAGCGCAAAAACAAAGCGCGAAGTTTAGCACAGGGCATAAGCGGATCGAATGGCTCGCAGCGGGAGTTGGCAGCGAGGAGCCCTCGAAAGGCGTTCGCGCTCGCCGGAGCCCAGCTGAAACCTGTGCTAACGGGTCTGTCGAGAGGACCAGTTTTTCGGCGATGAAAAAATAATTCGGCGGGATGCATTTTTTTGTTGCATGCAGGGACCAACCCTGTATTCTGCGAATGCGACTCGCTTCACCCAGCGCGCGAGTGAGAATCGCTTAGGAGGACGAGAGTAAAAATTGAGTTCTTTATCCCTGCCTGTCCAGATTCCTTCCCGCGCAATTTCAACCGCGAAAAAAAGGGTCGCAAAGCTGACGCTCTGGCCGCTTGTGGCGGCGACGTTTTTCATGGTGTCGGGCGGGACGTATGGGACCGAAGAGATTGTTCATGGCGCGGGCTACGGGCGTGGGATTCTGATTCTTTTGTTCTTGCCGGTGCTGTGGTGCTTGCCAACGGCGTTCATGATTGGGGAACTTTCTAGCGCTCTGCCTGCGGAGGGCGGTTATTACGCTTGGGTACGGCGAGGATTGGGAAATTTTTGGGGATTTCAAGAGGCTTGGCTGTCTTTGACAGCCAGCATCTTTGACATGGCGATCTACCCGACTTTGTTTGTGTTTTATTTGAAACAGATGTCGCCGTGGTTCGGGTCAGGGAGCCATGCGGTGATGGCGGGGCTGTTTGTGGTGGTGACTTGCGCGCTGCTGAATGTAGCGGGCATTCGCGTGGTGGGAATCACCTCGCTTTGGCTGTTCTTCTTTCTTTCGGCGCCGTTTGCGGTGATCGTGGTGATGGCGCCCTTTAAAATGGGAGCTTTTGCCGGCGCGAGTGGTCCTGGGGCAGCGGAAGCGACGGGCCTGGGCCTTTTGGGCGGTGTGCTTGTGGCAATGTGGAATTACATGGGATGGGACAACGCGTCGACGATCGCGCAAGAGGTGGAGAGGCCGCAGCGGACTTATCCGAGGGCGATGATCGCGGCAGTTGTACTGGTTTCGTTCAGTTACGTTCTGCCATTCCTCGCGGTTTACTTTACAGGGATCCCGTCCGCGACATTTGGCGGGGATGGCTCTTGGGCTACGATTGCGGGATTGATGGGCGGAAAGATATTGGGATTCGAGTGGCTGCGCTTCCTGATTGTGATTGGCGGAATGATGAGCGCGTTCGGGATGTTCAATGCGCTGGTGATGAGCTACTCGAGGCTTCCTCTGGCCATGGCGCGGGACGGGATGCTGCCGAAGGTGTTTGCCAAGACGAGTCGAAAGACGCAGGCGCCGTGGGTGGCCATTCTGGTGTGCGCCTCGTGCTGGGCGCTGTGCCTGGGTTTGGGATTCAGGAAGCTCGTTACTCTGGACATTATGCTTTATGGCGCGAGCCTGATGCTGGAGTTCGTGACGCTGGTGGTTTTGCGAATTCGCGAGCCGGAATTGAGGCGCGAGTTCAAGGTGCCTGGCGGGCTCGTTGGAGCAATTTCTTGCGGAGTATTTCCGCTCCTGCTGATGAGTCTGGCGATGGTCGAGAGCGAGAGTGAAAGCATTCTGGGGATCAATGGGTTGATGTTTGGGTTGATCATTATCGTGGGCGGCGTCGTTCTCTATGCTGCGACCAAGCCTTTGCGTCGATCGGTGATTGCTCCGGCGGCCACGCCGAACGCGGTTACGGGCGACTAATCCGCCGTGCGGCGGGGCACGGCACTGGTATACTCCACAATTCATTTCTGAATTCTTTTTCCATTTGGAGACAAGACTGTGAAGAACTTAGGGCGTTCCGTCCTATTCCTAGCTGCCGTCGGGTTGCCTTTGTGTGTGCACATGGCAGCTGCGGCGTTGCCGGATGCGGAGCAGAAGTTCGACCAGAAATTCTTTGGGGAAATGCGGTGGCGGTCGATCGGACCGTTTCGCGCGGGCCGGTCGCTGGCAGTGACGGGTGTGCGCGGACAGCCGGATGTCTACTATTTTGGGTCAGTGAATGGCGGCGTTTGGAAGACGAACGACGCGGGGCGGACGTGGAATCCGATCTTTGATGGCCAGCCTGTGGGTTCGATCGGGGCCATTGCCGTGGCGCCTTCGAATGCCAACGTGATTTACGTGGGGTCGGGCGAGGCCGACATGCGCTCGAGCATTTCGTCGGGCAACGGCATGTATAAGTCTACCGACGCGGGCAAGACTTGGACGCGCATCGGATTGCAAGATTCGCGGCAGATTGCGCGGATTGTAGTGGACGCGGACGACTCGGAGAAAGTTTTCGTGGCGGCGCTGGGGCATGCCTACGGACCGAACAAGGAGCGCGGAGTTTTTCGTTCCAAGGATGGCGGGAAGACTTGGCAACAGGTGCTTTTCAAAGACGAAAATACGGGCGCGATAGATCTGGCTATGGAGCCCGGGAACTCCAGGACCATGTACGCGGCTTTGCTCGAGACGCGGCGGCCGCCGTGGAGCATTTATGCGCCTTCGAAGGGTCCGGGGACTGGGCTTTATCGTTCGAAGGATGGCGGAGAGCATTGGGAGTTGTTGACGGGGCACGGATTGCCTACCGAAGAACTGGGGCGGATGGGAATAACGTTTGCGCCTAGCAATCCGAAGCGGATGTATCTGATTGCCGATGCCAAGGAAGGCGGGTTGTACCGCTCCGATGATGGCGGGGAGAATTGGGCGCGTGTTTCTAAGGATGCGCGGATTTGGGGACGTGGGTGGTATTTCTGTGAAGTGAGCGTGGATTCCATGGATCCCGAGACGGTGTATGTGCCGAACACTTCGACGTACCGTTCGCGCGATGGGGGAAAAACGTTTACGGCGATCAAAGGCGCGCCGGGTGGAGATGATTATCACCAACTGTGGATTGATCCGGACAACCCGCAACGCATGGTATTGGGATCGGATCAAGGCGTGATCGTAACTCGGAACGGCGGGGAGACGTGGAGTTCCTGGTATAACCAGCCGACCGGGCAGTTTTATCACGTGGCGACGGACAACCGATTTCCCTATTGGGTGTATGGGGCGCAGCAGGACAGCGGAGCGGCGGCGACACCGAGCCGGAGCAACTACCGGGCGTTGAATTTTCATGATTGGCGGCCGATGGAAGCGGGAGGCGAGAGCGATTACGTTGCGCCCGACCCGATGAATCCGGAGATTATTTATGGCGGATCGGTGGCGCGGCAGGATTTTCACAATGAGGAAGTGCAGCAGATACCGCCGACGCTGATGTATCCCGGGGAATATCGGCGGACTTGGACTTTGCCGCTTGTTTTTTCGGAGATTGATCCTCACGTGCTGTACTTCAGCGCGCAGGTTTTGTTTCGAACAGCCGACGGCGGCAGTTCTTGGCAGAAGATCAGTCCGGATTTGACGCGGGAAGATCCAGGTGTGCCCGCGAATCTCGACGCGGCGACAGCAGCAGATGCTCCGGCATCGGTGCGACGCGGAGTAATTTACACAATTGCGCCTTCGCCCATGCGCGCGGGGGAGATCTGGGTGGGAACGGATGACGGGCTGGTTCAACTGACGCGCGACGAGGGAAAAACGTGGAATAACGTCACGCCGAAGGAATTGACACCGTGGAGCAAGGTGACACACATTGCGGCTTCGCGCTTCGAAGTTGGCAAAGCGTTCGCAGCGGTGGATCGGCACCGGCTGGAAGACTTGCAGGCTTATCTGTACCGGACGAAAGATTTCGGGAAGACGTGGCAGCGCGTTGCGAACGGGATTCCGGAAGGAAGCTTTTTAAATTGCCTGCGGGAGGATCCAAAAGTTGTGGGGTTGCTCTACGCATGCACAGAAAAGGGTGTGTACGTTTCGTTCAACGATGGCGATGACTGGCAGCCGCTGCAGTTTAATTTGCCGACGACTTCGGTGCGCGATTTGGTGATTCACGGAGATGATCTGGTGATCGCCACGTTCGGACGATCATTCTGGGTGCTGGATGATGTGACCCCGTTGCGGCAGTGGAGCGCGAAGGTGGCGAGCACGGATGCGTGGCTGTTTGAGCCGCAGACGGCATATCGAGTGCGGCCGGGCTCAGACGAGGGGACACCGATACCGTTTGATGAACCGCAGGCAGAAAACCCGCCGACCGGAGCGGTGCTGGACTACTACCTGAAGGAGAAGCATAGCGAAGAGGTGCAGCTCGAAATTTTTGATGCGGCAGGAAAATCGGTGCGGCGATTTGCCAGCACGGATGAGGCTCCGAAGACCAATCCAGACGAGTTGGATATTCCGATGTATTGGGTGCATGACGCGGAGCCATTGTCAGCTGAGGCCGGGATGCACCGGTTTGTTTGGGATTTGCGGCATACGTTTGCGGGACCCCGGCGG
>Ga0210384_10002551_pt1 | contig 22135 bp, 22 predicted proteins | sample IncBWH2MmetaG_FD_160574 | JGI IMG/M metagenome (GOLD analysis project Ga0210384, IMG submission 160574) | Forest soil microbial communities from Barre Woods Harvard Forest LTER site, Petersham, Massachusetts, United States - Inc-BW-H-2-M | ecosystem: Environmental > Terrestrial > Soil >...
CGGGGGAGACAAGCAGGCTACGATCGGGCAACAGCTTGACCAGCATGAGGCATCCGACGTCCACTCCGCAATTCTCCATCCGGGCGAAGCCGGGAACCATTCTTCTGCGACACCGTCGATCGAGCTACTCAATCAAAGAGCGTCGTCGCACAATTCCAGGCCTGGCTCTCGCTTCGTTCGAAGGCGAATTTATTGATTCACGCCCAACAGGAAGCGCGTACGCGCATCGCGAGGTTGTCCGCCTCTCATGAAGCGAGTGAACGGGAGCTCCACGAGGAGAAGTCGCAGAAGAAGATCCTGCACAGGCATGGGGGCAGCCTTCCCCTGCGGCAGGGCGACGAGAACCAGAGCGGCTCCCCGCAATCCAGTTCCGCGCTTGCATTGATCGATCACCTATCCACTGACCAGAAGAATCTCTCCGCACTCGATAAGCGTATCGAGACCGAGCAGCAACTCGCCGCCCTGTACGGGAACTGGAGTGCGTTCGTAGGCACCCGCGAAGAGGGGTATCTGCACGGACTGTGCCTGTCTGTCTGCTGGATTCTCCTGATCGCTCTTTTCGTGGTGATGGCAAATTATTGGGTGCAACGTCTGTTTGCCGGTATCGCTTCTGAACACCGCCAGCTCCACACGATTCGCGCCTTGCTTCTCTTCGTTGTTCAGGCCTTGGGTCTTCTTTTCATCCTGCTCGTGATCGTTGGAATACCGAGCAATTTGGCGACGGTTCTGGCACTGGCCGGCGCCGGACTGACCGTGGCGATGAAGGATTTCATCGTCGGATTTTTTGGCTGGTTCATATTGATGGGCAAGAACGGAATCCGGGTGACCGATTGGGTGGAAATTAATGGCGTTGGTGGCGAAGTGATTGAAGTCGGATTCCTCCACACCGTGTTACTGGAAACGGGTGGTTGGACCGAAGTCGGTCACCCGACGGGCCGCAGAGTTTCCTTCGTGAACAGCTTTGCGATCGAAGGCCACTATTTCAATTTCTCCACGTCGGGTCAGTGGCTTTGGGACGAAATAGAGGTACAGATCTCGGACAGCTCCGAACCCTACGCGGTTGCTGAGGCGATCCAAAAAATCGCTGGAGATGAGACGGCAGCAAACGCGAAACTAGCCGAAGCAGAATGGAATCGGGTGACGCCTTCCTATCGAAAGCGCTCCTTCTCTGCCACCCCTTCCCTCAGTGTTCGTCCGACGGGATCCGGCGTAGAGGTCCTCGTGCGCTACATCACGCGCGTGGACGAGCGCCACAGGGTCCGCGCGCGCATCTATCGTGCCGTTGTCGAACTCCTGCACGGAAAACAAATTCCAGAATCGGCCGCCTCTCCCGGGAAACCGGGTGCGGCAGCGGCTTCCCCCGAACCCGTCCCAAACCGCGCGTAAGGTGTTGCGGAGCGAGGAAATCTCCCGGAACCGAAGATACGTGCCGCCCCGTTCGCATCCCGTAGTCTCGCACCAGGGATGCACCAGGAGCCATGGATGGCGAACCTCACCCCAACGTGTCAGCCATGATGCGAGGGGTTGTAGGCCATGTATTTTCTCGGCTAGCGTCGCGCCGGTTCCTAGAGGGCGGCGAAAATGTGGAAACTGATGATGCCGAGCGTCACTCCGATGGCCGAGCCGGCGAGCACGTCGCTCAGGAAATGCATGCCCAGGATAATACGCGATGCCGCAATGAGAAACGCCGCGGCGAGCAGGCAGATTTGGAGCTCCGGATAGAAGAGCCCCAGCGACATCGCGACCGCAAAGGCGGTGATGGAATGGCCCGACGGAAAAGAGTATTTGTCCGGAGGAAGAATTGCCGCCCAGCAATGGGGTTCGATCTCGCAAGGCCTCTTGCGCCGGCTGGTGCGCTTGAGCACGCGGAATAAGCAGATTCCCGCCGCAGCGGCGGCAGTGCCCGACCCGATTGCTGCGAAGCGGTGGTCTCCGCCATACAGCAGCAGAATCAGGCCGAGCGCATACCAGAGCCAGCCATCGCCCCCGCGCGTCGAAACGATCATTAGCATGCGGAACCACCAGGGGGCCCGCCAGCGATGTAGTCGGCGCATCAATCGGTGATCGTTCGACTGAATCTGATTCCAAACCGCTTTTGTTACCGTCATACCCCCTCCTCGGCCGTAGCTTGCGGCCCGGTGATCCAGCGGGGATGCTTGCGCGCTTTCGGTGGTTCAAGAATCCTTGACGCCCAGCGGCGACAAAATGTCTGCTCATCGAGATAGTTCAGGTAGGTAATCGCCGGGATGAGCACTGCGAGCGGCGCAAGAAGCGTGGTCCAGTGCTTCTCGCGCATCAGCTCGAATGCGATCAAAAAGACGTCGCGCGTCAGTTTCGTGAAGGAGCCCGACTCACCCGCCACTCGACCTCTACCGCTCCGCAACCCGGCGAAGAATTCCGCTTTATCGCGAGCGCCGAAAACTTCTGTGTACGCCGTTCCGACCGACGCCAGAGCATGAGCGTCGCTCCCACCGATTGCGATTTTCTGCCACTGCTTCGCGAGATTGGCGGCCTGAACATTCGCATTTTCGATCATGTGGCCGTTGCGCGTTTCGATCGCCGGGAAATATTTCTGGAACCACAGGAAGTCTTCGCGGTCGCGCCTGCCGGTGAGACTGGAGAACACGTGGTTGATGCTAAAGAAAAGTCGCCGCTCAGTCAGATACATGAGCAACGAGACCAGGTCATTCCGCCGCTGCTGGAGTTGGACGTGCTGGCGCTCATCGAGGTCATACACACCGACATGGACTTCGGTGCCGCTGGGCATCTGGCAGGTCAGCTCCTCGCTCAGAAAGAAGCCGCGGTGCCGCCCCAGCCCTTCGGCACCATCGATAGAATCGTGGTCGGTCAGGGTGAACAAGTCCATGCCGCGCCGCTGCAGCAACGAGTACACTTCTGCGGGATCGTTATAGCTTTCACGGCAGAATTTTCGTGCAAAAGGGGTCGTGCAGGCGCCCGAAAAGTAGGAGTGGACATGCATGTCGCACTTCACGATTTCCACAGTAAATGCACAGCATTACTCACAGATGACATCCACACTAAAGTTCTGGAAACAAAGATATTTAATCACTTAGACACAAAATCGATGTTTTAACACTTCTGTAGCAATCTGCGGCTCGCCAGGTGGCACAATGTGCAGTGAATGGAGCGCATGGAATTCGCCTTCTTCGACGCCGGCGGTGGCCACCGGGCCGCCGCCACAGCCCTCGATATATCCATCCGGGCGCAGCAACGCCCTTGGAAAGTAGAGCTTACAAACCTCCAAGAACTCCTCGATACGCTCGACATAGTGAAGAGATATGCGGGCATTCGCATACAGGATCTCTACAATTCGATGCTGCGCACGGGCTGGACCCTGGGGAGCGCGCAGCTGATGAAGGTGTTGCAGCTCACCATCCTGCTCTATCATCGCCCGGCAGTCCGGTTGCTCGAAGCGCACTGGAGGAAGACCCAGCCGGACATGCTCGTCTCTTTTGTCCCGCACTTCAATCGCGCGCTCGGGGAGAGTTTTTCCCGTGCGTTTCCGACACGCCCATTCGTTACGGTACTCACCGACATTGCCGATTACCCTCCGCACTTCTGGATCGAGCGGCAGCCGCAATTCTTCATCTGCGGTTCGGATCGGGCCGTGGCCCAGGCACGCTCGCTCGGTCAGGCGAGCGACCGCATCTTCCGCGCCTCCGGGATGATTCTGCATCCGCGATTTTACGAGCCTCCCCTCGAAAATCGCCTGGCCGAACGCGAACGCTTGGGGCTCCGGCCTCATCTACCCACCGGGCTTGTGCTTTTCGGGGGCCACGGTTCGCAGGTTATGCTCGAAATTGCTGATTGTCTGAATCGCTCAACACTGGAACTTCAGTTGATCTTCGTGTGCGGACGAAATGAAAAACTGGCGAACGCTCTGCGCGCGCAGAGCTCGCGCCTGCCGCGCTTTGTCGAGGGGTTCACGGCCCGGGTGAACTACTACATGCAGCTGGCTGATTTCTTCATCGGCAAGCCCGGTCCCGGAAGTGTGAGCGAGGCACTCGCCATGCGGCTTCCCGTGATCGTCGAATGCAACGCCTGGACTCTTCCGCAGGAGCGGTACAATGCGACTTGGATACTTGAGAAGGAAGTGGGGGTGGTGCTGCGGAGTTTTGACAAGATCGACGAGGCCGTAGCACAAATGATCGAGCCTGCGGCACTGGCTCGATATAGCACCAACGCCGCGGCTCTAAACAATCGCGCCGTCTTTGAAATCCCCGAGATGCTGCAGAAGATCTTCGAGCAATCGCGCAGCTCTGCGAATGAAAATCGCAGCGCGCTGCTCGCGAACAAAGTCGAGTAGCGTCGTAGCTGTCGCGAGCAATGCCACGCGTTTCCCCCGACAAGACCACCTCGCCGGCAAACCACTGGACCCGACCAAAACGATCCAATCCCATACGGTGCTAGGTGCTGCCCAGCCTTGTTCGGGTTGCGGAGTATGATAAAACAGGTGCTGAGACGGGAGGAGATCAGACGATGGCTAAGGCGACCTTTGCAGCAGGATGTTTCTGGGGTGTCGAAGACACGTTTCGGCAGGTGAAAGGGGTTACGTCGGCGATCGTTGGCTACACAGGGGGCACGAAAAGGAACCCGCTCTATGAAGACGTCTGCACCGGGACGACCGGCCATGCGGAGGCAGTCGAAGTGGAGTTCGAGCCCGCAGAGGTTTCCTATGGCGAACTGCTGGCTGTGTTCTTTAAAAGCCACGACCCCACGACTCCTAACCGGCAAGGTCCAGACATTGGCACCCAGTATCGCTCGGCGATTTTCTTCCACGACGCCGAGCAGGAAGCCGCCGCGCTCGAGGCAAAAGCCGCGCTCGACAAGGCGGGGGTTTTCAAGCGACCTATCGTAACCGAGGTTACCCCCGCGTCTGAGTTTTACCGCGCCGAGGAGTACCACCAGCAATACTTCGAGAAACGGGGTATGAAATCCTGCCATCTGCGGTAGCGGTAGTTCGTCGGCGCCATCGGGTGCATTAGCCGAAAGCTGGGCGAGTGACGTGTCCCGTGGGGGCTTCCCGGGAGGTGGCGACGGCCGCTGCGACCGCTAGGCTGGGCCAGCCGAGTCCGTAGTTATGCTTAGACCATGGAATTTGTCTTAGGCGGACCGTGGTGCCCAGAGTTGCCCTCTGCCTTTGTCACTTTGCGCATCTAATTGACGTCGGATTGTCCACTCATGTATTATTGGAGGGTTTTGGAGGAAACGAGCGGCCTGTGCCGAGCATCTTATAGGTGTGTCGAAATGCATGGGCAGTCGGGCGCGCAGGCTGGGGAAACGGGGCTCGAGGGATCTTCTTTTCAGTCGACCGTAGGAAACCAATTCAGGGAGATGCAGGGGTGTCTACTCGGCCGGTTCGCACTTGGGAATTGGTATCTGCGCATTGCTGGGCCTGACAAGGGAGAAGAAGCGTGACGGTGGCTCTTGAGGAAAAATACGATCAGGTACGACAACTCATCGCCATGGGCAAGGAACGCGGTTACCTGCTCTATGACGAGGTGAATGACATTCTCCCGGCCGAGGTGCATTCGTCGGAAGAAATCGACGACTTGCTCTCGACATTCGAGCGATACGGGATCGATGTGTATGAAGACCTCTCGACTGCGAAGGCAGCGCTCGCAGCGGCCGATTCGGCAGATTCGGTCGAGGTCATCAGCAAGGAGGAACCGGTCGCAGAAGACGGTGAGCTCGACCTCACACCGGGAACGCTGGAAAAAACGAACGATCCGGTTCGCATGTACCTTCGCGAAATGGGCACTGTGCCGCTGCTGACCCGCGAAGGTGAAGTTGCGATCGCCAAGCGCATCGAGCGCGGGCAGTTGCTCGTGCTGAAAACCATTTCGCGCGCTCCCCTAATTCTGAAAGAGCTGTTGCAGGTCGGCGAGGATTTGCGCAACGGATCCCGCTCGATTAAAGAAATTGTGCAGTTCGACGATGAAGAGCTGACCGAAGAGAAGATCGAAGCGAAGACGAAGGAAACCCTCAAGGAAATCGATAAGATCGGCAAGCTCTATCTGCTCGCGATCAAGCAGGCGGCAAGACTGCAGAAGGTCCCGCGGTCGAAAAAGCGTCCCTACCTGCACGCCCGATACGAGCTCTCCCGCACCCGCGTCGAGATGTCGAACCGCGTACGGGACTTGGATTTTAACCCGCTCGAAAAGAAGCGGCTGATCGACAAGATTCGCCAGACGGTCGAGCGCGTCCATTTCCTCGAACGGGAGATCGTGAAGCTCGAGCGCCGCGTCGAGGCATCGAAGGCGGATGTCCAGGCTGAAGCGCGCAAGGATCTGAAGGCCCGACGTCAGGAACTCGGCGAGATCGAAATCGCCAGCGAGGTCAGCCCAACGGAACTGAAGCGCGGGCTTCAGGTGATTCTTCGGGGAGAAGCCGAAGCCGAACAGGCAAAAAAGGAACTCATCGAGGCCAACCTGAGACTGGTCGTCTCGATCGCCAAGAAATATACCAACCGCGGCTTGCAATTCCTCGACCTGATTCAGGAAGGCAATATCGGGCTGATGAAGGCTGTCGACAAATTCGAATGGCGCCGCGGCTACAAGTTCTCGACCTACGCGACCTGGTGGATCCGCCAGGCTATCACCCGGGCTATCGCCGATCAGGCCCGCACGATCCGCATCCCCGTGCACATGATCGAGACGATTAACAAGCTGGTGCGCACCCAACGGCAGCTCGTGCAGGAACTTGGCCGCGAGCCCACGTCGGAGGAAATCGCCAAGCGGATGGATATCCCGGTCGCGAAGGTGCGCAAGATTCTGAAGATCGCGCAGGAACCGATCTCGCTGGAAACCCCGATCGGCGAAGAAGAAGACTCTCATCTCGGTGACTTCATCGAGGACAAGGCCGTCGTCTCACCGTCCGACGCAGTCATCAACCTGAGCCTCAAGGAGCAGACCTCCTCGGTGCTGAAGACGCTAACACCACGCGAAGAAAAAGTGATCAAAATGCGCTTTGGCCTCGACGATGGCAGCGAGCACACACTGGAAGAAGTCGGACAGTCGTTCGCCGTGACACGCGAACGCATCCGCCAGATCGAAGCCAAAGCCCTGCGGAAGTTGCGCCATCCTTCGCGCTCGCGCAAGCTCCGCGCCTTTCTCGAAGGCTCCGCCAACGACTACTGATTTTGCAGAGTCTAAGATCTTCGCTTGCTCGTCGCCAGGTGTTATCCACAGGAGAGCCGGAAGCACCGGCAACAGCTGAGCATCGCTGTTTCGGGTCTCGAGAGTCCGTCCGTGCTCGGTCACGCGGACCGGCTGCTGTTCACGCCGGCAGCCAGAACGGGACTCCGACCCGGCCTCCGACTAAGGCTGGTTCGATGAGGGCGGCACGATGCCCTTGATCCGCATATAGGTGACCAGGTTGCCGTAGTGCTCGTTGTTGTGCGCATAATTCAGGATTAGGCGGCTGGCGCGCGGCAACTGGTTTCGCTGTCCATTCGGCCTGGTGACCTGGATCATCTCGATACCAGATGCATCGGTCAGCGCGGCATATACGACGTCGCAGTATGTTTGGGCACCGTTTAGAGCCTTCACCAGGTCGGCCTTGGCAGTGACCTTCTCGAAATCGTTACCCTCATTGGGGTTCGGTTCGCCCTTGGCCTCCGCGCACCAGAGATAGTTGAAGTTCGCCAAGTGCCCGATGATCTGTCCGAAAGTTCGCACTTCAGCCTGCGGGCCGGGGCGCATGTTGTAGAACTCTTCTGGAACCTTCTCCGCGGATTTCGCGATGTAGTTCCGATTCGTGGTGTAAGCGTTGCGGAGCCAGCTGGCCAGCGGATCTTCCCCCCGGGCCTGATGGCTTGTCTGCGCCACGGCGGGAAGTGATAAAAAAAACCCTAACAGTGCACCGAAGACGGCCCTTTTCATCAGCGTTTCCCCCCAGGTTTTGATCCGCGTGCGCTTGTGTTTCCCGCGCCAGCCTTCCAGCTTTGCAGGAAAACCACCCGGCCGCAACAGACGTCACGTCGGAACCGGACTCCGGCTGTGACTCCTCAGCCGCCCAGTAATATACACCTGACACCCCGCACATCCATTTCTATCGAGACCCTGATTTGGATTTGTGCATCGAGTAGCCAACCGCGCCGGACCTTCTGATTGGTCCATGCGCGGTAGAGTTTCGCCATGGGCAGGTTGCACGTGCGGCTGGCGGAGGCGGCAAAATCGCCGTCACGGGTCTGGTGGACGTTGCGGAGGCCGCGCTCCCGCTCGTGGTCGACCGTGACCATCTGGGACCACCACGATGTCGCCGGTTGCTTCTCGCGGAGGTAGCTGGCGATGCGATTGGGTGGTCAGTTCTTTGCGCCCGCCTTGCCCGAAGCCGAAACCATTCAGCCCAGTCTCTGCCGGTCTTCGCCTGGATGGCCTCCTCGCTCAGGCGCTTAGTCTCCCTGCTTCATCCCGGGCTCAGGTGGCCACCAGCCACCCCGCGGGTCCTAAAGTATCGGCCCCGTTAAGCCCGTCGGCTCGTGGCACATGCTGGACCAGAATGTATAAGCAAGAGATGCCGCAATTGTTTCCCGCGCGGTATGCGCCCGGCCTATGATACTGCCATGGCCACAAGGCTCGAAGTGCGCGGCCTGTCGGTTGAACTGCCCACGCCGACCGGCTGGGTTCGACCGGTAAACGAAGTGTCCTTTGTACTCGGCGAGGGCGAGACGCTCGGCATCGTGGGCGAATCGGGTTCCGGCAAGACGATGCTGGCGCTTGCGCTGATGGGACTCGAACCTCCGGGTGCGCGCCGAAAGGGCGAGGCTTGGCTGCATCTGGGCGCCGCGAATGGAGACAGCGCACGCCGAGCGGCAAAGGACTCCTCTGATGCGCCCGCGGGCAAAAACCTCATCGTCGCCGCTCCCGGCGAAATGCGCGCGCTTCGGGGCCGCGCAATCGCCATGATTTTTCAGGAGCCGATGACGGCGCTCGATCCCGTGATTCGCATTGGCACACAAGTCGAAGAAGCGATCCGGGTCCACCACTCGGATCTCGATGGAAACGAAATCGGCCGCCGTGCTTTGCATGCCCTCGAGCGTGCCTCCGTTCCCGAACCGGAGCTACGCGCACGGCAGTATCCACACCAGCTATCGGGAGGGCTGCGACAACGCGTGATGATCGCCATGGCGCTGGCCGCCAGTCCCGTCTTGCTGATCGCCGACGAGCCGACAACAGCTCTCGACGTGACCGTGCAGAAGCAAATCCTCGATCTGCTCGGGAACCTGCGTCGCGAACTTCGGTTGTCACTCCTCTATATCACGCACGACCTTGGCGTGGTCTCGCAGATTGCCGACCGGCTCGCCGTGATGTATGCAGGCCGCATCGTCGAACAGGGACCTGCAGCCGAGGTGCTACGCCATCCCCGGCACCCGTACACGGAGGGCCTGCTCCGGGCGGTGCCCCGACTCACGCGCGAAAAGCTGGTCCCGATTTCAGGTGTGGTTCCCGCGCTCGACGCGCTCCCGCCCGGCTGCGCCTTCGCCCCGCGCTGCCCACGACGGGTCGCCCGATGCGATGAAGCGATGCCCGAACTAGTGCACGCCAGCGGCGCAACGGCGAAGCATCATGCCCGGTGCATTCTTGTCCATGAAGAGCAATCACCGTGAACTGAACGCACTAGCAGCAGAACCAACGCGTGCGCGAACAATTCACGCAAACCGCGGAAGTCTTCGGCGCATCGAATGGGTCGAGCAGAACTGCTCGCTGGTCTTGTGTCAAGCGAACAGACGGCCGCCTCTTTGACGATGCGCCCCATGTCGCGAAAGTACGGGCTGCGTCGGGCATGTGGGGAAGGCTCGTGACGGCAATGTCAGGCGAACCATCTGCGAAGGAGAGATTACGCGCCGTCCGCTCGAGTCGACGATCCCTGAAGATTCTGCGGATTTTCAGCCGCGATTTGTATCCGCGGATTCGGGCAATCCGAGCGAGGCGCCGGACATTTCATCAACACGACACGTCTTGTAGCCGCCAAAACATGTAACTTGAGTCGGCCGGGGCGAGGCTTTCCCCCGACTCCCGGAGACGTGACGTATGCCGGAAAACGGTCGGGTTTCGACGGCGCGGTTCGCCAGCCTCACGTTCCCGAACGGATCAGCGGGCCAGAGCCGTGCGGTACCAACTGGTTGAATAGAACGGTCGTAGCCGGCAAAGTTCCTGCATAATAGCGTCTCGCACATACTCTAACGATGTCCGCCCTAGACCCGTCCATCACCGTGCCCGAACCCCTGTTGGCAGTGCGCGACCTCAAGAAGTCCTTCCCTGCCCCGACAGGAAGTTTTACGAAGTCCCGACGCCGGTCTGTGGCCGTCGACCGGGTGAGCTTCTCGCTCGAGCGCGGCGAGACACTCGGCATCGTCGGCGAATCGGGTTGCGGCAAGACGACGCTCGCTCGGATGCTGCTGCGGCTTATCGAACCCGACTCGGGAGAAATCCTGTTCCAGGGCCAGGACTGGCTCGGCGCACGAGGCCGTCACCTGCGCGCACTGCGCCGGGGGATGCAAATGGTGTTTCAGGACCCCGTTGCGTCTCTCAACGCCCGCATGCGCGTCGGTTCGATCGTAGGCGAACCGCTCGCGATTCATGAGCCTGGACTCTCGCCAGCAGACCGCAGCGCGCGTGTTACGCAGACGCTCGAAGCTGTCGGTCTCGGCGGCGACGCGCTCGGGCGATACCCGCACGAGTTCTCCGGCGGACAGCGCCAGCGCATCGGGATTGCCCGCGCGCTCATCTTGCGGCCGGAGCTGGTAATCGCCGATGAGCCGGTTTCGGCGCTTGATGTCTCGATCGGCGCGCAAATCCTCGAGTTGCTCGCGGACCTTGAGCGCGAGTTCTCGCTTACGCTGATTTTGATCTCGCACAGCCTCCCCGTGGTCGCGCAGCTGGCGACCCGTGTGGCGGTGATGCAGGCCGGCCGCTTCGTCGAGGAGGGCAGAGCCGAGCAGGTCCTTCACGCGCCGCAGCATCCCTACACCCAAGCCCTTCTTGCGGCTGTCCCACAGATTCCTGCGTAACAACCTCTCCTGATACACTCCACCGAATGGGATTTCAATTCGAGGTTCTATCGACCGACCCGACCGGAGCGCGGCTGGGGCGTCTGACAACGCCGCACGGTGTCATCGAAACGCCCGCGTTCATGCCCGTTGGCACCGCGGCCACGGTGAAGGGCGAAACGCAGCAGGATCTCGAAGATCTCGGCGTGCAAATTCTGCTCGCGAACACATACCACCTTTACCTTCGTCCGGGCCACGAACTCATCCGCGCCATGGGCGGCTTGCACCGGTTCATGTCCTGGCCGCACCCCATCCTCACAGATTCGGGTGGCTTTCAGGTTTTCAGCTTGAGCGACCTCCGCAAGGTGACCGATGACGGCGTAACGTTCCGCTCGCACCTGGACGGCTCCGAGCATTTCCTTTCGCCCGAGAAGGCGCTCGAGGTCGAAATTGCCCTCGGTGCGGACATCATCATGGTGCTCGACGAGTGCATCGAAGCGCCGTCTAGCCGAGCGCGCTCCGGCGAGGCCGCCGCGAGGACGCTCGATTGGGCGCGGCGTTCGAGCCAATATTTCGAACGCCACGGCGAACCCGGGCGACAAATGCTGTTCGGCATCGTCCAGGGAGGCACGCACGCCAGACTCCGTGGTGAAAACGCCGATGCGCTCGTCGCGCTCAATTTCCCCGGCTACGCGATCGGCGGACTTGCGGTCGGCGAATCTCATGACCTGACATGCACGATGACCCAAGTTGTCACATCCCGGCTCCCGGTTGAGCGGCCTCGCTACCTGATGGGGGTTGGTAAGCCCGAGCAGATCCTCGATTACGTCGGCCTCGGCATCGATATGATGGACTGCGTGCTTCCCACCCGTAGCGCGCGTCACGGATGCCTTTTCACTTCGGGGGGTCGCGTGCTCATCAAAAGTGCGCGGTATGCGAACGATCCTCGTCCTATTGATGAAAAATGCGGCTGCGCGGTTTGCCGGCGGTATTCCCGCGCATATTTGCGGCATCTTTATTCCGCGGGAGAATTTCTTTCGATAATTTTGAACACCCACCACAACCTATACTTTTACCTTGACATCATGAGGGAAATTCGCGAGGCTATCCGTTTTGGGAAGCTCAAGAGTTTCCGCTCTGACCTTCAGGCACGCCTCACATAGGCAAATACAAGGGCGTTAGACGCGGTAGAGCGCGGGGCCGCACCTTCGGAGAACGTTTTAAGTACTGTCAGCCTCGGCACAGTTGCCCGGGATGGCGGGAAAGGCGCAACGGTCGTGACAATCGCAACGACGTTTCCGGGGGGCTTAGCCCTGCTACTGCAGGCTGCTTCCCAGCCCGGCGGCTTCGCGCTGTTTCTCCCGCTGATCCTCATCATGGTCATCTTCTACTTTCTGATGATCTTGCCCGCCCAGCGCCGCCAGAAAAAGACCGCTGAGATGCTCAACAGTCTTAAAAACGGCGATAAGGTCATTACCAACGGCGGTATCTACGGGACGATCGTTGGTCTCGAAAGCGATTCCGTCCAGTTGCGCATTGCCGAACAGGTAAAGATCAAAGTGTCGCGGAGCGCTATCCAAGCACTCCAGGCCGAACAGAAGGAGAGCTAGCTAGCCACATGGCTTCCCAGCTCAAGTGGAAGTTTATTTTCATATTAACCGTAATTCTTGTTTGCATGTATGGCGTTATCTGCCTGCCGGAGTTCCCGGCATCCGGGGCGCAGGTCCGCCAGAATCTCGCGAATCGCATTCAGCTGGGACTTGATCTGAAAGGCGGGAGTCATCTGGTTCTTCAGGTGCAGGTCGACGAGGCCATCGGGCAACGCTGTGACGCAACGGTTGATCAACTCAAGAGCCAGCTCCATAGCAAGAACATCCAGTTCGGCGAGATTCGCCGCGTCGACAATACGCACATCCTGGTGCGCAATGTGGATCCGGCCACTTCCGGCGCCTTCCGCGATCTCATCAGCAGTCAATTCACGGATTGGAGCTTTGCCCCGGCTGCCGGAGAGGTGAACGGATATCTGCTGACGCTCAAGCCATCCGTTGTTGCGCAGCTGCGGAGCGACACGATGGACCAAGCTCTGGAAACCATTGCGCGACGCATCAACGAACTGGGCCTTAAGGAACCGACCATCGCCTTCACCGGGCGCAGTGACGACGAAATTCTCGTTCAGCTTCCGGGCGAAGGCGATCCAACCCGCGCGAAGTCGGTGATTCAGGCTGGCGGCCAGCTCGCTCTGCAGCGGGTGGCCGACGACCAAACCTACCCTTCCGACGTTGCAGCTCTAGCCGCTCATGGCGGCGTCCTGCCCCCCGGGACGGTCATCGTTCCCGGCCGGCCCGAAGGCACGCCGGCTGGCCAGGCGCCGCAGCAGGTCTCCTACCTGCTGGACCGCGCGCCGATCATCACCGGACAGGACCTGGTGAGCGCGACCCCCGAACCCAGCACAAGTTATCCCGGCCAGTATGAGGTTCTGTTTCATCTTTCAAGCGCCGCAGCAGCGCGCTTCGGACCGTTCACGGAAGCCAACGTCGGGCACCGGATGGCAATCGTTCTCGACCATCAGGTTTACACAGCGCCCGTAATCAACAGCCGCATCGAAGATTCCGGCATCATCGAAGGAAATTTCAGTCAGGAGTCGGCGCGTGACTTGGCGCTCGTGCTGCGCGCCGGCGCTCTGCCGGCTTCGATCAAATATCTGGAGGAGCGGACGGTCGGGCCTTCGCTCGGCGCCGACTCGATCCGCGAAGGCGTCCGGGCTTCGCTCGGAAGCTTGCTCGTCGTGATGATTTTTCTCGTGATCTATTATCGGCTGAGCGGTGTCAATGCTGTTGTAGCCTTGGTTTTGAACTTGTTGATTCTTGTGGCGTTCATGGCGTACGCCGGAGCTGTGCTGACGTTGCCGGGGATCGCGGGCGTCATTTTAACGATCGGCATGGGCGTGGATTCTAACGTCCTCGTGTTCGAGCGCATCCGCGAAGAATTGCGCAGCGGTAAGGCTCCGGCTTCGGCCGTGGACGTGGGTTTCGACCGTGCTTTTCTCACGATCATCGACACCCACGTGACGACCGTCGTTTCGGCCATCTTTCTGTTTCTCTTCGGTACTGGGCCGGTACGCGGCTTTGCGGTTACACTGACGATTGGCTTAATCGCGAACGTGTTTACTTCGATTTACGTGTCGCGCACGATTTTCAACTTTCACTTGTCGCGCATGGAGCGCCAGGCAGAATTGAGTATTTAGCAGGTTGCTCGCGGAGTTCCCGAGTGTTGCCCCAACGGGCTCGGCAGAGCTCTTTGCAGCATGCTGGGTAGGTCTAGTACTGACCTGGGGCGCCCGCGATTTTCGGTCCCGGGCACCAAACAGGGCCTGGCGGTGTCAAAGAAAGAGGATATTACTCGGCATGGAACTGTTCCGCGACGCCAACGTTGATTGGATGGGGAAGGCGAAGTATTTCGTCGCTCTTTCCCTTACCCTTCTTGCGATCGGGTGGATCTCCATATTGCGAAACGGCGGGATGCGTTACGGCATCGACTTCCGGGGCGGCACATTGGTGTACGTCCGCTTCTCCGGCCTTCCCCCGATCGACAAAATCCGCGCGGGCCTGCAAAGCGCTGGACTCGGGAATAGCACGATCCAGCAGATCAGCGACATCTCCAACCCCGAGTCGAAAAACGATGTGGTGATCGGACTCGAGCAGCGTGGCCAGGGCGATGAATCGCTCGACGCCGGCAAGCAGGCGATCTTGGACGTACTTCATAAGACTTTCGGCGCCGACGCGAGCGGGAAGCCGGACTTTAATTCGATCACGCCCTCGACTCTGGCGGCGATCCTGGTTCAGAATGATCCGCTCTCGCTTCGGACCACCGCGGGCGACCGGTATAACCAGCTGGCGCAAAGGCTCATCGACGCGCGCGACAGAGATCACGGCGGCATCGTGACGAATTTCGATGAACTCAAGAACGTCGATGGCGCCACGCCGGCGGTTCTAAGCTCGCTGAAGAGCCAACTGTCGCTCGGCAACTTCACGATCCGCAACGTCGACGTTGTAGGCCCTAAGGTGGGTGGGCAGTTGCGCCGCCAGGCTATCCTCGCAACGCTCTATGCGCTGGGGGGCATGTTGGTATATATTGCGTTCCGGTTTGAGTGGGTTTACGGGGCCGCGGCGGTGATTGCAGTTTTCCACGACGTGCTGATCACCCTGGGCTTCTTCTCGCTTTTCCATTACGAAATTTCACTGACGGTCATCGCCGCGTTGCTCACTCTGGTCGGTTACTCGATGAACGACACCATCGTTATTTTTGACCGCGTTCGAGAGAATCTTCGGCTGATGCGGCGCGAGTCGTTTTCAGAGATCGTGAACCGGTCCATCAATCAGACTCTCTCCCGCACGATCCTCACAAGCGGGTTGACGTTTCTGACCGTGTTAGTGCTATATGTGATGGGTGGCGAGGTGCTTCGCGCTTTCTCCTTTGCCATGGTAGTGGGAGTTGTGGTAGGAACGTATTCCAGTTTTGGCATTGCCGCGCCCATCGTAGTACTTTGGAATAGATTTAACGGTCGACGAGGAGCCACCATGCGCGCCGGATCCGCAGCCAATAAGCGCATGGTGGCAGCCGCAAGGAGGTAAATATGTTTGACCAACTCGTCATATCAAGCCCGAACCCGACGAAGACTCACAAGTCCTGGACCGTGGCCCTGTCGGCCATCGTTCAGTCCATCATCCTGGGCATCCTGATTCTGATTCCGCTCATCTACACCGAGGCTTTGCCCAAGGGAATGCTCAACACGTTCCTGGTGGCTCCTGCGCCGCCTCCACCGCCGCCTCCACCGGCCGCGCCCGTGAAGGCGGTGCGGGCACCGAGGGTCGTTCAGCTGAACAAAATGGTGGCCCCGACCGTGATCCCCAAAAACGTCGCCATCGTCAAGGATGAAGCGCCGGTCATCTACACGAACGGAGGAGTTGATGGCGGCACGGGCGGCGGCATCTTGAACGGCATTATTGGCAGCGGAGGCTCAGGACCGCCGCCGCCGCCGAAGGCGGCCTCGCGCATTCGCGTTGGCGGCAACGTACAGGCAGCAGCTTTGGTCAACAAAGTTACGCCGCAATATCCGCCGATCGCGAAGACGGCTCACGTTGCCGGAACTGTAATTTTGCACGCGATCATCGCCAAGGACGGCTCGATCCAGGAGCTGCAGTACATGTCCGGGCCTCCCCTGCTGATGAAGTCGGCAATGGACGCCGTCAAGGAGTGGCGCTACAAACCCACCATGCTCAACGGCGAGCCAGTCGAAGTCGATACCACAATTTCCGTCGTATTTTCTTTGGGCGGTTAAGCAAGGCACGGACCCGGTCCCCGCTTGCGGCCCCGGGCTGAATGGATAAGAATGCGACCGGCAGAATATTACTGCCGTGATCGTTCGGTAGAAATGGAGGAGGAGCTAACTCTATGCTGGCGAATGTACTGTTTGCGATGTTGCAGGAGGCGGGCCCAGAGGTCGGCTGGGATCTCGTAACGATGTGGCACAACATGGGCATCCCGGCGAAGCTGGTCGTTGGAATTCTGTTCGTCATGTCCGCGTGGTCGGTCGGAATCATGATCGACCGGGCATTGATGTACAGTGCGGCGCGCAAGCAGTCCCGCGTGTTCGTGCAGCAGGTGGCCGGCGCGCTCAAAGACAACAAGCTCGATGAAGCGATCTCGATCGCCGAGCGTAACAAGAAGAGCCACATCGCCAAGGTGGTGGCGACGGGCCTTTCTGAGTTTCAGGCAGCTTCGGCTCAGGTGAATGATGCCGAAGTCATCGAAGCGGCCAAGCGCGGCCTCGAGCGCTCGGTTGCCATCGTACACGCCGAAATGAAGCGCGGCCTTTCCGGCCTCGCTACGATCGGGTCGACGGCTCCCTTCGTCGGTCTATTCGGCACCGTCATGGGCATCATCAACGCGTTCAAGGGAATTTCTGCGCAGAAGGTAACCGGTCTGTCCGCCGTGGCCGGCGGTATCGCCGAAGCCCTTGTCACCACGGCGCTCGGCCTGCTGGTCGCCGTTCCGGCCGTGTGGACCTTCAACTACTTCACAAACAGAGTGGAAGCCTTCGATGTGGAGATGGACAACTCCTCGATGGAGTTGATCAACTACTTCATCACTCGTCGAGGCGGAAAGAAGTAAATTATGGGAAGATACAAACCCAAAGCACCCGACGTGATGGCCGAACCGAACGTAATCCCGATGGCGGACATCATGCTGGTCTTGCTGATTATTTTCATGGTGATCACACCCATGCTACAGAAGGGCGTGACGGTGGACATGGCCAAGGCGGAAAACGCCGAGAAAATGCCCGCTGCTGACAAAGACGATGCCATCATCATCGCGGTCACCAGAGACGGCAAGACGTTCCTCGGCCAAAGACAGATCGGGATGGACGAAATCACCAACAGCGTCAAGGATCTGCTTTCCGATCGTCTTGACAAGACGGTCTACGTCCGTTCCGATTCCCGCGCGAAGTATGGCGACGTCGTTAAGACGGTCGATGAAGTGCGCTCGGCCGGCGTGGACAACCTCGGTTTACTGACCGACAAACTTCCGCCGAAGAACGCGCCGCCTCCGCCCCCGGCCGGTGCTGGTGGCTCCGATTAACGAATCCAGGCATTCTTAGAAACCGGCAACAAAGGAGCACCTACATGGGAATGGCAGTTGGTGGAAGCAAAAGGGGTCCGGTATCGGAGCCGAATATCGTCCCGCTCATCGACGTGCTGCTCGTGCTGATCATCATCTTCATGGTGATCACGCCGAGGACGCCGACGGGGCTGAATGCGCTGGTTCCGCAGCCCCCTCCGCCGAATCAGAAACAGCAGCCCGACGACAATCGAACCGTCGTCGTCCAGGTGATGCAGAACGGCAAAATACAGATCAATCAGGACCAAATCACCTGGGAGCTGCTCGGGGCGCGTCTCGCTGACATTTTCAAACAGCGCGCCGACAAAGTGGCATTCGTGAAGGGCGATGACAACGTCGAGTTCGGCGAGGTCGCCCGGGCGATTGACATCATGCGCGGCTCCGGGATTGACCACGTTGGGCTGATCACCGCGAAGATTGAGGCCGGGCAATAGTTCGAACAATTGTCGTTGGTTGACGACCCCGCCAGCCGAGGCGATTTCCCTTGCAGCCGGCGGAGCTATTATCTTTCAAGGAGAGCAGGGATGCAGCGGAACTCCTACACTTTCTTTCTGTTCGCTGTCGTTTTCGTTTCGCTCGCCACAGCTGGCTGTGACAAGCTCCGGGCGCGCGACAAGCTCAATAAAGGCGTTCAAGCGTATAAGAGTGCGCAGTTTGACGTCGCCATCGACGACTTCAAGTCGGCGAAGGAACTTGATCCGACGCTCACGAACGCTCAGCTCTATCTCGCCACAGCATATGCCAGCCAGTACATCCCCGGCGCGCCTTCGGCGGAAAACGTTCGCAATGGTGACCAGGCAGTCAAAGAATTCCAGGCGATCCTCAGTACCGACCCGAATAATCTCTCGGCGATTGATGGTATCGGGTCGATCCTGTACAACATGGCTGGCACTCCCTACGATGCTAGCAAGCTTGAAGAATCGAAGAAATACCACGAGAAGCACATCCAGCTTAAGCCCGATGACCCCGAGCCCTACTACTGGATCGGCGTGATCGATTGGTCGCTCGCCTATCGCGGCAACAAGGATTTGCGCGAGGAGTACAACAACACCGCGAAGAAGACGATTAAGGAAAGCGACCCGATGCTAGAGAAATTAGCGTCGCAATTTGCTTCCAAGTACGGCTCGGTCGTGGATGAAGGCATCACGAACTTGAAAAAAGCCATTGAGCTCAAGCCCGAGTACGATGACGCGATGGCCTACCTGAACCTTCTCTATCGGCAGAAAGCCGATACCGAGACGGCGGCCGCAGCCCGCGACGCTGACATCAAGGTCGCCGACAGTCTCGTCGATAAGGTCAAGGCCATCAAGCAAAAGAAGATGGAGACTCCGCAGCAGCCGACTTCCTAGCAGCCGGTGGTTGGTCATTCTGTGGGTGCGAGATTCGCCGGCGGGTCGATCAGACCCGCCGGTTTGTTTTGGTATTCCCTCCCCCGGCGCCCGCTCTGTGGGGTTGCACTCGCGCCTGGCCTCGCTCCGGATGGATGTCGCTGCAAGCCGCCTCCCGCAACGTGGATCGACACTCCAGTCCGAGGGCCGCATCGCCACTCGGCATCGGCCCTCTGCGAGCCCCGGAACAAACAACCGCTGCGGCTTGCGAGAGAAAAGCTCGCCGACGTCGGCGGGGCGAGTTAGAATACGCGACGATAGGGAACCGCAACCATCGAGACACAGAAATTCTCAACTCCAGGGGGACCACAGGAGGAATATCGATCGTATGAACAACACACCGCTTCGTCGACTTATCTTCGTCGCTTTGTTTTTCTTTACGCTCGCCCGTTCGGATGGGTTCGCTGCGCAGACGAAGCCTTCTTCGTCGGTGAGCCAGCCGTTCAATCTCTATCAGGAAATTCTCGACCATAAGGACAAGGTTGACTGGAGGCCCGCCACAAATCCCGGTCTGCCTCCCGAGGTGTGCAGTCTGCTGAAGGCCTGTTCTGGTGATAGCGCTGCTCTGAAGTTCTATACACTTCCTCCCGCTACGATCGATGGTCGGAAAGTGGGAAGAGCCATCTTCTTGACCTCGGTGAAGGGCAAAGACGCCCTCATTGTCGAGCACCAGACACGCTCCGATGCTTACTTCTTCCTGCTCGGACCGGACGGAAACTTTCAGAAAGCTGTCTACTTGGAACAAGGGAAGCCCTTCTACCTCATCGCGAACGAGCTCGCGCAGCCTACTTTTGACAAGGACAAGAAAGAATGGAACGACTGGGCCTCGAAACTAGGCACCGCACACAAATAAACAAGCGCACAAATAACCCAAACCAGGGTATCGGACGCGTGACCAGCCGCGAATCGGTGGGTTTTTTCGCGCAGCGAGCTATTGTAACGGCGGTTTCATGATTCTTTAACAACACGGGATATACGCTGCCTTGCCTGGATTCAATCCAGCAGGAGGAATTGAAATGCGATCCCGTAAGACACTATTCAGCAACACTCGGTTGTTGTTCGCAGCGTTCAGTCTATTGCTCTGCTCTCTGGCGTTGTCCGGCTCCGCCGCGGCCCAACTCGTAGGGGCGCAGCACCCTTACACAGTCACCCCTTTCGTCCACTCCGGGACGGGCTTTCCATTCTCGGCGCCTGATTCGATTGTCCAATGGAGGAATCGTGTGCTAGTCGGGTACGGAAACGGCGTCGCCAAAGACGGCACGGATGGCAAGTCCAGCACGATTGTTCAGTACTCTCTGAGTGGCACGTTCCAGCGCATGTTCAGTGTTCTGGGCCACAACGATGGCCTGCGCATCAGACCCGGGACTAACGAGCTGTGGGCCCTGCAAAACGAGGACGGCAATCCTAACAAGGAACCCAACCTGGTCATCATTGACCTGGAAACGCTCGCACGGACACCCTACGTCATTCCTAGCGTCAACGGGGGCGGCGGATATGACGACGTTGTTTTTAAGGACGACCAGGTTTTTATTACCGCCTCGAACCCTTCGGGGGGCCATTTCCCCGTGCTCGTGCGGCTGACCCTTGCGGGGAGCTCGGTTATCACCGAGACTGTTCTGAACAACGACGCTTCTGCCACCGACATTCCGACTGGTAACTCGGTGACGCTGAATTTGACCGACCCGGATTCGCTGACCATCGATCCCCGGGGCAATCTCGTTCTCGACAGCCAGGGAGATTCCGAACTCGTGTTTATAAGGCACCCCTCCTTGAATGACCAGGTAGTGGGTCGCCTCAATATCACGGTGAACGGGACCGCCACGACAGTCGACGACACCACCTTCGCTTCCAGCTCTCGACGATCCTTCTTGCTCGCCGCCGACATCAACGGCAATACGGTGTATCGGATCGACAGCTCCCCCTTCGGCTTTGAGCCTGGGGTGGCCTATTCGGATTCAGATACGACCGGCATCATCGGCGTGCTCGATCTCGACAACGGCGTCCTTACTCCGATCGTCACGAGCACGCCGGACCCGAAGACCAACAAACTCAGCAGCTTTCGCGGGCTACTGTTTGTTGCGCCCCAAGAAGACGATGAATAGGTCGATGAGTCCTCGGGCGTTCGGCTAAATCTTGTCGATAACGTCGGTGGCGATGTGCAACGAACACCTCGGCTCCTCCGGAGCCGGAAGGTTCCAGGGCGGTCCGCGAAGCGGCGCGTTGGTCGCAAACCCTTGACGCCGCGAACGGCTCGCCTCCGCACTGCGCGACGAAGTCCGTTATTTTGGCGTGGCTTCGTCGCGCTCGATTCCCTTGTCGCCTATGAAAATTGCCGGGCGTCGTGCGTCGGCACCTTATGGCACCTCTTCAAGCAGAGTCTTGGCACGCCGAGAGACATGGTTGTCGACCACTCGATAGGCCTTCGTCCGGGTTCCATAGGAAAAGTAGGCTGTCTGGCCGCCTAGCGGCTGGTACACAACAGAGAACCGGACCAAAGAAGCCCAGATTTGGACACGCTTTCAGCGGATACCTGCTGGTGTCTCCAGAAATCAACGCGGCCGCGCATCGGTCAGTGTCGTTGCCGCAGGGAGCGGCGGCAGGCTGCCTTCCCATCGCGGACAGCACCACCAGATAGCTTCGGTCGGCAAAGAGCGCATCGATTGTGAGTTCCCGAGCGCCCGAGCAAGGCGACATGTGTCCAGAAAAATACACAGCGGCGTCCCGACGTGTTGGGACGCCGCGATTGTCGCTTCCGTTTGTTCCCGGACTAATGCTGCTCGTCTGCTTCGGTGAAAAGCGAGGGCAGCACCTGAGTTCCTTCCTTCCGGACAGCCTGGAGGTCATCGGGGGCAAATCCCAAGGCCTGCAGGATGGTTGGAGCAACCTGGGAGGTCTCGACGGGGCTTGTGATCGTCTTGGCATCGAGCCCGGGATTCGACAGCAACATGATCACGTTGGTATCCCAACTCAATCTAGAGCGACCTTTGCGCATGACCGCAGAGAACCGTGGGACCAGCATCGTCCTTCCATTGCCGCGAGGCCGCAATATGATTTC
>Ga0210384_10002552_pt1 | contig 22132 bp, 15 predicted proteins | sample IncBWH2MmetaG_FD_160574 | JGI IMG/M metagenome (GOLD analysis project Ga0210384, IMG submission 160574) | Forest soil microbial communities from Barre Woods Harvard Forest LTER site, Petersham, Massachusetts, United States - Inc-BW-H-2-M | ecosystem: Environmental > Terrestrial > Soil >...
CGTTGCATATTTCAAACTGGTTCCATTGATCAGAGTGAAAACAGGCGCTCCCTGAAAAAGAATAATTTCTGCAGGATTTTCAGAATAATAAATTTTGGGCAGGCTGCTACTTGCCTTGGTTGGCGCCGGTATTGCGCTTTTGAGCACTGTCTTCCAATTTTCATCTTTTGCTAAACTTGTTAGTGATGAAGGAAGTTTTGAAGTAAAAGTCCAGGGACCATTTAACCCGCCTGCTGTCTGCCATTCCTGATCGTCAAAAAGATAATATTTAGAAGCACTCTTATCAAAAAATAAAGGCCAGTTGGCGTTGAATACATATTGAATACCCCCTTTTTTTGCATCCGTAATAGCCGGTTGTCCTTCAAGTTGAAGAATAATAGCAGGAGTATTGCTTACAAAAATTGTAGGCGGATCATTTTTTACATTCACCGCCTTTGTGGCATCCTGCTTTTTAGGGGTGCATGCTACAATCCTTTCCATCGAAACATTTACAGTTTTTGTTACATCCAGAAAGATTCTTACTGTCTGACCCAGAGATGCTGATGTCGCATCATCCATACCCGGGAAATGCACATCAGTGATATTCATGTTATAAATGCTGACCATATGGTTATATGTATCCACATTGGTCGTGGCATTAATATAAACAACTCCTACTACCTGTTTTGCCTGGTATGGCGTCAGCGAAAATGCCATTCTGAAATCAATCGACTGGTATTGCTCCCAATCTGCGACCTGAGGCGTATATAGGATTAGCACAGAACCATTATTAGTTAGTTGTCTTGGCCATCCCGGATCCTGTGCAAAAACCGCAGATGAGTTAATCAGGACCAACATGAGTAGGTAAATTTGCTTTTTCATAAAATCTATTTCTAAGAGATGAATTGTAAACAACTTAAGATCCAACCCGGATTTAAAAAATTTGGATCCTTGATTTAAATAAATGGAGTCACGGTGGTTTGCAGGAGAATATTGGTTCTCAAAGTTAAAACTGTTCCTCGTGGAATATGTCCATCCTGTATGAATTAACGCTAGTTAACGGTTAAATTAAGGCTGATCATTTTTTAGTCAATTGAATACTTGAAACCAAAATCACCCACTATTCATCTGACTCATTTATTAAAGTAGTCCTCCGATGTGCAATTTTATCAACACGGATGAGTGCGGCTATTTCCATGTTTTGGTTGTTTAGTGGATCGGGATCAAAGACTTGAATTAGCAATTAGTGTTCTAAAAACAGATTAATTTTGCATCCTAGAAACAATAAATATGGAGTTCCGGATCGAAAAAGATACAATGGGTGAAGTAAAAGTACCAGCCGATGTTTATTATGGTGCACAGACCCAGCGAAGTATTGATAATTTCAAAATTGCGCAGGACAGGGATCGTATGCCAAAAGAAATTATTAAAGCATTTGCCTATCTGAAAAAAGCTGCCGCCCTCACTAATGTCGATGCCGGAATACTTTCTGAAGAAAAATCAAAGCTCATCGGAAAGGTTTGTGATGAAATCCTGGAAGGCAGGCTGGACGAGTATTTCCCGCTGGTCGTATGGCAAACAGGTAGTGGCACACAAAGTAATATGAATGTGAATGAAGTAATTGCCTACCGGGGCCATGTGTTGCGCGGAGGTGCTTTGACGGACAAAGAAAAGTTTTTGCATCCGAACGACGACGTTAATAAATCGCAATCTTCCAATGATACATTTCCAACAGCGATGCATATCGCCTCTTATAAAATATTGGTTGATGTTACAATTCCCGGCATCGAAAAATTACGGGATACACTTGATGCAAAATCAAAAAAATACATGCAGGTTGTGAAGATCGGACGAACGCACTTTATGGATGCTACACCCCTGACTGTGGGCCAGGAATTCAGTGGTTATGTATCCCAATTGAATCATGGTCTCAGGGCACTTAAAAATACACTTCCCCATCTTTCCGAATTAGCCCTGGGCGGTACGGCTGTTGGCACGGGTATAAACACACCGGATCATTATTCGGAAAATGTAGCTGCATATATTGCCAAACTCACGGGACTTCCTTTTATAACAGCGGAAAATAAATTTGAGTCTCTTGCTGCACATGATGCTATAGTTGAAGCCCACGGTGCATTGAAAACACTTGCTGTAGGTCTTATGAAAATTGCCAATGATATACGCATGCTTGCCTCGGGTCCGCGTAGTGGTATCGGTGAACTATTCATTCCTGACAATGAACCCGGTTCTTCCATTATGCCAGGAAAAGTAAATCCAACGCAATGTGAAGCACTGACGATGATTTGCGCACAGGTATTGGGCAATGATGTTACCATCAATATTGGCGGATCCATGGGACATTTTGAACTGAATGTTTTCAAACCCGTGATCATTTATAATTTTCTGCACAGTGCACGGCTGATTGGTGATGGCTGTGTCAGCTTCAACGATAAATGTGCGATCGGTATTGAACCGATTGAAGAAAACATTAAAAAGCATGTAAATAATTCTCTGATGCTGGTTACTGCGTTGAACACAAAAATCGGTTATTATAAGTCGGCAGAAATTGCGCAGAGGGCCCTCAAAGAAGGAACCACGCTCAGGGAAATGGCCGTCAAATTAGGTTATGTTACACCGGAACAATTTGATGAATGGGTGGATCCGATCAAGATGGTGGGAAAGATTAATTAAGAGTTATGGGTTATGAGAGATGAGATATGGGTTATGAGATATGAGATATGGGATATGGGTTATGGGTTATGGGTTATGAGATATGGGTTATGAGATATGAATTATGATAATAACTCATAGTCCATATCTCATAACCCATAGCTATTTAAGGACTAATATTTTCAGAGTAGTTACGTTGACGCCATTACCATCCAGCATTTTAAAAATATAAAGTCCCTGAGGAATATTATCCAGGCGTACCATAAAATGGCTGCTATTATAAATTTTTGAAAGCAATATTCTTCCCGAAACATCATATAAAAAAACATGAAAAGGTTCCTGCAACAGATCGCGGCATAATACTTCAAGGTGGTCTGTAGCTGGATTCGGAAAAACTAGTGTTGTATTTATTGTTTCTTTCCTCGGAATCGGTGGCGGAGGAGGACCTTCGGGAAGTGTTTGTAAAAAAACCATGCGGAGGATATGACCCGGAGTTTTTGTCGGAACCATTTTGCCGGTAAACCCTCCTGTCGGTCCGGATGTGGATCCGCTGCTGTCGATCGCAAGGAATAAAGTATCTCCCGTTGGTGCGATAGCAAGGTCACGGATCCGGTATTCGTGCAAATAAGGAATGGTATCCGTGATCTGAGCCGTACTTGAACTATCCACCGCGGACCCGTCTGCCTTGAGTTTGAGACGATACATACCAAGCTTTAAAGAAGTAACCAATAATGAATTCGTCCATCCCGGAATATAAACCTGATCATAATATTCAATACTCGAAGGAGCAATCGTGGGCCATGTATAATTGGAAGAACTACTGGAAGGAATAAGATTTCCACTGACGTTAAAAAAAGAAAACAGCGGTTCCTTTACATTATTGGAATCACAAAAACCATGTTCATTATGGATAAGCTGGTTGGCCAGGTAATCGTTATTGGGATTTGCATCAGTATCATTATAATTGTCATCACACATTCCGGCAACCTTGGGCCATCCGTAATTATCTCCGGGTGTGATAACGTTTACTTCATCATCTGATTTATCTCCGTGTTCGGAATTATACAAAATATATTTTGAACCGATATGTGCCCATACAAGGCCCTGCGCATTACGGTGACCGTAGGAATAAACCGCATTTACTTTTCCTGATACTGAATTGACAATCGGATTATCATTCGGTATCCATGGGGCATATGCACCATCGTCGATATCGCCATCGTCTTCTGTATTTAGGCGTAATACCTTTCCTTCATATATATCTTTATTTTGCGCATTGTTGGTTCTTAGTCCATTGTTGAATTGACCGGCACCCTGGTCGCCGATAGTATAGTAGAGATGATAATTCCCATCGCTCTCAGGAACGGGACTTACTTTAAGTCTCCCTGAATTATGGTCGTTACTTCCCATCAGTCCATCCATCACGATCGTCGGTGAACCCAATGTATGCGTGATAGTATTGTAGGTATAACGAAGAATTTTTGTTTTATAGTAGCAGGGTTGATTCGTAATTGAACCTGCACCTGCGCAACTGCTGTTATTAGGCGTGCCGCTTGTTCCATACATATCATATACCAGGGCGAGGTAAACATAAGGTTTCCCACTGAGCAGGAGAGGATGCAGGGCCAGACCCATCAGACCACCCTGCGGAGCAGGATATCCGTTGGGCATATGATAATAATCGAAAGTAGCCAGGCTGCTGAGATCAAGAAGAATGCGGTTTCCCTTATCACCCGGATGAATTTTCCATACACGGTAACGATGTGCTTCTGTTATCCAGAGAGAATCATCAGGACCATACGTGATTTCCCAGGGATAACTGAGACCTTTATTATGCGAAGGGATATCGTATAACGGATACAGGGTGTCAATCTTAAAAAACTGTCCGTTAAATGAGACGGTCTGGCAGTATCCGATAAAAGACAATACAAGGCTTAAAAGCACCAGGAGGAACTTTTTCATCGGTATCGGATTTGATAATCCAGCTTAGAATGGACTATCTATAAACATACAAAAAAAAGACCCCTTATGAAATAGGAAAAGCACCTTGATTTATAACGTAAAAGCACTATCTAAAAGCCTAAAGCTGAACGTTTAACGCTTATTAATGTGGTTAATATGGAATTGTAGAAAATGAAAAATGTGAGAGTTAAATGGGAAAATGATAATGTAATAATTTGGATGTTAACGCGCAGGAGCAGCGGATGATAACATATAGAGTGAAAGATACCAACATGAACTGGCGGCTCATATTTTCAAATTATCATTTCCCCATTTAATTCTCACATTTTTCATTTTCTACAATTCCATATTAACCACATTCTTCTCAGGTTTTAAACGTTCACAGTTAGTCGTTCCGTCTTATTATCCGGCTGAAGCGTTTGACCCTCTGGAAGTTTTTTGACAAACCTTTTTTGAAAGAGAAAAAGTGCTATAACACCGATGGAAATAGATGCATCGGCAATATTGAATACAGGACTGAAGAATTCAAATTCATCTCCGCCTACAAAAGGAAACCATGTCGGATAGTGCGTTTTGATGATGGGAAAATAAAGCATATCCACTACCCTTCCATGGAGGAAGCCTGCGTATCCATGAGCCGGGAATATTCTTGCAACATGATCAAAAGTGCTTTCTTCAAAAATGAGTCCGTAGAACATACTATCTATCAGGTTTCCGAGCGCACCAGCAAAAATGAGTCCTGCACAAATAATATATCCGCTGTGATAATTTTTACGGACCAGTGTACGTATATAATATACGCCGAAAACAACGGCAGCAAGACGGAATAATGTGAGGGCCATTTTTCCAAGGTTTCCACCAAATTTCCAACCCCAGGCCATGCCTTCATTCTCTACAAAAAACAATTGGAATTTTTTTCCCAATACCTGAATCCCCTTGTCGAAAGATGATACAGGTAGCCTGTAATATGAATCCCATGTATGTCTCAGGGGCATATGCGTCTTGATCCAGATTTTCAATGCCTGGTCTGCTACAATTATCAGTAATACGATTAAAATGATCTTTCTTTCTTTCATAATGAGCCGCAAAGATAATAAGTTAACAAAAAACGAATCCCTTTCAATTTGTGAAAGCTTTATTCAAAATATACCCTTTTTACGCGTTGTGAAATACCCGCGAGAATATCATAAGCTATGGTTCCGGCCCAGGATGCCAGTTTGGATACGGACAATTCATTCCCAAAAATGATCAGCTCATCTCCTTCTTTTGCATCAGGAATTTCTGAAATATCTATCATGGTCATGTCCATACTGATACTTCCAATTGTAGGAACCAGTCGTCCTTTATATAATACTTTACCAACACCATTGCCTAGTGAACGAGGATATCCATCTGCATATCCCAGCCGAAGGGTTCCTATTTTCATCGAATGATCCACAAGACCCTGGCGGTTATAGCCCACCGTTTCCCCTGCACCGAGTTTTTTGATTTGTGCAATGGTGGTTTTCAAAGTACCTACTTCTTTCAAATCCAGTATTCCGGAAGAAGCCGGATCGATCCCATATAATCCGATTCCCAGACGCACCATATCGAGTTGAAGAACCGGATTTCGAACCAGGCCTGCTGAATTTGAAATATGTTGAATAAAAGTATATCCCAGCGAATCCCTTATACGACCCGTCATGGACAGGTACCTGTCAAATTGTTCCTGCGTGAAATCATCCTGCTGGGGTTCTTCGCTTGCCGCGAGGTGACTGAAAACCGACTGCACCCGGAAAGCCGGTTCTTTCTTTAATTGTTCAATTAGGTCCGGAATTTCTGCTGCCGAAAATCCAAGGCGGTTCAATCCGGTTTCCAATTCAATATGGATCGGAAAATGACTGGTGACTGAATCCTTTAGTAGTTTATACAAGGCTTTAAGTCCGCGAAACGAAAAAATGACCGGCTCAAGCTGCCATTCGATAAACGGAGCCATTGCATTTTCCTCCGGGTTCATAACGATAATGGGTAATCGAATACCTGCTTTTCTAAGCGATATTCCTTCATCTGCAAATGCGACACCCAGGTAATCCACCTTATGAAATTCCAGCAGGCGGGCAATTTCAAAACCTCCCGTTCCATAAGAAAAGGCCTTTACCATTGCCATGATTTTTGTTGAAGGCCGGAGGATCTGCTGGTATTGATTCAGATTATGGGCCATCGCTTCCAGGTTCACTTCCAGCAGGGTCTCGTGCACCTGAAGCGATAATTCCTGGTCAATCCGCTCGAAACCAAATACCCGCGCGCCTTTCAGTAGAATGGTCTCATCCCTGAATTCGAGTTTGGGTAAAACATCCATCAATGCATCCGTACTGCCGAAAAAAACCCTGTCCTTTATTCCAGATTCATTGAAAAGGGATTCAGCAGCTACCAGTTGTTCACCCACTCCAATCAAACGGTCAACCGGGTATTTACGAAGCAGCCCCGCAACTTCCTTATAAAGTGACTGGGGTTTCCTGCCTGTTTCCAGAATGTCAGATAAAATAAGTGTTCGTTTGGAATGTTGTTTCTGCTGGAATAAAAAATCAAGTGCCATTGTCAAGGAACTGATGTCTGCACTATAACTGTCATTAATAACCGAAGAATGATTGATACCAGTCTTCAGCTCCATGCGCATGGCCAGCGGATTGAGCCTGTTTACCCGGCTCTGTAATTCGCTCACGGGAATTTTCAGGTAAAGCATCACCCCGATACTTGTCAGCGCATTCTGGATGGCTGCGTTATCTTCAAATCCAATTTCCAAATAAATGGACTGATTCTTATATATAAGAGTGATGGCCGTGTGACCCTGCAGCTTTTCTATTTTCTTAATCTGAATAACGGCGTCTTCCTGCTTCCCGATGGAAATCAGTTCCAGTGCCGGGTGCAGGGCATGCCATGAACGAATAACTTTTTTAAGTTCTTTTTGGTCGGACGGATAGATAAGCGCAATGGAATCTTTGAAAAGTTCCAGTTTTTCGCGGATTTTCGTTTCCGTATTTTCAAATCCCTGGTCATGTGCTTCACCAATATTGGTAAAAACGCCAAGAGTCGGTTTTATCATTTCTTCCAAAATCCGCATTTCTTTCATTTGCGAAATACCCGCTTCGATCAGGGCAAGGTTATGTCGTACATTGATCTGCCAGATACTTAATGGAACACCGATTTGTGAATTATAACTACGCGGACTTCTCACGATCTGAAACTGGTCCTCCAGCAATTGATTCAGCCATTCTTTTACGATGGTTTTTCCATTACTTCCGGTAATTCCCAGAACGGGTATATCAAATTGCAGACGATGAAATGCAGCCAGCAACTGGAGTGCCCGCAGACTATCCTTAACCAGGATAAAATTAGCTTCCGGAAAATCCTTCGAATCCAGTGCATCATAGATGATAAAATTGCGCACCCCGCGTAAATAGAGATCCGGTATAAATGCCTGTCCGTTTCGTCTTTGACCGTATAATGCAAAAAATAAAGTGGTTTCAGGATAGAAAAGACGACGACTGTCTGTCAACAGCTGTTCTACCGGATCATCCTGATGGAATTGCAGGAAGGACCCAGCAACGATAGAAGCGATATGACGGATAGAATATCCCAGTTGAATAATTTTAAAGAGATTGACTTTTTTTATCCCGGATCATGGAAATCAATATGGACCCGCCGATACATACCACAATAAATACCAGCGAAACCAAAGTTGATACTTTCACATGAATAAGTTCACTTGTCATTTTTAAACCTACAAAAATCAGTACCGTAGCAATTCCTTTTTGCAGGAACCGGAATTTATCTACAGCTCCACGCAAGAGGAAAAACAGAGATCGCAATCCCAGAACAGCAAAAATATTTGAAGTATAAATTATTAGCCGGTCCTGTGTTATCCCAAATACGGCGGGAATTGAATCCAGGGCAAATACTATGTCGGTTGTCGCAAGAAGGATAATCACAACAAATATAGTTGTATAATATTTTCTTCCGTTCCGGTGAACAGTGAGTTTGCCGTTCCCATCCTCAGGTATTAGTGGCAGAAATCTTTTGAGAAAACGATATACCCTGTTTTTTCCCAGGTCACTCTCTTCTTCATTCTTAGTAAAGAACATAGTAAGACCTGTATAGATCAATACTACGCCGAAAATATAGAGCAGCCAGGAAAAACGACTCACCAGTTCAATACCTGCAGTAATAAAAATGATACGGAATATTACAGCCAGAAGGATTCCAACAAGTAAAACACGTCCGAAAAATTTTTCATTGATTTTCAGAAATGAGAAAATCAGGATGAACACAAAAATATTATCAATACTCAGGCTCCATTCCATCAGGTATGCACTCAGATATTCCAATGCTTTTTGCTGACCGTCATAAATAAAAATAAAAACCCCGAAACCCATGGCAAGCAATACCCAGAAGAGAGTTTGTATCAGGGCCTTCCTAAGCGTAACAACAGCTCCTTTTTTACTGAGCAGGCCGAGATCAAATACCAACGCGAGGATCAGCGCAGCGCCAAAAATGAGATAAGTAATCTGTCTGTGATTCAATCGGAATGGATATTAAAACATTTACAATGTACCGGTATTATATTTTCTCTTCCTGATATACTGAAAAATCAGGCCGCATAGAATGATAACCACGAGGGGCGAAGCTATGTTGACTAACTGCCAGAAACTCCGGTCGTCTTCTGTTTTTTCCGGATCCAGGAGACGGAGAGAATAATCTTTCGAGCGGGATTGCAAAATGCCTGAAGGATTTACACAATAGTCGAGACAATTACTTAGAAATTCGGCATTCGCAAAGGTATAGTTGATGTCTTTACTGAATCCCAATGGCAGTGGCCCGTGTTCACTCATTTCATTCAAAACCAGGTCTCCGTCGGCGCAAACAATAATCCTCGCATCTTTTTCACCTGATTTTAAAAATGGCTGATTGTAAACCTGTGCAAAACTATCAGCCATGGCTGTCGAGGTCCGGTTTGCATAAAGTGACTTAAACTTTCCTTCCAGAATTACACCAACCGGGATTGCATGCTGTTGAAATGCTTTGGGATCACTTGCAATTTTAACCGTTTCAAGCGATATCAGGGCAGGTGTTGAAACCGTTCTTGCATTTGGGGAAGTCTGCAATAAAATAGTTTTTGAAATATCCGGCGCTTTCACTGTGTCGATGGAATTAGCAAATTTTGAAAGCACAGGATCCAGGTTTCTGGTGATCAGTGATGATGGACTACCATCAAGCAAGGGATAGTAGGGCCAGGGAAGCAACTGGAACTGTGGTTTTCCTCCCTGTTCACCAATCACCATATTAATACTGGCGCACTGCATGTCTTCCACGAGATCCTGGTTTATTCGCACTCCATAGTGAAAAAGAAGATCGTCGAGATTGAGGCCCCTGTCGAAAGCGATGGTTTCTCTGGAAGAACGCAGGCTGTCCATTTCAGCGTATAAATTATCGATCATGCAAATCAGGCTGCCACCTCGCATTACATACTGGTCCAGCCTGCGTTTTTCATCGTCAGAAAATTTTAATGTCGGTTTCACCATGATCAGCACATTCAGGCCTGCGGGAATAACGGGTACACTATCCAAGGGCACAATCCCGAAACGGAAGTTTTCACGCAGATACTGAATCAGGCTGTATTCGCGAAAATCAAGGGGCTCACCATTACCCATCAGATAACCAACAGCCGGCAGCGTATCGGTTATAAGCTTATCTATAACGCTGGCGAATTTATATTCCAGGAGGTTTTCTGCATTGACATACAGTTGTTCCGGCGACTGGCCTTCACGGCTTCTCTGCACACCCTTTAATAGATCAACAGGCAGGACCCGGTCTTTGTATTTTACAATGGCCGCCGGAATCACAATGCGCTGACTCTGACCTTCTCCTTTTTTAGACTGTGCGACCTGGGTCATAGGCTGGATGCCCATTTTAGCCAGGGAATCCAAAATGATGGCACGGCTGCTATCGTCTCCGTTTGCAACAGGATCTACAAGACGGTAATTAATATTTCCATCTGCATATTCATTAAATTCCTGTAACAGCGCTTCCGTACTATTCCGGAGTTTCCGCAATCCCGATTTCAGATTCCCTTCCAATAAAATATCAATATTCACAGGTTCATGAATACGACCCAGCATATTTTTCACCGGATTCGTTAGTGTATATCTCTTTTCGCTTGTCATATCATACCTGGCGTTCACATGTGAAGCGAGTATATTCATTAGAATGATACCGATTAAGAGATAAAGCCAGCCGATTCTGGAATTAAATAGTTTCTGCATACCCGCTTATCTTTTAAACAGGTTATTCCTGGTAAGAGTTAAAAAAAATGTGATCACACTGATAAAATACACCAGGTCACGAATCGTAATCACCCCCCGGCTCATATTGCGATAATGAAAATCAATACCGATCATATCAATATAATAATCGGCCCCGGCAGGAAATGTAGAAATCCTGCTGATGGCGTGAAACCCAGTATAAATTAAAAAGCAGGAGAAACCAGCCGCGATAAATGCTACAATCGCATTACTGGTGAAACTGCTGCAGTATAGGGAAATGGATGCAAATACTGCGGTCAGAAAGAATAATCCGATATATGAAGCCATGGTAGCACCCAGATCCATACCAGATTGTGCAGCGAGCTGCTGTACGGAGAAAAAATATATCCAGGTGGGTAGCAGGGCAATCAGGATTACAAAGAGTGCGGCCAGGTATTTCCCGTTTACAATCTGCCAGTAAGTTAATGGACGGGACTGAAGTATTTCAAATGTTCCACCCCTGAATTCTTCAGAAAATGAGCGCATGCTGATAGCCGGTATTAACAGGAAAAGAACCCAGGGCGCCAGGTCGAAAAATTTTTCAAGGCTGGCATACCCGAAATCAAGGATGCTGGTATCCGGAAAAACAAATAACAGGAGGCCGGTCAGGAGTAAAAAAACAATGATCGCTATGTAACCTGTTAAACTGCTGAAAAACTGTCGGAATTCCTTTTTGCAAACGGCCCACATAGACGCGAAAATAAAGATATAATTGTTTGCACCGTCTATGACGGTTAAAATCATATATTCGCCACCGCTTACAAAGCCCATGATAAGCTGGGCCTGATTTTAAAATACCACTGCTACTTGCTTAAAAATTCCCGCTCCGGCGGGAATTTTATTAATTACTCTTTTTCATGTATCGTTAATCCACTCCTTTAATAATCTGCCTTGTTATCATTTTGTCACCATACAGCACCTGCAGAACATACATACCCATTTGCAATCCGGCGGGTTCATTCATTTCAATATGATTAATTCCCTTGTATGCTGTCTGATGAATGCTCATCAGTCTTCTACCGTATGTATCATATAAACACAACTGAATATTATTATCATCCGGAACGGTCATATTAAATGATATCGAATGATTGAAAGGATTAATCAGACCTGAAATATTCAGGGCAATTACGTTACTGCTCAGCAATATGATATTACTATAATTATGATATTCATTATCCTTGATCTCGATGCGGTAATAGACATCACCTGAAACAGGTACTACATCATAATAAACATAACTGTTACCCATACCCGGAGAAGCGGTTCCTGTTATGGTAGCCAGCGAACTGAAATGCGCGCCTGCATCGTTGCTTCTTTCCACTACATACAAAATATTTCCTGTTTCATCCTGGCTCGTCCACTGAATGCGGGCCAGTCCCCCATTTTGTAAATCACCTTTTACTGAAATCTGAGTCGGCAACGTTATTAAACAGTTGACTGTACGAACAATTTTGGGTGAAGAAGTAATAAAATTACAACCCGAATTGGTAAGATTGCCAGGAGTTGATGCGACGGTAAGTCTGTAAATAAGGGTTGTATCCACGTTGTTCAAACGGTAATAACGGGTAACCATATATTCATACATCCCGGTAATCGCATTATAAACTGGTATCGTCGAACCATTCGGAAGATTTCCCAATGTATCTGCACCGGGCGAAGTCCATGAAGCACCATTATTTATGCTTTTCTCCAGTTTCCATTCAGTATAATTTGGAAAGAACGAAGACACTTTAAACCTTACAGTATCATCAGATCCACGGCAGAGAGTATCTGGTTTGTTGGGTGTAAGCGATATACTAGGTCCGCAGTTAGCCACGGCGATATCATCAAGGGCCCAGTCATTACCACCTCCTCCGGGTGCATTATTACGAACATAAATAATCATGCTTGTTTGAGTCGGACCTGTCAGGTATGTAAATCCTTTCTGGATCCACTGTCCGGTATGTGGCATATCACCCGTTGTATAATAATCATAGCCGTTTACATTAAATGTAAGATTGGGACGCACACCGGATGAATCACCAGGACCTGTCGGAATAAAACCGGCACTGGCAGGACCTTTACCGTTTGAGTCGCAGGCACAATGAGAACAAATATTTCTGAACCAGGCCGAATATTGATAATAAGTATTCGGACATAAATTATTTATCGTATCCAGGAAGGCTATACTTGGTTTATAAGATGAATTTATGACAGCCATATAACCACCCGTGCTATTTACGGTATCGGCAGGCGGGTTGCCCAGTAAGGGGCTGATAGCTCCGGTATGGTCTCCGATAATATCCCAGACTCCGAAAACACGATGCGAATATGCAAAACCGGGGATATTTGGGTCCGGAATCGGCCAGGTATTCAATGTGGTATAACCCGCCGCGCCTGTACTGGTGTTATTTGAAATACAATAGAAATAGTCATTCGGTGAATTGGGTCCAAATGGGATATACGTGAAATTGTTTGAAATTTTTGACGAGGGTCCCCTGTTTTTTAATTTTCCTGATCCAAACGTACCGCCAAACTCTGAAGTAATCGTATTATTCGTAGAATTCGGACATATACCCAGATTTTTGGATATCATTACCGAGTCCACCGGAAAAGTTATGGATGTAATAGAGGTACCGAAAGGATAATAGGAAATGGTTCCTCCACCCAAATTTAACTGTGAACCATAAGCACCGGTTACCTGCACATGAAATGTGGCTACCATGATACAGGTTCCGCCAAAAAAAGATGGTTTATCGTTATAAGTAATACGGCCTCTCCTTGTAGCTGTGGCTGTAGGAGCATTTTTAAATCCCAGGTTAATTCTCACATTGGTACCTCCGGTAATGCTACCGGCATCATCTCCGGCTATATCGGTAAATGTCTTGTAAACATGGCCTTCATTGGTTAATATGGCCAGTGACCCGGGAATATATGTTGTATTGACAGGGACGATGTCGAAATATGCACAACTGTCAACATAATCGTTCACCCCACTTCCGCCCACAACAAATGTTGCTCTAACTTCAAGAATATCACCCGGCTCAATAGTACCGCCAATGGCACCCTTTGTCAGGTTTACATAACTCTTACCGTAGTCGATTTTTAGTTGTGCAATGGCCGGATCAACACAAAGTGAAGAAATCACGAGGGTATAGAGGATCCGCAAAAGGGTAAAATTGCGCTTATAGGTTTTCATTAGGTTCGGACTTTTCTGAGTCAACTGATCACCAGAATTGGATTAGACAGTATAAAAGTAACATCCGATCCATCCAAATCAAATAGTAAATGTACTTCGTAGAGTTAAGTGCCTTATAATCAAAGCTTAAAGCCTAAAGCCTAAGGCCTAAAGCTTTTATGCTTAGAGTATAAATATCAGATAACTAGGTAGTTACATAAAAACCAAAGGGAGGAAATATTTTCGATCAATTATTGGTTTTTTTCGTTAAAAGGTGGATTTTAGAAGTTAATACTTCTTGTAAAGACAGATTGAATTTGAAGGTGTATACTCCCAAACTCCCATACTCCCATACTCCCATACTTTCTTCAGGTTTATACCGCAAAACTTTCTCCACAGGCGCAGGTCCTGCTGGCATTCGGGTTGTTAAAATAAAAACCTTTGCCATTTAAGCCTTCTGAAAATTCGAGGGTAGTATTAACGAGATATAAAAAGCTCTTGAGGTCTGTAACCACCTTCACTCCGTTGTCCTCAAATTCCTGATCCATTGGTTTCTTCTGATTGTCAAAATCCATTTTGTAACTCAGACCTGAACAGCCGCCACCAATAACAGATACACGCAGGAATAAATCCGATTTATCCGTTATCGGAGATTCTTCCATCAGTTTCTGTACTTTTTCCTTTGCTTTATCTGAAACGAAAATCATATTCTTTTTTTGTAGAGGTAAAATATTAATTTAATTAAATCCTGAACCATCCCATTCAGCGAGTTTTCACCTTTTCTATTACATCTCAACTTCTTAGACGGCCATACAGCCAAATAAATAGCCCCGCCTGGTTCCGTATATGCAAAGTTACCTTTTAAAGCCTAAAGCTGAATGCTTAAAGCCTAAAGCAAAAAGCCTAAGGCTGAAAACCGTTTTAAATAATAAGCTCTCTTAGTTTATAACGTAAGTAAAGGTGAATAGTTTTTAGTTTAAATTGTTTATGAAATAGAATAATTGTTATCATTTCTGGCCTTAAGCCTTTGGCTTTGAGCCTATAGCTTAATATATCAAATGAATAAACTGGAACATATAGGAATCGCTGTAAAAAGTCTTTCAAATTCCATTCCCTTATTTGAATCTCTTCTGAATACAAATTGTTATAAAAAAGAGGAAGTGGAATCAGAAGCGGTAATCACCGCTTTTTTTTCAGTGGGCGGACAGAAAATTGAGTTACTGGAAAGTACAGATCCCAACGGGATCATTGAAAAATACATAAAAAATAAGGGGGAAGGTATTCACCATATCGCATTTATCGTAAACGATATTGAGTCTGAAATGAAAAGACTGACTGAAGCCGGATTTATATTGTTGAATGATAAACCCAGGCCCGGTGCCGATAATAAACTGGTTTGCTTTTTACATCCGAAAAATACCAATAGCGTATTGATTGAACTATGCATGGAAAAACCGAAGAATTGAAAAAATATGCAAAAACTTACCAGCCTGATTTATGAATAATCCATTTGGCATTATTCTTCCGTTTCAAGTTTATTCAAACCCAGTTTTTCCATAGCCAGCTGTGCTGCAATCTGGCTTGCGTCTTTTTTATTATAGGCCCGGCCCTGGGAAATCAATTCGCCGTTCACAACAGCACCGACAGTGAAAAGCCGGCGGCCACCTTCCATGTGTTCGTCGAGGGTTTCAAACTCGAGGTTCTTACCATTCTTATTGGCCCATCCGTATAATTTATTTTTGTGGTTGATCTCCAGGTTTTCAAGATCTTCCATGAAGAGATAGGGTTGGATGATCCTTTCCATCACCCATTGTTTCGTTTTATCGTATCCTTTATCGAGGTAAATAGCGCCGACAACGGCTTCCAGGGTATTGCCAAAGATCTGGCTCATTTTCAGTGATCCGTCGAATTTATTGAAATATGAAATCTTACGTAGTCCCATTTTCACAGCAATATCGTTTAGCTGAACCCGGTTCACCATTTTACTGCGCATTTCAGTAAGAAATCCTTCTTCCTTGTAAGGATATTTTTTAAAAAGAAAATCCGCGATAATGGCACTAAGAATCGCGTCTCCAAGATATTCGAGCCTTTCATTATTCTGGTCAGAACTTTCTTTTACCGAACGATGGGTAAGTGCTGTTTTATACAAAACCGCGTTCCCCGGTACAAATCCCAGCACATTCCGTAATTGCTTACGGAAAGAAACAATGGAAGAGTCGGTCTTAAAAATTCTGTCTAAGAATCCCACAACACTAAAATAAGGTAATTCAAGGAAAGTATGGGAGTATGGGAGTATGGGAGTATGGGAGTGAAAATTTAAATGATTTAAATCATACTATAAACATTGTGAAAATAATTGTTGAATAAATTCTAAATACTTTCACTCCCATACTCCCATACTCCCATACTCCCATACTTTGTTATTAGTTTTTATATTTCTTCACAATCACGCAGGCATTATGCCCTCCGAATCCAAACGTGTTACTGAGTGCTGCGTTTACGGTTCTCTTCTGTGGTTTGTGAAAAGTAAAATTGAGACGGGGATCGAGTTCGGGATCATCTTCAAAATGATTGATGGTGGGGGGAACGATATCATGGACCACACTCATGATACAGGCAATGGCTTCAACAACGCCTGCTGCTCCCAGGCAATGTCCTGTCATGGATTTGCTTGAACTGATATTCGTTCTGAAAGCGTATTCACCGAATACATCTATAATTGCTTTAACTTCTGAAACATCTCCGAGCGGAGTGGAAGTTCCATGTGTATTGATATAATCAACGTCGGCTCCGGTCATTCCTGCATCTCTCAAGGCAGCATTCATTACATTTTTAGCGCCTCTTCCATCAGGATGCGGAGCAGTGATATGATGAGCATCCCCGGTTGCTCCCGCACCTGCGATTTCGCAATAAATTCTGGCGCCTCTTTTTTTGGCGTGTTCGAGTTCTTCCAGGATAACGGCGCCAGCTCCTTCTCCAATTACAAATCCATCACGGCCCTTGTCATATGGTCGGCTGGCGGTTGTGGGACTATCATTCCTTTCACTCAATGCCTTCATGGCATTGAATCCCCCGACTCCTGCTTCAGTAATCACGCTTTCGGATCCGCCTGTAAGTATAATATCTGCAAATCCCAACCTGATGAGATTAAAAGATTCCATCAATGCATTAGTGGAAGACGCGCAGGCACTGACAACAGCAAAATTGGGTCCGCGGAAACCATGCCGTATTGAAATATGTCCGGCAGCAATGTCGAGTATCATCTTTGGAATGAAAAAGGGATTATAACGTGGAACTCCATCGCTTTTTGCAAAATTCCCGACTTCTTCCTGGAAAGTATTGATTCCACCGATACCGCTGGCAAATACAACACCCACGCGGTCGCCGTCAACATTATCCTTCGTAATGCCTGCATCCGCAACTGCCTGATCGCTGGCAACAAGTGCCGTTTGCGCGAAACGGTCAAGCTTGCGGGCTTCTTTTTTATCCAGAAAGCTGAGCGGATCGAAATTTTTCAACTCGCACGCAAAACGGGTTTTGAATTTCGACGCATCAAAAAGAGTAATTAAATCCGCGCCGGAAACGCCGTTCAACAGGTTTTCCCAATAATCCTGGAGATTATTTCCAATGGGGGTAAGCGCACCAATACCTGTTACAACAACTCTTTTAAGTTCCATTTTAGCAATTGCGCGGAAAATAAATAATGTGATAAATCCGCTTTCTCGGCTCTGAAGCTTTCGAAAAGCGGATCAACGAAGAATAGCGCAGCACAAGAAAGTTCTTATTTGGCGTGTTCTTCCAGGTATCCAATAGCCTGACCAACAGTCGTAATGGTCTCTGCCTGTTCATCGGGAATTGAAATATTGAATTCCTTTTCGAACTCCATAATCAATTCAACCGTGTCAAGTGAATCGGCGCCCAGATCGTTCGTAAAAGATGCCTCGTTTGTCACTTCAGCTTCTTCTACTCCTAACTTATCCACTATAATTTTTTTGACTCGTGTTGCGATGTCTGACATTTTTGTAATTTTTAGTTTCGGCTGCAAAAATATAATTTTTGACTTAAACACAGTCAACAAGCTATTTCAATTTTATTTTTTGATTTGGATTATATACCGGAATTTGCGATTTCCGCTGTTCTTATCATAAAATCAACCCCTTAGGCATGGCCCTCAAGCAGATAGACTACGGATCTCCCGAATATGAGACAATGCTGCGTTTACGCTATGATCTCCTGAGAAAGCCGCTGGGATTGAGTTTTGACCCTAAGGAACTCGAAAAAGAGAAGGATGATGTACTTATTGGAGCCTTTGAAGACGACCGAATGCTGGGTTGCTGCCTGCTGACCCGTATTGATTCCAAAACCCTCAGGCTCCGCCAGATGGCTGTGTATAATAATCTCCAGGGAAAGGGAATCGGACGTGCTTTGATGATTTTTGCCGAAAATATAGCCCGTGATATGGGATATGAGGTCCTCATGATGCATGCCCGCGTAACTGCTATCGGATTCTATGAAAAATTAGGATATGTGAAAATGGATGGTCAGTTTATTGAAATTACCATCCCTCATGTAGTCATGGAAAAAAGACTTAGTTAATTATGAGTTATGATTTATGAATTATGGGTTATCATATATCTATAATTCATAACTCATAACTTAATAAGGGTTTTTTCTTCTACTCGTACAACCGTCCCATGCATCCGCTGAATAAATTCAAGTAATTTTTTCATCGAATCCATTTCATTCAATATCAGCATAAATAATTTCCCATTCTGCCGGAGCCTGGCCTGTCTCGTTTGTTTCTGAATATATTCCAGGATATTTTTGAATACATCAGATTCGAAATATTTTGAATCAGGCCGGTTGATAAAATAAAATTTCACCTGCCCGTTTTTGAAAATCAGTTTTTCAAAACCAAGTTCAACTGCCATCCGTCTGATCCTTACTGTATCAAATAAATCATTCACTTCTTCCGGAACCGGACCAAACCGGTCTTCCATTTCCTTATGAAAATCCCTGAGTTCCTCTTCTGTTTCGCAATTGTCCAGACGTGTATATAAGGATAATCTTTCTGTAATACTTTCAACATATAAATCCGGAATAAGTATTTCCAGGTCCGTGTCAATAGTACAGTCCGCTACTTCCTGTTCCTGTTTTGCAATTTCATCTTTAAATAAATCTTTAAACGAAGTTCGTTTGAGTTCACGAATGGCTTCATCCAAAATTTTCTGATAGGTTTCAAAACCCATCTCTACCATAAAGCCGCTTTGTTCTCCGCCCAGCATATTTCCGGCACCCCTGATATCAAGATCACGCATCGCAATCTGGAACCCACTGCCCAGATCGCTATGCTGTTCCAGTGTCTGCAATCTTTTGCGTGCATCAGAAGGCAGTGTAGCCAGGGAAGGTGCCAGCAGATAACAAAATGCTTTTTTATTACTTCGTCCGACGCGACCCCTGAGCTGATGTAAATCACTTAAGCCGAACTGATGGGCATTCTGAACAATTATTGTATTGACATTTGGAATGTCAACACCGCTTTCAACGATATTGGTACAAACCAGTACGTCATATTTCCGGTCAATAAAATTCAGTATCCTTTCTTCCAGATCATGTCCTTCCATCTGCCCGTGCGCAAATCCGATACTGAGGTCAGGACATAGTTCCTGTAACAGTATGGTCATTTCTTTGAGGCCCTGTATCCTGTTGAAAATATAAAATACCTGGCCCCCGCGTTCAACTTCATAATAAATTGCGTCCCGTATAAAATCTTCATTGAAGATTTGCAATTCCGTCTGAATTGGCTGCCGGTTTGGTGGTGGTGTATTCATGATGCTCAGATCGCGTGCACCCATCAGGCTGAATTGAAGGGTCCGCGGAATTGGCGTGGCTGTCAGTGTAAGACAGTCGAGATTGGTCTTAAGCGTCTTAATTTTTTCTTTGTGACCAACACCAAATTTTTGTTCTTCATCTATTACCAGTAATCCCAGATCTTTAAATTTTACTTCTTTTCCAAGGATGGAATGTGTGCCAATGATGATATCTACTTTTCCTTCAGCGAGTTTTTTATAGGTATCTTTTTTTTCTTTTTCCGATTTGAACCGGTTTATATAATCCACAGTTACAGGAAAATCCTTCAGCCTGTCTCCAAATGTTTTATAGTGCTGAAATGCAAGAATGGTCGTGGGTACAAGCACGGCAGCCTGTTTGCCGTCAAGACATGCTTTAAATGCTGCCCGGATCGCCACTTCGGTTTTACCAAATCCCACGTCACCACATACCAGGCGGTCCATGGGTGAAGAGGATTCCATATCCTTTTTCACGTCTGCCGTTGCTTTGCTCTGATCGGGCGTGTCTTCATAGATAAATGAAGCTTCCAGTTCTGTTTGCATATAATTATCGGGAGAGAAAGCAAATCCTTCCTGTGCTTTTCGGGCAGCGTACAGTTTGATCAGGTCAAATGCAATTTCTTTTACGCGGGTTTTTGTTTTCTCTTTTAGTTTCTGCCATGCATCACTGCCGAGTTTGCTCATCTTCGGAATACTTCCATCCTTGCCTGTATATTTTGATATCTTATGCAGCGAATTAATATTAACATACAGGATATCGTTGTCCTTGTAAAATATCCGTACGGCCTCCTGCAGATGTCCGTTTACTTCTATTTTCTGAAGACCACTGAAAACGCCTACACCATGATCAATATGCGTGACATAATCTCCCGGTTGCAGTTCACGCAATGTGCGCAGTGTAATGGCCTTACTTTTATTATAGGCCTGTTTTATTTTATATTTATGATAACGTTGGAAAATTTCGTGGTCGGTATAACAAACCACTTTCAGATCCTCGTCAATAAACCCTTCATGAATCGAAGTAGCCACTGGCGTGAATTGAATGCCGGATTTCAGATCTTCAAAAATCGAATGCAGCCTTTCAAGTTGTTTGGGATTATCAGCAAATAGATAGATTCCAAATTTTTTAGACTCCCAGTTTTCAAGATCCGCAATCAGCATTTCGAAGCGCCTGTTAAAGGCCGGCTGCGGGCGGGTATGAAATTCTATGGTAAAAATCCCGGGTCTTTGCACGGGACCGAATTCAACGAGGTGCCTGCTTTTTGAAAATACCTCAATCTCACTAGCCTGGATGAAATCATCTGCTGAAACATTTTTTACTGCCGATCCATCATTTGTCCCTGTTTCCCTGGTGCCCCCGGATTCAAGAAAGGTTTCCAGGTCATTTTTAAGTATCGAAATTTTTTCTCCTATGAACCGCTGATCATGCATCCAGATAACCGTGTTTTCCGGAAGAAATTCAAAAAGCGAAACTTTTTTCTCATTTGAAAAATGAGTTTCAATATTCGGTATGATATTTACCTGAAGCAGACGTCTTTCACTTAGCTGGGATTCAGGATCGAATATCCGGATGGAATCCACTTCGTTTCCAAATAATTCAACACGGTAAGGTTTTTCATTTCCAAAAGAATATATGTCGAGGATGCCGCCACGTAAAGCAAACTGACCCGGTTCGTAAACAAAATCAGTTCGTTCAAATCCATACCCTACCAGGGTCTCCATTAGTTCAACGGGTTGAATCGTTTCTCCCGACTTCAAACGGATCATATTATCCGCCAGGGTTTCCGGCAGGACTACTTTTTCAAACAGGGCCTCAGGATAAGTGATGATAATCTTTTTATTTCCCCCGCCACTCCAGCGCGTCAGGGCTTCCGTCCGGAGCATAACATGACTGCTGTTGAGCTCCTGCCAGGTCTTGTTATTTTTAAAAGAAGAAGGAAAATAGAAGATATCAAGGGCCCGGGTCAGGTTTTCCAATGAATTATGGAAATAAGCAGCAGTTTCAGCATCTTCAAAAACCACCACATGGTTAAGCTGGCTGGTGACCGGGAGGTTAAAAATGGCAGCGATTATAAAAGCGGGTGAAGAACCCTGGAGGTTTTTTAGCAACAAATGCTGGGGCTGGGACATAGTGAGCCGGTCCGCCAACTGAAAAAGGAAGGAGGAATGCTCGT
>Ga0210384_10002553_pt1 | contig 22129 bp, 14 predicted proteins | sample IncBWH2MmetaG_FD_160574 | JGI IMG/M metagenome (GOLD analysis project Ga0210384, IMG submission 160574) | Forest soil microbial communities from Barre Woods Harvard Forest LTER site, Petersham, Massachusetts, United States - Inc-BW-H-2-M | ecosystem: Environmental > Terrestrial > Soil >...
CGAGTTTGATTTGGTCCTTTCCCCAGGCCCACATCAATTGCCTCTCGCTGTTGAACAGTGCGATTCCATGATGACCCAACTGCACAGGCGCGAAGACTTCTACGGCAAATCGTACGGTCACCTCACCCAGCGTCGTAAGAAGATTCGGAAGGTCCGATTGTGTTTCAGAGATCTGCCAGCCGACGAATTTGGCTTTTGTCCGCACGCCACCCTTGTGTCCGTTGTTGCTCGATTGGCCCGACATGAGCGCTGATTCATACTCACCCAGGATGACACCGGCTGGTCCAGTCTTGCGAATCCGGCCGTCTTCAATCCATAAAACTCGCTGGCAGAGACGGCGAATCTGGTTCATCTGGTGGCTGACGAAGACGATGGTGCGTCCGCTCTCTGAAATGTTTTGCATTTTACCGATGCATTTTTTCTGGAATTCGAGGTCGCCGACAGCAAGAACTTCATCCACAAAGAGAATTTCAGGCTCGAGATGCGCGGCCACGGCGAAAGCCAGGCGCATCTGCATTCCGGTGCTGAAGTATTTCAGCGGGGTGTCCAGATAACGCTCGACGCCGGAGAAAGCCACAATGGCGTCCTGCTTCTGATCGATCTCCTTCTTGCTCATTCCCAGAATCGCGCCGCTCAAATAAATATTTTCCCGCCCGGTCAATTCCGGATGGAATCCGGTGCCGACTTCGAGCAGGCTGCCCACGCGTCCGCGGACTTCTGCAAACCCGGTGGTCGGACGCGTGATGCGCGCGAGCAACTTCAGCAGCGTTGTTTTGCCCGCCCCATTCCGCCCGATCAATCCAACAACCTCGCCACGTGAAATATCAAAACTGACATCGCGGAGCGCCCACAGGTAGTCCGGCACACGGCGAGGCCCGCGCCGCAACGGCGAAGTGAAGGCACGCGTCAGGACGTCTCGCAACGCCAGGTAGCGCTCGCGCTCGCCGACACGGTAGCGCTTGCCCAGCCCCTCCACGTGAATCACGGTTTCAGTCATCGTCTAGATGCCGACTGGCTACACCACATCGGCGACTGTGGTCTCCATTTTCTGAAAATAAACCACGCCGCTAAGCAGCACCACCAGAACCACGCCAGTTGAAACAAAAATCAACCCGCTCGGCGGCTTTCCATTGCCCGCCAGCGACCATCTAAAACCCTCGATTACTCCCGCCATTGGGTTCAATCCATAGAGCCATCGCCATTTCTCCGGCACCAGAGAGCTGGGATAGGCCACCGGCGAGGCGAACAACCAGAACTGCACCAGAAATGGCAACACGTAACGCACATCCCGGTAAATCGCATTCAGAGCCGAGAGCCACAACCCAACACCCAGTGCGGTCAGCATCGCCAGTAGCAGGAACAGCGGGAGCCAAAGCAGGTCGGGGGAAGGTTGAATGTGATAGTAAATCATCATGATGATGAACATCACAAAAGAGACACCGAAATCTACTAGGCCGGAAAGAACTGCCGACAGCGGCAATGCCAATCGCGGGAAATAAACTTTGGTGATCAGGCGCTGGTTTTCCACGATCGTGTTCGTGGCATTCACCAGGGCGGCTGCGAAATACATCCACGGCAGCAAAGCGCTGTAATAAAAAATTGGGTACGGCAGTCCCTCGGAGGGAATATGTGCAAGCCTACCGAAGAATAGACTGAAGATGAGCATGGTTAGAAAAGGCTGCAGCACTGCCCAGGCAGCTCCAATGGCTGTCTGTTTGTAGCGGATCTTGATATCGCGCCAGACGAAGAAATAAAGCAGCTCGCGATAATTCCACAACTCGCCGAGCGGAATCGCCCACCACCCGCTGGGCGGGGTGATGCGCATCACGGGAGGCTTTGCCAGCGCCGCCCGTTCCGGAATCGCGACTGCGCCACTCATTCCATTCCCTCCGGTTGCTGTGACTTGAGCTGCCTCACATCCTCCTCCTCGATGTGCCCCATAAGCTCTTTGCGGCCCGTCAGGTAGGACTTTAACGCGTGCCCTATGCGCACCGGGACCACTGCAACCTGGTTACGCGCTGCCTCGCGCCAGGAAATCGGCCCGCGCGCAGGGATCAGATGCGTGCCCCATTGGAAGATCAGGCCCATGTTCCAGATTATCAGGATTGAAGTAACGCACGATGCAAAGACGCCCGCACGGCGCCCCTCCCAAGCGCGAGCCAACCAATCGAAAAACGCGGCCAGGCCCAAAATGAACACGGAGGTGAGCGAAATAAAGAAGCGGTTGCCGAAAGAAGAGAGCCCGTCCCAGTCTGCGTAGCACCCGATGACGTACAGGAATGCGGCGAAGACAATGATCAGATATGTACCCAGAATGCCGCTGTGCCTTTGAAAAAAGAAAAGCCCCACGACAGAAAAAAGCAAAATGGGAGTCCAACTAAAAAGTCCATGATCCGCAGAAAAGCAAACTTGAATGAGCGCGTGCGGGGTCCAGGACCACAAGTGCTCGTAGCCAAGCTTCATATAGCTGCCGTAGATGATTTCTTTTGCGACGAGCGTGGGAGAAAAGGCAGCGAAGAGTGCAGCGCAGAAGGTCAGATTCTTGGCGAATAAATGGCCATAGCTTTCGAAACCCGTCCCATGAGATGCCTGCCAGTAGCCGGAAAGCGATTCGAGCAACGGCAGCAGCAGCAAGACCCCGTTGATGTAGTAAACATCCAACATCACCCCGCCGAGCAGCCCGAGGCACAACCATTGTGTCCACGTCCGCACGCCGCGCGTGGCATCCCAATACCAGATAAAAACGGCGACGATGAAGGCGGCATGCGCGTGCGACCACGACGGATTGAAGTACATGTACACGGGCAGCGAACTGCCGAACCAGATGCCAATACTGGCCACGAATGCCCAACGTTCGGAAATATATTTTCGCGCCAGACGAAACGAAATCCACACGGCCAGAAATCCATAAATAGCCGTCGCCATCGCCATGGCGAAGATATAAGGGCGGGAATAACCATCGGCGGCGACGTGGCCGCCGAGACTGTCATAAGCAACTACGCCGAGGTGCGCGACGAGAAGGAAAGGAGACCACAGGATGGCAGGCCCAATCGCGAAGTGATTATCCAGGTGTCCTGTCGGCGTATACGCTTCAGGGACTATGTGGCCCTCTGCATCCATTCTGCCCATGCGAAAGGATTGGTTGGCGGCCAACCAATCCTTTTCGAAGTTCAGTTCGTGCTCGATGAGCAGCGCCCGGGCAAATGCGTAGTAACCAACGCCGTCACCCCGCACCCACGGGTTGATCAACGGGAGCGTGAGGAAGAAGACGATAATCAGAATGCGTTCGTATCTCGAGAGTTTGGACAAAGAGTGTAAACCCCATCTCGCGGTGTTCCTGCCCTTCAGCCGGATGCATCGGGAATCCGCCGGCTCATTACGATGCAGCTTTCGCGTCTAGCGGCAGCATGCCTTGAATCCCCTCTAACGCGGCAGGGTTCTCTTCCTTCCGCAATACGGCGATCAGGGAGAGCGGGGGAAGAGGCAGCCAGGAGTCCACAATGCGGAAAATCGGCGTCAACAAATTCAGCACGCGGACTTGCGCGAGTCCGAATGTCCTCCGGCGCAGGACGCGTCCATTCAGCCACCAGGCCACCACGCCGGGCCGATTAAATTTCATCACCTTCTCTACCTGGAATCCTGCTTTTCGCGCGACGCAAACAAGCTGATCCTCCGTGTAACGGCGGCAATGCCCGAGGACCTCATCCAGCGTGCCATACAACCCGGGCCCATAAGGAACCAGGATAATCGCGCGTCCCCCTTCGCTCAGCACACTCAATATATTTCTCAATGTGCCGAGGTCATCCTCCACATGCTCAACCACGTTCAAGCACACCACGGTGTCGAATCCCTGCCCTCCGGGATATGAGCTCTCTTTCGCGCCATCCGTGTAAGCAACCCGCATGTAGGGCCGAGTGGCGCGCATGGTTTCGAGATATTCCAGATACTGCGGGTTGACGTCAGTGGCCCAATAAACCGTGCGCGGCATCAAGTGCACAGACATATTCCCAGTTCCCGCGCCAATCTCCAGGACCCGGTCTCCCACGTAGGGCCGTACAACATCCGCCATCCAACGAGTGAATCGCGGGGCTTGATTCAGCCGCTCGAGGATCTCGCCGCCGTGTTCATCCACGGTATAAATCTTGCCCGAGGTCGCGTAGTGGAGAATTGCCCACAGCGCACGGATGCCGTCCTTCCAATTGATCTTCTTGCCTTCGCGGTAGGTTCGGCCTGAGTAGCTGATGGGGACCTCGAAAATTCGGCTGCCTCGCTTCGCCAGCTTGATCGCCAACTCCGGCTCTACATCAAATGTGGAACTTTCCAATGGAATACTCTTCAGCAGGTCCGCCCGCACCATCTTGTAGCAGGTCTCCATGTCCGTAAGGTTTAGGTCGCAGACCAGATCGCACAAAAACGTAAGGAATTTGTTGCCCAGCGCATGACGGAAAAAAAGCGCGCGCTTGTATCCACCGGGCATGAATCGGGAGCCGAACACGGCGTCGGCATCCTCGCGCAAAAACAGTTCCACCATCTGCAGCAGATCTTGCGGATGATATTCGAGGTCCGCGTCGTGAATCACCACCAGCTCCGTATCCACGCGCGTAAGCGCAGTACGGATTGCCGCCCCTTTACCTTGATTCTTCTCGTGGCGCATCCATTCCCAGTACAGCTTCGTCTCGCTCCCATCGGATTCCAGGGAATTCCGAAAGCGAGCCAGCGCCTCCGGCGTTCCGTCTGAGGAGCCGTCGTCAACCACAATCACCTTGATCAATCTGAGCAAGGGGGAGTCAGCGAGGATCTTCAGGCGTGCGAGGCTGGTGGCCACCAGATATTGCTCGTTGTAAACCGGGACAATCACCGAAAGCGTCGTGCTGGTCTTCTTGCGCTCCGTCCCATCCTCTGGAAATGAAGCTCCCGGGACGCGCCGCAGTGACCCGGCCCTCTCCACACGATTGGTTGGTGACGGATTGCTTACTGTTTCTTCAGTCATGCGCAAGAATTGTCCTAGAATCCGGTCTCTCGCACAAGACTCCTCACAGGTAAACGCCCCCGCGCTTAGTCGGTGGCTGCTTGAGCTGCTGCGCGGCTGCTGGGGGAGCTCACGGCCGCTGCCTTCTGCCCTGGGTTGTGAGCTATCACGCGATCCACAATTTCTTCCAGGGAGGTCCGCGGCCGGAAGCTGGTCAGTTTCTCAAGTTTCTCAAGCGAAGGGATGCGCCGCGGCATGTCCTCGAATCCCGGTTCGTAGGCCTGGTCGTAAGGAATGAAAGTGATTGGCGACTGGCTTTGTGCTCGGTGCTTCACGAAATGCGCCAGCCCTTCGATTGAAATTTCGTGGTCCGTACCGACATTCACCACTTCCCCGATCGCACGCTCGTTATCGAGCAGCAGCAGTATGGCTTCCACCGTGTCGCGCACATCGCAGAAGCAGCGCGATTGCTGGCCCGTTCCAAAAACGGTTATCGCCTCGCCAGCCAGCGCCTGCCGCACAAAATTTGGCACCACCATTCCGTAGCGACCGGTCTGACGAGGTCCCACGGTGTTGAACAACCGCGCGATCATCACCGGCAAATTGCGCTCTTTCCAGTAGGAGAGCGCCAGAAATTCGTCGAGTGCTTTCGACGCTGCATAGCTCCACCGCCCGATCGTGGTGGGACCGAGCACAAGGTCCGCATCCTCCCGGAACGGGACTTTATCGCTCTTGCCATATACTTCAGAGGTCGAAGCCGTGAATACCAGCTTCTTCTTCTTGGAAGCCGCGTCCAGAACCAATTGCGTGCCATACACGTTTGTTTCCAGCGTCCGTACCGGGCTCTCAACGATTAACCGCACTCCCACAGCCGCCGCCAGGTGAACCACGACGTCCGATTCGTCAACCAACTCGGCCAGCGTCTGCTTATTCTGGATGGTGTCGAAGGTGTAGTGAAACCGTGCGTGCGATTTGAAGTGGCGGATATTTTCTACGCTGCCAGTCGAGAGATCATCCAAAATAAATACTTCATCACCGCGCCCCAGCAAAGCTTCAGATAAGTGCGAGCCGATGAATCCTGCCCCGCCGGTTATCAGGTAACGCAAGATTGCCCCCTAGCTTACGCTGTCGTCTGTTTCGCCCGGCCCGGCTGGGAACCGGGATTTCTTTCCAACATCTTCGCCGTAGCCATAGCCATATGCATATGGGTAGTAGCGATAGGAGTAGTAGTAATCCGGAGCGCTTGAATCCACCGCGTTCAACACCACGCCCAGCAGTCGGCTTTTCACTGCGGCCAGCAGGTCTCGCGTGCGCGTGAAAGCTTCCTTCGGTGTCTCGCCGCTCCGCACTACCAGCAGGACTCCATCTGTGAGCGACGACAAAATTACAGCGTCCGTGGCGGCCATAATCGGCGGCGAATCGATCACGATAAACTTGTAGCGCCTCCGCAATTCTGCAATCGCTTCGCGCATCCGATGGGACGACAATAAGTCCGCTGGACTTGGCGGTACCGGTCCAGTCGTCAGCGCTTCCAGGTTCGTGATAGCTGGGTGCGGGATGATCACCTCGTCCAAAGTCGAAACGCCCGCCAGGTAAGAACTCAAGCCGAAATCCTTCCCCATAGTTAAGTTCAGTGCCCGGCGAATCCCTGGCTTGCGCAGATCGGAATCCATCAGCAGCGTTCGATCGCCCAACTGTGCCAGCGTCACGGCCAGGTTCACCGCTGCCGTTGTCTTTCCTTCGCGCGGAAGCGCGCTGGTAACCAGTATCACCTGCGGCGGATGCTCGGCTTGCGACAATAAGAGGGAAGTTCGGAGTGCGCGGAATGCTTCCGAGATTTGCGATTTGGGTTGCACGTAGGAGAGCAATTCCACGCGCGGGCCGGCTGTCACCTGCGGGGTCTCGCGCGAGAATCGCGACAACCGGCGATGATGGCCATTTAATCCCGGCAGGGAAGGCACTACGGCCAGCGAGGGCAGCCCCGTCAGCGCTTCGATGTCGTCGGGCGACTTGATGGTGTTGTCCAGGTATTCACGGAAAAGCGCCAGACCGATTCCTCCCACCAATCCCACAAGTATCGCCAGCATAATATTGCGCGCCTTCTGTGGCCGCGACGGGGTGGAGGGCGCCAGCGCAGGGTCCACAACGCGAATGTTGCTCGAGCGCAATCCTGCGGTGATTCCCGCCTCTTTCAGTTTTTGAAGCAACCCGTCGTACAGTGCCTTATTCGACTGCGCGTCGTGCTGGAGAATGTGGTACTGCACCAACTTTTCAGCCAGATCGTTCGCTTCCGCCTTCTGCTTGTCGAGCGCCTCTTGCAAGAGGTCCACTCGCTGATGTGCGGTGCCAAACTCCTGCTGCACGCTCTCGATCACGGTCTTGCGCGCCTTCTCTAAATCGTCGTCTAACTCTTTCTTCTGCGCGGCCAATCGCTGCACTTTCGGATAGTTCGGTCCGTACTGGTGGGTGGCCTCGACGTAACTGACATCCAGCTCTGTCTTGCGCTTTAGCAAGTCCTGAATCACCGCATTTTCACGCGCTGCCGGAAGGGCATCCACGTTCCCGGAGGCCGCCATACGGTAGAGTGCTTCCTTCTCCGCCATGACAGTTTGCGCTTCTGTCACCGCTTTGCTCAGGTCTGCCAGTTTTGCCGTTGTGATATCTTGCTTTTCGTCAATCTGCCAGATTTGGTTCTGACGTTCGTAGGCAATCCGCGCATCTTCCGATTTCTCCACCTTGATACGCAGTTCCTCGAGTTCCGCGGAAAGCCAGTTGGAAGCTTGTGTGGTAGCGTCGTACTTGCTGCGGAAATTTTGCTCGATGTAGGTCTGCAGGTGTGTGTTCACCACCTGCGCCGCGAGCTGCGGATCTTCCGCTTCGAATTGCACTTCCACCAGACGACTGTTCGGTACGCGCTTCACGATCAGACGTCCCAGAAAGGCCCCCAGGATTGCCGGTCGCCGCGAGGCCCCCACGCCATGCGTCCACGCCAGCGAGTTCGCCGTCCCGCCGAACTCGGGATATCGCCCCAGATCGAGCGCTTTGATGGTTTGCAGGGCGAGTGTCTCGCTCTGCAGTATCTTTGATTGCGTCTCGATGTAATTTTCCATGTCCACATATTCGCCGTAGGAATTCTGGTCCGGGAATTGCAGCATGTTCTGCGCTTCGCGGTCCACTTCCACTCGTGCCGCCGCTTCGTAAACGGGTTTCATCTTGAAAGAAGCAATCGTAACCACGGTCACGACCGTCAGCATGAAGGTGAGCACCAGCCATTGGTGCTTGCGCAGGATAATGAAATAATCCAGCAGGTGCGGTTCCCGAGGCGCCTGGTCCCAGGGAAGCACCGACGGGGCAGGGATCACTGTCAGTGATTCGCCTACCTTCCGGTCTCGCGCCAGCATTCGGGAGGCTTCTTCCATCAGTCCTGGTTCCTCATAGCCACTATCAAATCGCCACGCGAGCTCTCAATTTCGGGTTCCAACACGATAGATCGCAATGGATGAACCCATGCCCAGCGCTGCCTCGGCGCCCTTAACGAGCACTTTCCTTCCCGCGCTGTCAGGAATGTACAAAATGTCGTTCGACTTCATGGCCACATCTTCCGTCTTATTCTTCTCGATTTCCTTGATGTGGACTGGGATCTGGTCCCTTTGACCCGTCGCGGGATTGGTGCGGAAGATGACTGCATCATTCGCCTTCGCATATCCTGTGAGCCCGTGCGCCAGAGCAACAGCCTTCAACACAGTTATCTGCTCCCCGTGGCTCTGCAGCACGTATCCGCCGGGCTGTGCCACTCCCGCCCCTGCCACATATACGATTCCTGCCTGCGGAACGCTCACCACGTCGCCACCATATACAAGAATATTAAAAGCGGCGTTTCCCGATGCAATCAAGTCCTGGATGGGAATGGTGATTGTTTGGGAGTCAGCCGGGGCATCGCCTGGCATATCGGCGCTGGCAGTCTTCTCCGCGGTCACACGCGTGGGGCGCGTGATGATCACCACGCTTCCCGCTGTGTCCGAGATCCCTCCAGCGGCCGCGAGAATTTCCAACAATGTCGTGGGCCGGATGATCTGAAAGATCATCGGATGCCCCACGGCTCCTACGATGGAGACAGGCTGGCTATTCTGCTCCTTTACAAAGACGGAAACCTGCGGGTGCGACACCAATCCGTTCTCAAGCAGCAATTCCTCGAGGTTGGTTTCCAATTGAAAAGGAGTGTGGCCCGCTGCTGGAACTCTTCCGGGGATTAACGGGAAGCTCACATCACCGGTCTCGCTCACACGCACATCGCGCGTAAGCTCGGCCACGTCGAAAACCTCAATGTGCAGCAGGTCTCCAGTTCCGATGGGAGTGTCCACCGGGTGGGCCCGCGCGAGGTCCGCCAGCTTCTGTATTTTTTCGTTCGTTTGCTGCGGAGTTTCGAGTACTTCCTGGCCAAACGCAGCCTGCGCACCCTGCAGGAACATCAGCAGAATGAGAGCAAGGCAGACCTTCAACCAGTCCGAGACCCCGCGGACCGTGACAGCCATTCGACAGATAACCCCGCAACACTATGGCCCACTCAGCGCGCCAGTGTCAATCAGAGGCTTCCTTAAGATACTCGAACTAAAAGCGAAATCACCAATCCAGCCCCTGGCCAGTGCGAGTCCATCTCCCAGAAAACTGAATACTTGCTCGCTAGCCGGCAACTTCGCTGGTGACGTGTTCCGGCGTATGCCGTCGGTGACGCCGTCCGGGGGCCTCCGAGGGCAGGACGCGGGAAGTGGCGATATAAGCCTGTACCAGGAAAAGGAGCGCATTCGAAGGAATGTGTAAATTGAAATCCACAAAGCTATGGAGCAGCAACCCAGCCAAAGCGGTGATTGCCCCGGCATGTAGCGCGCGCGAGAAATGTCCCTGCTCGGCTTCGAAATTCCGTCGTGCCTCGCGGAACAAAATCCACAAAAAAACCGCGCAGCAGAGACCGCCGAGAATCCCCGTTTCCGCCAGAATTTCGACGTAGTCGTTGTGCGCATGATCCACCACTTTGCCGTCGTACCCTGTTTCGTAACGCGGATAGACGGCCACGAGAGTCCCCAGCCCGGAACCCGTAAGCGGATGATCGAGAAAAACGTGAAGTGTGCCGCGAAACATTGTGGTCCGCCGCGCGAGCAGCACATCGCTGGCGTGAAAGTTTGAAAACCGTTCAATGGCTTTTCCTGCTCCCATCCACACGATTAGTGCGGCCGCCGCAAGTCCTACCAATGCGATCGCTGTTATGCGAGGTCCCTCCGGCCGCTTGCGGCCTCGCGCCAGCAGCACCAGGACCCCCAATTCGAATCCCAGGCTCACGATCCCGCCGCGCGACCCGGTCAATATCAGCGCCCCCAGGGGGACCACCGTCAGCAGTCCGACCATGGAAAAAGCATCGCTGCGCAATCCGCGGAAAACCAGAAGCGCCAGGCCCACCGGCAATACCAGCTCCACGAATCCCGCGAAATGGTTGCGGTTAACGTAGGGGCCGAATGGATCGCCCCCCGCGGTGAGCTCGCGGAACCAGTAAATTTTTCCTTCGGAGGTGAAATGCTGAATGATTCCCAGCAAAGACACTATGAATCCGAGGAACACGAAAAACCATGCCAGCTTCGTCAGATCGGCTCGCTCTCGAAACGCCTGGGCAGCCAGAAAAAATACAATGAAGTAGGAAGCCATCTTCAGCAATTCCGTGCGTGTCATATATGAATTCGCGGTCAAGTGCAGCACAAGCTGGGCCAGCCCGATGGCAAGAAGGCACAGAAATGGAGTATTCAGCGCGCTCCACTCGATTTTCAATTTCGCGTCGCGGTAAACCACTATCGTCCAGGTCACCAGCAGGAGTGCCGCTCCAATTTCCAGCACCGATTCCGACCACACTTCCACCGCGCCGTGCCCCAGCACGCTGAATGCGATTAGCAAACATAGTCCGCCGCGAATTATTTTCATTTCGTGGGCTTTGCGGACTCCCCGGTCGCCGGAACCAGTGCGATATCTGCCACCCACACTGTTCCGCTCAGCTTGTTTTCGAAGAGGCGGCTGGGCAGGCGATTCAGGCGGAGCAGCAGGAAATGCGTTTCAGCACCGGTAGTCACGTTATCTTCCACATTCATCCAAGGATGCGAGCCTGTCAGGTTCTCAGTGACCAGACTTGCGCCATTCGGATGGTTCGCATCCGTCAGCATAAATCGTAGTCCGTGTTCTGTTGTGATGCCTTCGGTACGCACGGTCGCGTGGAAGTGATAGGTGCGGCCAGGCTCAACAGGAACGAACTGCGACGGCTCCGTTAACTCAAGATTGCTCCCGCCCCCGAATTCGAGACGAAGCGCGCGCGGACCGTGCGCAGGCGGCGCTACGTCGAAATCAATGGCCACGCCGGGCAGCGCAACCCAGCGCCAGTCGAGTCCGCCGTTCGTGAAATCCCGTCCGAAATCCCCGTTCCAGACCACGGAATTGCCCTGCGGCTCCTCGTGCGGAAGGCCGCTAGTGGCAAGTGCCTCGCGCCACACCCCGCGAGCATCCTCTGCCCGATCTTCGTGAATTAAATCTTCCAGAAAAGGAAAGGAGCGCTGCAACGTGAACGGTTTCCGCAGCGCAAGCAATCGCTGCCAGACCACCAGCCCTGGAGTCGCCTGGTGATTAGCCGCGAAAAAATCCAGCGCCTGGAAATAAGCATCCACATTGGCGGGGATCACTTTGTCCAGCAGAAGGTTTACGTCGCGATTCGAGCGCCAGGTCCGCGAAATTGCCAGCGGCAGCAGCGATGAATCGGTGCTTACCGCTCTTTGGATCTGTTCAAACCCTTCAGCATACTCACCCTGGCGAAGAAGAAAGTTTCCGTAGTCCCAGGCAACTTCTGCCGACGCGGGATAAACTTTCTTGGCGTTCTCGAATGCGTCGCGAGCCAGCGGAAGATTTCCGGTGTCTTCGTAGGCGCCCGCCAGATCCGTCCAGTAATGAGCGGAGAGCGGATTTCGGTCGACTGCCCGCTGATAGTCCGCGAGCGCCCTCACAGGATCGGGATTCGTCAGGTCCCACTGGCGGCGATGCCCAACGCGATCCCAGGCAGCAGCATTTCCGGGTTCGCGCGCGGCCCCGCGCTCCATTTGGTCCAGCCGGTCTGAATGCAGTTCATGATCCGCCAGGAAAATTTTCGATGCCTGAATGGAAATAATCGCCGCCACCACCAGCGACACCAGCATCAGTGCCAGGCGTTCGTTTGCATTCTCGAGTGGGATCCGCATCGAGGGTAATCTGCACTGGGCGTCCGGTTTTCCGCAAGTGCAATTTCAAATCCGGTGGGGGTGTAAAGCGGCTAATCAGTGTCGAGCGATGCGCGGTGGAAGCCGGCCCCACACGTTGAATCAGCGTCCTGCCTCCAGAGGGTCATTCTGCTTCGCCCCAGCGGAATACAATCCCGACAGAAATCCTGCGGTTGCTCTCCGAAGGATTGGTCACCACTTTCGTAAAGTCAGCGAAGCGCGTTTTTTCGTAGTCAAATTCGATCAGCCGAAGCGCCCAGTGGGTCTTGTACCTGATGTCCAGGCCGCCACCAGCTTCCCACGCGTAGGCGGTGCTGCTGAATGTCTTTTGAGGGAAGCCGCCTTGCGCCGGAATATCGAGAATTTCGTGGCCCGCGCCCAGGAGAAATCCGCCAAAGGGAATCAGCCGATGGCGATGTCCGAATGGATAAACCCGCGGACCTGCGAGCAATGTGTAAATGCTCGTTTTTCCATTCACACCCTGGTTCTTGTAGCTCCCGGTGGCATCGATCACAAATCCAATCCAATGCTTCCAGTTGTAATCAAATGTCCCGCTCCAGCCGTTCATCCCGAACCGTGCGGCGTTCGGAGGATAGAAGGAACGATATGTGTAGCCGCCCGCCAGCTCGTATTTGGGGCTGACCTGTACCGGTTTCTCTTTTTCCGGCGCTTCCTCCGGTTTCGTCTCCTCCTTCTGAGTTTCCTGTTTCTTCTCAGGCTCCTTCTGCGCCTCTTGGGTAGTCGAATCCTGGGCCCGAGTGGGCATCGTGAATAAAATGAGTACAGCGAAAAGTCCCAGCAGCTTATGCATCCGCTACTTCCTCCTCTGATTCTTCGCGCAGGGGCGTTTATAAGGTACGAGCCACGCTGCCCGGGAAAGTCCCTGTCCAGTGGGGCGTGCAAGAGTAAACCGAAATCACTTGGGATGAAAGCAGCGATGCTGCGGGATGCCCGAAAGAAATGCACTGCCGAGGCAATGCCCGCAAAAGATACTCATCAGCCCTGCAACCTCGCAAGCGCGAAGGCCATCCCAATCAATTCGCGAGTCGTGAAACCGGGTGGGGAATCGACGGCGCAAATGAAAATGAAGATGTGTGCAACCGAAGCCTGCAACTGCACGTTAAATAATGGAACCCTGTGCGGCACAAAACGAAATCATTAAGTATCCCCACCAAATTGAGTTTCAAGAGGATGCGAGTGAAGGCTCACACATTTTTGCTCTTATTGATGATTGCCGTCGGACTGGCAGGTCTGGAAGCTTGTGGCGGAGGCGGCTCCAGCAGCACCAATGCCACAGTCACCTCCGTGGTGCTTTCCCCTACGGCCATCAGTGTGGCCATAAATACCAGCGGCAACATCACGGCAACGGTGAACCTCTCGACCACTACCGTGAACACCACTACAGCAGTCACCTGGATGGTCAATGGAGTGGCAGGCGGCAATTCCACGGTCGGCACCATCCTCCCCTCGACCACAAACCTGCAGGTGGGCGTTTACACAGCACCTGCGGTGGTCCCGGCCACAAACAACGGCCAGGTCAGCATCACCGCCACGGCGCCAATGGACCCGTCGAATTCGACTGATACACAGGTGGTGACCTCGAACACCGCGACTGTAACCATCACCGCAGGGCAAGGATTGCTGGTGACCCCGGCAGGCCAGACCATTCCCGCGGGAGGAAGTTTTCAGTTTTCAGCAACATTGAACAGCGTGCCCGACCCCAACGCGATCTGGACAATCAGTTCCACAAACGGCGGCGACATCGGCACGATTGATGTGGACAGCGGCCTCTACACCGCGCCGCTTTCGCCCCCACCCGGCCAGATGGTGACGATCACCGCGAAAGACGGCGCCATTACCGCGACTGCCGTGGCCACCATCGTTTATTCAGACGCCTCGCTGAAAGGCCCGTTTGCATTTGAATACTCGGGCGGCACCGGCGCGAACTTCATCGCCGTGGCAGGTAGCTTCGTAGCCGACGGCCAGGGTGGCATCGTGAGCGGCGTCGAGGATATCGAAAATTTTTCCACCGGTATTTCGTTACAGATTCCTATTCAAGGTGGTAATTATCTGGTTGGCCCCGACGGGCGTACCCGAGCCTCGCTGAACACTGGCGGCCAGGCCGGCACCACTTTGCAGTTTGCCTTGATCTCCAATCAGCGCGCCCTTGTCATCCGCTTCGACCAAAACACCGTCGCCAGCGGAACGATTGATCAACAGGATCTCAACGCGCTCACCAATTCGAATTCCGTGGTTTCAGGCCCTTACGTAATTGGTGTGGCGGGCGAAGATCTGAACAAGAACACCATGGGAGTTGCCGGCAAATTCTCCTCCAGCGGTACGGGATTGATTTCTTCGGCGAACAGCATATTCGATCTCAATGATGGCGGCACGGTCACCACTCCAACAACTGTTCCCACATCGAGCGTGTCCATCTCAGGTATGTATGGCTTTGATGCGGCGTTTCCCGGCACCGGTCGCGGCACCATCACGCTCACGCTGACGACTCATACCAGCACAAACAATTCGAACTCGAACCAGCAGCTTCAATTCGCATTCTACGTCGTTGACAGCGCGCATCTCCGCCTCGTCGAGATTGACCACAATGCGCTGCTCGCCGGCGACCTGCTCGCCGCCCCCGCGGGCAATTCTTTCTCTGCAGCGAGCCTGGCGCAGGCGAATTATGTGCTCACGGCCAGCGGTTCTTCGAGCGCTGGCGCTTATGCCGCGGGTGCGGTCTTCAAATCGGATGGCACTGGAAACATTACCGGCGGCACTTTCGATAGCAACAATGCTGGAACACCCGGCGCGAACTCCACCATCGCATCCTGCCCCTACGCTGTTGACCCAACCACTGGCCGCATCGATTTGCGGTTGTTGACTGCCACTGGTGCCTGCCCGGCGGGAGCGAGCGCGAATACCGCCGAATTTGCGCTGTATCAAACCACGCAAGGATCTGCACTAATTCTGGAGATTGACGCGAATGCGATTACTAGCGGAACGGCATTTCAACAGGCGGCTTCCCCAGCGGCAGCAACAGGAAGCTTCGCAGTGAATATCGCAGGGCAGGGAACTGCGCAAAACGTCGCGGGTGCCATTCCTCAGGACGCGGTCGGTCAGTTAACTCTCGCTGCTACGGCCGTATCCAAGGGCACTCTCGACATCAACAATTTCAACGCCGTGTTTTCCGGTGATCCTGTGGGCACAACGAGCACCATTGCTGCGCCCGATACGAATGGGCGCGGTACGGCCACGCTCAATGCCACCAACCCGGCGGTGAGCTTCAGCTTGATTTTCTACCTCATCGACGCCAACCGCGCCTTGCTGCTCGATCAGGACAAAACTCGCGTCGGTACGGGATTCATCGCCAGGCAATTCTAACGCGCCTACCCGCGCCGCCTGCCTGGGCTAAACGGGTCCGATCTTCGGGGGTTCTTCGCGCAGGCGGTAGCCGCTCGCGCCATTCTTCATCATCTGCTCGGCGAGGTTCAGGATGCGGGCGGCAGCCCGCTCCGGACTCAAACCGCGCGCGTGAATATTTGAAATGAGATTTCTTTCCGCATCGGTATGACCTGCCCGCGGGCTGAAGGCCATGTACGCGGACAGACTTTCCGCCGTGGCCAGTCCGGGGCGCTCGCCAATCAACAGGATGGCGACTCGCGGCCGAAGTAATTCTCCGACTTCATTCAAAATTCCCACACGGCAGTGCCGGATCACGAACGATTGCCCAACGCTCCACCCGCGCGTCGCCGCGCCTCCATAGATCAATGGAAGCAGGCGCGGGACCTGCGCCGCAACAGCCGTCACTGAGAGCCCGTCACCAATCGCAATTTGTAGATGATTGCTCGCCGAGCACCGCCTCAGAATCTCCGCTCTTGATGCGTCGCTAAATTGACGGCCCAAGTCTGGACGCAAGAGGTATTCGTCCTTCGATGTTGCTCGCGATGAGACTTCGAAGAGTTTCCACCCCTCGACGAATGCCCCGGGAAAGTCGCGAGCCAGGTCGAGCTCCGTCCGCACAGCATCCCGGGCCGCCGCATGCGCCTCGCGTAATTCCACCTGCGTACTTGTACGGTACGCCGCCCCCGCTCGACCTACTAAAAGCCGCGCCGGCGTGCGATTGCGCACCCGGCGCACAATCTCGGGCCATTCAGATTCCTGCTGCAGAGAATCGCCCGGCCGAACCGGGGGCGCATCTTTATTGCCCTTCATTCATGCGCTCGCTTCAAGCGAGGACTCGAGCCCGCGCATCAATTGCCGCCGCGCAGCGGCATCGAGCAGCGCCGGTTCCGGGCCGCGGTAAATTCCCATCTGCTCCAACCAGCCTAGAAACTCAGGGGCGGGCCGAAGTTGAAAAATTCTTCTCACTGCCAACGCGTCGTGGTAGCTCGTGGATTGATAGTTCAACATCACGTCGTCGCCGCATGGAACACCCATGAAATAATTGCACCCCGCGGCGGCCAGCAACATCAACAGATTGTCCGCAGAGTTTTGATCCGCCGCGGCATGGTTCGTGTAACAAACGTCGCAACCCATCGGCAACCCGAGCAGCTTGCCCATGAAATGATCTTCCAGGCCGGCGCGAATGATTTGCCGTTCATCGTACAGATACTCTGGTCCGATGAACCCGACCACGCTGTTTACAAGAAACGGATCGAACTCGCGCGCCACTCCATACGCGCGGGCTTCCAGCGTTAATTGATCCACGCCGTGGTGTGCTTCGGCGGAAAGCGCGCTGCCCTGGCCCGTCTCGAAATACATCACATTGTCACCTTTCCAGGCCACCTCGCGCTTCCGGTGATGATCTTGAATCCGCTCCCGGCCTTCCCGCAGCATGGCCAGAGTGATGCCAAAGCTCTTGTTCGCGGCCTCCGTGCCGGCCACCGATTGAAAAAGCAAATCTACGGGCGCGCCGTGATCCAAAGCTGCAAGCTGCGTCGTGATGTGCGCCAGACAGCACGTTTGCGTGGGAATGCCGTACGTATCCACCAGACGCGCCAACCCGCCAAGAATCGCGCTGGTGGCCTCCACGCTATCTGTCGCCGGATTCACTCCGATTACCGCATCCCCGCAGCCATACAGCAGTCCTTCAAACGCGGAAAGCAATATGCCGCCTAGATCGTCCGCGGGGTGGTTTGGCTGAACGCGGATCCCCAGCACGCCGCGCTCACCCATGGTGTTCCGGCAGCGTGTCACGTTGCGGATCTTCGCGGCGGCCAGCACCAGATCCTTGTTGCTCATGATTTTGGCCACCGCTGCCGCAACTTCAGGAATTATTCCGCGTTGGAGTTCCTTCAAATCGGTTTCAGTGGTCTGGTCGTCCAGAATATACTCACGGAATTCGCCGGCGGTAGTGCTCTGGATGGGCTCGAAGGCTTTTCGGTCAAAATTGTCGAGGATCAGCCGGCTCACCTCGTCCGTATCCGGGTCAATCAAGGGTTGGTTGACGATTTCGCCGAGCGGCAGATCGGCAAGCTGGCGCTTGGCCGCCACGCGCTCCCGCTCGCTGCGCGCAGCAATTCCCGCCAGTTGGTCGCCGGATTTTTCTTCGTTCGCTTTCGCGAACAGCTCCCGCAGGTCGGAAAATACGAATCGCTCGGACATCAGGTCAGCCCAATCGAACGCATCGAGGCGCTTCGATGGGAACCTACCATCAATCCCGGCGCAGGGGAAGCATGGGCGGCGCAGCAATCAGAGAAGGCAGTCTTGCTGCGCCGCTTCACGCCGCTAGCGAATTATTTTTCTAAACGCAGCCGCGGAGGTGGATACTCCGCAAAATTCCACGTCGCTGCCATCAGAAGCACGCTCCCAAACACAAAAAGGATGGAAAGCGCTCTCCATTGATTCGTAGCTTGATTGGTCATTTCCACACCTCTCGTTGAAAGAGGCCGGGCGGGAAATACGTGTTCCAACAATAGGGATGCGGCATGAGGCGGGAATCGTTGCCCGTTCAAACACGAGCAATTTCAGCGGCGGTATTGGCTGACAAGTTTTTGATAACGCGGGTCGCTGCGCAGTGAAGCAAAATACGGACTCGCATCGAGAGCGGCAAAATCACGGAAGCCCAATTTGAAAGCTTCCTGCATGGTGGCCAGAGCGTTTTCTTTGTCGCCTTTCGCAGAATAAACTGCACTTTGCCAATACTGGTCCATCGCCGTCTTTCGCAGGCCACTCCTCTTCAGCAGGTAAGCAATCGCCTCGTCATAGTTTCCTTGAGCCAGGGACAATTGACCCAGTCCCAGGTTCGCGTAGTCGTCGCTCCCCACATCTTTCGCGTGTTGGAACGCGGCAGCAGCTTCCGGGTAGCGTCCCTGAAAAAGTAGCGCGCGGCCCAGATGATACTGAGCGGCTGGCGCGGATGGCTGGAGCCGAATCGCCTCGCGTGCTGCTTTTTCCGACTCCAGAGCGTCCGGCGGCTGCTCATACCCCAAGGCCCAGGACAACTGATCCCAGGCTAGCGCATTATCAGGTTCTAATCTTGCGGCTTCGCGGTACTCGCCCACCGCTCGAGCATAATCAAATCGCAACGCGTATGTCTGGCCGAGCGCCACATGGGCCTCCGCGAGCTGCGGATCAATCGCAATCGCGCGCCGGGCAAATTCCTCCGAGCGCTGAAGATGGGATGGATTGGAATCGAGATCGCGATAGTAGAGGCCTTCCACGTGAGCCAAACCGGCTAATGCGGGAGCGTAGTTCGAATCAAATTTCAGCGCCTGTTCAAAATTTTTACGCGCCGACTCCAATTTTTCGGGCGTTTCAACGGCCAGTAGAGCGCGTCCCACCAGGAACGCCTCATATGCCTGCGGGTTTTGCGTATACCTTTGCTGGATGGCTTTCTGCTCTTGCGGGCTGAGGTGAAGATTGAGCGCTTGTGCAATTTTCAGCGCCGTTTGTTCCTGCAGCGAAAAAACATCCTTCAGCTCGCCCACAAAGTCATCAGCCCAGGTCTGGAAGCCGGTCGTCGAATCGATCAAATGGACATTGATGCGCACTTGATTGCCCGACTTCCGAATGTTCCCTTCCAACAAATAGCGCACGCCCAATTGATGGCCCACCTCTGCCGCGCTCTGTCCCGGCGATTTCAATGCCGCCACCGTGGAATGCGAAGCCACATCGATTCCCTGAATCTTCGAGAGCTTCGTTGTGATCTCGTCCGTCATTCCGTCGCTAAAATAAGCGCTGTCCGGATCTGTGCTCAGGTTCTGCAGCGGGAGCACGGCTATAGAAGGTTTCGCGGCCGCCGGCACGGATTGGGGCGCCGATTTTTTTTCATACCAAGTGACGCCCGCAATCATCAGGCCCACCAGCACAACCGCTGCCGCCGCAAGTGCCATCCTTTGTCCAAGCGGTTGCTTCCTCGCCACCTGTTCAGTTGCCGTCGCCGTTCGACCGGTATCTGTCTCCCTCTTCAATCGCTTTAAATCCGCCCGCAATTCAGCCGCGGATTGGTACCGCAACCGGCGATCCTTCTCGAGACCCTTTTCAACAATGCGCGCGAATTCAGCAGGAACTGTAGGGTTCAGCCGCATCAGCGGTGCCGGAGCGCGATTCAAAATCCCGTCGAAAATAACTCCAGAGGTGGCTCCAGGATATGCCACCGTTCCAGTGGCCATTTCGTAGAGCACCACGCCCAGGGAAAACAGATCTGTGCGCGCATCCAGCTCTTCTCCGCGCACCTGCTCAGGCGACATGTACGCGACCGTGCCCACGGCAGTCCCCGGGCTGGTCAGCAACTCCTCGGCAGTTGTTGACCCTACCGTCCTCCCGGCCGCCTCGCCCACAACCTGCCGCGTGGGCGCCAGTTTTGCCAATCCGAAGTCGAGAATCTTCACGTGTCCCCGGTTGGTCACGAATAAATTCGCTGGCTTGATGTCCCGATGCACGATCCCGCTCGCGTGTGCAGCCTCCAGTCCTTCCGCGATTTGCGTGCTCCAGTCAAGCAGCGCTTCGTTTTCCACCGGATGCCCGGAGATCCGGTGCTTCAGCGTGAGGCCATCCAGAAATTCCATGGCGATGAAATGCTGGCCCTGGTATTCATCAATTTCGTAGATGGTGCAGATATTGGGGTGATTCAACGCGGAAGCAGCGCGCGCCTCCCGTTGAAACCGCTCCAGAGAAGCGCGATCCCCTTCCATTTCTTTCGGCAGGAATTTCAGCGCCACAAAGCGCCCGAGCTTGGTATCCTCGGCCTTGTAAACCACACCCATCCCGCCGCCGCCCAGCTTTTCTGTGATTCGGTAGTGCGAGATGTTTTGACCGATCATGTCTCAGGCGAGGTCTTCGGCGACGCATCTTAGGCCGCGCCCCATGCCAAGTCAACGATACAGGCAAGTCACGTTGCGGAACGAAGTAATTCCGAGGCTAGGCTTTTGCCGGCGCGGAGACGGCGACTGGTTGGACTTCCGGCGGCGGCATCCCGGCGGTCACTTCCGTCGCTGGCGCAGGCGCTTCGATTTCCCAATCGCAGCCTTCCTTGATGCACGACCGGAAATTCCCGTGTTTGGTGCGCTTCTCGACGATGAATGGCGCGCCGCATTTCGGGCACGGCTCATTCAGGGGCTCGTGCGGAGAGGTGAAGTCGCAATCGGGGTAGCGGCTGCAGCCGTAGAAAATCCGTCCGCGCCCGCGTCCCTTGGCCGTCCCGCGGCGCACGAACTCTCCTTCATTGCACTTCGGGCATCTGATGCCCAGCGTGATTGGCCGCGTGTATTTGCACTTCGGATAATTCTTGCACCCGATGAATTCGCCGAACCGCCCGTGCCGCCTCAGAAGCTGTTCGCCGCAAGTCGGACATTTTTCATCCAGCAGCACGTCTGGCTGCAGCGCCTTCCGAGTCCCGCTGGCCAGCCGCCGCGTGGTCTTGCAGTCCGGGTAACCCGTGCATGCCAGGAAAGTGCCGAAGCGCCCGCGCTTGATGGCCATTTCCTTTCCGCAATTGTCGCAATATTCCGTTTTGCCATCGCCCTCGGCATCCGCATGCCCGGGTTCCGCCAGATCGCGAATGAAATCGCATTCGGGGTAGCGCGAGCAGCCCAGGAAGAATCCGTGCCGGCTGATGCGTTCCAGCAATTCGCCCTGGCCGCATTTCTCGCACTTCTGCCCGGTGGGAATCCCGGCCTTGTAGGAATCCATGGCATCGGCGGCTTTCTCCAGGTCCACTTCAAAGCGATCCCAGAATTCCTGCACCGCGGTGCGCCAGGAAAGTTTTCCTTCTTCGATTTCGTCGAGCTCGTCTTCCATGCGCGCAGTGAAGCCCACATCGAAAATATCCTCGAAAGCTTTCACCAGCAGCGCGCTCACTTTTTCGCCCAGCAGCATCGGCGTGAACCGGCCCTGCTCCTTGGTCACGTATTCTCGCTCGACGATCGTCGAAATGATCGCGGCGTACGTGGACGGCCGGCCAATCCCCTTTTCTTCCAGGTCCTTCACCAGTGTGGCTTCCGTGTAACGCGGCGGCGGTTCCGTAAAATGCTGCTCGGGGCGGATTTTTTCGAGTGTGAGCTTTTCGCCTTCAGTCACCCGCGGCAGCGTGCGGCTCTCTGCGTCCTCGGCGTCTTCCTTTTCCTCTTCTTCCTTCACCGCCTGGTAGGCCGCCAGGTAACCATCGAATTTCTGCACCGATCCGGTTGCTCGGAACGTGTAGTCGTTTGCTGACACGTCAATCGTGGTCTGGTCGAATACGGCGGGCACCATCTGGGATGCTACAAACCTCTGCCATATCATCTGATACAGCTTGAACATATCGTCATCGAGAAAGCGCTTCACGGACTCGGGCGTGCGCGCCACGTCCGTGGGCCGGATCGCTTCATGCGCTTCCTGCGCGTCCTTCTTCGACTTGTAGAAATTCGGCTTCTCCGGAAGATATTTTTCGCCGTAGCTCGCC
>Ga0210384_10002555_pt1 | contig 22122 bp, 18 predicted proteins | sample IncBWH2MmetaG_FD_160574 | JGI IMG/M metagenome (GOLD analysis project Ga0210384, IMG submission 160574) | Forest soil microbial communities from Barre Woods Harvard Forest LTER site, Petersham, Massachusetts, United States - Inc-BW-H-2-M | ecosystem: Environmental > Terrestrial > Soil >...
CACGCTCTCGTCAATTGTTGATGCCGGCACCGCGCCCGAATGCACGAGTTTTGCAAGCTGATCGTGGTAAAAGCTGCTCGTCATATCCATATCGACGCCGGCAAGAAACGCCTTGCGCGCCGCAGTGGCGGCGTCGGCGGCAATACCATGCGCCACCAGTTCGCCGATCGAATTCCAATCGCTGACGACCATCCCTCTAAATCCCCACTCTTTCCGCAGCACCTGCGTAAGCGTAAAAGGATTCGCCGAAGACGGCACCGCGTTGAGCGGGTTAAACGCGCTCATCAGAGTCGCCGTACCCGCATCCGCCGCCGCATGAAATGGAGGCAGATAAAACTGACGCAGTGTGTGCTCGGAAATCTCGGTCGTGTTGTAATCCCGGCCAGCCTCCGCCGCACCGTAGCCCACGAAGTGCTTGGCGCACGCCGCCATCGTGTCCGGCGCATCCAGACGCGAACCCTGGTAGCCGCGCACGTACGCCGCAGCCATCGCTGATCCCAGATACGGGTCTTCTCCTGCGCCTTCCGCGATGCGCCCCCAGCGGGCATCTCGCGCGATGTCCACCATCGGAGAAAACGTCCACCGAATGCCGATGGCGGAAGCCTCGAAGGCCGCCACATGAGACGCCTTCTCGACCAATGCCGGATCCCAGGTGGAAGCCATTCCCAGCGGAATCGGGAACTCTGTCCGGAATCCATGAATCACGTCGAGCCCGAACAGCAGCGGAATATGCAATCGCGACTTCTCGACCGCAATGTGCTGATACTCGTTGAGCAGCGGAGTGTCAACGACATTCAGCAGCGCCCCAATCTGTCCCCGGGCAATCATGTCCTTGTAGTCAGTTCGTCCGGTCCCTGGTCCTGTCGCCTGGCCGGCGGAGTATTGCACCAGCTGTCCAATTTTTTCTTCCAATGTCATGCCGTGGAGGAGAGACTCAACCCGCGCATCAAGTTTCGGATCCGCGATGCCGATTCCGCTCGCGCTGTGCCCGATTGCCCCCGAAGTCTGCGCCGAAGGTTCTGCCGAAGCCGCCGCCACCGCTTGAGCCGACAGCCGTAGCGATGCACTCCCCAATGCCGCAAGAAACACCGAGAGCAGCAGTACGCCTCGCACCGGGAACCACATGGAGCAGCACCTCACTCAAAATAACGATTTTGTACTCAACTAAATCGCGTTAGTAGAATGTCGACGGTCTGTATGAAATACGTTTTTCCCGCCGATGTCAATAGCAGAAAAGAAAGTAAAGAAGATAGTAGAGAAAAAAGTAGAGAAGCAGCCGGATCGATATCTCCGCTTGCCCCCGCGATTTCCTTATGCGAGACTGCGCTCCGTGGCCACGAAGAAGTCCAAACCAGGCAGCGCAGGCAGCGATGGTGCCGGGCACGCCGCCCGCAAGCCGATGAGCCTGAAAAAGCTCGCCGAGCACCTCGACCTTTCGCCCGCCACCGTCTCCCTCGTCATCAATCGATCAAGCGTAGCCGACTCCATCCCGCAGGATACCAAGGACCGAATCTTCGCCGCCGCCCGCAAATTCAAGTATCGTCCCAATTTCTTTGCGCGCTCGTTACGCACCCAGCGCAGCTTCACCATCGGAGTCATCGTCCCCGAAGTGAGTGACGGCTACTCCGCATCCGTCATGAGCGGCGTCGAAGACTATCTTTTGCAAGAGGGCTACTTCTACTTTGTCGCCAGCCACCGCCACCGCGCCGATCTCATCGACGAATACCCACGGATGTTCCTGGAACGAGCGGTAGACGGCCTGATCGCCGTGGATACCCCCTGGCACCTGAATCTTTCCGTGCCCGTCGTCACCGTGTCCGGACACAACGACGTGAAGGGCGTAACCAACATTGTGCTCAACCACCAGCGTGCCGCCGAGGTAGCATTAAAGCACCTGTTTCACCTCGGCCACCGCCAAATTGCATTCATCAAGGGACAGGAATTCAGTTCCGACACGGAAGTGCGATGGTCGAACATCGAGCGCGTTGCCGAGCATCTTGGTTTGACCATCAATCCCCGCCTGGTAACGCAACTCGAGGGCGATTCGCCGTCTCCTCAACTCGGATACATGGCCACCAAAATGTTGTTGGCCTCGGGAGAAGCGTTCTCCGCTCTCTTCTCGTTCAACGATATTTCTGCCATGGGCGCGATTCGCGCCTTGCGCGAGGCGGGCCTGCACGTTCCCGAAGATGTCTCCGTCATCGGATTTGACGACATCCAAAGCGCCGCTTTCCAGAATCCCGCCTTAACCACCGTGCGCCAGCCTTTGCGCGAAATGGGACGAGCCGCCGCCGAAATCCTCCTGAAGCGGATCAACCGCCCAGGTTCCGAACTTCGCGACAAGCACACCGTGGAACCCCAACTGGTGATACGGGAAACCACAGGTCCGGCTCCGAACGGGCAACGAGTCAAGGGTAAACAAAGGCGTTAACTGACCTATCGTTTTTCATACTCACCTCTGCATTTCCATAGATTAAATATAGATAAAAATAGATAAGCTGCGACGAATCGTGTGCCACGTTAAGTGCTTGACCGCCGAAATTCAATCGTGCTATAAGCATACGGCGATTGTTTACTAAATCGCTTTTCCAGAGATTTAGTAAACGAGTTGGTCCGTGATTTGCAAGGTATCGAAGTTTGCATTGAACAAAGAACAAAAAGCACTCTTTCGATTCGAGGAGACTCCATGAGGCGTCCGAGTTTGGCAGTCCACGTCGCACTGCTGATGATAAGCATCGTTGCGTTGGCCACATTGGTCCAGGCGCAATTTGGGGCGAGCTTAGAGGGCACCGTAACCGACAAGAGCGGCGCCGTTATTTCTGGTGCCAACATTACCGTCACTGACCAGGCGACTGGCGTAAGCCGCAGTACTGTCACTAGCGGCGCTGGTTTCTATCGCGTCCCAGGTCTCACCCCTGGCCGCTACAGGGTGGATGTCGAAGCCCCCAGCTTTAAGAAGGAGACGACGTCCGACGTACTGGTTAATGCTGAATCTACGCGCGGGCTCAACGTTGCTCTAACCCCAGGGTCGGCCCAGGAAACGGTTTCTGTCACGTCCGCCCCGTCTGCTCTCGAAACCGAGAACGCGAACGTCAGCGGCAACATTACAGCCCGTCAGGTTGAGGAACTCCCATCATTCGGGCGCGATCCCTACGAGCTATTGCGCCTTGCTCCCGGCGTTTTCGGCGACGGCGCTCGTGGCAGCAACGCAACAGCGTCCTTTCTTCCGAACACTGTCGGCGTCGGTGGATCCGGCAATTCTATTTACCAGGTGGAGAACCAGCCCCAGATTAGCGCGAACGGACAGCGCGTGACCGAAAACAATTTCATGATCGATGGTGTAGACGTGAATAGTCTCACCAATGGTGGCGCGGCTGTGGTTAGCCCGACCGAGGAATCGATCGCAGAAATCACGGTACTGTCGGGTTCGTATTCGGCCGAAGATGGCAGGAATTCCGGTGCGCAGATCAAAGTCATTTCAAAGAGTGGCACCAACTCCATCCACGGCGGCGCCTTCTTTAAGTACGACGAGCCCGGCCTGAACGCCTTTAATAAGTTCGGCGGATTCCAGGGAGACTTTCAACAAGCGCCGAATGTGCGTGTTGACAATAAGGTTCGTAATTATGGCGGCAGCGTTGGCGGTCCTATCGTCAAGAACAAGCTATTCTTTTTCTTTGCGTATGAGGGCGAGCACGTCTTCAATCAAACTTTTGGCATCAACTATGTCGAGACGCCGCAGTTTATCCAGGCGGTAACTGCTGCTAATCCCAACAGCATTGCCGCTACGATCCTCGCAGCCCCGGGAACTGCTCCGCGGATTGCCGCGGTGTTGGCGCCGTCGTGCGGCGACGTTAACCGTCCTGCGACGGATGCGGAGGGGAATCCGACATGTCAGATCGTGGCCGGAGGCCTGGATCTCGGTTCGCCATTTCCGGCGGGATCGGGACCCGGTAATCCGTATCTTCGGTTGTTTACACCTGAGAAGGGCGGCGCTATTGTTGGGGGCGGTCTCGATGGCATACCGGATGTCGAAAATGTCCAACTTGTGTATCCCGGCCGCCGCACCGGCAGTCAGTATAACGCTCGTGTGGACTGGACCATTAACAGCAAACATACCCTCTCCGCAAGCACCTATTTGACGAACTCAACCAGCACGAATCCACCCGGCACTAATCAGACCTCCGCGTCCAATCGCGATGTTGTCAACAAACCGTTCAGTCCGGCCGGTACCGTTCTATGGAACTGGATCGTCTCCCCGACCAAGTTGAACGAAGCGCGTTTGAATTTCAGCCGGTTCGCTTTTAATGAGGTAGTAAGTAATCGGGGAATCGTCAATTGGGGTATTCCAGATGCCGAGATACAGGACGTCTTTAAGAGTAGTAATTTTCAGCGCATCTGGTTTGGAGCACCCCAGGGAGAAAATACACCGGGTATACTCGCCCAGAATACCTATGGTTTTGGCGATACATTCAGCTGGTCGCGGGCCAAGCACAGCCTGAAGTTCGGATTCCAGTATCGCAAAGAGCAAAACAATAATAACGAGGTGGGTTTTGCCCGCCCGCTTTATACCTTTAGCCAGTTATGGAATTTTGCGAATGATGCGCCCATCTTCGAACAAAACGCGGTGAATCCTATCACGGGCAATCCCGATTCGGCCCAACGCTATTTTCGGACCAGTTACTACGGCGGGTTTGTAGAAGATGATTGGAAAGTCAGATCCAATCTCACTTTGAATGTTGGTCTGCGATATGAGTACTATTCTCCCGTTTCCGAGCCGCAGGGATTACTCAGCAATCTGGTGCTGGCTGGATCAGGCCCTGACGCGCTATTCAATGCAAAACTTATCACCGGTAAAACCGTATATTCAACTCCCAAGACAAACTTCGCTCCGCGCCTTGGATTCGCTTGGAGCCCCGACAAATACAACCAAAAAATAGTGTTCCGAGGCGGCTTCGGTATGTACTACGATGGCATTCCGGAAGCGGTGTTCGATCCGGCCCGCGAAAATCCTCCCTTCCATGCATTTGAATCTAATTGTTGCGGCACCTCCGGTCTCGAGGGGTTTGGCGGCCCCTTCGACCCGACCTGCGGCCCTTCGAAGAACATGCCGTGCATTATCTATTCACTGGGCAGTTCAGATTCGCCATTGAGCTATCCGGGAAATCCGGCGCTGGGTGGCGGGATCGGCCCCGACGGTTTCCCCTTGAGTTGCTGCGTGCAGGTCTACTTCGAGCCGCAGCATTTCCGGATTCCTTACGTGTACGGTTATTCTTTTGAAACGCAGGTCGAGCTGCCGGCAAAGATGATTTTCACGCTCGGCTACCAGGGCAGCGACAGCCACCACTTGGGGCGGATCTTTGATGCAAACTTGGTATACGACGGAGCTGTCAACAAGTCGATTCCCAATTTCTTCATTAAGCCCGATGTTACCGCCAACTATAACTCTCTCAATGCGCGACTGGAACACCGCTTTTCACGGGGAGTCCAAGCCGCCTTCAAATATCGATATAGCAAAAGCCTCGACGAAGTCTCCTTCGGGCAACCGGATTCCAGTGTGAATGAAACTTATCCGCGCAATCTCCGCTCCGAGTATGGGCCGTCCGACTTTGATGCGACGCACTTCGCGGTCCTCTCCGGCGTCTGGGACCTCCCTATTTTCCGTGGCAAGCAGGAAGGGGTGGCAAAGTTGCTGGGGGGATGGCAGCTTAGCGGCATCTTCACCTATCATTCCGGATTTCCCTGGACGCCAATTGACAATAATTGCCTCCAAACGCCGGGTCAACAGTTCATCTGCCCGATTCGTCCAACGGGTTACTCTGGCGGCGCGCGAACGGATTATTCCAACAGCACGTTCTTGACCCCTAACGGAAATTTTCCGGGCGGCGGAGCAAATTTCTTCACCCTAAATCCGCCGGGCCCTCCGGGCGTCGGCCGCAATTCGTTCCGTGGGCCTCGGTACCAGTCCGTAGATATGACGTTTGGCAAGAACACGCCATTGTCGTTTCTGGGCGAAGGCGGCAACCTGCAGATCAGGATGAACGTTTTTAACGTGTTTAATCACCTGAACCTGGCCCCGTTCACGTTCAATACTCGCAGTACCGTTGTCCAGGATCAGTTCTTCGGAACTGCCGGCAACACGGTTGCACTCGCGGGTAGGGTTGTCGAGTTGCAGGCGCGCATCAGCTTCTAACTTTCACCAAGGCGCACTCGGATTCGGGTGCGCCTTTTCCTTTTGTGGCGTGCGGCCATTCCACTTCTGCCGGGTGCCCCATCTTTTTTCGCGCACTCTGCGAAAAGGGTGGGATTCCACGGCCGTCTCGGGCATGGGATTTTCCGAGCCTCACGACCCGCCTTTTTCATCACATTGTTCTTGTACCGCCTCACAGACGGCAAATTGCAATCGCGCAATAATTCCCAACAGTGCAGCATCGAAAATTGCGCCCATCTCCGGAGACGGACCCAAAATCCGCCGCAAAACCATTTTCGGGCTTCTTTGACAGCATGAAGACAAGCAGTAAAAGCGGCGACCCCGCACCCCGAAAGGTGCACGCGCCAAACCGCAAGATCCCCGCTAAGTCGTTATTTATGTAGATGATATAAGTAGACCATTCTTTTTTAACAACGTTAGCGCAAATGGGGGCATAACCAATATGTTAGTAACCCAAGAGTAAATGAAAAGTACCGCGATCTCTTCCCACCGACTGAAGACCGAGAACTGAGAACTGCTATTACGAATGCATTCCACCAGCTTTGAATCCAGCTTTCTCCATCGCCCGCCCCGCATCCTTATTCTTCATGAAGGTGTCCCAGACGAATCCGGAGCGTGCATTTTCCGCCATCAGCATCGTGATACCTAAATCGACGCCGAGCACATCCGGGTTGTACCAGTCGGTCAGAGGATTGAATGCATCGACGAACCCATATCGTCCCCAAGCTTTCGGATAACACTCGCGGATCGTCCGCAGCACGAGCATGCAATCGTCCTGCAAGAATGGCAACGATCCGCCAGCGCCGCACGGAACAACGCTGCCGTCCAGTCGCCCGATCCGCGGAGGACCTCCCCAAGCCTGGTAGCCCGCTGGCGAATCGGAGGAAGTGACTCCCCAAAGATGCGCGCTGTAATCGGGAAATTCATCGCGCAGAGAAATACAAAACCGCTTATGCGCCTGAGTTGCCGTCCCCGAGTTCGCGAAGTAATCGGCATATGCGTCGCGCTGGTGGCGAAAATCGAACCACGCTTGCGAGTACTGATGAGTAAACAGCGGATCGTGCCCGGAAATGTATTCGAATTCCTGAAACTTCACGGTAGGACGTGTCCACGCCTTCCACGTTTCGCTTGAAACAGAATGCGTAGGCGAACCAATGGCGAGCAGGTAAATCATCATCAGCTCGCAATAATGGTTCCATCGAGCGCGCAAGAAACCGCTGTCCGGTTTCCATCCCATGGAGAACGTTTCGCCGCCATTGAGCATCCATGGCCAATCCACGCGCTCGTAGATTGCAGTCGCGAGATCCTGAATCTCGGCATCATTGAACTGTTGGCGAACCGTCAGCACGCCGCAGAGCAGGAGCGAGGTGTCGATCGAGGAGAGTTCGCAATTCCACATCCGCTCTCCGGTGTTGACATCGATGAAGTGGTAGAAGAAGCCGTGTTCGTTGGGCAATCGCCGGGCGAGAAAGCGAAGCGTCTGCCGCACCCGATCCCGGATCGCCGCCGCCTTCCCGTAACCGCGCGATTCCCCGATGCACAAGCCGCTGAGTCCAAAACCCGTTGCCGCAATACTGGCAACTCGCCGCTGATCGTTGCCATTAAGCAGAGCGCGATCCCTGACCTGGCCAGTTGCGCTGCTGGCTTCGTTCCAGAAGAAGTCGAACGCGGCACGCTCGATTTCGTCCAGCAGTTGATCGTCAGAACCGCGATAAGGATTCCTCTTCGGCTCCTCAAACGTCTTCCGCCGCGACGCCCACGCCAGCGACGCAAGACTGGGCAAACTCAACAGCCCTAAGGCAGCCGAGGTCAGCATCTCGCGTCGCGTAACCGTCGAGCGCTGGAACATGGTTGGCGTTAGTTTACCAGCCGTATTCGCAACTCACGTCTTATGCCGCCGGTCGACCTGCCAGACAGTGCTTTTATCCCCCGAAAATTATTGTTAGCCAAGGGAATAAAAGTCCTCCGTGCTGGTTTAATCTTGTGTGGATGTCCGCAGTGGGCCGTCAATCCGATTCCTTCGAAGAACTGGCGATGCCGCTTTTCGACCAGTTGTACAACTTCGCCCACTGGCTGACCCGGAATCGCGAAGAAGCCGAAGATCTGGTTCAGGAAACCTACGCCAAGGCTTTGAAAGGGTTCCCATCCTTCCAGTTGGGGACTAATTTTCGGGCGTGGATGTATCGCATCTTGCGCAACACGTTCTTGACCTCGCGCACTGGATTGAAAGTGGCCATGACCGTACCGCTCGATAACGAGGAAGACGGACCTGAACTGGCGGTTGAGAGCGACACGCCGGAAACGATCCTATTTGAGCGCTCGAACCGCGAGTTGCTGCAGAAAGCGATCGATGACCTGCCCGTGTATTTCCGCGAGATCATCCTTCTATGTGAGGTGGAGGAGATGTCGTATCAGGAAATTGCCGAAACGCTTTCCGTTCCTATAGGCACGGTGATGTCGCGTTTGTCGCGTGCCAGAAAAACGTTACGCGATTGCCTGCGGCCACAGTTGCAAGTGCAAGAAGGATCAGCGACAGCTGCGATTACAAAGGGGACGAACCGTGCCTTGTGAGTCTTGGAAGGTAAAACTCGACGCCTACCTCGATGGAGAGCTTCCGTCGGAGGAGATGCGCGCCTTCGACGCTCATGTGCACAGCTGCTCCTCGTGCGCGGCAGAGGCACTGGCGCGCGTGCAGCTGAAGCGTGGCATTCAAGCAGCCGGAAAGCGATTCGCTCCGACATCTGAATTTCGGCGCCGGATACAAGGCAAAATTGCAACCAAACCACAGCGCAGTTTTCGGCTGACGTGGATGTTTGCGGCGGCGCTATCCACTCTCGCGGTCGCGAGTTTGCTTACAACCTACTTGGGAGTGCAGCGATCCCATAGAGAGCAGGCTTACGGCGAGATCGCGGACTTGCACGTCGCGGCGCTGGCCAGCTCATCGCGAGTCGATGTGGTCTCCACGGATCGCCACACAGTGAAGCCCTGGTTTCAAGGAAAGATCCCCTTCGCCTTCGATTTGCCGGAAGTCCAGAACTCCGAATTTACCCTCCTCGGAGGCCGCATGACCTACGCCGGTCAATCACCCGGCGCACATTTGATCTACACCGTCCGCAAACACGAAATTTCCGTGTTCGTGTTCCAGGAAGGCGCGTTCCGACGCGGATGGGACGAAAGCTCTTCCGCGACAAAAGAGCTGTCGTTCAACATCGCAACATGGAATCAAGGTGGACTTCGCTATTTCGTGATCGGCGACGCGAGCACCGCCGATATCAACAATCTTGCGAAATTGTTCAAAAGCACCAGTTCGTAGATTCACCATCTTCATGCAATAACCACGTTCCAGACGCCAGACGCCGCCGCTTGTGCCGACGTCGACCTAAAGAACTCCTTGGCCGCGAGATTTGTTGCCCGCTGAATGTCATCCACGTAGTAGGAATTCCCGCCGTCGATGAGGAAGTCTCTTGGTGCGAGGTGCGTCAGCAAATCAGCGATGGTCTGATCAACAACCGCGGCCGGAACCATCAACTACACTGCGCGTGGTTCTGCTAACTTTTTCACGAGATCAATCTGAGAGTCTGCTCCAATAGCGTGCTCTCGCAGGAGCTCGGAACAGTTTGCGGCGACCTATCAAACACGACGCAGCTGTGGCCTTTCCTGGTCTACCGTCGCACCATATTGGCACCCATTCGGCCAAGTCCAATCATTCCAAGTTGCATAATGTCTCGGTGACCTCCACTGACGCGTAATACGGAAGAGCTCTGGATTCGAACTCCTGAAATTCATCTAACTGAAGACTGGCCATTGCGTTTCCTTCCTTTCCCATTGTTCGAAGCCCGTGAAATATCGTCCTCCGCTAGGGCTTCGGTTTGTGTCCCTCCGCGAACGCAGTCAGTTTCTTGCCCGTGGCGAAAGCACACTCGAGAAGTCCTCTTTAGAGTGTCGCTTCATGGTTTTCTCTGTTCCGCTGAACTCGCGTTAGAGTTCTTTCGCATCATGACAACTGCGCCGCCCTCCTCGAAGGAGACTTCATCCATTAACGTTTTCATCAGGTAGATTCCACGGCCGTGCGTCAACAGCAGGTTTTCTCGAAAGGTCGGATTCGGTAGGGAGCTGCTATCAAAGCCCTTCCCTTGGTCCCGAACCGTGATTGAGACTTCTCCGTCCATGTAGCAACGGCATGTGACGTACACGCGCTTGCAAGAGCTCTCACCGTTGCCGTGCACCACGGCATTTACTAGGGCTTCGTGCAGGGCCATCTCGATGTCGCCCTCGCTTCCATCCGCTCGTCGAAAATTCAGAATGAAACGCATGAGTTGATCCACGAACGGAGAGATAGCCGCGACTCTGCTTGGGAGCGACTGTCGCAACCCGACGAAGGGAAGAGAATGAGCATTTCGCGGCAGAAGCGAGAGAGACTGATTGTGAGCCATAGCTGCAATCTCCATTTGAAATTTCCGTGCCATTACTCATGGAGAAAGCAAGGCTCATGCCAAATGACACCTGAATTAACTGAATGAGTTCGAGGGCTTCGACCAAGGATTTTGCGTCAGTGGGTGACGAATTGGTCGAAAGTGTTGAGGGCGACGAGAGATGTGACTTCGCGCACACTCACGAAGACGGAGCCGGCTCGCGATTCTTCGCTGGAAACGTTACCGCAGTTGGTTTTTTGCATTGCTCCAAGCTCAGCACGTCAAATATTGCTGAACTCGCGCAAGGAGTCCTGGCGGTACGTTGCGCGGGACTGAATTTCCTCTGGAGCTAGGTTGGGCTCCGAATGGGTACTAATGATGTGCTGAAGCACCCGTTCCGCCGCTCGCCAACACGTTACCTGAGGAACCCAGACGTATACGGCTCAGAAGTGCGTACGTCGGAGTGAGCTTATTCGGATCCTGGAAGTTGTGTTGGATCGCGTCAGCCATGGCTCGCGCACTTTCGCTGATGAAGTCTGAATACAACTGCTCCCGGTGAAAGATTCTCTTGGCCAGAAGATCGCGGCGATTCCTGGTGCCTCTGTGTAATCCAGGTGCTCACGCTGGATGTCAATGCGCCGGTAAGCGAGCCAAAGATGGCCGCCAGTGCCGAAATGGCTGCCGGGTCCCACGATCCGCCAATCAATTTCATCTTCAAGCTTCGCCAGAAAACGCGCATGTTTTACCAGTAGAACAACATCAACCCAAGCCCTAGCATTAAAATCACGAAAATAATGGCGGCCACCAAAGCGGCAGTGTCATCCTGCTTCTCGTTCGTGTTTCTTGGATGGGGCTCGAGATAGCGAATCGCGTCGTATATCTCTGGATCGGTCAAATCTTCGATATTCCATTTCGATTGGTGCTTCTTTGCCATGACTTCCTCTTCAATGCATTGAAACCTGGCCACCTGCTCCCGGTTCGTTCTTGGCAAGCAAGAAAGACAAGAAGAACATCAGGACGGAAACCACTCCCAAAAGCCAGTACACCTCGACGTAAGAAATGGCCTGGGCCTGTCCCACTAGCATGGCGTACATCCTGGCGAGCGCCTGCCGATGAGCATAATGCGCGCTCAGTCCGACACCTGTCAGACGGGTCGCTAACGCCGTGACTGCCGCATCAAAACGGGGAGACCGCGTGTATTCAGCCAGTACGGACTGATGGTACTGACTTCGGCGCGCAATCAACGTAGTGACGGCCGACGTACCCACGCTCTGCCCGATGTTCCGCATGAAGTTCATCAAGCCGGCAGCGCTGTTGCTTTTCTCTTTCGGCAAGCCCACATACCCAACAGCTGTGAGCGGCACAAACAAGAATCCCACCGGCATGTAGCCCACAATTCGAATCCACATAGCGGCCCGAAAACTGATAAGTAAATCAAGCTGTTTGCACGAGATATACATCCCTAGAGCCAGTGTGATCCACCCGAACGCCAAAAGGTAACGAGCCTGGAATCGCCCCAGCAGTCGGCCAACCAGCGGCAAAACGACCAAAAGCAGAATGGCTGCTCCCGACAGCACCATGCCGGCTGCTTCTGCCGTGTAGCCCATCAACGTTTGCAGGAATTGTGGCAGAAGCACGGTCGAGCTGAACAGGACCACACCAAGCACGAAGAACATTAAGTTGCTACTGGCAACATTGAAATTCTTGAACAAACGGACGTCCACAATCGGTTCCTTCTGGAGCCATTCCCAGATCACCAGCGAGACCAGGCCGACCGCGGCAACGACGATCAACGTGGTGATGAAATGCGATCCGAACCAATCATCTTCTTGTCCTTTATCGAGCGCGACCTGGAGAGCCCCCACACCTATGGCGAGCAGAGCAAAGCCAATGTAGTCGAATCTTCCCGCTCCTTTTTTCTCGCGGGATAAATAAGGAGGATCTTGGAGCAGCTGATAAACCAGGAGCACAGCCAGAATTCCGACGGGAACATTGATGTAGAAAATCCAGCGCCAGGAATAGTTGTCAGTAATCCAGCCTCCGAACGTGGGACCAACGGCAGGCGCGCAGACAATAGTGATCCCGTATAGAGCAAAGGCCAGGCCACGCTTCGCTGGAGGGAATGTGTCAGCCAGAATCGCCTGTGCCATCGGCTGCAGTCCACCACCGAAAGCGCCCTGCATTACACGAAACAAAAGCAGCATGCCAAGGCTCGGGGCGATACCGCATAAAAAGGAACTGGCTGTAAAGAAGACAATGCACGTCAGGAAGAAACGCTTGCGCCCCAGCCAGCTGACAAGGAAGCCGCTGATCGGAAGCACGATGGCGTTGGACACGAGATAAGTGGTCAGCACCCAGGTGCTCTCATCATTGCTTGCTCCCAAGCTGCCTGCAATGTGGGGGAGGGCCACATTCGCGATGCTGGTATCGAGCACTTCCATGAAGGCAGCGAGCGAAACCGCCACGGCGATGATCCACGGGTTGACGTGCGGTTTCGAGACTGGCTGTTCGGCGGTGATGGCCTGCGCCTCGCTCATCTGACCCTCACGCTGGGCCCGACCGACAAGCCTGGTTTCAGTAGTCCTTCACCGTTGAATTCTTGTGTCGGGGAGCGGTCGAAATCGATTCGCACCGGCACCCGTTGCACGACCTTTACGTAGTTTCCGGTCGCGTTTTCCGGGGGCAGCAAGCTGAACACGGAACCGGTCCCTCCGCCAAGGTTGGTTATGTGTGCTTTCCAGCTCCGGCCGTACGCATCGACCTTTACCTCGACCGGCTGACTTGCTCTCATGTGCTCAAGTTGCGTTTCTTTGAAGTTGGCCGTCACCCAGACATCGTCGAGGGGAACGACGTCCACGAGTTCCTGTCCGATGCTCACGTTCTGGCCGACTTCCGCACTCTTCCTTCCCACAATTCCATTCACGGGAGAGCGGATCACGGTATAGCTGAGATTGAGTTCAGTCTGATCCAACTGGGCCTTGCGTTGATCTACCTGTGCGTTGGCAGCGTCGGCCTTGGCACGCACCACGGAAACCTGCTGCGGAGCAGTCTGGGCACTGCGTAGGTCGGCTTTCGCCTGCAAGAGCTTTCCTTCTGCCTGATGAAGCGCCTGCTCGTACGACCGAACGGCCGCCGTGGCCGAAACAACAGCGGCGCGATTCGCCTTCGCCGCTGCTGAAGCTTGGTCGTACTGTTGTCGCGAGATATCTTCTTTCGCAACCAATTGCGAGTAACGAACCAGGTCTGCATCAGATTTTTCGGCGTTGGCTTGAGCTTGTAACAGCGCGGCCTTCGCGGACTCCAGATTCTGTTCGGCTGCCCGGACGCCAGCTTCCGCGTTGTGAATTGCCGTCTCTGAGGATTCGAGGGTGCTCCAAGCTGTGGCAGACAACACCGGTACACTCCACATCGAGCTGGCAGCAGTCGCTTCGGCGTCGGCCAGATTTGCCTTCGCTTGGTCAACTGCGATCTTGTAGTCCTTTGGATCGATCACTACGAGCACATCGCCGGCGTGCACCAGCTGCCCCTCAATCACGTGCACCTCTTGGACCTGCCCGCTGATACGAGCGCTGAGCGGCATGACATGACCATCTACCTGTGCATCATCTGTGTCTTCGAAGAGGAAAGCATTGCGAATGAAGTAGCCTCCGAGCAAAACGACAATGGCGACCCCGATCGAGACCAGCAGTATCTTCTTGCGGCGGGCGGTCGAGGGCTTGCCGCGCTTCTCACTCGGAACCGTCTCGAATCTGGCCACCTCCGGTTTGTACTCAAAAACCGTGTTGTCTTCTTGAGCCGCATCTGTTGCGTGACTTCTGGTGTGGTTCGACATTACTTTCCTCCGAGATATTGGTCGTAATTGGTGCGTGCCACTCCGAGCGCACGAGCCAGGGAGAGCTTGGCGAAATTGTGGTTGTAGAGGCTGGTGATGTACTGATCGTTGGTGCTGGCGAGAGCCTGCTCGGCTTGCACCACCTCCACGCTATCGGTTACGCCAGAGGCGAAGCGGTCTTTCGACCGAGCGAGACTCTCATTGGCAAGTGCCACACTTTGCTTGGCTACTTCGACTTGCTCTTTCGCGGCGTTCAGGTTGAGGAATGCAGTCCGTACGTCGTAGTCAATGCGACCGCGGATGTTCTCTGCCTCGGCTTTCCTCTGCCGCCGTTCGCCCTCGGCTTGCGCTATATCTCCTTTGATACGGCCACCAGTGAAGATCGGAAGACTCACGCCAGCCTGAAAATCAAAGACTCCATGTGAATGGCCAAAGGTTTTTCCGACGTCGCCATAGTCACCGTTGGCTGCCACGACCGGAAAGCGTTCCCCCTTGGCCGCCGTTAGTGACTGGGCGGCAGCTTTTTCGGAGTTCAGCGCCGCCTGGAAATCGCTGCGCGATCGATATGCCTGCTTCAGCGCGTCTTCCACGCTGGGCGGATTAACATCGGAATAAGGAAGTTGATCAGCAAGCTCAAACTGTTGTCCCAAAGGCAATCCGATGGCGCGACTTAGGTCGAGTTTCGCAACGTCGAAGTTATTGCGCGAGACACTCAGGTTGTATTCCTCAGTGTGCAATTGAACTTCTGTTCGCGTGAGGTCGATTCGTGGCGCAGTGCCAGCCTCCACTTCATCGCGCGCCTGATCGTAGAGAGCTCGTGCGTTGCGCACCTGCGCTTCCTGCGCCTCAATGCGGGACCCAGCTTCGATAACCTGCAAATACGCACTACCGACCGCTAAGGTCACGACGTCAAGAACATCGCTGTAAGCGAGTTGTGCGGCCTGTTCGGCGGTCCGAGCAGCCCGAAAACGCTGAATCGATTCGAAACTGAAGAGCGTCTGACTCAGGCTTGCATCCACTGAGCTGTACGAGTACGGCCCAATCACCGCCGGAACGCCCGGCAGTTTCAAGCCGAACGTAGCCAGGCTGAGTTGTTCGACATGCTCTGAAAATCCTGCGTTGACTTGGGGCAGGAGCTTACTTAGGGCCAGGAGTCGCTGTCCACGCGCGATACGCGCGTTTTCTCCACTTTCAATCGTTGCCAAGTTATAGCGCAGAGCTCGAGTGATGGTGTCGCGCAGTGTCAAGTGCAGCACTTCATTCGTCGCCGCCCCGCTTGGCACGCTTCCGTCGAGTCCACCACTCGCAGTGGAGGTTTGACTTGTGGAATAGGCTGCCGTGGCTGCCATGCTGGGGCTGTATTGACCCATAGCTGGCATTCCGGGGCAGACGATTGCCGTTATCGTTAACGTTGCGGCGTACAGACGCGATCTGGTCAGGACTGATTGCACAGAATGAGTCATTTCACTTCTTCTCCTGCACGAAAATTTGTTTCTGGGAACGATCCGTGTGATGGGAGCCCGCCAGTTTCTTCAGAGCGCGAGTACGAGCTTCCCGAACTTCTGGAACTGAGCACCCTAGAAGAAGGGCACAGTCGTGCTCGGAGCAGCGTTCTAGGACGGACATGACGAACACAAAACGCTCATGATCTTCAAGCCTCAACACGGCATCGATTTCGAAATATTCACCTGGGCCACTCGAAAGTTGGTCAATGTCAGCAAAGATGGTTGGAGACGCAGGATTGAACCGGCGGGGTCGCGGGTTCAACTCGCGAATTGCATTCTGGATGATGGCGCGCTTCGCCCAAGAACGTGCCCATTCACGAACGACTGAATTTCCGGCAACACAATCTTCAAGGACGCCTACAAAGCACTGCTCCGCCTTTACGGAGTCGCGCGTGAGTAGAAGCGAAAGCTGATACAGGCCATTCGTATCCTCAATAAAGATCCTGCGAAAGTCTTCGCGGCTCGCGTATTGATTTGCTTTCTCTTCGTGATCTCGAACGTGAGCCCGTTCAGTCATCTTCTTCGCCCTCGAAATCCTGCCTGCACCCTGTATCGGTGGCTTCAACCAGCGATTGGCATACATTCGGCAGCAAAATCTGGTCCCCTCGTTTACCAACTCAGGCATTACGCTCTCGCGATCTCCTCGGGGAGAGGTTTTGCGGAAGAACCATGTGAACTGAGACCGTGAGTTCCTCCAGAGCAGCGGTGCGAAGTTGCCGACCTTCCGCAACCGGGCCCTTCATCTCGCAGACTTCGAGACCGCGGCCTGAGAGCACTCCGCATCAATTCCTTCAGTCTCTTGCGCGCCCGTGCTGACTGAGATTTCACAGTGCCGGTGGGTACTCCTAAAATCCGCGCCGTTTCGCGGATCGATAAGCCGTCAACATCGCGCAACTGAAATGTCCTGCGCAGGGTGGGCGATAGCTGACCATGGAAATGAGTCAAGCGATTACTTAGCTCGGAATTTCGACATTCATCTTCGGGATTAGGCCGCCGATCCGGTAATTGTTCGGACAGTGAGACTGTCTGACTTTCTCCGATTGGCTCATCCAGAGCGACATGGGTGTTGCGGGGACGCCGGCGTAGCTGCAGTCGAGCGCAGTTGACCAAGATGGACATCAGCCATGTGGAGATCTGTGACTGTCCCTTGAACTGATCTAAATGGGTATAGGCAGCCAGAAGAGCATCTTGTACCGCGTCCTCCGCGTCGGCCGCGTTTCCCAGGAGTCGATATGCTTGTCTGTAGAACAATGGTAGGCGACTTGACAGGACCTGCTCCCATGCTTGAGTTGTTCCCTTTTTACTCGGAGTTTCCAGACGTTCGTCCGTCTCGACGTTTGAATTCGGGTTGTGCATACTGTTGTCCTCTGTGCGAACTTGAATACGAGCCCGTTGAGTCATCTCTCCGTTTACCGAAACTCTCTGTTTGCGCGGCGGGTCAGTTGTTTCAACACGTGCCTCGTGAAGACGTCCCGGCAGCGGAACTTGACCCCCGCGTTGATCAACTCAACGATGACCTTCTCGCCCTCCTGGCTGATTGTCGTTACGTGTTTCAGCTCGACAACGAGTTCGCGATCACCGAGGTCTACTCTTGCGTCTTCGCATGTACTTCTAAGCTCGGCTGCCCAGGGAGTAATGAGCTTGCCCTCCACAATCAACCGACGCTGAGTGGGAGCATCAACGAGCAAGATCTTCAACATTGCCTTCTCACGCTTTCCGATAAGGCAAGGCGCGCACCAAACCGTCCGGGGCCGTAAGTCGCTGAATTTTCAGGAGAGGAACATCAGAAGTCGCAGTGAACGAAGATGAAGAAGTCTTAAGGGGCGAAACTGTCGAAGGTGCGGGAAATGGGCCGGATTACTAGAAGAGTCACGAAAAGAGGCGGGGCTGCAGATCAAGCATACTGCTTGGCGTAGATGCCGAATTTTTTCATGCGAGAAACGAAAGTCGTACGGTGCACTCCAAGGCGTGCGGCGGCACCATCGGCACCACCCACGCGCCCCTTGCATGCGGTTAGCGCCCGTATGATCTCATCGCGCTGCTTTCTTTCGTATTCGTCAGCAACGCTGGTTTTGTCGCTTCGCGAATTTGGTCTGTATCCAACGCTCTGACTGAATTCTGGCTGGTCGACACGCGGTAACTCCACCGTGTTCGCTTTACGGAGTTCTCCAACCGGCGCCTCAAGCGATTTGCCGCGCGTGACGATCACCGCCCGCTCGATGAAATTCTCCAGCTCGCGAATGTTGCCGGGCCAGTCCCAAGCCGTAAGCCCCTTCATGACGGCTGGAGAAATAGCTTCAATCTTCTTCTGCATTTGCTTGGCAAACTTCTGCACAAAATAACTCACCAGTAGTGGAACGTCTTCTTTACGTTCCCGCAGAGGCGGTATGCGGATCGGAAATACATGCAAGCGGTAGTACAAATCACTTCGGAATTCGCGGGCCGCAATCATCTTTTCGAGGTCACGATTGGTTGCCGCCACGAGGCGAATATTCACTCTTCGCGTGTGCGTGCTTCCCAGTCGTTCAAATTCGCGTTCTTGTAATGCACGCAACAGCTTCGGCTGAATCTCAACGGGAATGTCTCCCACTTCGTCAAGAAACAAAGTGCCTTGATCTGCCAGTTCCATTCGGCCGACTTTCTGAATAATCGCGCCCGTAAAAGCTCCCTTTTCATGTCCAAACAGTTCGCTCTCCAGCAGACCGGTAGGAATGGCGGCACAATTCAGCTTCACAAACGTGCGATCTTTGCGTCGGCTGCGGTCGTGAATGGCGCGGGCGATCAACTCCTTGCCTGTACCTGTCTCCCCAAGCAGCAGGACTGTAGAATCGCTGGGAGCGACCGTTTCAACGAGTTCCAGAACATTTTTCAACGCCGGGCTGTTTCCGATGATGTTTTCAAAGTTCATCTCGCTGCGGATTTCTTCTTCGAGATAGAGCTTCTCTTGGGCGAGCTTGTCTTTGAGTTGCGAAATCTCGTGGTATGCCAACGCGTTTTCAATGGCGATGGCAATCTGGCCTGACGCCCGGTTGAGGAAATCGACGTCTCCCGGCGAAAAGGGAGTCTCCGTCGTGCGTAAAATTGAGAGAATCCCGAGGGCCCGGCCGCGATTTGCAAGTGGAATATTGCAAAAGGCTTTTATGCCCTCCGCAGCCACTATGTCAGATGCCTCAGACGTGAGCTCGTTACGTTCCCGCATGTCAACGACCACCGGTTTCAAGGTGTGTAGCGCTTTCTTAGCGGCCGCACTTTGTGTAACGAGCAACTCTTCCTTGGCGATCCCTTTGCCATGCGGAAAATCCATCGCAAATACCCTGAATTTCTCCGAAGCTGCATCGGGCAGCGCAATTGTTACCGCATCAGCGCGTACGACCTCGCGTATGTTGGCTGCAATCGCGCGCAACAGGTCCCGAAGTTCAAGATTTGAGGTGATTCGATTCGTCAGGTCGAGAAGCAACTGCAGCTGATCATTTTGATGTTGCGCGCGCCTGAGATTCAAACCATCATCAAGCGCGAACGCCACGACACGCCCAATCAGCCCCAGGAAGCTCATTTCCTCTTCACTGAATGGATCCACCGTGTCGCGGCTGATTCCGAAAACACCCAACCGGCGATGAGGCGTCGTCAAGGGTACCCGGATCCCCGACCCGAGGCCTATTTTCCTTGCCCAGTCTTTAAATCGCGGATACCGCTCTTCCGTGTCCCAATCGGCAATATGTTGTGGATCACTACTACGCACAGCATCCCACAAGGGCAGCAACTCTTCTATCGGCAGTTCCGGAAAAGGTAGTGGGCCCTTACCCCAGACGAGATATTCGATTTCCTTGGAGTTCTCCTTCAACACAACGAAGCAAAGGTGGTCGAAGTGCAGAAACTTGCCAATCTCAGACGCGAGAGTTGTAGCCAGTTCCTCAGGTTCGCGGCACACAGCGATCGCTTCACTGATGCGCAGCACGGCCTCATAGCGGTGGCTGTCGCTTTGAGGCGCAATGATGGGGTCTGTAGCCATACCCTTACCTCCGAAACTCGGCGGTCGTCGCCGAGCTTTAATTCACCCCAAATACCCAAATAGATGATGACTCACTTCCTCTGCAGGTCGCAAGAGAGATCTCCAAGTGAATTTATAAAGGCCTCCCGCGGCCTCAGGAAACGGTTGGGAGACCAGTCTCCGCTCAGGTCCGTACTAAGACAAGCGTCAAATTCGCCCAGCATACCTGTGGACTACGAAGCAGTAGAAGCCAGCATCCCCGGATCGACCGGCAATTTCACAGACAAAATCGCGGTCACAGCTTACCTCGCAAGTAGTGATGACTCAAGCCGCGTGAATGTTTCACGTATTGTGCAGCTACCTCTTCAGCATGGCTTCTAACACAATCGACAGTTTCGACCCTTTCAACATTTTCGAGCTGATCGACTTTCCGCTAAGCATCGCTGTTTTCCAGTACTTACGTGTACCACGGCGTTTGGCACGGCTCTTGCCTTAGAGAGAGGTGCGATGCTTCGAACCAATTGTGGAGGCGGTCATGTGGAAAATTACAACTCGCGGTTTCACGCTGGAGGAGGTGTTAATCATGGCTGCCATGAACCTCTTAACCGGCGCCGATACCGCCGCCAAACGCGAGAATCGGGCGTCGCAAAAACCACAAAGAGACCAAGCATGGACCTGAAGGACTCGATAAAACGAGCAGCCGTCGTTGTGAGCATTCTGGCGCTCGTATCCATCAGTGCTATCGCACAGGAGAACCGATCAGAAATTAGCATCCAGGGCACGGGATTGTTCACGAAGGACACCGTAGGCAACGGCGTATTACTTACCGGCGAAATGCGGGAAAGGGTCACCAAAAAAGTGGGCAACATCGTGCTTGCCTACAACCGTCGCGTCGATCTCACGCTGAGCTCGACAGGGCAAGAATCTGCCCGCGCGTATCCGTTCAGTGCCGAGGGCTTCACTCGGTTTGCCTAACGCGACCCGAAGAAGGGTCCAGCCCCCGTACAACTGGCGGCAGAAAAGGAGCACGTGGGCAACCAGTGGTGTTCCTGGTGAAGCAACACAAGGAGGTAATTATGAAAATCTTACGGAAGGTTATGGCGCTGTTTCTTTCATCTTGGTTGTTGTTTGCGCCTGGTGCCATCTACGCTACTCCGATCGACCAACCCCCCGGGCAAGCCACCTCTCCTTCGGTCGAGCAGCAAACTCCCGAGGAGTTGCAGCAGTTGGTTGCGCCCATTGCGCTCTATCCAGACGCGTTGGTTTCCCAGATACTCGCAGGGTCAACGTATCCTACCGAAATTGTTGAGGCAGATCGCTGGATGCAAGAGCATCCGAACCTCAAGGGAAGGGATCTGGCCAATGCCGTCGATCAGCAGCCTTGGGATCCAAGTATCAAAGCGCTCACCCAGTTCCCCTCCGTGCTCGCCAACATGGACAAGAACCTATCCTGGACGTCCGCCCTTGGCGAAGCTTACGTGAGCCAACAAGAGGCCGCGATGGACGCCGTGCAAGTCATGCGGGCTCGCGCGCAAGCAGCCGGGAATTTGAAGAGCAACGAACAGGTGAAGGTAGAGACCGAAGAAAAGACGATCGTCATTGAACCTGCAGACCCTGAAGTCGTTTACGTTCCGGCATACGATCCATGGGTCGTCTACGGCGCGCCAGTGGTCGTGTGGCCCGGCTGGTACCCATATCCTGGGCTCTATGTTGCAGGCCCCGGCGTTTCGTTCGGTGTCGGTTTGGCAATCGGATTCTTCGCTGGTTTCGGTTGGGGATGGCATGGCTGGGGATGCGATTGGGGCCACCGAACCGTCATCTACAATCACAACACTTTCATTTCGAATAGCAAGACGTTCTCCGGCGGGCGGGGACGCGGAGGATTCCGCGACTTTGGAGCAGCGCGCGGCTATGAAGGGTCCCACAACTCCGGTGCCGGGCGTGGGTACGAAGGATCCAACCGCTCCGAAACTCGGCGCGGGGATGGCGGGGATGAAGGATCCCGCGGCCGAGACGTCCGTGGCGATGGATTTCACGGTGGTGCGGCCGAGCGTGGGCCTTCAGAGTCGCACGCCGAAGCTGGCGCGCATTCCGGCACGTTTGGAGGGTACGACCACGGTGGCACCACGCGCAGCTACTCGGATCGCGGTCACTCGAGCCTGCACAGCGGCGGTTTT
>Ga0210384_10002557_pt1 | contig 22119 bp, 21 predicted proteins | sample IncBWH2MmetaG_FD_160574 | JGI IMG/M metagenome (GOLD analysis project Ga0210384, IMG submission 160574) | Forest soil microbial communities from Barre Woods Harvard Forest LTER site, Petersham, Massachusetts, United States - Inc-BW-H-2-M | ecosystem: Environmental > Terrestrial > Soil >...
CGACGGGCCGTTTGCAATCAAGCTCATCCGTGAAACCGGCGGCTGGGCGGAGGACATCTCTGACCCCGAGATTGTCGCGGCCATCAAGCTACTAGCGGAGACCGAAGGCATCTTCACGGAAACTGCCGGAGGCGTGACGGCAGGCGTGACGCAAAAACTCATCAGCCAGGGGCGCATCGGGGCCGACGAGACCAGCGTCGTTTGTATCACTGGAAACGGGCTAAAGACGACCGACGCTATTGCCGCGGAATTTCCCCTCGCCGAAGCTATCGCCCCGCGGCTTGATGCGTTCGAGGCCTACCTCGACAACCAGTTTACCGCCGCCGCTGCGGCCCAGTAAGGAGAAGCAGAAGACATGCCAGTTACCATCGAAATTCCTACGGCGTTTCGCCGCTTTACGGACGGCACGCCAAAAATCGATTGTAGTGCGGCAACCATCGCCGAAGCATTGAACGACTTAACCACGCGGTTTCCTGCCCTGTCCCGCCATGTTCGCGACGAACAGGGGCAGATTCGCCAGTTCCTCAACGTCTATCTCAACGAAGAAGACATTCGTTTTCTTGGCGGCGAGGGATGTACGCTGAAGGAAGGCGACCGCGTCCTGTTAGTCCCCTCCATCGCGGGAGGCTAGCCGATTCCCCTACACTCCTCTCCTTCTACCCCGCCAGGATCGGTCGTTTTGTGGCCAATGCGGTGACCGATTGCGTTTGAATGATTCGTTCTCAGCTATCATGGAACAGGAGACGCCCATGGCTTACTACGCACTTTTTTATCGTGAAGTGGTGCCCGAGTTTGTCACCGAGCGCGCTGCCTATCGCGAGGAGCATTTGGGTCTTGCACGGGAAGCTCACTCTCGAGGTGAACTGCTTCTGGCTGGGGCGCTGGCCGACCCGCCGGATGGGGCCCTGCTGGTTTTCCGGAGTGGCGACGACACGCCAGCACAAGAATTTGTCCGGAAGGATCCCTACGTCCGCAACGGCTTGGTGAAACGATGGGAAATTCGACCGTGGACGGTTGTCGTCGGAAACCAATAGGAGCCTCCCCGGGATGATTGCCCGTCTTTGGTCGGCTCGGACTACAAAAACCCAGTCCACCCAATACCTGGAACACTTTTGGCAAAGCGTTGTGCCGTCGCTCCGGACTTTCCATGGATACGTCTGCTCAAGCGTCCTCGTCCGGTCCCATGGAGAAGCGGTCGAGATTCTCGTCACAACGGTCTGGCAATCCCTTGAGGCCATCGATGCCTTTGCTGGCGCCGACCGAGAAGCGGCCGTTGTGGCTAGTGAGGCTGCGGCCCTGCTGACGGATTACGATCGACGGGTGCGGCACTACGAAGTTGCCCAGATGGATGGCCTCTCCTTTCGGCAAACCTAGCTGGCCGGCATCCTCATAGGCCGCTTCCCTGCACAAATCCTGTTCAGAGGGAAACATTTCAGGCGGGACCTTCGTCACTTAGTTTATAAGGTTCGGAGGTGTGTCCATGCGTACTCCCTTCTTGCTGGCGACTGTCCTGGCGCTTTCCGTTGCTTCAGCTACGGCCCAGACCAAACTCGACGTCAAGGATATTGAAAATCACCCGTTTACGGCGGATTTCAATTCGGGTGGCAAGTTGCGGATGTACCTGCGGTCGGGCGACTTTCGTATTGTCGGCGGGTCGGGCAACAAAATCACGGTACGGATTACAGGGCGAATCGCCTATCGAGCCAGCGACATGAGAGTTCAGCTGGAAGGGTCGACCAACTCTGCGGATTTGACCGTCAGCGGGGGACCCAAGAACGATCTCGAGGTCACTATCGAAGTGCCTCGGAAGACCGGGTTGTATGTTCGAATGTCTGCCGGCAACCTTGAGCTGCAGCATGTCACCGGGGATAAGGATGCGGAACTGCACGCGGGCGAGTTGGTGATCGAAGTCGGTGACGCCGGCGATTATTCCCGCGTGGATGCGTCGGTTTACTCCGGAGGTCTGGAAGCTAGCCCGTTTGGCGAGTCCCACGGCGGGCTTTTCCGGTCTTTCCATAAGGAAGGCAACGGAAGATACCACTTGCACGCGCACGTTGGGGCGGGTGATCTGACCCTGCGATAAGAGACGCTGGCTTCCCCAGCCGGGTAGGAACGCCGCAACATTTTGGGCTCGAAAGTGTTCTTACCTACATGAGGCTAAGGTTAGTCATCTACGGCGTCGCTTCCCTGCTGTTACTCGCATTCTATGCGCCAGCGCGGGTTGTGACTTCTCTCATCGCTGGCTTGCGAGAGCGCTAATTCCATCCCCATCCCTCCTGTTTCAGATCCGTGTTGTGGTCGCTCACCAAAGACATTGTTTCCGCCCGCAACTCAAGGCAGACTAGCGCACACAATTGAAACTCGTCCGCACCTACCTCGACAGAAAAGGTGCTACTGAACCTTGGCAACCGTCGCCGGCACTCGACTCACGGCCGTTGAAGAGCAAGACCTTCGGCACAGCGCCGAGCTTCGAAAGGAGCTGGGAATCCGCGACCTGCTTCTGGCGCAGATTCTTGTCGTGGTGGTTCCCGAATTCTTTGGAACCGCAGTCAAGGCCGGACCAGCGCACGTCTTCCTGTGGTTAGCGGCATTTCTGTTCTTTTTCATTCCGCAGGCATTCGTGGTCGGCCATCTGAACCGGTTGATGCCCCTCGAAGGAGGGCTTTACGAATGGGCGCGGATTGCGTTTAGCGACTGGATAGGTTTCTTGGTGGCTTGGAATCTCTGGCTCACTTGCACCGTGCAGGTATCGCAGACCGCGTTGATCACCACCACATACATCACCTACGCCGCTGGGCCTCGAGCCGGGTGGATTGCCTCCAATCAAAAACTCCTGATCGCGATATCTTTGGTATCCATCGCTGGAATGATGCTGGTTGCTCGATTAGGGCTGCGGCTGGGCAAATGGATAAGCAACGCGGGAAGTGCATTTACTGTGTTGGTCATCGCAGTGCTTGCCGCGTTACCGTTTGCGCTGCTCTGGCGTGGCTCTCTCGGCGAGTACCATCCGGCTCGGCTGGTGCTGCCCCCGCTGACTCTGTTCAGCCTCAGCGTTTTCGCCAAAATGACGTTTGGGGCGCTTTCCGGTTTCGATACCGTCACCATTTTTGCCGGCGAGTCCCGCAGTCCCGCCCGCAACATTGCCCGCGCTACGCTGATCGCCACCCCGATTATCGCTTTGCTATACATTACCGGGACGAGTTCGATCCTGACTTTCGTTTCGCCTGAAAACGTGGACATTATCGGCCCCATACCGCAAGCGCTAAGTTTAGGATTCGGCTCCCTGGGAGCTGCGGCGGCCATCGTCGCACCGGTAGCGATCCTCCTGCTGCTGACAAACTATCTCTGCACCTACGTCTTGCTTTTCAGTGCCAACGCCCGCTTACCCATGGTTGCCGGATGGGACAGCATGCTCCCCAACTGGTTCACCAAGCTCCACACGCGCTACAAAACTCCCGTCAACTCGATCCTGTTCATGGGAGGCGTGGCGATTGCGGCGAGCATGGCGGCGCTGTGGGGGGTGGGAAATCAAGAAGCCTTTGCGATGCTTCAGATCTGGACCTGGACGTTCTACGGGCTTGCCTACCTGGCCATGTTTCTAATTCCTCTGGTTTCGCCCAAAGAGCTCGGCTTGCGGCCAGGCTTGTGGCTGCGATTGGCTGCGGGATCCGGATTTTTGGTGACGCTGCTTTTTGTCGTCCTATGTGTGTTTCCGATCATTCCAGTGGCGAACGTGACCGCGTACACGCTCAAAACAGTTTCCGTGGTGGTAGGCGCCAACGCCTTCGCTCTTATTCTCTATTTTCTAAGTCGAAGAAGCGGCCGAGAGGAGACTTGAGTTGGACCGCCGACCCACCAAGATGGGCGAGCCACACTTCCAAAGTACGCGCGAGCACTCTCACTGGTAGGCGCGCGGGCGTTGAATGGATAGAGTCACTGCGGCCGAGAAGGCCGCTTTTGCTTGCTCGACAGGAGACCTGGAACGATGCCGGCTTCACTTGCTGCATCCACTCGCGGACCAAAAGAGGAAGGCCTTTACAAGAGTCTTTCGCCGGTCGTCGCGCTCCTGGCAATCTCCGTCTTCATCAATTACATCGATCGCGGGAGCCTTTCGATTGCGGCACCGGCGCTGAAAGATGAACTTCGGCTTTCTTCGTCGCAACTCGGGATCTTGCTTTCCTCCTTTTTCTGGACGTACGCCGGCTTTCAAATTCTTTCCGGGTGGCTGGTGGACCGTTACAACGTGAATGGGGTTCTCGCCGCGGGATTTTTTGTTTGGTCGGCAGCCACCGCGGCCACCAGCATGGCTCACAGCTTCCTGGTGCTGCTGGCCTTGCGGCTCCTGCTGGGCGCTGGAGAATCGGTGGCGTTCCCTTCCTACAGCAAGATTCTCGCAAAGCATTGCCCGGAGATTTTGCGCGGACGGGCGAATGCCTTCATCTCTTCAGGTATCGCTGCCGGACCCGCGTTTGGGATATTTTTCGGCGCGATGCTCATGGCGCGCTACGGCTGGCGGCCGTGCTTTATCGGGTTGGGCCTTCTCAGCCTCTTATGGCTATTGCCGTGGACGAAATGGATGCCCACGGGTCCCGGCTTGGCAGCTCCATCCACCGCCTGCACTCCCGGCATCCGAGAGATTCTCAAGCATCGCTCGGCGTGGGGCACGTTTGGCGGACTATTTGCCTACAACTACCTTTCCTATTTCCTGCTCACCTGGCTGCCGAGCTATCTCGTTCATGAGCGACATTTTTCCATGCAGAAAATGGGCAGAATTGGCGGCGCGGCATATCTCATCCTTGCGCTTTCCGCATTGATCTCCGGTTGGATCTCCGATTTCTGGATTACTCACGGGGGCACCCCGACTCGCGTGCGCAAGACCTTCACTGCGCTCGGCTTGGCGCTTGGCTCATTGTTCTGTTTTGCGGTGGCGGTTTTCGCATTTGATTCCCGGCTCGCCACGCTTTTTCTCTTTTTGACTTGCGCTGGGGCGGGACTGTGCACCTCGAATCTTTGGGCCATCACGCAAACGCTGGCGGGGCCCCTGGCGGCGGGTAAATGGACCGGTCTGCAGAATTTTGTCGGCAATTTTGCGGGAATTGTTTCGCCTGCGCTGACCGGATTTGTCGTCGAACGCACCGGGCACTTCTTCTGGGCGTTTGCAGTGACCGCGGGTGTGCTGCTGGGAGGAGCGATGTCCTGGGCCTTCGTGGTAGGCCCGGTCAAGCCGGTCGAATGGCTATCGCAGCGGCGAACCCCATCAGATTCTTCCGGGGCCTAGCCCCCTAGGGCCTCTCCCATCTTCCGGTTTCAGCGGAACGGAAGACCGCTTCCAGGACGGCCATGTTTCCGATGGCGTCTTCGATCGAAACCGGAACTTCGCCGTCTCCTCGCACCGCCCGCGAGAACATATCTCCCTGAATGGTGTACTGATCGCAGATCGGGAAAGTTTCCGTGCCCACGCCGCCGCCGAAAACGTCGCGCCCGTCATCTACAAATATTCGGCAAGGCCGGTCGTTCGGCGCGTTGAATGGTATTTCGATCTCAATCCGCCCCTTGGTGCCCAGGAACTGCATGCGCTGGTACGGAACGAGTTGCGTGCTGCACGTGAAAATGGCCTGCCCTGCGGGGAAATCGAGCATCACGGAGGCCAACCGGTCGGTTTGAAACTCCGGGTCTCTTTCCACCAGGCCAATCACTCGCGATGGCTCATCGCCAAAGATGAACCGCGACGTGGTGATGGGGTAGCAGCCGATGTCGTACAAGCCGCCTCCGCCCCAATCCAGCACATTTCGAATGTTCGCGGCGTCGCGATTGAAATAGCTGAAGACTCCTACAATCGAGCGCAAGTCGCCGATTCGGCCCGAGCGAATCAGCTCCCGCGTGCGCAACCATTGCGGATGCGTTCGTACCATGAACGCTTCGCCAATCTTTACACCGGCCCTGTCGCGAGCATTGAGCAGCGCCTTCGCTTCCCGAACATTCAGGCCGATCGGTTTTTCGCACATCACGTGCTTCCCCGCTTCCGCAGCCTTGATAGACCACGGCACGTGCAGATGATTCGGCAATGGATTGTAGACGGCCTCGATTTCCGGATCGGCCAGGAGTTCTTCGTAGGACCAATAGGCTTTGGGGATGCGCAGTTTGCGCGCGACGCTCTCGGCCTTTTTGCCGTCGCGGGAAGCGATGGCGGCGATCTCGCTCCAGGCCCCCAGCTGCATCGCCGGAAGCACCTTGCGGACACCGATCGCCGCCGTGCTCAGCACGCCCCATTTGACCTTTTTGTTGCCCACCACTGGCCTCCTCGATCCCGCCACCCCGTTCTATCACGCCTCCCGCCTTCGGCAAAATGCGGGCTCCCTGTCCCCATTTGTCTTACCGCTGCCGACCGCGTATAAGAATTGCCATGCTCCAGCGGCTCCCCATCGCCACCTTAGCAGACGCAGGCTCCGTCTCGATTTCCGAATGGCGCTGGGCCATTCTCTCGCTCGGAATCTGTGCGATTCTCCTGACCATCGGCGTCATAGCCACGGGAGTTTTTCTTTTTCGCAAGAAAAACACGGACCACACTCTTCTGTATTTCGGCGTCTTTGTGATCCTGTACGCCGTCCGCATGTTCCTACGCGCGCAGCCGCTGCTTTCCGTGTTTGTCATTTCCCCTGCGGTTGCCGGTCACATCGATCGAGTCATCACTTTCACCATCGCACTGCCGAATTTGTTTCTGTTTCTCGAAATCGTCGAAGCCCGCTGGCGCCGCATCATCTTGTGGGCTCTGGGCGTGCAATTGGCTTACTCCTCGTTCGCGATACTGTTCGACTTCTTGGGCGTGGCCCGCCGTGAAGTCGATATCGTCAACAGCCTTCTCGTCCTGGCCTCCTGGATTCTTCTGACCGTCTTCCTGTTTTTCCTCCGCCCCCCTGGCCGCCTTCCTCGCGACCTCCGCGTAGTTGCTGTTGGTCTGAGTGTTCTTGCGCTCTTCGTTCTTCATGCTAATCTCACCGGGCTCGGCCTGATTCGCGGACGCGACCTGGAGCCCGCCGGCTTTCTCTTTTTCGTTTGCACCCTCGGCTATCTCGTGGCGCACCGCATTTTCGCCAAAGAGGAAAGCCTCTTCGCCATTCAGAAGGAACTTGAAATTGCCGAGCAAATCCAAGCGTCCATCCTGCCGCGTGATGTTCCTTGCCGCGCGGGGATCGAAATCGCCGCGCGCTATCTCCCCATGTCCGCTGTCGCAGGCGATTTCTACGATTTCCTGACTTTCGAAAGGAATCATTTTGGCATTCTCATCGCCGACGTCACCGGGCACGGCGTTCCTGCCGCGCTTATCGCTTCCATGCTCAAAGTCGCTTTTGCGAGCCAGTCCGGTCACGCGCAAGACCCGGCACGGGTCCTCACCGGGCTGAACCTGGCTCTCTGCGGAAAGTTTGAAGATCACTTCGTCACCGCAGCCTATTTGTACGCGGACCTGGATGCCAAGATTATCCGCTACGCCGGCGCCGGGCACCCGCCGGTTCTGTTCAGCAACCATTCGAATGGCGCCGCACGCGGGATCGAGCAAAACGGATTGTTTCTTGGCATGTTTCCGGAAGCGGCGTACTCCTATCTTGAAATGCCGTTGCATCCAGGGGATCGCTATGTACTGTATACGGACGGCCTGCCGGAATCCAAAAACGCGACGGGCGAGGAGTTTGGTCTTGCTCGTTGCCTGAAGGTTCTGGATTGCCATCCGCGTCTTCCCGCAACCGCTTTCGCCGATCAGTTGCTCAGCGAAATTTCCAGTTGGACGACGCAAGGTTCTGTCCGCCTGCAGGAAGATGACATGACCCTCATTGTGGTTGATTGCAAGGAGTAACACGGAAGTCTTTTCTCGTAGGTCCGAGATAGTTGGCCGGGCAGGATGCGCGAACGCGCGTCTTGGCAGTTAGAGAAAACTCAGCTGTCTGCTCTCGAGCGCCAGCAGTTTTTTCTTGACCGGGAGGCCGCCACCAAATCCGGTCAGATGGCCATTGCTCCCAATGACGCGGTGGCACGGAATGATGATGGGTATGGGGTTCGAACCATTCGCGAGGCCCACTGCGCGGGCAGCATCGGGGCTTCCGATTCGCCGCGCCAGTTGTCCGTAGCTGATGGTCTCTCCGTAGGGAATCTTCTGCAGGTTGCGCCAGACAAGAACTTGAAACTCCGTGCCATATAGGACCAGAGGCAAATCGAAGTCTTGCAGCTTCCCTTCGAAGTAGGCTTCCAGCTGGCGAATCACTTCCTTAAACGGCTTCTGGTCTTCTATCCAATCACGTTGCGGTGACCCGGGTCGCCGCCCGGTGGCGAAGTGCACCAGCCGCAGACCGCCTTCGTCACCGGCCAGCAGCAAACATCCGATGGGGCTTTTCATCGTGGTATAAGACATCAAACTCATTCGGAATTCCTTGCTAACCGGAACTGCTCTCGAAAGTTGCTGCGGCATACGGACTGTGCGCACGGTATCTCTTCTCAAATTCTTCGCGCGTGCACATCGTGCGTATGTCGGTGATGCGATCCACGGCAAGTATTCCGTCGAGATGATCGATCTCATGCTGCAATAATTCCGACAAATTGCGCTCTTCACCCGCCCGAAGTTCTTGCCATTCCCCTCGCAAATCCTGGTACCGCACGACGATCTCCCGATGCCGTTCCACCTGCATAAAAATAGAAAGGAAGCTCAAACAGGCATCCCATACCACGATTTTTTCTCCGCTCCGCTCTGTGATTTCCGGATTCACAAACGGCCACGGCCGAGCGCCCGGAAGCCCGAGAAAAATAACTCGCAAGGCAGACCCAATTTGGAGAGCGGCAATGGCCCGGCCGTAGCCGGTCGTCTTCTTCCAGTAAGCGAGAGTATCGGAGAGGTCTTCCACGAGAGCGCGGATTTCCGGGGCGCAGGGATCTTCCACGCGCTTTGCAATTTCCCGCAAGCCAGGATCGCCAAGTTGCAGAACCGTTCGGACGGCCATTGCCTTGCCCCCCAAGCCAGGAGGCCTCTATCATATCGCGCCCCGCCACTATCCTACCTCAGCCAGCCACGTTTCCCAGCAGGCTGGCGAGGTACGAGGTCCCGGCGGGCACGCGCTCGGAACCCTGATTGTGAAACGGATGGCATCTCACGCGGTACGATTTGCCGGCAGCCAAAAAAGAAAACCCTCCGCGTAAAGACCTGCAGTCGATTCGCGCCCGAGTCTAGCGCGCCTCGAGCGGTCTATACCCGTCCGGCACGTGGTAGAGGAAAGCGCGGTCGCCATAATTGAGATCCAGCACATGGGCCTTCAGGAATGGGTCAACCGCGGAGCTTGAGCTTAGAAACGCCTTGTACGTCCGGCCCTTCAAAAGATCCGCCCCTCCCGCGGTGCCCGGGCCGCCACCTTCCCAGGCGCCATCCTGGCTGGTGTACAGCTTTCCGTTGTCCAAATCCACAGCGAACCCGAGCGTGCCGGAATCCGGAGTCTTGTTGTTTCGCCGAATCATCACAAAGGAGCCAGTCGCCTCGCCGTTCTCGTTGGTCGCGCCTTGCTCGGGCTGAGATTGCGCCACGCCGATGAAAAGCGTGACCTCCGACAGCTTCTGAATGGCTGCGCCGTTTACTTTGACCTCGAAATACCACTTTCCCTTGTTCTTCGGTTCCTTGCTTTGCAGGTCATAAACCGGTTCCCCTTCCGTACTTGCCGCTGGAGCGGAGTTAGCAGCAGGCGCAACGCTGTTCGACTTCTGGTAGCTTCCCAGCGCTTCGACGCGCGCGTTGGTAAGCCTCACGACGCAGACCGTCTTTTGATAATCCTTCAGGAGGTCTTCAAACCATGCTTCGCGGTTGCCCTTGCTCCAGGTGATCCCGCAGGTCTCGTCGCGGGTCTTCAACCAGGCGCGCTGTTCGCCTCGCAGCGTGGCGCGATCTTCCGGCGAAAGAGACTTCATCAGCGCAACATAAGTCCGGTTGATCGTGCTATCTGAACCTTTCAATTCTGTCTTGATACACTCCGCGCGCGCCGCATCCGTCTTGGGATTGTCGCACTGCGCCTGGGTCGTGCTGGCCACAAGAATCGCAAAGGTCGCGATCACGACACACCGCACCAACAAATAAAGATTTCGCATGGAGTCTCCGTCCACAGGAATTGCCGCCAGGAACATTCGGCTTCTCGAAAAACGGTAACAGGCGCGAGGTGCGGGGGCTATCTGTATGCATCGCAGGTGTATCCAAAGCCGCAATTATGCTTCGATACCATCGCACGCGAAAGTCCGACCATTCCGCGCCTCGGCCCGGCGGGCCTTCGCTCCCTGAGAGCGACAACGAAATTGCTTGAAAGTAAACGACTTATGGTGATAGAGTTCGCCCGTCTGAGGGCTGCAGGCGCCCGTCGCTTGCGGATGTGTGCACTGGTCTAGAACTCCGGGGGTACTTGTGTCAAACCAGAAGGGTTTTTCGTTGATTGAGTTGCTCATTGTCGTGGCCATTCTATTGATCATCTCGGCCATCGCCATCCCAAGCTATCTGCGGTCGCGCATGCAGGCCAACGAAGCCTCAGCCGTTGGCTCTGTTCGCATGATTAACACTGCCGCCATGACCTATTCCTCCACGTATTTGGATGTCGGATTCCCTGCAAAACTGGCGGACATGGGCGGCGCGAATCCGTGCTCGGCGACTTCGACGTCGGCCTGCATTCTGGAAGATATGCTATCCCAAGGTACGAAAAGCGGCTACTCGTTCGTTTGGACAGGTGATGGCGCCAGCCCGTCGATTGCCTATGCGCTCACCGCCACACCACTGATTGTCGGAGGGTCGGGCCAACGCATGTTCTGCACGGATCAAACCGGCGTGATCCGTAACGAGCTCTCGGGCGCGGGCTGCAACGCGTCGAGCAGCCCGGTTCAGTAATATCCATTGAGATTTAGTCGGCGCCTATGGCTAGCGATCCGGAAGTACTTAAGACCGCGGAGATCATTCCCATCGAGCTGAAGCAGGAACCACGCTCGAAAGGGATCACGACGCCTCGCAAGAAAAAACCAAAAGAACTCGCGGTCATCACCGAGTGCTGCACGGGCTGCGCAGGCTCCCCGGCCTGTGTGGAGTACTGCCCCGTCGAAGATTGCATGTTTTGGGTGCCGGATGAGGATCATCCACCGTTCGGGCGCATCCAAGTGGACTCCGTTCTGTGCATCGGTTGCAAGAAGTGCACCAGCAAGGGTCCAGACGGCGCATTTCTAGATGGATGCCCGTGGGATGCGATCGTCATGCTGGATATTGCCGAAGTCGAGCGAGTCGTTGGAGTAATGACCTTCTAGGAGCAAGCCGCCGCCTCGAATTCTACGGCTGACGCCTTGCTCTTTCCCGAATCGCCTGCTCGGTAAGCACGGCCTGTTCCTTAACTCGATTGGGAATCTCCGGCAGGTCCCTCTGGTAGATGCGAATAGCCGGCAAATCCTCGGGTTGGCCCACCAAATAGAGTGCTCGCAATGCTTCCCAAACTTGCTCTGCGCCAGGATCCACAGTGGCCAGTTCCGCGCCTTGAAGAATTTCCGCGCCCGCGACCGCAGAAACTGAACGGATCCGACCGCTGAAAGGAGAGCGCACTTCCGCAATCTGCTGCCCATTCTGTAGTTTGGCAATCAAGCCACCCTGATGGATCGCCGTGCCAACGTGGTCGGTGCCCAGCATACGGCCAGCAACAGGGGCCACAATTCTCGCTGGCTCGAGTAGCACTACAATCTGCAACCGGCCTGCGGCATCGCCAAAGCGAACCAGCGACAACGCCGCGTTTCCCCTCACCATAGGCGAGGGATCCTGAAGCATTTCGAGTAGCGCTCGGTGAAACCCGGCCTGCGTCGTGTCCTGCCCCATCACCCATGCATCGGTGTTGCGCACTTCCTCCACTGGATAGGAGGCCAGGCGCTGCAGGTCGGGATACCAACGCGCCGCGCTTGCGTCATGCACTGTCAAGCGCTCGCCCAACTGCACCAGCGCGTGCTGGATATGTCTCGGATGCTTCTGATCGTTGAGGAATTCACTGAGCTGCTGGTCCGACAGGTGCCTGCCGAACCAGGTGTTCCACCAAAACAGGAAGGGCATCAGCACGATCAACCAAGCGGTCGCGAAGAAAAGCAACCGATTCCGTGTGGACATGGGGTGCCGCACAGGCACAGGCTCGACCGGACCGTCGTTGCGAGCTTCACCACCTACTGGTTCATCTAGCTGAACCGCTGGTAAACCGGAGCGAGCCTGACTAGCCGCCATCTTCTTTTACACCCTAGCCGGCCTTCGGAGCCGGCGGCTCTTTAGGCAAGACGGCCTTCTTCTTGTGCAAAAAAGGCAGCCAGCCGCGAGCCTTCATCTCGAGCAAAACATTCAAAAAGAAAACGCCGGACAGCGTCAAAAGAATGAGGCTCATGAACAGCCCGTCAACGGATGTGAGCGACCTCGCCGCGATAATCCACACAATCCCGGCCAAGGCGATCACCGCAAGCAAAATGGAAATCAGGAGCATCACGGCCAGCAACACACCTCCTGGAATTTTCGTCAGCCGAACGAACCATTTTCGGAGAGGCTCGGCCCGCCCGCAATCTGTCGTCCGGCCGCCCTGACCGTGCTAAGGCTGGGCCTTAAAAGTCACATCAACCGTCTTGCTGTCTTTAGCAGCCAGTGTCACCTTCTGGTCCTGCTCGCCGAGTTTTTCATGGACGAAAGCAATCGTATAGTCCCCGGGCGGAAGTCCGGTAATTTCAAATTTGCCGTCGGGCCCGCTCACTGCGAAGAAGGGACTCTTCACCACATTCACAAACATTCTCATCCACGGGTGCTGGTTGCATTTTACCGGCAGCAACAATTCTTCTCGCGCGAACGCCTTTTCGAGCGCCGGGGCTTGCGGAGCCTGGGACTCGTTCCATTCGCGGTTGTCCTTTGGGGTGGGATGAATGTTGTGGGTCGTGGGGTCCCCATTGACGATCTTGATCGTCTGCCCGGCCATCACGCCGAGCACGTGCGGCTTGTACTTGCAGCCCAGTTGCGTCAGCGTCACGGCATCCTTCGGAACGTCGAAGGTCCGATTGCCCAAGCCTTCCTTCACGCAAACAAAAACATTGGCGACTTTGCCGCCGGCAACCACTACGTTTTCCGCGGTGTTCGAACCGGCGCAATTCGGGTCCTGGCTCATGTCAATCTTCGCGGCCTTCGGCGCCGCTCCATCAAACTTCACCGTGCCGCTGACCGATGCCACGGTTGCGGGATCGATGGGCGTAGCTGCTGGCCCGGGTGTCGACGCAACGGGCGCAGCAGGCTGCTCCTCCGCTTCCTTCTTGCCGCATCCCGCTAACAGGGCAATTCCGGGCAGGACGCAGATCGCTATCCATTTTTTGGTTTTCATGATGTCACCGCACCTCGCTTCAAGTTTAGAAACTCACAAAATCCTACTTGCGACCACCGCTTCCGCCGGCCGTATTCTGTCCGGCTGGCGCTGCGCCGCTGGCAGCCCGCGCATGCCCCATCGATGCGCTCACGCGGCGCTGCTCCTCTGCGGTGAGTTGGAAGATGTAGTCCACCAGCAGCCTGGTATGGTCCTTATCGTAACCCTGGAACGATGCCGGCGTCGGCCCGGAAAAAACCCAGTGATTGTTCTCCCGCTTGAAAAGTCCGGAAGGCATCGAGGTGCCCGGGCTGATGGCCTGCGGGTCGATCATCCAGCGCTCCACCCAGTCCGCCTTCAGGCGACCTTTAGCCTGGAGAAAGTTGGGCGCGGTAGCAGTGCGATCGTGGGCGGGATCGCCCGTCGCGTGGCACTTCAAGCAGGGCGCGGCAGGACTGCTGAAAAGACTGCGCGCCATCTCTGTTTCCCTGGCGGTCAGCACCGGCGCTTGCTCTGGAATGTACGGGAAGGGTTGCCGGGCGAGCGCCTGGAAAAACCGCACCAGCTTGCCAAGTTCATTCTCGGAAAAGGAGAAGGTAGGCATGCGAACCTGGAGATAGGGCCGCACACCGTTGCGGTTGGTGTCCCGATCGTTCAGCGCGGGGTTCGTCAAAAAGTGCAGCAGCCACTCTGGCTCGACGCGCGCGCCTTCGGTCAACAGTTTGGGCGGCAGTTGTTCTTGTCCGTCAGGTCCCTGGTAACGCGCCATGGCCATCAATGACGTTTTCTGCCCGGCAATAAGCTGGTGGCAGCCCATGCAGTTGTATTTTTTGACCACCCACCAGCCTTCCTGAATATCGCGGCGATAGTCCAAAGGCCGGTACTGGTAGCTGGCCGGGAGCGCGCTCTCCTCGCTGCCCATCAGAAACGTCGTGAGTGCCTCGACTTGTTCCTTAGTCAAGTGCAGATTGGGCATCCGCAGTTTTTCCAGTTCAGGCTTGATCTTGCCTTTGTCCCAGATGTTCGGTTCCGCGAGTTTATGTTCGAAAAAGCCTTTGTGGTCATACCACGGGGCTTTCGCAGGACCTTCCGGCAAGCGCGCCAGGTCGTCCTGATCGACGATGGGTTCGCTACCGCCGCGCTGCGCTACTTCGGTCAACAACGCAAAGTCGAGGCGTTCGATCGGTTTGCTGCCTTCAAAGGTCAGCTCCGTGCCGATGCGGCCTTCCTCTTCCATCCCGGATATTTCGTGGCAGCCCGCGCAGCCGTAGTGGCGAATCCACCTCTTGCCCTCTTCCTTGAGCTTGGGATCGTCCATAAACGGCGCGTCGGGATAGGCGGAAGGCTCTTGCTTCTTTAACGTCACGAGATAGCTGGCCACGTCTTCCGCATCTTCGGGAGAAAGCCGCAAGCTGGGCATCACGGTCATGTTCTGCACTTGAAGCTCGTGTCCGTCGTTCGGGCAGCGCGAATGCGCCAAATCAAAAACGTATGGCAAACCCTTGCGTCGGTAGTCCTCCGGACCAATGTCCTTCTTCTCGTACATGCAGTAAGGACGAGTGCGTTCGCGCGCGTTATGCACCCAGCGCGCCAGATAGTCGTAATTGTCCTTCTCCCCGACGCGCGTGAGGTTCGCCGCAAAACTACCGCCCTGCATCTGATCACCCTCACCGATGGAGTGGCACGCCAGGCAGCCGCGCGTCTCAAACAATTCTTTTCCATGCGCCGCGCTGCCGGGCTTGTGTTTGGGCAACGGATCGGTCAGCCCCGATTGCCACAGGTAAGCGGAGATGGATTCAATCTGTTCGTCGCTCAACCGGAAATTCGGCATCTTGGTGGTCGCTCGAAAATCGCTGGGCTTTTTCAGCCAAACGGGGATCCAATTCTTGTTTAGCTTCAGACGCGCATCCTTCAGATTGGGGCCAATCTTCTTCATGTCCTGCAGCAAGCTTTTGGTGGTGCGGTCCAGCTGCACAAGCCGAAGGTCCAGTTTGCTGTTTGTGACTTTCAGCGCCACAGCTTGATCGTTCAAGTGATTGGCTTCGTCATTGCTCTCGGCGGAGTCGGCCTGTTTCATCAAATAAGAGGACTGCTTCAGATTCTCGGTCTTCTCCTGGTCGAGCTGCTTGATCTGCTGGGCGACCGAGAGTAAATCCTCCGGTTCCTTGTCGTAACCCTCATAGCGATGACAACCCACGCAGCCGCGCTGGCGGAACAGGTCCTTGCCTTCGTTGAGCGTCGCACCAACCTCGTTCATCACCAGAACCATGTCCGCGGCGTGACACGTCTGGCAGCCAGCTTCCACATTTCCCGTTGGGAACAGAGGCCAGAGCCAATGCTCGTAGGTGCCATGCGCTTTCTCGATGCTTGTTGTCGCCCGGCCATTGCCCTGGTGGCAAGGCGAGCAGCCAAACTTTTCCGCGTCATGGATCTTCAAAAGTTCAGGCTCGCGATGAGTGGTGAAGGCCCGAGCGTAGCGGTCCGGTTTCTGGCCCTTCAACGACATCGAAGCCGCGGTCAGCTTCACGGGCTCGCGAACCCCCATGTGGCACGACTCGCAACGGTCCACGATGTTGGCTTCTGGCACGTTGATCTGCTGGATTTTCGGGCTCGCAGCCGCGGTCTTGTCCAGCAAGCCGGTGATCTGCGCGGGCGTCAAGCTGACCATGTGATCGGACAGAAAGGCGTCCAGTTTGGCTTTCTGTTCGTTGACGGGTTTGATCAATTCGCCGAGCTCCGCGCTCAGCGCGGTCCGTTCATTTCTCAGTTCGTTGTAGGTTTCCTCAAGATGCGGATAGTCGTACGTCTTGCTGCTGCCGTCGGGGTACTTTACGGTCGTCACTTCCTGCTTGTATTTGTCGAGGTCGCGTTGCTTGCTCTGCCTGGAGGAATCGCTGGTCTCTGTCTCGATGGCGTAGGTCGAAGCGCTTACGTACGCTCGCCTGTCTGTAAAGGTATTCTGCACTGCCAAAATTTCGGCGCCCAGATCGCGCAGTTTTTCATTGATTTCCTTGATGCGCGGCGCGGCGTCCTGGCTGGCGCGTTCGTAAGCCTGTTTCAGCGCCAGATACTCCGGATTGCTCTCCACCTCTTTCTCGGAAGTATTCGACTGCGAATGCGCATTCTTCAAAAACGCCGCATAGCGCGTTTTCCATTCATTTTGAAGAGCCTTCCATGGACGCTGCCCGAAATCCTCGTCCCACAAAGCCCAAAACAACGTAGCCATCAAGACCAGCATGGCCACAACATAGTGGGGCGCCAGCGATTTGCTGACTACCGGATCGTCTTCGAGGATGGGCTTCTCAGCCACCACTTCCTCCTAAACGTTGAACCACGGCGTAATCCACACATATTTAATGTGCAACATCAGACGCAACAGCATCTTGATCGGCAATCCAATCATGGTGATGAAGAAAACCATCAGAATGGAGTACTGCAGCAAGCTCATCCGCTTATAATTCTTTGGGTTGTAACGCCGAAACAGCGCGTGCACCACCAATCCGCCCACGACAAAAAACCCGCCGACCACAGCCGCGCCAAATATTCCCTTTGCCCAATTCGATGTGATTCCAAACAGATCCGGCAAGTCGCGGTTTACTTCATAGATGAGCCGGTTGTGATCCCAAGTCTGTCCGGGCCAGAACCACTGCCAGCCAGGCCCTCGAATGAACGTCCCGATGGTAATCATCGAAACCCACAAGACGATGAACCCAAAAAGAAAAGTCCCGATGGCAAACTTGCGCTGCTTCCAGGTGTAATACCCCGCACCCAGCGGGTTGGTATCTATATAAGGAATCACCATCAAGCCGAAGATGATCAGCGTGGGCATTACCACCCCGGCAATCCACGGATCGAAGTACACCAGCATTTCCTGCAACCCGAGGAAATACCACGGCGCCTTCGCCGGGTTCATGGTTAGATTCGGGTTAGCCGGTTCTTCGAGCGGAGCATTCAAGGTGATCGACCAGATCATCAAAATAATGGTCACGATGATCGCGGCCAGAAATTCCACCCGCAGCAGAAACGGCCAAACGTGCACTTCTTTCTGCCAACCCGGCTTGAACGGCCAGGCCTTTCGATGATGCGTCTTGGCCAGGGCAGGATCGGTTTCGAGCTGCGCGATCAGCGAGTCATTTGCTCTTGCTTGCCGCCAAGCGAGATAAATGTAAAACGCCAGCAAAGGAATCATGGCGACAATCGGCACGTTGTCAGGTGCGGAGATGATTTCCCAAACTTGTCTCCAATCCATGGCTTATTTCCGCGCCTCCTTTACCTCAGAGTCGAGGATGACCTGCGCCGGCCCCGAAATGCCGCCGTCCTTGCGCACTCGCCAGAAGTGCAGAACCATAAAAATCGACGCAATGATGGGAATGCCGATGCAGTGCCAGATGTAAGACCGCAGCAGCGCGTTGGCATCCACGATGGATCCGCCGAGCAATCCAAATCGCACGTCGTTGTACGGGGTCATGTTGAGATAGTTGCTGAAGGGACCTTCGTGTCCCAGGAGCGGCGTGGCCCGCGCCATGTTGGTTCCCACGGTAACAGCCCAGAAGCCCAACTGATCGTCCGGCAACAGGTAACCAGTGAAGGAGAGCAAAAGTGTCAGCACCAGAAGAATGACGCCGACGTTCCAATTAAACTCCCGCGGCTTCTTATAGGAGCCCGTGAGAAACACTCGAAACATGTGCAACTCGACGGCGATCACCATGAGGTGCGCAGCCCACCTGTGCATGTTGCGCAGCAGCCTGCCAAAAGGGACGTCGTGCTCGAGGTATAGCACGTCGCGGAAAGCCTGCACCTTGCTGGGGTGGTAGTAAAACATCAGCAAGGTACCGGTGAAGGTGAGCACCAAAAACAAATAAAAGGTAATCCCGCCCATCCCCCAGGTGTAGCTGTAGCGCACCGAATCGCGGTTAATCTTCGCCGGATGCAAATGCAGAAAAACATTGGAAAGCACGCCGAGCGCGCGATTGCGAGGTGTGTCGTCATGCTTGTGCCGGAAAATGGAGGTGTAGACTTGCGTCTTGGTCGGATTCTTGAGCGTCTCGAGAGACTCTTTTGCTTTCGCCGGGAGATCCGCCTTAAGGGATTCAAGATCCTCCTTGACACCCGTCTTGATGGTGTCTACCAGACCGGTAGACTTGCCATTTTGGCCGTTCGAGTTTCGCTCATCAGGCATTTCTTCTGCTCCCGTTTCCGATCCCGCTCGAACCGTCGGTCTAAATTCATTGCCCCTTTACTTCATCACTTCGCGCGTCCTCCTCGAGAGCTAGTTCCTGCACTCCGGTGCCTACACATTCAAAAACGAACCCGGATCGCTAAAGTGACTCGGCTGCCCCTTGGGCCATTCAAAAAGCTGCGACACGTCCACCACAATCTGCCCATCCGGGGCCAGCTCCACCCGCGCCCGATCCATCGGACGCGGCGCAGGCCCCTCAAAGTTGATCCCTTCACTGTCGTAACCGCTTCCGTGGCAGGGACACTTGAATTTGTTCTCGCTGGCCTTCCAATCTGGCGTGCAGCCCAAATGTGTGCAGCGCGCGTAAATGACGAACATGCGGTCCGGCGTGCGGTCCACCCAGATGCGGTACTTTTGCTGCCATTTCGTATCGACACCCAAGGCATAGTCGGAGGGATACCCAATTTTGAAAACGGTGGGAGGTTCAAAAAGTGTCCGTGGAAGAAAAAAGCGAAGAAACGCGATAAACCAGGCCCCCAGAAAACCGGCCACAGCGCACCAAACCAAACTTCGCCGGCTCTGATTCATTCCGCCCGCCGCCGGCCCGACCGTTGGTAAACCGGCAGCTGGTGCAGCTTTTGAGGTACCGACGGCGGGCGTGCCCACAAACTTTGCAGCTTCGCCACCACCGGCAGTAGGCGTCTTCGCTGCATCCGGTTGCGGATTGGCCGAATTAGATTCCGGGGCCGCCATGCATTACCTCCTGGATATCCTGCCGTCGAGCTATGCCGCGGCCACAAACGACGCCGCTACTTCCCTCCCCTGAACGTGAGCGCACCAGCCTTCGGTCCCCCGCGAAGGCGCAAAGATCTCATTTCACTTGCATCCAAGAGTGCCTGCTCTAGAGAAAAAAGATTTTCAACCGCGGAGAGACTTTCAGCAGGGACGCACGAACGCTCGCGCGTCAAAAAAAACGAATCACTCGTTCGAACACACCGGTATGGCGTCGCCTGTGGAAGGGTCGTTGGCCCGCCGAATTTGAAGAGCGTGGCAGCGATACATCGCGAGCTCCCTACCATTCCACTGGGCCCCCCAAGAAACCGGCCGGATGTTACTCAAATAAAAAAAATTCGTCAACAGCCGTCTAAAATTTTCCGCAAGCGCGATTGCGCCAAGTCGCGCGAACCAGAAAGAATCAGCTCCTGATCCCAAAACTCCATCACCCCGAGGAGAACTACAGACATGCAATAACCCGCTTGCGCTTAGAAAGACCTGTGGTAGACTCGCCCCGTTTTCGGTCTTTGGGATTCAGATTCCGAAGGTGGCGCAGCCGCATCACTTGTAACAACGGATTACTCAACCGGGAGGTCAGGGTTCATGGGCCTAGTTCTTCTCGTTGTTATCTGGCTGATTACCTTCATCAGCGCGTACTTCTTCATCGCGAAGACCTGGTGGTTGCCGGTCGGCGCTTCGGCTGCAGCCGCGGGCATCGATCATCATTTCGCTACGACGTACGTTCTCATGGGCATCGTGTTCGTGGCCGCGCAGCTCAGCCTGGGCCTTTTCGCTTGGCAGTACCGCGAACGCACCGCAAGCACTCCGCGTGCCCAGTACTCCCACGGCAACAACAAGCTGGAGATCACCTGGACCGTGCTTACCTTGATCTTGTTCGTCGGCCTGAATTTTATGAGCAGTTCGATTTGGGCGTCCGAGCGTTTCCGTCCCGCAGTCTCCGACGCCGTCGAAGTCGAGGTCACGGGAATGCAGTTTCAGTGGTATTTCCGCTATCCGGGACCTGACGGAAAATTCGGCGCCACGAAGCCCCAACTGCAGGATCCTTCCGGGGGAGGCGAAGCCGCGCTCGGCCTCGACCCTGGCGACCCTGCCTCGAAAGACGACGTCGTTGCCGGAACAATGTACGTCCCGGTCAATCGCGAAATCGACGTGATCCTCCGCGCCGAAGACGTCATCCACAGTTTTTTTGTTCCGGCCATGCGCTTCAAGCAGGACGCCGTCCCTGGCCTTGCCATCCACATGCACTTTACTCCCATCACCACGGGCGACTACGAGATCGCCTGTTCCCAGCTTTGTGGTCTGGGCCACTACAAAATGCACGGCATCCTTAGAGTTGTCAGCCAGGAAGAATTCGCCAAGTGGCTGGCCGAGCGCGAAGCGGAGAAGCAATAAAATGGCTACCGGCGAATTCGCGGCCCACGCTGCACATGCCCACGCGGCCCCCACAAGCTGGATACGCAGGTATGTCTTCAGCCTCGATCACAAAGTCATCGGCTTGCAGTACTTTTTTCTCGCGCTGACGGCCGTCTTCGTTGGCATGTTTCTATCCTTGGTGATGCGCATCCACTTGATCTGGCCCGCCGCGGCCTTGCCGTTGCTCGGAGAGATCAAGCCGGAAACCTACCTGACCTTGTTGACCATGCACGGCACCATCATGGTCTTCTTCGTGCTCACCACCGCCCCGCAGGGCGGCTTCGGCAATTACTTTCTGCCCATTCAAATCGGCGCTCCGGACATGGCCTTCCCGGTTCTCAACATGCTCTCCTTCTGGGTGACGGCCCTGGCCTTTTTTGTGATGATCGCCGCCTTCTTTGTGGTCGGAGGCGCGCCGCTCCACGGCTGGACCGGCTATCCGCCACTTAGCGCCCTGCAATCCGCGGGGCCAGGCGAGGGCTTGGGCGCGGATTTATGGGTCATCAGTATCGCTCTGTTCTGCATCGGGGCGCTGATGAGCGCTCTCAATTTCATCACCACCACCCTGGACATGCGCGCCCGGGGCATGACCCTCCTGCGCATGCCGCTCACGTGTTGGGCCTGGTTTATTACCGCGATTCTCGGTCTGCTCGCGTTTGGCGTTCTCTTGTCCGCCGGTATTCTGCTCCTACTTGACCGCAACGCGGGCACGAGTTTCTTTGTGCCCCTGGTCACCATCAACGGGCAGCTTACAGGACACAAAGGCGGCTCACCGCTCCTGTGGCAACACTTGTTCTGGTTCTTCGGCCATCCCGAGGTCTACATCGCCATTTTGCCGGCCATGGGTTTGTGCTCGCAATTGCTCTCGGTGTTCTCTCGCAAACCAATTTTTGGCTACAAGGCCATGGTCTACGCCATGCTGTCCATCGGCTTCCTGGGTTTCATGGTCTGGGGCCATCACATGTTCATGAGCGGCATGAGCCCCTATACTGCCTTCGCCTTTTCCGTAATGACCATGGCCATTGGCGTTCCTTCGGCCATCAAGACATTTAACTGGCTCGGCACGATCTGGCGTGGACGGATTCGCTTCACCTCGCCGATGTTGTTCGCCCTGGGCTTTGTTTCCCTTTTCATCTCTGGCGGAATCAGCGGGCCATTCCTGGCTCAGCCCGTGCTGGATATTCCCTTGCACGACACCTATTTCGTTGTCGGCCACTTTCATCTGATCATGGGCGTGGCTTCCATCTTTGGCATCTTTGGGGCCACGTACTACTGGTTCCCCAAAATGTTCGGCCGCATGATGAGCGAGAGCATGGCGCGCTGGCATTTCTTTATCACCTTGATCGGCACTTACGCCATCTTTATGCCTATGCACTA
>Ga0210384_10002559_pt1 | contig 22108 bp, 18 predicted proteins | sample IncBWH2MmetaG_FD_160574 | JGI IMG/M metagenome (GOLD analysis project Ga0210384, IMG submission 160574) | Forest soil microbial communities from Barre Woods Harvard Forest LTER site, Petersham, Massachusetts, United States - Inc-BW-H-2-M | ecosystem: Environmental > Terrestrial > Soil >...
TTTTCCATTGAACAAACCGATGTTCCCGTCGGTGACCAGTTTGTTGGTCGGCCCGGTGACGTGAAGATTCGTGTTGAGCGTGCCGGCGGTCAGCTTCGATCCGCTGGGCAAATTAATCGCCAACGCCGGGAGGAACGATTCCAGATCGGTCGCGGGCAGGCCCTGTCCATCGATTTTCAAATCCACTGCGAACGCATCGCCTTCGGAACGGTAAGTTCCGCTTAGGTTGGCCTTGGCCTTACCGATGGTCAATGTCGACGGACTCAGAACGCCCGTGCCTTTAGACAAGTCGTACTTGGTATCAAAATTGATGATTGCCGGCACGCTTGCCGCCTGCCCGCCCGCGATCAGAATGGCCTTGGACAATTTCAGTTGGCCCTTGATGTTCATCACGCCACCCTGGCTCACCAGCGTGGAGTCGATGTCGGTGATTCCGCCCAAGCCCAGCGAAGGATCCAGAAACCCGGTGGATGCCAGATTCAGGTTGTCGACAGTGAGTTTCACGTCTTGTGGTGTAAGCGCGGCGTCGTTGGTATCGACGGGTCCAACCTTACCATCGATCTTCATGGAGCCGCCGCCGGGCAGGCTCATGGTGAGGACGACCGGAAAATTATTTGCCATAGCCACGTCGCTGGCAGTTAGGTTCAAGTTGCTATAAACGCTGCGCTTCTGCGAGTTCGTGTTCCCGACGGTAATCTGCCCATCCTTGAGCTCCAGCTTGCCGATCGATACCGCAGCATTGGATCCACTAGACGCGGCTTTCTGCGCTGAGCTTGGCGCAGGCGTTTGCGTCGAACTCCCACCAATCGAAGAAAAATTCCACTTGCCGGCGGGATTCTTAAGCATCATCATCTGCGGGTTATCGATCACGATGCTGGTGACGTTCACTTGCTTGGAGAAAATCAGCGGCATCATTTCGACGCCCACCTTCACGGATTTAGCGGTAAGGAACGGCCCTGAGTTGAACTTTGGATCATCGGCCACGGAAAGATTGTCCACGCCCAGTGATCCACTGAGCAGCGACAAACTCAGCTTGCCCAATTCCACTTTGCGGCCCAACGCGTCAGTAGCTTTTTGTTCGATGGTCGGCCGGAACTTGTCCACCGGAATCAAAAACGGCGCGATGATCAGCAGCAGAATCAGTACAACGATAACGATGCCGATCCACTTCAGTGTACTGCTCATGGTTTCCTCCAGTGGGCGTGGGCGGTCGCGGTTTTTGTTTGGAGGCTGGATAATACCACAGCGAGTTGCAGTGGGAGTCTAGGCAAAGGCTCAGACGGGTGCAACGGCTTTTTCTGTTTTTGTGCTGCTGAGTCGCAGGTTGTTCTGGAGTTTCCGTTCCTTTATGATGCCGCAAGATTGTCCAGTTCGATTTTGATGCTTCCCACTCCCAGACGAGCACACTTGCGACGCCGACGAATTTTCTGGGGCACAGCCCTGGCGATTTCGCTGGTGGTGCGATGTTCGAGTGCGTGTCTTCAAACGCCCACCCAAACAATCGTCCAGAAAAAACGGGTCGCGGTCCTGGATTTTGAGGATGACACCGGCGGAGGTATCGCGGCTTCCGGAGCCTTCGGCGCCGATGCCGGTGCTTCCGGCAAGGGCATCTCGGCACTCATCATTACGAAACTCGTGGAGGGGGGGAAGTACACGATTGTCGACCGGTCCGCCCTGAAGAAGGTGCTGGACGAGCAAAGTAGCTCTGACACAAACGACCCGGATCCCGTAGCCACGGCAGCGAGAATCGGGCAGATACTTGGGCTGGACGCCATGATTGTCGGAAGGATCACGCGGTTCGGTCCCGAGGCCGCGCAAAAGGAAGGTGGTGGTCGTTCCGGTATGAGCACGCGAAAATCGAAAGCGTATGTCGATATCACTTCGCGCGTCCTGGGGATGAGCAGCGGCGAGGTGCTTGCCGTGTTTACAGCCAGCGGCGAATCCACAGATGCCGGAGATGTGATTCGCGTCACCGTGAAAGGCCGGGATGCAGACCACAGTCAGTCCAAGATTTCACAAGACCTGCTTGGCAGTGAGTTCGTCAACCGTTTGCTTGGTGAAGCGTCGGCCAACGCGGTCGAAAAGATAGCCGGGCAACTCAATGCTTTCGCCGGGAAGATCCCCACTCTGAAAATTGCCGTGGATGGCCTTGTGGCGGAGGTTGCGGAAAATTCGATCACGCTGAATCTTGGGAAGAGGTCCGGGCTGAAGGTGGGCGACAAACTAGCCATCGTCCGGGAAATTCGCGGGGCCGCCAATCCCGGAACGGGAGGCTCACCGCCGGCGGTCGTCGAGCACGTTGGTGACGCTACTGTAACCGAAGTAACCGACGATTACGCCACCGCGATGTTTTCCGGGGCCGGACAAGTACATGTGGGAGACCGCGCGCGCTCCGCGGATAATGCATCCAACGCGCCGCACTAGCGGAGCCATATCGGAGCGATGCGGGCAGCGTAGTAGCTTGTTGTGGTGAGAGACCTCTAACCGATTTGTATAGTACTAAACTAGCACCGATTTCCTAAATCAGGTGTCCCTCCCGCCTTCGCGGATAATCAACGACTTACCCGGCGCATCCATACGGCCAATGGCCACTATTCGGCGGTTTCGGACATGATTGGGTACGGATTTGGGTGCAGGCGGGTACAGATTAGCTGGTTTTTACCAGTGCAAAAACTCGGTCGATCTCGGCTTCCGGCATGCCGCCGTTCTTTAATGCTGCCCGCAAAGCTTCTTCAGTGCCCATCTCGGTACGTCCCAGATAGCCCCGCTGCGTATTCTCTAAATTTTTCAAGACCAGAGTGTATAGCTGCGGGTCGGCACTGCCATCTTTTGTCAAACTGATGACGCGAAACATCGTACCTCCGAACTGGTGACCCCGGGCAGGCTTGAACTGCCAACCTAGAGTTTAGGAAACTCTCGCTCTATCCAGTTGAGCTACGGGGTCACTGGTAAAAGAATATCACGTCTGATTTGGGGTTCGATCAATGGAGTGTGGAGTTTATCGGAGGCAGTTCGCGTGTTGCGCGGGTTGGAAGAGCTTGAGATGGTGGTTGCGGAACAGGCGCGGGCGGCTGGCGCTTGATTGCCTTGATCGCCGCCCTTCTAGTGCGTCGCCCGTGGGCCGAACACGGTGAAGCTGTTGTGGGGTTTATACAACCAATCGCGATTCGCCCGGTCTAGCCGAGAATCCCGTTGAGGCACCCCACCAAAGGCTCAAAACCATCGTTCTTTGACAGAACCTTCGTGACGCCAAACGCCGACGACAGAGGAATATTCACCTTATCGGCGTAAACCGCGAACAGAACTATCTGAACTTCGAGCAATTTTCGCACCGTCTAAACTAGAGGCTCTCCGGTGAAAAGATTACTCCGGTACGGCAATTCCCGTAGTCCGTCGGGCAGGGCCCGGTACGGAAGAATTTCTCGCTGATTGTGCAATCGCGTAGTTTTTCCAACCCGCAAGGTCTTCCAGTGAATAGCCCTTGTGAAAATCAACGGCGTTCAAATTGCTCTTTGATTGTCAGTCAACGATGTAGTTGGAGGATGAAATGTCCAACTTCGTTCTCAAGATCGTAGTTTGCCCCGAATACGAGAAGCTGCTGTTTTCCTGTAAGAGCGCGTTTGATAATTTTGAGACTAGGCGGGAACAACTTCGGCAATACGGACAGAACAACCAAGAAGCGATGATGGGCCTCGTTCGACTCCGCGCAGGCTACCAAAGAGCGTATGCAAAACTAGTTCACCATTTCGATGCATGCGAGCTTTGCCAGCTCGGGCCGAAGCACAGCAGCACGTCTCGGGTGATTCCGTTCGCAAGTCGCACGGCATAACCGAACTGGGTCGATAGACGTTTAATAATATTCATTGGATAGTGATTTCACATGTCCCCAGAGTTGGTTCTTGTGCTAGGTGGCCTAGGACGAAGGAAAGCCCTCTAGACCGTATTGACGTGGTTAGCCGCGCCGAGTATCTCTGGGATGTGGGCAAGGAGCGGTGGCACTGAGGCTGCGCGATCATTCAGACCGAGATTCCGGCTCTACCACCAGTCTTTCCCCCGTCAATAAATTTGCCACGACGCATTTATATCCAGCCTCGTTGATCTTTTGTTTGGCTTCAGGAAGGGTGTTTGCCGTCGCAAACTTCACGGGTACGCCGTTCACGACAGTCAATGTCTCAAGGTGGGAGAATTGTGATCAATACGTGTCCAGCAGCCCCTTGACGCAATCGAGCAACGGAACAAGGCCATCAGTCTTCGGAAGAACCGCCCTGACCCCTGACCCGCTCCTGTCCCCGACAAAAATTGCAACCCGCCAAGAGAAGAACACAACCATACGTCACCCGCATGATCGCTTTCATTGTGGGCCGTCCTGTTTCGGCTGTTGCTTCGGTGGATGGATGTTATTTTGAACGGCGTTTTTTCGGTCTCTCTATTGAGAGCTCGTCTCTGTCCACGGTCAGCCAGCTGCCCTTCCATGCTATACGCCCGGTCCGTGTAGTCCAAAGACAGAATTGGGGACCCTCGGGAAGATTTATAGTCCATTCGAAGTGCAGGGTATTCTTTCTACGGAACGTGTCTTCCTGAATAGCCACGATCTCCGCCGATTGGCACAACTCGGCGTGTCGGGTAGATTATCCTTGGAGGCTCCATGAGCATATTGCAGGCAATTCGACGTGAAGAGAAGAAACTGAAGAAGCAGTTGGTAAAGTTAGAGTATGAGCTAGGCGGCCTGCAATCTGCAGCCAAGGCTCTAGGTAAGAAAGCCGGTCGAGACATCACTACCGCAAGGAAGCGTATCTTGTCGGCTGCCGGTAGAGAAAACATTTCCAACGCTGCCAAGAAACGCTGGGCGAAGATCCGGGCGCAAGCGAAGAAGGCCGGTGCCTGAGACTCGCTTCAGAAAGAGCAACCTGCAATTAGGAAAAAGCCCGGACTAGTCCGGGCTTTTTCGTTGTCAATTTGGCTCTAAGCTTCAGTGACGGGGAGAGCCTGTTCTCGCGCGGCCTTTCCACGACAATACATACCAATCCTTAGCACCAAAGGCTAGTTGCGAAAGAAAAGCCCGGAGCTCTCCTCCGGGCTTTTCCGGGATGTCCAGAATGGCTTCCATAACCAGCTTGCCTATAGAATCTAAAATGGCCACGGAGATCGTTTGATGCACATCCAGCCCAATGTACTTGACGTTATCCCATCAATCAGAGACTTGAGAATCATTCCCGACAATCGTGTCACTGGAGTTTAGCGCCTACCGCTGATTCCTAAGTCGAGTGCAGTGTTTGTGGACCCGGGCAAGCGGCTACAGCCATGAGGTGGGCACTTGCCCCAACTATTGACTGCTCTGTCTCGACCAGCGACAAGAACTCCATCAATCTCTTCTGCTGGGCCGGGTCGCTCCATGCCTCCCGGAATCGAGCAGCGCTCCATACCGGGCCTTCGATGGCAAGAACCCGGGTCTGTTCGAATCCGGCTTCCTGAACCTCGAAGGCGAGTTCCTCCGGCCGATGAAAATATGCGGTGGTGAAATAGAGATAATTGCTGGTCGGATTACGGTGCTGCCCGGAAGCGAGATCATCCGCAACGATTTCACGAAACTCCGCATCTTCGAAGAAGCCGCTCGACAACCCGTCAATCAATGATGCGAACCGGGAGATCGCAGCCGCAAAAAGGACACCTCTTGGCTTGAGGATACGACGGGCTTCGCGTAGCGCCTGCAGGCGATTCAAGGTGTCAGTCAGGTGGTACAGTGGGCCGAGCAGAAGAACGGCGTCGGCAATGCCGGATGGGACATCCAACTTGCGGGCATCGCCTGGGGCAATTGAGGCTAACGTCAATCCTGAAGCCGTCGCGTGAGCTCGCGCCTGCTCCAGATGGAGTTCCATCGGATCAATAAGGTTCACCTGGTATCCGCTCTTTGCAAGTGGGAACGCGTGAACACCGGCCGCACCACCGATATCAAAGACAATGGCCGGCGGTGCAGGCAGATGACGAGCTAAAATCGCTTGAGTGCGGAGACGCTCGAGTTCACCCTGTGGAGATGAAAGCCGGCCAGTCTCCTGGCTCCGTAAATAATACTCTTGGATTTCTCTGGGGAATGGACCCATCCTCGCCTCGAGGTTACGACACCGCCGCTGGATATCCGGGGACAATAACACAAGATCGGGCTAAGTCCTTCCATGAGGCCGGTCGATGTCAAGGCACACTTTCACTTTCTCCTTCGCGATGGCATGCATCGTTTTGTAGCTGGTCTTCGTGGTCGAGTTTAGCGCGCGCCCACGCCCACCTTCGCCCTTCGCCAGGAAGGACTTTACGGAGTCGCCTGAATGAGTCTGCTGGAGCCCGGCGCTTTTGGGCGCGAGCTCAACCGCCGCAAGCGCTTTAATCTTTGCTGACGCGCTGCCATCAGCTCTTGGCTTGGTGGTTGCGGTCGAACGGCGCGAGTTTTTTGTTGAAGTCTGTGCGTTGCTTGATCCCGTTGTGCAAAACGTCAGCGCGATAGTTCAGCACCCACCATTTGCCACACCGTTTGATCGATCCAGTTTGCATAGGGACCTGTGAACTCATTGCAACTCGCTAGGTACACTTTGGGTGCAGGTTTTCCAGAATACGGCCATATTTTGGATGTTACTTGGCTTGACAGAGTGTTTCCTACACCGTCCGCCGGGAGTTCGAATCTCCCCAGCCCCATGATTCACCGCGGTTCTTGTACCTAGTCACCTTAGGCACACTAGTTCCATACCACAGCCAACTCAACGCTTTCCTTGCTCACTTTGACAGTGTATAAGGGAGGTGACAGCTCGACGAGGCAGTATGTTCAACCGGCGCTCTATTCACTCTCGCATTCTGTTCGCCACGGTTATCGGCGTGCTACTGTGCAGCGTCTTTGCAACGGAACTGCCCGAGCTACTCTCCCTGACCGACAGGACTTCCAACGACTTTACTCTTCGTGACGCCGCCGTCCGTCTTTCTCCTACCCACACCGGCACCCAAGCCAGCGCCACCATCGCGTTTGTATTAAAGAATTTTGCGCAGGCCCTGGGAGTTCTCCATTCCCTCCCGCACGAAAATACTACGCCGGTCTCCGCAGATTTTCAGTACCTTCATTCTATTCTTCGAAACTGAGACTCTCCCACCTGTCAGCAAACCGCTGCATCAGCCCTGATTCAGCCGCGCAAGGGGAGCAGCACCCATTTTTTCAAACCCCAAAGCGCAATTGTCCATTTCTCTTTTAACTAGCGTCGCGGGCCTCGCGCTCTCACAAAACGTTCGGCCTGAACTCTCAAGCAATCCGTTGGTCAATTACAAGCTCAATTCACTTTCCGTGAAATTCGTGCTCACTCAGGAGGCGCAATGAAAGAACTGGTGGAGGAAATCGCGAAATCCCTGGTGGACTACCCGGAACAAGTCAGCGTCAAGGCGGTGGAAGGTTCACAAGTCACCGTGCTTGAATTGCGGACACATCCCGAAGATCTGGGCAAAGTCATCGGACGGCAGGGACATACGGCCAAGGCCATTCGCACGTTGTTGGGTGCGGCCGGCATGAAACTGCGGCGTCGCTACACTCTGGAAATCCTGGAAAGCTGAAGAAGCACCGGGAGGCCTGAAAGGTAGTTGCGCAATCATTCGCGCTAAGAAATAAAGCAAAGATGCAAAGGGTGCCCTTTGTCGCGGATTCCGCGATGCTGGGCATCCTCTTGTTTTTCTCGGATGCTAGTTTTTTGTCAGGAACGGCGTAGTGGCGCCACCGGCAATCTTTCGCGAATCCTTTTCCACCACGAAAGCGACCAGGGACAATCGTTCCCGCTTCCACTCTGACTTCACGACCGGCGTTACGCGTTTTGTCAGCGCGCTGCCGCCTTGCAGGTCCGCTACTTTTTGTAGCGCTCGCACCACCGCGGCGTGCTGCAGTGTTTCCCCGGAATTTTCTCCTGCTTTTACGTCGGAGTGCAGCCCCGTTTCCGTCACCGCCAGCCACAATTCGAGTTTCTGCGTGCCGGCAGAGCCGGCCGCCTTCGCCACGCGTAAGTCAAAAGCGCTAGCGTTTCCTGCATCGCCCGCAACGGGTGAGACCTCCACATTTACCTTGGGCATCCCCGCTGATCGTTCGATGGCTTCCAGCGCTTTTCTCGCTTGGCTGCCCGTGAATTCAGCCTGCCCATCAACGATCATCTGCGGAGTGTACACACCGTCATTGTGAAATACGCTGGCATACTGTTCCTGCCGCCGGGAAAATTCCGCGGCGGAAAATGGATCCCTCCAGCCAAGGTGGTTCCAGTAATCCACGTGCTCTTCGAGCGCTACTACTTGCGCGCCGTGGATAGACTGCTGTTCGCTTAATTTCATCAAGAGTTGATCCGCCGGGGGGCAGCTGGAGCATCCCTCCGAGGTAAACAACTCCACGATAACCACGGGCGCTGTCGACATGGGTTTCGTGCCGGCCATTGGCCTTTGCGTCTGGCCAACCTGGTTATGGGCGGAGAGACTTACGCCCAAAATTGCCGCTATAGATATCAATGCGAACACTATCCAGGTCCGATTCATACGCTTCCTCGTACCCATTGGAGTTACGTCAGCACATTAGGTTACAACCGTCGGAGGTACTGTGGCCTCAGCCGCACGACCTGAGATTCCGGCAATCTTCTCTGCTACTCCCGGCGTACCGTAAGTGGTATCTTCTTCCCTCAACTATGGACCTATCCCGAGTCGACCCGGCACTCTACAACCCCGACCTCGCACCCATACCGAAGGAAAAACGTTCCTGGAGCACCTACAACTACGCCTCGCTGTGGATTGCGATGAGTGTTTGCATTCCAACCTACATGCTGGCGTCCGGCCTGATCGCGGGAGGCATGAACTGGTTTCAAGCGGTCTTCACGGTGCTTCTCGGTAACCTCATCGTGCTCATTCCGATGCTGCTGAATGCCCACGCTGGCACACGCTACGGCATTCCCTTCCCTGTTTTCATTCGCGCGTCGTTCGGCGTGCGCGGCGCAAACATTCCCGCGGTTCTCCGCGCCCTCGTGGCCTGCGGTTGGTTCGGCATTCAGGCCTGGATCGGCGGGCAAGCCATGCACTCGCTCCTGCAAATTGCCTGGCCTGCCGCGGCGCGCATTCCGGGCAGCGCGTGGCTATGCTTCTTTTTCTTCTGGGGCGTCAACATGTTCGTAATCTGGCGCGGCATCGAAACGATCAAATTTCTGCAGGGCATCGGCGCGCCGTTGATGCTAACCGTTGGAGTCGTGCTGCTCTTGTGGATCACCAGAAAGGCCGGTGGCTTTGGCCCGGTGCTCGACCGGCCCAGCAAATTCCATTCCAATGGGGAGTTCATCCGGTTTTTCTTCCCGGCGCTCACGGGCATGATTGGCTTTTGGTCTACGGTCACGCTGAATATTCCTGATTTTACGCGTTACGCAAAATCGCAGCGCGCGCAAATGGTAGGCCAGGCGCTCGGATTGCCGCCGGCGATGACGCTGTACGCCTTCATCGGCATTGCCGTCACATCCGCTTCGGTAGTGCTCTTCGGCGAACCCATATGGGACCCCGTCGTGCTTCTAGGGCGCTTCAATCAGCCGCTCGTCGCCTTTATCGCGCTGATCGCCATTCTGCTTGCGACTCTGAACACCAATGTTGCCGCCAACGTGGTCTCCCCCGCCAACGATTTTTCGAATCTTCGACCCAGCCTGATTTCATTTCGCACTGGCGGCCTGATCACCGGTGTCGTCGGCATTGTGATGATGCCCTGGAAATTGATGAGCGACTTCAGCTCGTATATTTTCGGCTGGCTTGTGGGCTGCTCCGCGCTGCTCGGGCCAATCGCGGGCATCATGATCTGCGACTATTACCTGGTGCGCAGCCGACATCTTCAAGTGGAAGATCTCTATCGGCGCGGCGGAGTATACGAATATAAGCGTGGCTTCAACGGCAAAGCCATCATCGCTCTGGTGACCGGCATAACGGTTGCGCTCGTAGGTCTTGCAATCCCGAGTCTGCGCTGGCTCTACGACTATGCGTGGTTCGTGGGCCTGTTCGTGGCAGGCGCGGTTTATGTACTGCTCATGCGAGGGCAGCCTGTCACCGAATCTTAACGCCACGACGGACATTGCTATTGAAAGAACTCGCCCACAGTTCTAATCTTTCTCTCTTTCCAATGGCTGACCATTTTGCACATACCCGGCCGCGGAGTTCCCCTTGACTCACCCACGCGCGGGCTCACCCGCGGAAAATGCACTCGCAGAACTGCTGCCTCCGCTGACGCCCCACGAGGCGTTTGTCGAATCATCGCGCTGCCTGATGTGTTACGACGCCCCTTGCACCCATGCCTGCCCAACGCACATCGATATTCCCAAGTTCATCAAGAAAATTTCTACCGGCAATTTGCGTGGCTCTGCCCGCACCATCCTTGAAGCGAATCTTCTTGGCGCCACGTGTGCACGCGTTTGCCCGGTGCAGCAGTTGTGCGAAGGCGCTTGCGTTCTCGGTTCGGAGCATAAGCCCATCGCTATCGGCCGCCTGCAGCGGCATGCGATGGATTACATTTACGCCAGCAACGCCAAACTTTTTTCGCCCACGAAAGCTACCGGCAAGTCTGTCGCGGTAATCGGCTCGGGTCCCGCAGGCCTTTCGTGCGCCGGTGAACTGGCCAAGCGCGGTCACAGTGTAACCCTCTATGAAAAGCGCGAACTGCCCGGCGGCCTTTCCACCTATGGAATCATTGGCCTGCGTGAACCGGTGGAAGTTGCCTTGGAAGAAGCCGAGATGATTAAGCGTCTGGGTGTAAACATCATCACCGGCAAAGATGTCGGTACGGACATTTCCGTTGCCGACCTGCAGAAACAATTCGACGCAATTTTTCTCAGCCTGGGCCTGGGTTACACCCCAGAGCTGGCCATTCCCGGCGAAGAGTTCATTCTTGACGGCCTCGAATATATCGAACAGAGCAAGTCCGACGCCAAAGCAATGAAAATCGGTCACAAGGTCGTGGTAATCGGCGCGGGCAATACTGCCATCGACTGCGCCACCATCGCAAAGCGCCTCGGTGCCGAGCGCGTTACCATGATTTATCGCCGCACCGAAAACCAAATGACCGCTTACCCGCACGAGTACGATTTCATCAAGCGCGAAGGCGTGAGCTTTTATTTTCTTGCGCAACCGACGCGCGTCCATTGCGAAAATGGCAAGATCACCGCGCTGGAATGCCTACGCATGGAACTCAGCGAAAACGATTCTTCCGGCCGGCCTGCTCCCCGCCCACTCGCGGGCTCCGAATTTCTGCTGCCCTCCGACCAGATCGTCAAAGCCATCGGCCAGAAAAAGCTTTCGTTGGCCACACAGCTAAAGCTACAAACCGAAAATGGCTTCATCAAAGTAGACGAAAATTTTCAGACGAACCTCGCGGGCGTGTACGCGGGTGGGGATTGCATTCGTACGCGCGGCGCCGCATCTACAGTGATGGCGGTGGAAGATGGCAAGCTCGCCGCAAATGCAATTCATGAAAGGCTGGTGAGCCGTGGCTGACCTAAGCATCAATTTCGCGGGAATTCGGTCGCCGAATCCGTTCTGGCTCGCTTCCGCACCGCCATCCAATTCCGGAATGCAGGTTCATCGCGCCTTCGAAGCCGGCTGGGGCGGCGCGGTCTGGAAAACCATTGGCGCCCCGGTGCTGAACGTCTCCAATCGCTACGGCGCGTGGCATTACGGCAATCAGAAAATGCTGGGGATCAACAACGTTGAACTCATTTCCGACCGTCCGCTGGAAGTGAATCTTCGCGAAATTCGAGAAGTAAAACGTGCGTGGCCGGATCGCGCGGTCATTGTTTCTGCAATGGTCGAATCGAAGCCGGAAGCGTGGCACGAGATCATTCGCAAAATCGAAGATACCGGTGCGGACGGCATCGAACTGAACTACGGCTGTCCGCATGGAATGAGCGAACGTGGCATGGGCAGCGCCGTAGGCCAGGACCCTGAGTATTGTGAGCAGATCACTAGGTGGGTGATGGCTGTTGCCAAAATCCCGGTGATCGTAAAACTCACGCCAAACATTTCGGACATTGTCATGCCCGCGCGCGCGGCGGTAGCAGCGGGCGCCAACGCGCTTTCACTGATCAATACGATCAACTCCATCGTTGGTGTCGATCTGGACACACTGGAAATTACTCCGAACATTGGCGGCAAAGGCGGCCACGGCGGCTATGCCGGTCCGGCAGTGAAACCCATCGCGCTGAACATGCTTGCGGCGCTCGGCAGGGATTCGGTCATCGCAGACTCGAAACTTCCGATCTCCGGCATGGGCGGCATTTCCACGTGGCGCGATGCAGCGGAGTTTCTGTTGCTTGGCGCAAACAGCCTTCAGGTCTGCACGGCCGTGATGCACTACGGCTTCCGCATTATCGAAGATCTTTGCGACGGGCTATCCAACTGGATGGACGACAAGAGCTTCGCGACCATTCCAGATGTCGTGAACCGCAGCTTGCATCGCGTTTCCGATTTCAAGAACTTCGATCTTTCCTTTAAAGCCGTCGCGCGAATTGATCAAACCAAATGTATTCGCTGCGATCTGTGCTACGTCGCTTGCAATGATACCGCGCATCAGTGCATCGATTTGGTTGCCACCGATGGATCCGTTGTCGCTCCCGCTGTGTATGACGTGCACTCCAACGGTAAGGCAGAAGCGCTCGGCACGCGACCCAAGGTCGTTGTGCGCGAAGACGATTGCGTGGGCTGCCGCCTGTGCTATAACGTTTGTCCGGTGGAAAATTGCATTCAGATGGTAGAGGAGCCATCGGGCCGCGCGCCAGTAACCTGGGATCAGCTTTCGCAATCGCAGCGCGAAGTCACCGAAGACTGGAAGAAAATGCAGGAATATCGGGCGAAAATGGGCATCCACATCCACTAGGAGCCGTCCATGTGGCTCAGGCACTCTTGCCGTGCTCTTGGGATCTTCCAAGGTAGCGCTTGCCTGTGCCGGCAAAAGAGGAGCATCGCTTGGGTCTGTTGATTCGTAACGGGGAAATCGTCACCGCGGATTCGCACTGCGTTGCGGACATTTACGCGGAAGGCGAAACTATTACGCGCATCGGCAAGAATCTTGAAGTTCCCCCCGGCACGGAAATCGTCGACGCCACCGGCAAATTCGTCTTTCCCGGCTTCGTCGATCCCCACGTGCACATCTATCTTCCCTTCATGTCGACTTTCGCGAAAGATACCCACGAAACCGGCAGCATCGCCGCGCTCGTCGGCGGCACGACCACCTACATCGAAATGTGCTGCCCCAATCGCAACGATGACGGGCTCGAAGGCTACAGTTTGTGGAAATCCAAAGCCGAGGGCCACAGCGCCTGTGACTACGCGTTTCACATGTCGGTGACAAAATTTGTAAAGGAAACGCCGGCACAGCTTCAGAAAATCGTGAAAGATGGCACCGCCTCCTTCAAGATTTTTCTCGCGTACAAGAATTTTTTCGGCGTGGACGACAATGAGATGTATCAGACGCTGATGCTGGCGAAACGCCTGGGCGTAATCGTCACCGCGCACTGCGAAAACGCGGAACTTGTCGCGCAACTTCAGAACGCGTTGCTTGTCGAAGGCAAAAGAGGACCCGAGTGGCATGAGCCAAGCCGGCCGGAATCCGTGGAAGCGGAGGGCACTGGGCGATTCGCAACTTTTCTGGAAAACACGACCGCGACGGGCTATGTCGTGCATCTCTCTTGCGAAAAAGCGTTGCATGCTGCTGTCGCCGCCAAAACCCGCGGCGTGCGTATCTACGTTGAGTCCGTCATTCCGCATTTTATTCTCGACAAGTCGTTTGCGGAGCGCCCCGGAGTCGAGGGCATGAAGCACGTAATGTCTCCGCCGCTGCGCGCCAAGCACAATCAACGCGCGCTATGGAACGCGCTGGCGCTCGGCTCCATTGATACTGTCGGCACGGATCACTGTCCCTTCGACACCGAGCAAAAATTGATGGGCAACGAGGCCTTCACCAATATTCCGAACGGTATTCCGGGCATCGAAGATCGCGTGAATCTTCTCTACACCTACGGCGTGGAACGCGGACGATTGCCGCTCGATCGCTTCGTGGATTGCGCCAGCACGCGTGCGGCGAAACTCTTTGGCCTGTTTCCGCGCAAGGGCACGATTCAAGTTGGCAGCGACGCCGATCTGGTGGTCTACGATCCCGAGTACCAAGGGGTCATCTCCGCAAAAACCCATCACGTCAATAACAATTACAGTGGGTTCGAGGGCATGCCTATCGAAGGCCGTCCGTCGGTCGTCACGGTGCGCGGCAAAGTTCAGGTGCGTGACGGCAAGTTCGTAGGCGAGCGCAACCGCGGAAAATTTCTGAAGCGCGAGCCCGCGTATTTCTGAGCGCTTACGTAGCACAGACTTCAGTCTATGTTCTTGGGTTTTTCGCACCTCTGATTGACAACGGCGCGCACCTCGGAAGGGCCGCCACAAAGGACATCTACCCTGACAATGCCCCTCGATCCCAAACGCACCGTCGCAGAACTGAAGGAACTTCGAGCACTCACCGGCGACGAAAACGGCGCGCAACGCGTCGCGTGGACCGACACCTGGCTAAAAGCCCGTGAATGGTTTGCCGGGAAAGTAAAAGCGCTACCCGTCGAGCATCATTACGACGCGGCCGGCAACAACTGGGTGACGCTTCGCGGCGCTTCCGACAAAGCCCTACTCATCGGCGGCCATCTCGATTCCGTTCCCAACGGTGGCTGGCTCGATGGCTCGTTGAATGTGCTTGCGGGACTTGAAGTGCTTCGTCGATTTGCCGACGCATTCAACGGCCGTCCTCCCGTCACCGTTCGCCTGGTCGATTGGGCCGATGAAGAAGGCGCGCGCTTCGGCCGCAGCCTCCTGGGCTCCTCGGCATTCGCGGGCACGCATTCTACCGCAGCGGATCGCGTGCGCACCGATCGCGACGGAATCAAGCTAGAAGATGCGCTCCGCCGTTGTGGCGTCGAAATCGACCGCTTCCCCGAATCAGCGAAAGAACGCGCCAACGCCGCGGTGTATCTGGAACTACACATCGAGCAAGGTCCGGTCCTTGAAAAAATGCAACTTCCTCTCGCGGTGGTCCTCGGCACGAAGGGAGTCGAGCGCCACGCCGTCACGTTCCACGGCCAGGAAGCGCACTCCGGTTCCACGCCGATGAACGCGCGTCGTGACGCCCTGGCGGCCGCCGCAAAACTTGCCCTAGAAATTCGCACCATCGCGAAAAAACATCCCGACGCGGTCTGCACCATGGGCAGCCTCAAAACATTTCCGGGAATCGTCACCGCGGTAGTAGGCCGCTGCGAAGCCACACTCGATCAGCGCGACCTGGACCGCAAAATCCTCGCGCAGATGTATCAAGAAGCCGTCGATGCAAGCAAGCGTTTCGCGGCCGAAGAACATTGCACGGTGGAATGGTCGCGTATCTGGAACATCGAGCCTGTTCCCTTCCACCCGCAACTCCTCGATCTCTGCGACCAAGCCATTCGCGAAACCTCGGCAACTTCGCCAGGCAATTGGTCCGGTACTTCCTCCGCTAAGTCGCATCGCATGCCTTCCGGCCCGCTGCACGACGCCGCCGAAGTCTCCCGCTGCGGCATTCCCACGGTTATGATGTTCGTGCAATCGCTCAACGGCATCAGTCACAACAAAATCGAAGACACCCGCGAAGAACACCTCGAACTTTCCGTCGCGGCATTGGACCGTCTCGCCACAAAAACCACCAACTGGATCCTTTCGCACTGAACGACGCCTCGGCAACTGCGCATTTCTTGCGCGTGAGGATCGAAAACGCCCAAGAAGACCTCCGCTAGACAAGCTTGGACACGTTCAGCGGGAGCCGTTTAGCAAGCTCTCTCCGCTTACAGGCGTGCTGGGTTTTGCTCCGAGCAGCTCCACAATGGTGGGCACAATATCGAACGACGATCGCACTTCGCGGTCTCCAGGCGCGACGCCGCGCGCAGCGAGGTACGCTACACCGTGAGGCGTATGTCCGCCGGTTCTGCGCAATGGGATCGGTCCTGTTCCCTCAAATATGCGTCAGATGAGCCCCCCAAGCAGCACATTCTTCAAGAATCGGTAATGTATAAGACACAATTGGGAGTGGCAGGGCTTGCGGGCTCAATGTCTCGGGGTTTCCGTCACAGGTTTTCCTCTCATTGCTTTGCCCAACCGCTCCTTCTAATATGTGTGCATCTGTACGCTTCATATCGTGAAAGGCATTTCCTTATGGATTCCCACTCCCGGCAGGTTGTGCAAGACAATCGCGACTACACCATGTTTTCGTGGTCGGTGCAGGGCGCTTCCGCCCCGATACATATGAAGCGCGGGCAAGGCGTGTGGTTCTGGGATGGCGATGATAACAAGTGGCTGGATTTCAGCTCGCAGCTCATCAATCTGAACGTGGGGCACCAGCATCCGAAAATGCTGGAAGCGATCAAGAAGCAAGTCGATGAACTTTGCTTCGCCGGTCCCAGCTTTGCCACGGAGCCTCGCGGGCAACTGGGCAAAAAGCTTTCCGAAGTCACGGGACTTGCCAAGACGTTCTTCACCCTGGGCGGCTCCGAAGCCAACGAAAACGCTATGAAGATGGCGCGGCTTTTTACCGGCCGCAATAAAATCATCACGCGGTATCGCTCCTATCACGGCGCGACTATGGGCTCCATGACCGCTTCCGGCGATCCTCGCCGCTGGCCTGTGGAGCCGGGTATTCCCGGGATTGTGCGCGTTTTCGATCCTTATTGCTACCGCTGTCCCTTCGGCCAAAAGGTGGAGACCTGCCATCGCGAATGTGTCAGCCACATTGAAGAAGTGATTCAGATGGAAGGGCCCACGAGCATTGCGGCCATCATCACCGAAGGAATCACCGGTTCGAACGGACTACTGATCCCCCCTGATGATTACTACCCAAAGCTGCGAGCCGTCTGCGACAAATACGGCATCCTGATGATCGACGACGAGGTGATGAGCGGGTTCGGACGTACCGGCAAATGGTTGGCCACGCAGCACTACGGCCACAAGCCGGACATCGTTACCTGCGCCAAAGGCCTCACCAGCGGCTACATGCCCTTGGGCGCGGTGATCGTCTCCGACCCCATCGCCAAATTTTTCGAAACGCACATGCTGTGGGGCGGGCTTACTTACAGCGGCCATCCCGTCTGCTGCGCAGCCGCTGTGGCCAATCTGAATATCTACGAGGAAGAAAGAATCTTCGAAAACGTCGAACGCCAGGGCGGTTACCTCAAATCTCGCCTCAATGCTATGAAGCAAAAATACCGCTGCGTCGGCGACGTCCGATCCATCGGTCTCTTCAGTGTGCTCGAACTCGTGAAGAACAAGGCTACCAGCGAGCCGCTTGCGCCCTTCAACGGCACCAGCCCGGAAATGGGCAAGCTTGCCGCACACTTGAAGTCCAAGCATGTTTACGCCTTCAGCCGCTTCAACATTCTGTGGGTCTGCCCGCCGCTGATCATCAACGAAGAGGAGCTGCGCCAGGGCCTAGATATTGTTGAAGAAGCGTTGCAGATCGTCGACGCTTCCCTGACGCCCACGCATGCCGCGGCACAACCAGTGGAACCCGTCGCCGTCCGTTGAGCAAAATTCCTCACTGGCCTACCCAAAAGGCTAAGCTGCACTTCCGCTAAGCGTGCGCGTCCACTATAATCGCGCTCTTCCCGGGAGGGCCGTTTCGTTTGGCGGAACCCGCAACCGCGCAGGTGCGTTTTTTTCTTGGCGTCATCACCGATGACGCGGCAATCTACCCCGAAGTACGCAAACACCTTGGCGGCGAATTCCGGCCCGCCTTGGCGTCCAATGAGGACGACATTACAGCGCTCCTGCAGCATCCCGAGCTGCACGCTGTTCTCTTCGATCTGGATTGCATCGGCGACGGTCCAATAGACGGCCTGGACGTGCTCTCGGAAATCCGCAAAATCCAGGAAGACACGGTGCTGGTGGCCTTCACGCGTGCCAACAGCCGTACCATCCCGCTGAAAGCCAGCCAGGCCGGCGCCGACGAATTCTTCCTGTTCCCGCTGAACTACGACGAACTGAAGATCGTCCTGGCGCGCGCGGTTGAACAGCGACTGCTTCAAATCGAAGGCCGCCGCGCCATCGAACAAGTCGAAAGCAAAAATGCGTTTTATGGGTTGGTTGGCGCAAGCCCGGCGATGCAGAAGGTCTACCAATCCATCGAAGCGGTCGCCAATAACAGCGCGTCCGTGGTTCTTCGCGGGGAAAGCGGCGTTGGCAAGGAATTGGTCGCGCGGGCCATCGTCGATTGCGGCAAGCGTTCCGAAAGCCCGTTCATTTGCCTGAACTGCTCCGCATTGCCCGAGACGCTCATGGAATCGGAGCTGTTCGGCTATGAAAAGGGTGCGTTCACCGGCGCCGATGCCGCCAAGCCCGGCCTGATCGAACTGGCCCATACCGGGACTCTTTTTCTGGACGAAATCACCACGCTCAATCCCAGCCTGCAGAGCAAGCTTCTTCGCGTGTTGCAGGAGCGATCCGTTCAGCGCCTTGGTGGACGTGGCGCGGCGAAGAAACTCGATTTCCGCCTGATCACTGCAACAAACGACGACCTGGAAGATTGCGTTCGCAAGGGCCGCTTTCGCGAAGATCTGTATTTCCGCATCAATGTCGTGCCCATCTTCATCCCGGCTCTCCGCGAGCGCCAGGGAGACATCGCGCTGCTGGTCGATCATTTCCTGCGCATTTATTCGGCCGCTGCCAAGAAGCCGCTGAAAACCATCAAGCCAGAGGTGCTGGAGATACTGGAAGAGTACAGTTGGCCGGGCAACGTTCGCGAGCTTGAAAATATGGTTCAGCGCCTGGTGGTGATGAACGACGGCCCGGTGATCACCGCGGAGCATTTGCCGCAAAATCTGCTGTATTCCAGCACAGCCAGCCAGGAGGCCATATTGATCCCGGAGGAAGGGGTCAACTTCGATGCCGAAATGGAAAAGATCGAGGTAGCCTACTTGAATGCCGCGTTACGCCGCACCGGCGGCAAGAAGACCGCCGCGGCGAACCTGCTGCAGATGGACCCACAGCGCATGAAATACCTCTGCCGGAAGCACCGCATCGCCTGAAGGGATGAGTGCCAGAGGCAAACCCAGGAAATGGTTAAAATTTAACCTGTACGAGTTTAAATTTTCACCTCTCGATGAATTTACGACCGGCTGGCCTGTTCGAGTGGGCAGTAGTTGCGTACTAAGCGGCTTGTTTTCAGCAAACTGACCGCTTTGCACAGCCCTCCTGAAGTTTGGAAGTTTGGCAACCGGGATGCTATATCTGAAAGCGTCTGGCAGATTTCAAAGAAAACAAAGGAGACTTACCCGCCATGTCCATCCAAAAGAAGAGCTTGATCAGCAGCCTCAAGACCACCAAGAAGGCTAACGTTGCCTCAACTTCGATCCCCGAAGCATCTCAGAAGATCAGCAAGATTCACAAAATTCATAAAATTCACAAGGTCAGCAAGATGGCCAAGAGAGCCCGCGCGTAATCGCTTTCTGCGACAAGTTTAATCAGAGGGCCGCCAACAGGCGGCCCTCTTTTTGTTGGCCTGATTGTTGCCCAGATTGTTGCTCTGGACTACGCCGTTACCACAGTTTGCGGCCCCAGAAGTTCTTCAGCTCCTCCATTGCCATGCCTCCAATGCTCCTCCGACTACCATAGACTCGCGCAATGCCAGTCATCCCCGGCTTTAGCTCGTTCCCCGGATTCTCAAGCACAATGTCCACGAAGTAGTATTGCTGTGGCCTTTCGGATCGCGAACCCTTCCCAGTTTCCTCCGCCACCCCGGGGGGCGGCTCGGTGGGGCGGGCGGAAACCAGCGAGACCTGCCCGTTTCTGCGACGCAGCATCCCGTCCAACTGCAGTTTGGCTGTCCCGCCCGTCCGAATCTTGTACAAATCATATTCCGAGGAATAGATTCTCGCTCTCATGCGGCTCAAATCGGCGATTTCCAGCAACTTCGTTCCTGCCTTCAAATACGCTCCGATCTGATCTCGAACTCTTGGTGTGATAACCGTTCCCGCAAGGGGAGCCTTTAATTCCAGGGCATCATTCATCGCCGCAACCTGCGAGTATTGCCTGGTCGACTTTTCTTTTTCGGCGAGCGCGTCGCCGTAGCCTCGGTAGTGCAATTCCGCCTCTCGGGCCTTGGCCGACGCCAAAAGCACTCTGGTTGCGGCATCGTTGAGATTCGATTGCTGGGCTATGCTGCTCAAGCTCGCTAGCACAGCGCCTTTCGCGACCGATTCTCCCTCCCGCACATAGATGTTCGAGACCGTGCCCGGCAAATGCGCCCGCACAACAGCCTCATCCACCGGTTCCAGCACAAATTTGCCGGCGACGGACTCTCTCCAAACGGGTATAGCCAGCAGCAGTCCCACGAGAGCAGTGCTCATCGCCGTGTGCAGAGGTGTGAACCAGGCTCGAATGCGGTCTTTCTTGTCCAAATATAGGAATTTCATAAAGTTCACCAAGAGACGAATTCTCGATCGAAAGATAATCGCGGCGACTCCCAATTCCGGGATGAAACCCCACTCCGGACTGAAGCTCCGGACAATGTTCCCCGTGAAGCTTGCCATGATGTAAAGCACCATATAGCTGTAGGCACCAGACACCGGCGCGTACAGCGCATAACCCAATCTCCGCTGCCGGGGCACATAGGGCACTTCCACGGGCAACCGCCAGATGTGCTTCTTCACCCAAGCCGACGTGTATGCGGTCGAATCCTCTTTCAGATTGTCGATCCCCACGATGTCGCACAGCATGTAGTATCCATCCAGCTTAATCAGGGGATTCCAGTTCACGACCACGTTCATAAAACCGCAAAGGATCATCATGAAATAGGCTGCGTTATGCACCACTGTTCCCGGAGTCGATCCCCACCAAATCGGGGTCACCAGCGCGTAGAGAAGCATTTCGGACCACACGCCCGCGAAAGAAATAGTCAGCCGCTGAGTAAAGGTGCCATGGACGAATCCTTCCGTGGTATCGGTATAAAACGCCGGCAGAAGGTAGATCAAGGCAAAGCCCATCGCCGGCACTCGGCCTCCGTAATGTTTGCAGGCATGCGCGTGAGCAAGTTCATGAAGGGCAACGACCGCTAGCCCTACTGTGTACACATAGAAGATATCCGTCCACGATCTCTTCCACAGGTAAAAGTTCAGCGAATCCTGCCAAATCTGCGACCAGTGAGCGATGGTTATAGCCCCACTGATAAACAAACCGATCAGGCTCACAATCGTGAACCACGGCGTATAGATGAACCGCGTCTTATCGTGCAGCCAGGTCACAAACCGGTCCGGGTTGAAAGCCGGAAAATCAACATCCGATAGATCGCTCCAGATATTCTTTCCCTTGAGCCTCCTCTTCCGCTCCTCGCGGGTTAGCTGCAGCAATTGAATGTTTTTTTCCTGCGCGCTCTTGTACCAGAAGTCCCCCGCTTCCAGGCTGGCCGCGAATTCACGCACGGTTTCGGCATCGTATTCGATGCCGTTTTGTTGGGAATACATCTTCGCGATCTCGTCGTAGCTTCGCTTCCCGTCGAAAAGCCTGGCCAGTTCCCATTGGCTCTTGTCCAGGCTATACATTCCGGCGACGCTCGGAACATAAATCCGCACCACCGGTTTTCCGTGCTCGATGTGCTCCCGGAACGTCATCCCTGGGTCCGTCCGCGGATAGCTCTCCGCCAGCTTCCGTGCCGGGATGTCCGGCAGGGCCACTTCCAGTGCGCGCGTGAGGTTCATCGATTCTTCAGTGGATATTCTGCAAGCGCACTAACGCGGTCATCCCCGGCCGCAGCGCGCCGCGTTCCCCGGTCAATTCCACCAGTACTTCAAATGTCCCGCTCGACGGGTCCACCACCGGGCTCACCTGCTTCACTCTCGCCATGTGCGTTTCGCTTGGCACATCCGTCGAGGTGATCTCCCCCGGCTGTCCGGTGCGCATCTTCCCAAACAATTTTTCCGGCAAAGTGATCCGTACCAGTAGCGGCGCTTCCGCTGTCACCCAAAAAAGCCGCTCGCCCTTATTCACGTTCTGCCCTTCGCGCACGTACCGCCGTGCGATCCCTCCATCAAACGGCGCGCCGATCTTCGTT
>Ga0210384_10002560_pt1 | contig 22104 bp, 16 predicted proteins | sample IncBWH2MmetaG_FD_160574 | JGI IMG/M metagenome (GOLD analysis project Ga0210384, IMG submission 160574) | Forest soil microbial communities from Barre Woods Harvard Forest LTER site, Petersham, Massachusetts, United States - Inc-BW-H-2-M | ecosystem: Environmental > Terrestrial > Soil >...
AGTACGTGAAGATGGCGCTGCGCCAGGGCGCCCCGATCGTCCCCTTCGTCACCGTCGGCAGCGCCGAGATCTACCCGATCCTCGGGCGCGTCGACTCGAAGCTGGTGCGCCGGGTGGCCGAGTGGCCTTTCCTGCCGCTCGCCCCCAACTTCCCGCTGCCCGGCCTGCCGCTGCCCTCGAAGTGGCACACCCGCTTCCTCGAGCCGCTGCCGGTCGGCGACCTCCATCCGCCCGCGGCGGCGGAGGATCCCGAGGTGGTGCGGGCGATCAGCCGCGAGGTGCGGTCGCGCATGGAGGCGGCGATCCAGGACATGCTGGCACGCCGCAAGTCGATCTTCCGGGGCGCGATCTTCGGCGCCCCCGCTGCGCCGCTGTCCCCGGAGGCCGGGGAGAGCGGAGGAGGAGTCGCCTGAGAGCCGCGGGCACGGCGTGGGCCAACCTCCGGCGCCTGGCGCGGATCGCGCACGTCGTTGCAGCTCATGGCGTGGCCATGCTCCTGGGCCGCAGGCTGGTGCGCTGGCCGAGCCTGGCTCGGCGTCTGCCGCCGGGCGACCTCCCCGGCCCGGAGCGCCTGCGCCAGGCGATCGAGGACGTCGGCGGCACCTTCATCAAGTTCGGCCAGATGCTGGCGCTGCAGCCCGACATCCTGCCGTTCGAGTACTGCGCCGCCCTGTCCGACCTGCTCGACCGCATGGCGCCTTTCGACATGCGGGGGGTCGACGCGGCCTTCGCCGCGGAGCTCGGGCGCCGGCCGGCCGAGATCTTCACCTCCTTCGATCCGGTGCCGATCGCCACGGCCTCGATCGGCCAGGTCCACGTCGCCTGGCTGGACGGGCGCAAGCTCGCCGTCAAGGTGCAGCGGCCGAGCGTCGAGATCGACTTCGCCGGCGACATCCGGCTCATGTCGTCGGCGGTGCGGCTCATCCGCGTGCTGCGCGTCAAGCCGCTCTACTGGCTGATCGAGCCGCTCTCCGAGTTCGTCGGCTGGACGGCGGAGGAGCTCGATTTCCGCACCGAGGCGCGCTACATGGATCGGCTCCGCCAGAACGCCGTGGACAACCCCGCGGAGCGGGTGCCCGAGGTCCTCTGGGCGTACACCAGCCGCCGCACCCTGGTGATGGAGTTCTTCGAGGGCGCGACGCTGCTCGGGTACCTGCGCTCGCGCGAGCGGGGCGACGCCATGGCGCTGCGCCGCGTGGAGCTCGCCGGCTTCGAGCCGCGGCAGTTCGCGCGCAACGTCATCGACAACTTCCTCGGCGACGCCTTCCGCCACGGCCTGTTCCACGCCGACCTGCACCCGGCGAACCTGATGATCCTGCCCGGCAACGTGGTGGGCTACGTCGACTTCGGCATCACCGGCATCCTCAGCCATTACTCCCGGCGGCACCTCATCCGCATGACGCTCGCCTACACGCAGGCCGACCTCGACGGCATGTGCGAGGCCTTCTTCAAGGTCTCGGTCATGGACGCCTCTTCCGATCCCGAGGGCTTCCGCGATCGGTTGAAGCGCATGGCCGACAGCTGGTACGACCTGCAGGGGCGGGACCGGCAGCTGCGCAAGAACTTCACCCTGGTGATGCTGGACATGCTGCGGCTGTCGCGCGCCACCGGCATCTGGCCGGAGCGCGACGTGATCAAGTACATCCGCTCGGCGATCGCCATCGACGGCCTGATCACCCGCTTCGCCCCCGGCTTCGACGTCGGCCTGTATCTCGCCACGGTCTGCGACCGCCACCTGCGGCAGGAAGCTTGGGCGCTGCTGCTCTCGCACGAGCGGATGGTCGAGTGGAGCAGCGCCGCCGGCAGCCTGGCGCACGACGGCGGGGCGCGCGCGGCGGGATGGCTCGAGCGGATGACGGCCCGCGTCCCGGGCGGCCGCGGCGGCTTCGGCGCCCGCGGCGCTGGCGGCGCTGCCGGAGGTCGCCGTGCCCGGTCCGCCGCCGGCGCCGCGCCACGGGCCTTCGGCCTTGCCGCCGTCGTCTTCTCGCTGGCGCTCCTCGTCACCGTGACCGGCGAGCGCGCCGTCCTGGGAGCCAACCTGTTCACGGCGGAGATGGCGGTCGCGGGCGCCGCCCTGAGTCTCTACCTGAACACCCTGCGCAGGTGCCTCTGAGCTTCGCGCCGGCAGGAAGAAAGGAGTCCGTCCCATGCGTGAGCTGACCAAGTCGATCCTGAGCTTCTCCTGGGCGATACCGCTCTTCGGGCTGAAGCAGCTGGTGAACATTGCCCTGCCGCAGGACGCGAGCCGCCCGTGGGGCAAGGCGGAGGACGCCTTCGATGCCGTCACCGGGGCGGCCCAGCGCCAGCTCGACGGCGTCTGGGCGAGTACCTGGAAGACCGGCGACCAGCTGCAGCGCCAAGCGGTGGACCTGGCGTTCGGGGCCTTCTCGGGCGATATCTGGAATCCCAACCGCTGGCTGCAGCTGACCTCGGACGTGATGCAGGGCGGCGTCGGCGCCGTTCGCCAGGCGGCGGGCGGCTGCGGCTGCGGGAAGACGGGCTCGGACGGACGCTGAGGGCGTATGACGGCTAGAGACTCCGGCAGCGTCCAGGGCGAGGACGGCGGCCTGCTCGGCGGGCTCTCCCAGCTGGCGTCCTGCGCCGAACAGGCGCTGGTGCAGAAGCTGCCTACCCTGCTCACGCCGCAGCTGCTGAACCCCTTGGCCTGGGCCGAGGTGACCGTGGAGGTGGCGCAGCGTTCGGTGGTGGCGGCGCAGCAGCTGGTGGCGGGCCAGGCGCTCCTTGGCGCCGCGGAGGTGCTCTCCAAGGGAGAGGTCATCTGCCTGGTGCTCGACCTCGCCAAGCTGATCGATGTGCCGGAGGCGCCGCCCTTCCCGCTCTACGAGCTGCTCGGCCGAGCCTATGCGCTGGGGCCGTTCCGGGCGCTCTGGGGTGTCGAGGGGCTGGGCAGGGAATACGGCGACAGCTTCTGGAGCCAGGGCATCACGCCGCACGCCATCCTGAGCGACGCGCGGACGAGCGAGCTGCCGTCCCGCAGCCTGACGATGCTCAATGCGGGAATCGGGTTGTCGTTCGCCATGCACCAGCTGCAGGGGACGCATGCGTGGACCCCCGAGCCGGAGCTGCGCGGCCTGGTCGCGGAGGACGTGCGCCTCTGCCGGGACAACGCCCGGGAGGGGTATGTCGGCGCCGCTTTCGAAAACCTGGGCCTGGCGACCCAGAGCTTCCATCCCCAGCTGGTGTCGGCCGTCGACCGTAGCCTGCGGCAGGTGGCGCCCGAGGTCCTCGGTTACTACTGGCACGGCGTCGGCCGGTCGGTCTTCTTCGACCTGGTCAACTTCCTCCCGGGCTCCGACGGCCTGCTCTTCGAGATGGCGGCGCAGATGGCGCCGGACGAGGCGACGCGCCTGAGCGCGGTGGCCGGCGCGGCGTGGGGCTACGTGCTGGTCACTCAACGCGACCCGCGCGTCGCGGCGAAGCTGCTGATCGGGCCCTACGGGGAGCGGCTGGCGGCGAACGACGCCTTCGCCAACGGGGTGGCCTCCGCGATGATGATGCGCTTCGACACGACGCCGGATGCGCCCTTCATCCAGGCATTCTTGAAGTATCGGCCCAGCCCGCCGGACCCGCGCCTGGCGGAGCTGTGGGATCGGCTGGTCCGCGTCCCCGGCGAGACGGCGCTCGCGGTCTACTACCCGGTCATCAAGCAGCACCAGCGCCTGGGCGACATCTTCGAGTACCGAGACCTCCCGGCGTTCGTGGCGCAGCTGTCACAGGGGGCGCAGGGGACGCGGGCGACGCGGGCGACGGCAGGCGCGGGGCCGGCGAGGAGGGTGCCGGCATGAGGCCGGCGGAGCCCATGCGGGACCGCGCGGCGGCGGCGCGAGCCGCGGAGCGGCGCGAGATCGAAGGGTGCCTCGCCCGCTGGGGCCTGCTGGGCCGCCCGCGCTCGTTGGCAGGTTCGCCGGGGGCCCCCCAGGAACTGCCGCGGCCCGCGGCCGCGGCGCCGTTCGGCCGCCGCCTGCGCGGAGCGCTCGAGGAGCTGGGGCCGGTGTTCTCGGCGTTCGGCCTTTACCTCTCCTCGCGCGTCGACCTGCTCGCCGCCGCCGACTGTCTCGAGCTGTCCGCGATCTCCGGGCAGGTGCCGCCGCTGCCGGTGGCGGCGGTCCGTGAGCGGATCACCGCGGAGATCGGCGAGCTCGGCGAGCTTGGCCAGCCGGCCGATGCCGTCCTCGCGGAGCTGGAGCCGGAGCCTTGCGAGTCGCGCCTGCTGGTGCAGGGCCATCGCGCGCGGCTCGCGGACGGCAAGGCGGTAGTGCTGCGCTTCGTCCGTCCGGACGCCGCCGAGGCTGCCGAGCCGGATCTCGCGCGCTTGCCGCTGCTCGCCGGCGCCTTCGCCGGAGACGTCCACGCCGGCGGTGCCGGCTGGCCCGAAGGGCTCCTGGCCGAGGTCGTCGCCAACTTCCGGCAATCGCTGCGGGCCGGCGCCGACCTCGCGGCCACCGCCGACGCCCTCGGCCGGATCGCGCTCGACGCGGAGGATTTCGGCCTGCTGGCGGCTCCCGTGGTGCGCCGCGACCTCTGCACCCCGCGGCTCCTCGTCGTCGGCGACCCCGGCGGGACGGATCTCGCCGCGGCGCTGGCGGCGACATCGGCGGCGGGTGCCGCCGGAGACGCCGCCCGCAGCCGCGAGCTGGTGCGGCTGCTGTGCGTCGCCTGGCTGCGCCAGGCGATGGAGGGCAGGGTCTTTCCGGTGGGCCTCGCGGAGACGGGCGCGCGCGCCGTCGCCGGCGGACGCCTCGCCTTGCTGGGCGGCAGCTTCGCTCGGCCGCCGGCCGCCGATCGGACCAACCTGCGGGGCTTCCTGGTCGCCATGGCCGCGCAGGAGCCCGACGACGCCTGCTCCTACCTGCTGCGGGAGATGACGCGGGAGGGCTCCGACGCGTCGGAGGAGACGCTGCGGCTGCAGATCCGCCAGGTGGTGCCCTTCCGCGACGGCGCCTGGAGCGCCGCCGGCACCAGCCTCGCCGAGCACGTCTTCGTCTGCGCCCGGCAGGCCCGCGCTTGCGGCTTCCGGCCGCGCCCGCAGCTGGTCGCCTTCTACCGCGGCCTGGCCGCCGTCGCCATCGCCGTCCGGCAGGCTCGGCAGCCAGCGCCGGAGGGCCCGGAAAGGCCGGAGCACGCGGAGCCCCCTGAGCTCCCGGAGCCCCCTGAGAATGACGCGCTGCTCGAAGCCCTGCGCGAGGTCCGCGTGCTCACCAGCTTCTCGCAGGTCCGGGAGGCGATGTCGCCGCCCTGGAGCGACCAGTGGGGGCGCTACGCGGTCCTGATGTCGGAGCTGCCGCGCAAGGTCGACGAGCTGCTCGCCCTGGCGGCCGAGAGAGGTGTGCCGACGGCCAGTCCGGAGGTGGCCGGCCCGGCGCGGCGCGAGGAGGGCTCGCACCTGCTGCTGGCCGGCGCGTTGATGGTGCTGGGGGCGCTGGCCCTCTTGCTGCATTACTTCGTACAATCGGGAGCGCTCGCTGGTCGGGGGGAGAGCGTGGGCGCAACCCTCTTTCTTGCGGTAGGAGGTGTCTTGCTATGGATCCTGGCGCGAAGCCGATGAGCGCGGAGAGGACCTTTGGACCGCTGCCGGGGCCGGGCACGGCAATCGGGATGGCGGTGCAGGCGGTCGCTCAGCTGCTGCTGCTGCCGTGGAACATGTTCGCCAGCACGGTGGCGGAGGTGGCCAGGCTGGCGACCGGAGCGCCGCGGGCGGCAACGGGAAGTGGCGGCACCGGCACGGTGCCCGCCCCTCCCCCCGCCGCGAAAGTTGACGAACGGACAACCTCCGGCGCGCCGCAGGGGAGCGCCGGAACGATTCGTAAAAAGGAGGCCAAGATGGGCTACGAGGACAGGTGTGAAGTCGAGGACTGTGAGGTCAAGCTGTACCAGTACACGATCGTCTCCATCAAGCGGGGCAGCGAAGGCATCCTATATACCAACTCGAAGCTGGTCACGGATCACATGGAGCAGTGCGAGTTCGACGCCTGGGTGATCGCCGAGTACGTGCAGTCGCCAGAGTTTCAGGCGGCCAAGGCGAAGGCCAAGGAGACGCGCAAGAAGACCAGGGCGGCTAGGGAGGAGGCCGCCGAGCACGCCGAGGAGGAGACAAGAGAGGAGGAGAACGACAAGCGCTGGCTGCGGGTCTCGTCCCAGCTGCAGCACACCTGGACGAAGCAGCCGCTGCATTACCGCCAAGAGCAGCTTAAACTGCTCAAGAGGATCGCGGACAAGCCGTAGTGACGTGTGCCAGGTGACGACCAGCTGGTCGGCGGGCGCATCGGCATTCGCTCCGCCGGCATCGCCGTCATGGCTGCCAGGTCCGCTCTCCGAAGGCCCGAGATCGACGCTGCGAACGGCGTCGCGGCGAGTGCCTTGCGCCTCGCCCGGACCGCGGCAGGGATCATGGCCGAGGTGGTTCCCGGCGCGGCGCGTGGGGAGTGGCGAGAGCTCGCCAACAAGCTGCATGCCTTCGAGTGGTTCACCTTCGCCGGGGCGCGCCTGGGAGGTCCCGCCCTCGGGCCGGCGGCGCTCGCGCGACAGGTGCCACGGGTCGCCGCGCTGGCCGACACCTACACCGGGCTGTGGGCGATGGAAGGGTTGGGCTATGCCTGCGCGCGCGCCGGACCCGAGGCATGGCCGCCGCGCGAGCTCCTGGCCGGGGGCGCCGGAAGCAGCCTTGGCGGTCTCCCCGAACAGGCCATGGTCCCCTTGTCCACAGGCTCTGCCCTGGCCGCGGCGGAGCGCCTGCTTGCAGAGATCGCGCGCGTCGCGGAGGGCGCGGACCGGGATCGGGTCCGGCGTTGGCTCGAGCAGCTCGCCGGCGACGCCGGCCCGGGGGCGCGCGAGCTGGCCACGGAGGCGCTCGGCCTGGTCGCCCGGACTCTCGACCCCTGGCGCCTGGGGCGCCTCGACGCGCTCCTGGCAGCGATCGATCCGGTCCTGGCGGAGTATCTCTGGCACGGGGTGGGAAGGGGCCTCTACTTCACTCCGATGAACCTGCCACCGTGGACCGGCGGCACCTGCCGCGCCTTCGGCAAGGCCTGGACGGAGCCGCCTCACGACGCGGGGCGGCGCAACGCCACCGCCGGCCTGGCATGGGCCATGACACTGGTCAACGTGCGCTCCCCGGAGGTCGCGGCGGCTTCTCTGGCCGGCCATGGAGAAGGAGCGGGCGCCGCGGCGGCCGTCGCCAACGGCGCCAGCTCGGCGCTCATCGTCTGGCGCCAGTGGGCAGGGTCGGATGCCCTGCTCGCCCGGTTCCTCGGCTACCGGCCGCCGGGCGGGTCGGGAACGATCGGCGCCCGGCGCTGGCGCCGAATCGTCGACCGGTGCGAGGCGGCGCTGTCCGGCCCACCCCTCGACCCGGGGTGCCGCGGCGACTCTCTCGCCGCGCTCTTCCGCTTCCACGAGGCCTGATGATCCCGACCCCACCAGCTCGCACCCTCCTCGAGGCGGTCTCGGCGATGCCGAGATGGCTGGGCTTCGGCGTCGACGCCGTGGTCAGTCGCATGGCCCGCGCCCTGGCCAGCCCTGCCGGACCGCGACGGCCGGCAGCGGTGGTCCGCCCGGCGGGGCAGCAGCAGGAGCCCGCGGACCGCGCGACGCCGGCTGCCGCCAGACCGGCCGCCGATGCCGCGTGCTACGGGGGGAGGCCCGAGAACCTGTCGCGGGACGAGCAGGCGGTTCTCGACAGCGCCGAGCTCTACCTGGCGCGCGGGCTCGATCTCAAGCGGTGGTGGGAGCACGCCCAGGCCACCGACTGCTTCGCGGAGCGCTTCCCGCTGAGCACCAGCTACAACCGGCCCGACAGCAGCTACGGCTTCTTCGACGTCGCCAGGGTGGACGGCCGCGAGATGCCGATCATGGGCAACTTCCAGAGCCTGCTCTACGACCAGCCCAAGTCGGCGGGCACCGGCCAGGGCGCGGCGCGCTGGATGCGTGCCCAGGTGCGGGAGTTCGTGCTGCGCTACTTCATGCGGGTCAGCTACTTCCGCCAGCCGGAGGCCTTCGTGCCGGCGGCCGATCAGCAGCCGGCGCCGCGGCTGCTGCGGCCGTTCAGCTTGTGCCCGGAGGAGAACCCTGCCTACGTCGGGTTCGGCTTCTCGCAGTTCTTCTTCAAGCGCACCGACAACGGCGAGGTCGGCGCCTTCCCCGAGGACCTCCGCTACGCGATGGCCGATCTGCGGGAGATCGGCCCCAAGTTCCGCTGGACCCTCCTCCACGTCGACATCTTCGACTTCAATTTCAGCTGGCAGCCGTTCGGCCCAGGCACGCCGTCGCTCACCCTGCCGCTCCAGGAGGGGAGCTACCTGGTCATGGACCGCGCCTTCGTCGTCGACGAGGACGACCCGGCTCCCGGCGTGCTGGGCCGCTACGGCTTCGGCTACTCCTTCATCAAGAACCCGCAGCCGAGCTTCATCGCCTACGGTCCGGGAGAGTTCGACGCCGCCATCGAGCTGATCTATTTCACCGTCTACGCGGACGGCAAGGTGCGGGTGGACGCGGCGTTCGTGGCCAACCGGCCGACGCGGATCGCCCAGGTCTCACTCAACCCGCTGGTCTGGGCCGGCGAGGCCCTCAACCTGGCGTCGCTGGGCACCGCGCGCTATCTTTTCGCGCCGCTGCTCGACGCCGCCGGCGGCCTGCCGTTCGCCGACGCCGCCTTCGATCCGGTCGGCGCCTCGATCGGACTGATCAACCTGCTGAGCGGCGGGCTGGCGGCACAGACCCTGTGCATCTCCATGCAGCAGTTCGAGAAGATCTTCCTCGTAAAGCACTTCATGCAGCACTATCAGACTCTCGAGGGCTCCATGCAGACGTGGCGGCAGATCCGGGACTGGCTCGACTCCAAGAACCTGCCGCCGTGGGTCGTGACCGGGACGTCCGACGCATGACAGAGAGCGGTACCGGGCAGGGGATGCTGGCGCGGGCGACGCAGGCCGGCCCGAACGCCCTCGTCCTCTCCGGTGGCGGCGCCAACGGCGCCTACGAGGTCGGCGTCGTCAAGGCGCTGCTCGAAGGCGCCTCGCCGGCGACCGGCGGGGTGCCGCTCGCGCCGCAGATCTTCACCGGCACCTCGGTCGGCGCCTACAACGCGGCCTTCCTGGCGCAATCCGCGGACGACGGTCCGGCGGCCGCCGCGGGGCTCGACGGGATCTGGCGGCGGCGGATCGCGGGCACGCTTGCCAGCTGCGGCAACGGCGTCTACCGGCTCCGGGCCGATCCGCTGCGCTGGGTCGATCCGGGCTGCCTGGCGCACCCGGTCGACAACGCCCTGACGGTGCTTGCCGACGCCGCCTTCTGGACCCGTTACGGCCTGGTGCGGGGGCTCAACCTGCTCACCGCCGACCAGCCGTGGCGAGTGCGCATCGCCGAGCTCTTCGACTTCGGCGCCGTCTTCTCGGCCGAGCCGCTGTCTGCGCTGATCGAGGACACCATCGACCTGGGTCGTCTCGCGGGCTCGCGCGCCGCTCTCAGCGTGGCCGCTACCGACTGGCAGGAGGGCAAGGCCCACGTGTTCGACAAGGCGGCAATGGTCAGCGGAGTCGGCACCGCCGCCATCGCGGCCTCCGCCGCCATCCCCGGCATCTTCCCACCGGTGGGGATCGACGGCCGGGCGTACGTCGACGGCGGGCTGCTGATGACGACGCCGCTCAAGCCCGCGATCGACGCCGGCGCCCAGGTTCTGCACGTCGTGTACGTCGATCCGCTCGTGGTCGACATCCCCTATCCCGATCTTCCCAACACGCTCGACGCCTTCTACCGCATCTACGTCATTGCCATCGCCGGCAACGCGAACCAGGACATCACCACCGCCGGGGTGATCAACGAAGACCAGGTGCTGGCCGAGCAGCTGCGCCCGGAGTGGGTGCTGCGCAGCGTCGGCCGGATCCAGCGGGTCGTCGAGCACGCCCGCCAGGGGAGACCCTACCGGCCGCTGATCGTCCACCGCTACCGGCCCAAGCTGCCGCTGGGCAACGCCGCGGGTCTGCTCGACTTCGACGCGAGCCGCGTCGACGACCTCATCGACCTCGGCTATGCGGATGCGGTGGGGCATGACTGCGGCGTGGAGCAATGCATCGTGCCGACGCAGCTCGCCGCGCCGCCGGCGCTGCCGTAGTGATCCTGGCCCCGAGTCGCGCCTCCAGCTAGTCGCGGAACCTGCCCGTCGGATCGGCGAGCTCGGCAAGATAGAGGATGGAGGTCAGGTGCGGCACGAACGTACCGACTCCCAGGTTGATCTGGAAACCCTGAGCGCCGGCGAACACCCCGTTCCCGCCGTTGACGGGCCCGAAACCGGCGAACATCTGAGTGCCCATGTCCTGCGGCACCCCGTCGAGCGTCGTCAAGATCGCACGGGTCTCGTCCGTTTGAACCTCGAGCGTCCCGGGATGCCTGCTGCCGTCGTCGAGCTGGAACTGCTCGACATCGGAGGAGGCCGAGGGGGCGTCAGGCGTTGTTCCGCGGCCGCTCGTGGGGGAGAACTTCACTGTCAGTGGGTGCTCACCTGCCGTGGGGCCGACCTCGTACCGGCTTGCGAGCCCCTCCGGTCCGCGCGCTGCAAAACCAGTGGCGCAAAGCCGGAGCTTCTCGCTGACGATCAACGCGGCGGGTGGATGCGCGGGCGTCTTGCCGGGCACGACCGTGGTCGAAGTCAACGTTGGAACGAATGTGCTGAAGTAAAGGTAGGTCGAGCTCCGTGGCAGAGCTTGGACCGGCTCGATGACGGGGATCTCGGCCGTGGTGTAGAGAGCGCCGGGGTCCTTGATCATGACGAGGACGTTGAGCTGGAAATCGCCGGGGGGCGTGAACAAGCCGCTCAAGGCGAACATCCCCGTGCGGCCTGCAAGCGCTCCCTTCCCGCCGGTGAGGACGCCGGCGGAGGCAATGCGTATGAGCGGCGGGCCCGCGCGGTGGATCGGGTAGGACCTGCCCGTCCCGAAGCCCGCGATGCGGTCCTGCCCGCCCTGGCCGATGGCGAAGTCGGCCGCGGTCACCGCGATGCGCTGTGAATGGGCAGGATCGAACGCGGTCGGGGGCGCGGCGTGGCCCGGAAGCAGCGAGAAGTCCTCGGGGATGGGTGCCCAGCGGAATTCGAACGGACCGGCTTCGGTGCCGACGGTATTGGCGACGCGGTACTCTCGCCGGCCGGCGAACTGGCCCGCGCCGACGTCGAAGCGATGCGCGGCGCCGTGGAACCGGACCGCGGTGAGCTCACCGTGCCGATAGGAAGGTTCATTGGGACGGGTCGCATCCGGCACCGCCAGCAGGTTGAAGTAGGCGAGCCGATCCAGGGCTTGCTGCCATTCTTTGAGGTCGTCTGCCATGACTCTCCCTGTCGCCCGGGCGCAGCGGCGGGCTGGTTCCGGCCAGGATTGAGCTTACGAGCCAGGCATCGGACCCCAGCCGGTGCTCGGACCTTGCTGGGTCACGGGTCCCCAGCCGCTCGTCGGCCTCGAGGCTGGAGCCGCGGGCGCGCGGGCTCCGGTCGATGGCGCCCCAGGGGCGCCTGGCGCGCCGGCCGCGGCGCTCGCGTCCAGGCCGGGAATGAGCCCCTCCATCATCTCGAGCATTCTCATCTGCAGGTCACAGGCTGCCTTCATGGTGCCGATCGGCATGGTGAGGGCGGCCTTGATCAGCATCGCGGCCAGCTCGGCCACGGCGCTCACTGCGTCCCGTTCTTGCGCGGTCTCGGTCACTGCGATCTCCTTCGTCCTGGCCTACTTCGTGTCCGCGGCCTTGAACCGCACCACGTACAGGTTCGACAACATCGGCGGGACGGGAGTGATGCCGGCATTGACGGTCAGCATGCCCTGCGCGTCGGCGAAGCAGCCGGTGCCGCCGGCGAAGGGCCCGAAGCCAACCAGGTTCAGGACCGGCCCCGCGAACCCCGTGAACTGGGTGAGGAAGCCGCGCCCCTCGACGATGTTGGGCCCGATCGTGCCGAGCTCCTTGCCCTGCGGATCGAAGAACGCGATGGTCGTTCCCGCCGTCTGCCAGGGCAGGGGCGACGAGGGAGTGCCAGGCGTCTTGGGGTCGTTCAGGTTGAAACGGATCTTGGTGGTCAGCTTGCCGGCGATCCAATCCTCGGTCACGTGGCGAGCGCGCAGCGAGGTGCCGTCGCTGCCCAGGTCGTACTCCACGCGGACGACGCGCAGCAGCTCCGTGACCGACGCTATCACCTGGCCGTCGGGGCCGGGCTCTTGTTGGATCGGGGCGCCGGGCTCGCCGATGAACGTGGTGTAAGTCGATCCCGCGAGCGGATGCGCGACCCTCCTGCTCCCAGCCGGCTCGCTCGCCGGCTGTGCGGGCGCGGGATCCATGATGCGGATCAGCACCTCGAGAAAGAAGTCGTCCGGCGGGGTGATGAAACCGTTGATCGCGAAGGAGGCCTGCACGTTCGCGAAGGCTCCCTGGCCGCTCAGGACCCTGCCGCAGGCGCCGAGCCAGGTTCGGCCGTCGCCGCCGGCGGCGCCCGGGTAGGTGCGCCCGGTGCCGAAGCCAAGGAACGAGCTCTTGCCGTCCCTGTCGAGACGGAGCTCGAAGTTCATCATGACGAAGCGCTGGGACTTGCCGGGATCGAACTGGGTCGGCAGCGGCTGCTGGTCGGGCAGAGCGTACTCGTCGTCGGGGGCGAGCACCCAGCGCAGCGACACCTCGGAGAGGGTGGACCCGATCGTCGCGACTCCCTGCAGGCAGGCCTCGCCGGCGGTGGTATCGATGGTCAGCCGCTGACCGTCTCCGAAGAGCTGGACACCGGTGATTTCCGACGGGCTCGAGCTGCCCGGCAGCGGCAGCGCGACGTTCTTGCTGCCACGCCGGGGGGTGACGATCAGGTCGAGGTAGACCGAGCTCTTGAGGAGCTCCTCGACGGTGCTCGTGTAATAGATCAGCCCGGGGGGCAACTGCGGCCCCTGGGGCGGCTGGTTGGAGGGGGTCGACACGTGGAGCCTCCTTTCCGGGACCTAGGCGCGAAACCTGCCCGTCGGATCGGCGAGCTCGGCAAGATAGAGGATGGAGGTCAGGTGAGGCACGAGAGTGCCGACTCCACAGTTGATCTGGAAACCCTGAGCGCCGGCGAACGCTCCGGTCCCGTTGTTGATGGGACCGAAGGCGGCGAACATTTGCGTGACCAGTTCCGCCGGCAACCCATCGATCGGTGTCAAGATGGTACGGATCTCGTAGTTCTCGACCCCCAGCGTACCGATATGCCTGCTGCCGTCGTAGAGCTGGAATTGCTCGAGGTTGTATGCGGTCGCGGGGTCGTCGAGCGACGCCCCTCTGAGGCTGGTGGGGCAGAACTTCACGTTGATGGGGTGCTCGCCGGCCGTGGGGCCGATCTGGTAGCGGCTCGCGAGCCCCTCCGGCCCGCGAGCTGAAAAGCTCGTCGCGCAGAGCCGGAGCTTCTCGGCGCTGGCGATCCCCGCGACCGGGGGACCAGCGGGCCCCGTCCAGGGCACGATCGTGGTCGAGAGGAACGTCGGCACGTAGGTGCTGAAGGACAGGAACGTCGAGCTCCGCGGCAGGCCCTTGACCGGCTCGATGGCGGGGAGCTCGGTCGTGGCGTAGAGAGCGCCGGGGTCCTTGATCATGACCAGGACGTTGAGCTGGAAATCGTCGGGGGGCGTGAACAAGCCGCCCAGGGCGAACATCCCCATGCGGCCTGCAAGCGCTCCCTTCCCGCCGGTGATGACGCCGCAGGCGGCAATGTGCGTCAGCGGGGGTCCGGCGCGCTGGATCGGGTAGGACCTGCCCGTCCCGAAGCCGGCGATGCGATTCTGCCCGCCCTGGCCGATGGCAAGGTCGACCGCGGTCACCTCGAAGATCTGCGACTGGACCGGGTCGAACGGGGTCGCGGCCACGGCGCGGTCCGGCAGGAGCGTAAACTCCTCGGGGATGGGTGCCCAGTGGAAGTCGAACGGAGCGGCTTCGGTGCCGACGGTATTGGCGACGCCGTACCCCTGGTTGCCGGCGAACTGACCCGCGCCGACGTCGAAGCGATGCGCGGTGGCGTGGAACTGGACCGCGGTGAGCTCTCCGTTCCGATAGGAGGGTTCGTTCGGACGGGCTGCATCCGGAACCGCCAGCAGGTGGAAGTAGGCAAGCCGATCCAGGCCCTGCTGCCAATCCTTCAGGTTGTCTGCCATTCCCCCTCCTGTCGCCCCGCCGGCCGGTGCTCGGCGGTCAATTCCTACCCTCATCGGAAGTGGGAGGCGGAGTCCCGGCCACCAGGTCGGCGACGTACAGCAGCCCGCGGCGGTGCAGCAGCTCGCGGAAGATCACCTTCACCTCCCGCGGGGTGCGGGGAACGTCCTGGCTGCGGCTGTCGGGCGCGATGAGCTCGGCGATCTCTCCAGGGGTCAAGGGGTAGAGCGACGTGCCCTCCCTCTGCGCCCGCGCGATGCGATCCGCCACGGCCGGGCCGAACTTGCGGACGGTCTCCTGGTAGCTCTTCTCGCGCGCCGTCGCCACGTCCCGGAAGAGCCACAGGAACGCCCGCAGCTGAATGAGGTCGGAGTTGATCTCCTGCGCGCGCGCGATCGCGTCCTCGTTGAACACCGATGGCGCGATCGTGTGCTCGTCGATGACCTTGCCGGTGACGGTCCGGCTGTGAGCCTGGCCGGCGGCCGTACCGTCGAGGGGCACCAGGAGCGGCACGTAGTACTGGAACTCGATGGTGGTGTTGCCGGCGGTCTCGCGGAGACGCTCCATGGCGAATTCCTTGTCCTTGTCGCTGATGTCGCTGTCGACGATCGCGAGCTCGCACAAGGCGTAGTCGAGCGCATCCGCGACGTCCAGCCATGCCGGGAGGACGAAGACCACGACGTCGTAGATCACCTGGAAGGCGGTGAACGGATAGACGCTCAAGAGGGTGAAGATCTCGCCCGCATCGGCGACGAGCGCCCTGGCGACGCGCACCGGGTCCCCCGATTCGAGAGCCTCGATGAACGGCCGCGGGAAGCGCTGGATGATCTGCCTGGCTTCCGCCGCGAGGAGCGCCCCGATCGGCAAGTCCGACTTCGGCTGGGCCTCGCCGGCGAGCCACTTGTCGTAGACGTACTCCATCGAGTTCCAATAGCCCCTGGCGCCCGTCGCGAGCCAGTTGAAATCGCCCATGCCAAGCGCCAGGACGCCGCCGACGATGCCGCGGAAGTCGCGGGCCACCGCCCCCACCGGTCCCTCGAGGGCCATGTCGACGAAGCCGTAGCGGAGCAGGGAGTCGGTGTCGGCGCCCAGCGGGTGGCCGTTCAGGACGCCCTTCGAGCTCAGGGTGTCGAGGAGCCTCGAGAATGCGAGCCAGAGGTCGTCGGCACCGTCGCGGACCGCCGGGACAGCCTGGTACGCCGCGACCACGGCGTCCCAGCCGATGATCAAGGGGAGGGCCGCCGTGGCGCTGCCGCCGTCCAGGATGGTCGACGCGAGAAGCTCGTTCGAGGTGGGGCCGGCCATCCCTCCCGCCGCGTTGCGCAGCGCCTGCAGGGCGTCCTCCGTCGAGTCCCTGGCAGCGTTCAAGGTCCGGGTCGCGACCTGCTCCGAGAACTGCTGGGCGGCATTGCCGGGCGTCCCGAGCGCCCCGCCGGCGGCCTGTGCCGCCTGTCCGGCCACCCGTGCGGTCGCACCGACGATCGCGTTGACCGCGGCCAGGCCCAGGCTCGGGAACACGACGAACGGCGCCAGCAGCAGGTCGTTGGCCCTGCGCCAGGAATCAGCGAGTCGACCCTCGTCCGCCATCCCGACCTCCGGCCTCGAATCATGACGGCGAGATGCGCCAAGATCGAAGAGGTTGCCGGCCTCCCCGGGCGTCTCCGCCGGCGGTTCCAGCGCTTTTACTATAATGGAGGATCTGCGAGGCAGTGGGCGTCAGCGCGTGAGATGGACCTTTTTTCATACCGCGGCACTAGTCCCATGATCGGCGAAGTCAGCTTAAATGAGTCAATGTCCGCCGGCCGCCCTGGATGGGATGATGCCGCCGAGGCGATGGGATGAGCGACGCCGGGGCCCATCCGCGCCCGGTCCAGGCCGTGGTGCTCTCCGGGGGCGGCGCGAGCGGCGCCTACGAAGTGGGCGTGCTCAAGGCCCTGTTGACCAGAGGCGAGCTGCCGCTCGATCCGCAGGTCTTCGCCGGAACCTCGATCGGCTCCTTCAACGCTTCGTTCCTTGTCTCACGGTGGGACAGGCAGGGGCGATCGTCGATCGCCGAGCTGGAGACGCTGTGGCTCGACACGTTGGCCTCTTTCCTGGGCGGGTTCGGCCGCGCCAACGGCATGTTCCGAGTGCGCGGCAGCCTGCTCGACCTGTTGAATCCGAGGGAATACCTTCCGAACCCCTTGCGCCCTGCCGCCCGGCTGGTGGAGGACGGCGCCCGCCTTCTCCTCGAGGCGATGCGGCGGGCGTCGTACCTGGGTCTCAGCCGGGAGAACGTCCTGCAGCGCGTCGCCAACCTGTTCGACGTCTCCTTGCTGCTGGCGACCGAGCCCTGGGAGGCGGTCCTTCGGACCATCGACTTCTCCGCCGTCCGCCATTCGACGCGCCGGCTGCGGATCGCGGCCACCAACTGGCAGACCGGGGAGCTGCGCGTCTTCGCCAACCGCGACATGACCAACGATACGGGGCCGCTGGCGATCGAGGCGTCGAGCGCGATCCCGGGCCTGTTGCCGCTGGTGCGGATCGGCGCCGAGCCGCACGTCGACGGCGGCGTGGTGATGAATACGCCGTTGGAGCTGGGGATCCAGGCGGGCGGCGTGGAGCTGCACGTCGTCTATCTCGACCCGGCGGTGCGGGCGATCCCCACGGCGGCCTTGAACAGCACCCTCGACAGCGCCTACCGCCAGGCGGTGATCTCCTGGGCGAAGATCATGAACGAGGACATCGAGACGACGAGATGGGTCAACCGCTCGCTGCGAGCGCTGCAGCGCCTGCGCGAGAACCCTCGGGCCACTGCGGCGGAGGTCTCGCACCTCGAGCGGGAGGTGGGTGTCGATGGGTTGAAGCTGCTGACGGTCCATCGCTACCATCCCCGCGACGATCTCGCCGGCGGTGCTCTCGGGCTGCTCAACTTCGAACGCGCGCACGTCGCACGCCTGATCGAACGCGGGTTCGACGACGCCAGGCACCACGACTGCGTTGAGTCCGGATGCGTACTTGCCGGCGGCGACGAGCGAGGCTCGGAGGCTGCGCCGGGTTCGTCGGGGGGTTCGGCGACGGGCAAGCCGTGAGCGGCCTGGACCTTTTCTGATCCGGGGTACCTATACCCTTCCCTTACGGCATTCGTTAAATACGTGCCATCGGTTCAGCCTCAGGCAGGGCTCGCGCTAGCAGAGAGCGCGGCCGGCCGCGAGTGCTTGCAGCGCGAACGGCGGCTATGGACGGTGAAGGACGGCGAAGGACGGCGAAGAGAGGCGGGACCCTGATGCGCGGAAAACGGATGAATCTCGCCGCTCTGATCCTCGGTCCGATGGCGGCCGCCGCCGGCGCCTGGGCTGGCATGAATGCGCTCGACCGCCGGGGCCGCCGGTTCTACGCCGCCGGGCGCTCGGTGGTGGACGCCCTCGACGAGCTGGGCGGGGCGGTCTTGGCTCGGGACCTCGACGGCGTGCGGGGGGCCTACGCGGGGGATTACCGCGGCCGGCCACTGGGGCTCGGGGCGCTGGCGGAGGCGGCTGCGGCGGCGGGCGTGGCGGCAGAGGAGAAGGACGGCGTCCGCATCGTGAGGCTGGTGGTGCCGGCGGGCGGGAGCGCGGAGGCGGACCTCGGCGCCGCCGGCGCCTCCGCCGGCTGGGAGCTCTATCTCGAGGGCTTCGCCGAGATCGAGGAGGCAGGCTTCCACCTCGACCGGCTGGAGGAGTGGCGGGGGGAGGAGCTGGCGGCGCGGGTGCGGTTCGAGCTGATCGGCAAGCCGCGCGGTGCGCCGCGGGCGGCGATCGACCGCGCGTTGCTCGAGGTGCGGTTCCGGCGCCGCGCGGCGAGTGGCGAGATCAGCACGAGGAGCGTGCAGGGCGCGGCAGGCGCCGGCACGAGGCTCGAGATCGTCGCTGCCAGGCTGCTCGAGGGCGAGCGGGTGACCGCCGAGCGGCCGCAGTTCGCGGACGTGTCGCGGGCGGCGGGGATCGACTTCGAGAACCGGACGTATCCGGCGTTCCTCGAGCAGCCGCTGCGCTTCGGCATGATCCGTTATGGTCCCGGCGGCATCGCCGCGGCGGACTACGACAACGACGGCTTCTACGACCTGTTCATCCCCGACGGGGTGTCGTCGCGGCTGCTGCGCAACCGCGGCGACGGCACCTTCGAGGACGTCACCGAGCGGGCGGGGCTGGGCGGGCTCGACGGGGTGTCGGCGGCGGTCTTCGCCGACTATGACAACGACGGCTGGAAGGACCTGTTCGTCAGCCGCACCTTCCGCCCGAACCAGCTGTTCCACAACAACGGCGACGGCACCTTCACCGACGTGACCGCGCGCTCGGGCCTGGGCGAGGACTGCTGCACGACGGTGGCGTCATGGGGCGACTACGACAACGACGGTTGGCTCGACCTCTACGTCGGGCGCTATCTCGACCCGCGCGCGAGGATCCCGACGACGTTCTATGCCAGGAACGGCGAGCCGAACCGGCTGTACCACAACAACGGCGACGGCACCTTCACCGACGTCACCGAGCAGGCCGGGGTCGGCGACACCGGGCTCTGCCTGGGGAGCGCCTGGGGCGACTACGACGGCGACGGCCACCCCGACCTGTTCGTGGTCAACGACTTCGGCCGCAGCACGCTCTACCACAACAACGGCGACGGCACCTTCGAGGACGTCACGGTCGCCGCCGGCGCGCTGGCGTACGGAGCCGGGATGAGCGCGTCGTTCGCCGACTACGACAACGACGGGCTGCTCGACCTCTATACCGCCGACATCCGCTCGGAGCATGCCTGGTTCGCGGCGCCGCCGACGGTGGGCCGGTACATGGCGAACTCGTGGAAGCAGGGGGTGTGGCGCACCGACATGCCGCTGTACTGGCAGATCTTCCGCCAGTCGGGCTTCCACTTCGTCGACGTGTTCCGCGAGATGGCGTCCGGCAACCACCTGCTGCGCAACCGCGGCGACGGCACCTTCGAGGACGTCAGCGTCAGGGCGGGAGCCAACCCGGTCGGCTGGTTCTGGGGGTCCGTGTTCGCCGACTTCGACAACGACGGCTGGCTCGACCTCTACAGCGCCAACGGCTGGGTCTACGGCGAGCGCGGCACCGAGCTCGAGCTCGAGTTCCTCAACAACGTGGTCGCCCACCAGGACGACTACAAGAGCGGCATGTTCTTCGACCCGCGCAGCTTCGGCGAGCGGTCGTGGCACGGATGGGAGCGCAACCGTCACCTGCGCAACAACGGCGACGGCACCTTCCGGGAGATCGGCCGCGGCGCCGGCACCGACCTGCTGACCAACAGCCGGGGGGTCGCGGTGGCGGACTTCTGGAACCGCGGCGCGCTGGACCTGGCGGTGGCCGCCAACGGCGGACGGCACGCGCTGCTGCGCAACGAGGTCGGGGTGCGGCGCCACTGGCTGCAGGTGGAGCTGACCGGCGTCCGCACCAACCGCGACGCGGTGGGGGCGCGGGTGGAGGTCGTGGCCGGCGGGGTGCGGCAGCTGCGCGAGGTGTCGGCGGGCGACGGCTACGCCTCGCAGAGCACGCTGCGCCTGCACTTCGGCCTGGGCGAGGCTGCCGTCGTCGAGGAGATGACGGTGCGCTGGCCGGCCTCGGGCCTCGTCGAGCGGTTCGAGGACGTGGTCGGCGACCGCATCGTGGCGCTCACCGAGGGGAGCGGGCGGCTGGTGGAGAAGCGGTATCGGGAGGCGCCCGGGGAGTTGCCGGCGCCGCTGCCCGCGGCGGGGCCGATCACGGAGCCGGAGGAGGCGCTGGTGACCACCGGCGCGGCGAAGGAGAGTTGACTCTGCGCGGGGCGGCGCCCCGGAGAACCGGCGAGCCCGCGCCCGGAGCTCAGCCGGTCTTTTCGAGCAGGCAGATGCCGGACCAGGGGCGGGAGCCCTGGCGGCCTTGCGACTCCGGCAGCAGCGCGAAGAGGCGCATGCCGAAGCTCAGCCGCTTGAAGCGGGCGGCGGTCTTGAGCGGCGAGAGGACCTTGACCGGCTTCCAGCCGTAAGGCTCGAAGTACCCCGGCCCTTCCGGCGGGCCGAATTGGAGGGTGGCGCTGGCCCGCGTCAGCTGGGGGCCGATGTTCTTCTGCAGCAGGCGCAGCAGTCCCGGCGAGGCGATGTCGAGGATCCAACCCTGGAAGGCGGCAGGCGCGGCCAGATCGCGGGCGAGACTCGCGGCTTCGTCCGCGGTGAGATAGATGAGCAGGCCCTCGGTCAGGATCAGCGCCCGGCGGGACCGGCTTCCCAGCCGCGCGAAGAGCTCGCGGCGGGCGCCAGCGTCGGCGAGGTCCAGGCGGACGCGCTCGAGCGCGCACCTCGGCTGCTCGCCGGCGAGGATCTCCTCCTTGTAGTCGAGGATGCCGGGCAGATCCACCTCGACCCACTGCAGCGCGAGCGGCAGATCCATGCGGTACGGCCTGGCGTCGAGGCCGGCCGCCAGGTTCACGACCATGTCGACGCCCTGCCCCAGTTGCTCGACGATGAGCTGGTCGAAGAGGTAGGTGCGTCCCACCCAGGCCCAGTCCGCGCGGACGGCGCCAGGCATCGACTCGGCGATCTGCCGGCCGCGCTCGGCGGCCAGGCGGCGCGCGTACGGATCGCGGAAGAGCGCGTCCGGGCGCTCGGTCTCCGCGGCGCGGTACACCGCGGCCCAGAGGGCGGTGTCGGAGACGTTGCGGATCAGGGGTTCGGTCTGGCTCATGGGGTCTCCCATGGGTCAGGGTGGATCTTATCTCATCCCGGGAGCCTATACTTTCTGGCTCCATTCGTCGTTAAATGAGGCAGACAAGGTCAGCGTCCGGCAGTGCTCCGCGTCCCGCGGGGCCGCGTGCGCGGAACTTCGGAGAGACGTAGACCGATGGGTAGGCAGGGTGTCCCTGGCGTCCTCGGGCTGATCCCGGCGATCGTGCTGGCGGCGCTGGCGGGCGGCGGCGCCGGCGCGGTTCGGGCAGTGCCGGCCGTGGCGGCCGTGGCGCCCGCCGCCGCGCCGGCCCCGGCCGCGGCCCCCGCCCCGGCCCCGGGCGGGGCGGCGGGGAGCAGGACGGCGGCGGCAGATGCCGGCGCCGCCGGAGAACACGGGCGCTGGTTCGAGGACGTGACCAAGCGGGCGGGGCTGGCGGTGGCGCATCACAACCGGGTGTTCCACAACCCCTACGCGGACATCATGGCCGGCTACACCGCGCTCGGCGCGGCAGCGGCGGCCGCCGACTACGACGGCGACGGCTACGAGGACCTCTTCGTCACCGACTCGTCCGAGGGGGGCAGGAACCACCTCTATCACAACAACGGCGACCTCACCTTCACCGACGTGGCGGAGGCCGCGGGGGTCGCCGCGGGTAACGACGCCGAGAACGCCACCGCCGACGCGATCTGGTTCGACTACAACAACGACGGCCGCCCGGACCTGTTCGTGGTGCGCTTCGGCCACAGCCAGCTGTTCGAGAACCTGGGCAACGGCAAGTTCAAGGACGTCACCAGGCAGGCCGGTCTCGGCCGCTACCTGAACAGCATCACCGCGATCGCCTTCGACTACGACCACGACGGCTACCTCGACCTGTTCGTCGGCAACTACTTCCAGCCGGTCAACCTGTTCCATCCGAACACGCCGCGGTTCTTCCCGGAGAGCTTCGAGACCGCCAAGAACGGCGGCGGCGTCACCGTCTACCACAACAACGGCGACGGCACCTTCACCGACGTCACCGCCAAGGTCGGCCTGGCGGGGATCACCGGCTGGACGCTCGATCTCGGCCACGGCGACGCCAACAACGACGGCTGGGACGACCTCTACGTGGCCTGCGACTTCGGGACCGACTACTTCTTCGTCAACAACCGCGACGGCACCTTCTCCGACCGCACCGCCACGGCGATCGGCTACGACACCAAGAAGGGGATGAACGCCGACTGGGGCGATTACGACAACGACGGCTGGCTCGACATCTTCGTCACCAACATCACCGACGATTACATGC
>Ga0210384_10002561_pt1 | contig 22100 bp, 20 predicted proteins | sample IncBWH2MmetaG_FD_160574 | JGI IMG/M metagenome (GOLD analysis project Ga0210384, IMG submission 160574) | Forest soil microbial communities from Barre Woods Harvard Forest LTER site, Petersham, Massachusetts, United States - Inc-BW-H-2-M | ecosystem: Environmental > Terrestrial > Soil >...
ATCGCCATCAGCTTTGACCTCGCGGGGCCTACCTTTCGGCACGAGGCCTACAAGGAGTACAAGGCCCACCGGCCAAAGATGGACGACGATCTCGCCGTCCAGATCCCCTTCGTGCGCCGGGTGTGCGAGGCCCTCCGGCTGCCCGTCATCGAGGTCCCAGGCTTCGAGGCCGACGACGTGATCGCGACCCTGGCCGGCCAGGGGGTGGCCGCCGGCCACGACGTGGTGGTGGTGTCCGGGGACAAGGACCTGCTGCAGCTCGTCGGCGACCGCGTCAAGGTGTTGAACCCGGGCCGGGAGGGCATGGGGGCGACACTCTATGACCGGAGGGCGGTGGAGGAGAAGTTCGGGGTGCCCCCGGAGCGGGTGGTGGACGTGCTGGCCCTGGTGGGCGACGCCGTGGACAACATACCGGGAGTGCCCGGGATCGGGGACAAGGGCGCGCGCGACCTGGTGCGCGAGTTCGGCCCCGTCGAGGCCGTGCTCGAGAACGCGGACCGGGTGAAGCGCGCGGCCTACCGGGAAGGCCTAAAGGCCCACCGCGAGGACGCCCTCCTCTCCAAGCAGCTCGCCACTCTCCGCGCGGACGTGCCCGTCGAGCTCGACCTGGCCGCCTTCGCGCGGCGCGAGCCGGATGGGGCGGCCGCCCACGCCCTCTTCACCGAGCTCGAGTTCCAGGCCCTGGCCCGGGAGTTCGCGCCCCCCGTGGTGGCAGCGGCCACCGAGCACCAGATCGTCACCCGCATGGAAGATGTGGACGCGCTCCTGAAGGAGGCGCGGGCGGCGGGCCAGGTCTCCCTCGGCCTCGTGGCCACGAACCACGAGCCCATGCGGGCCCGCCTCCTGGGCGTGGCCCTGGCCACGCACCCGGGCCGGGCCGCCTACATCCCCCTCGGCCATTCTCCCCTCGAGGCGCCGAACCCGCTCGGGGTCGCGGAAACGCTCGCGCGCCTTGGTCCCCTGCTCGTGGACGCCGGCGTCCGCAAGCTCAGCGCCCACGCCAAGCGCGACCTCATCCTCCTCGCGCGCCACGGCGTGGAGGGCCGCGGGTTCGACTTCGACGCCCTGGTGGCCTCCTACCTCCTCAACCCCGGGCGGCGCGCTTACGCCCTCGACGATCTCGCCGTCGAGTTCCTGGGGGAGCGTCGGGGCTCGGGAAGCGAGGGGGTGACGGGGGACGAGGCATCGGTGGGCCGGACCGCGCACGCCGCGGGGGACGACGCCGAGCTCGTCCTGCGGCTGGCCCCCGCGGTGACCTCCCGACTCGAGCAGGAGGGCCTCCTGCCCATCTACCAGACCATGGAGCTTCCCCTGGTGGAGGTGCTGGCGGACATGGAACGGGCGGGGGTGAGGGTGGACGCTCCGCTGCTGGCGGGCATGAGCCGCGACATGGAGCAGCAGCTCGCCGCCCTCACCAAAGAGATTTACATCCTGGCCAAGGGAGAGTTCAACATCAACTCCCCCGTGCAGCTCCGGGAGGTTCTCTTCGACCGCCTGGGCTTCAAGAGCGGGAAGAAGACGGCCAAGACCCGGGCCGCCTCCACCGCGGAGGACGTGCTGGAGGAGCTGGCCGTTGTCCACGAGCTGCCCCGGAAGATCCTGGACTACCGCGGGATCCAAAAGCTCAAGTCCACCTATGTGGACGCACTGCCCGGGCTGATCAGCACCGAGACCGGCCGCATCCACGCCTCCTTCAATCAGACCGTGGCCGCCACGGGGAGGATCTCCTCCTCCGATCCCAACCTGCAGAACATCCCCATCCGCACGCCGGAGGGGCGGCGTATCCGCGAAGCCTTCGTGGCGGAACCGGGCCACGAGCTGCTCTCCGCGGACTATAGCCAGATCGAGCTCCGCATCCTCGCCCATCTCTCGAAGGACCAGACCCTTATCGACACCTTCCGACGGGGGGAGGACGTCCACGACCGCACGTCCCGCGAGGTCTTCGGCGCCTTCTCCCCCGTCTCTCCGGAGGAGCAGCGCCGCCGCTCGAAGATGATCAACTACGCCCTGCTCTACGGGAAGGGGGCTTTCTCCCTGGCCAAGGACATCGGGATCTCGAAGAGGGAAGCGGAGGGGTTCATCGAGGCTTACTTCAACCGCTACCCCTCCGTCCGCGAGTTCATCAACGACACCATCGCCCGCGCCCGGGAGACGGGAACCGTGCGCACCCTCCTGGGCCGGCTGCGGCGACTGCCCGACCTCCGGGCCAAGAACTTCCAGGTCCGGATGGAGGCGGAGAGGCAGGCCATGAACACCCCCGTCCAGGGCTCCGCCGCCGATCTCATCAAGAAGGCGATGATCGACCTCCGAAGGGAGCTCCGGAGGCGCGGCATGGCCTCCCGCCTGATCCTGCAGATACACGACGAGCTGCTGCTGGAGGTGCCGGAGAAGGAGGCGGGGGAGGCGCTCCTCCTCGTCCGGAACGTGATGGAGGGGGCCTTGTCCCTGGAAGTGCCGCTGGTGGTGGACGCACGCCGCGGCCGGAACTGGGCGGAGGTCCATTAGGGCGCCCCGGCGGTAGTGGGTCGGGTGCGCGGAGCCACTACGCGCCGGGCGGGAGTTTTGACCTATCTTCCTGGGAATGATACGATTTATGGGTTCGGGAGGTGATTCCGCTCGTGCCTCTTTTCGAGTACAAATGCCCCCGGTGCGGGCGATTCGAGATCCTCCAGAAGTACACGGATCCCTCCCTCATGGCCTGCCCGACCTGCGGCAAGGAAGTTCACCGGCTGCTCTCCGCCCCCGCCATTCAGTTCAAGGGCAGCGGGTGGTACATAACGGACTACGCCCGCAAGTCCTCGGGTGGGGAGGGCGCCGACGGCTCGTCTTCATCCACATCCAAGGAACCCAAAGAGGCTAAGGGGGCTACGGAGGCCAAGGGCTCCAAGGACTCTTCGTCCAGCACTCCTGCATCAACCACATCCAAAGACGGCTCTGCCAGTGGCAGCAGCCCCTCGAAGTGACTCGCTCCTTCTTCGGAATCGGGAAACCTGCCTAGCCTAACCCCCCCCGGGTGATCCCGGGGGGGTCCCTCCACTCCGCCCAAGGCTTTCATGGGTGCGGCCGAAGGCTCTTTGGCGGGGCCGTGGCGCCCACCGCTCCCGACCCGGCGGTCAGAGCTTGAGGGACTTCAGGTACTCCCGGAACGGCTTGCCCAAGTCGTCGCGCTTCAGCGCAAACTCGACCGTGGCCTTGAGAAAGCCCAGCTTATTGCCGGCGTCGTGGCGGATGCCCTCGAAGCGGTAGCCGAAGATCGGACGCCGCTCCTTGAGCCGGCGGAGCCCGTTGGTGAGCTGGATCTCCCCCCCCGCGTCGCGGGGCGTGGCTGCGAGATCGTCGAAGATGTCCGGGGTCAGGATGTAACGGCCGATGATCGCGAGGTCGGAAGGCGCGTCCTCGACCCTCGGTTTCTCCACCAGCTCCCGGATCCGGTAGACGCGGCCGCTCTCCCCCTCGGGTGAGCCGTCGATGACACCGTAGGCCGAGATCTCCTGCCGGTCCACTTTCTGGACGGCGATGACGGGCCCGCCGTGGCGTTCGAAGACCTCTACCATCTGCTTCATGCAGGGCACGGGGCTGTCGATGATGTCGTCCCCCAGCATGACCGCGAAGGGTTCGTCCCCCACGAGATCCCGGGCCACGAGCACGGCGTGGCCCAGACCCAGGCTCTCCCCCTGGCGCACGTAGGAGAGGTTGATCATGCTGGAGATGGTCCGCACCTGCTCCAGCAGATCCGTCTTGCCCCTCTCCGCGAGCAGCTTTTCGAGCTCGTAGGAGACGTCGAAATGGTCCTCGATCGCGTTCTTGCCCCGGCCGGTGACGATGATGATGCTGGTGATCCCGGAGGCCACGGCCTCCTCGATCACGTACTGGATGATCGGCTTGTCGACGAGGGGCAGCATCTCCTTGGGCTGGGCCTTGGTAGCGGGGAGGAAGCGCGTGCCCAGGCCCGCGGCCGGGAACACGGCCTTTCTGATCTTCTTCATCATCGCGTCATCGATGCTACCACACGCCTGCGACTGGCCTGTGACGGACCCGCGCTCGCCCTATGCTATCCTCGCCGCCGTGCTCGACCTCAAGTTCGTGGTGGAGAACAAGGAGCGTGTCCTGCGCATGCTGGAGGCGCGCGGGCAGGGCCCGGGGGAGGCGGATCCCTGGGGCCTGGACGGGGAGCGGCGCGCCCTCATCCAGAAGGTGGAGGGCCTCCGGCACGACCAGAAGGTGTTCGGCCAGGAAATCGCCGGCCTGAGGAAGGCGGGTCAGGACCCCTCGTCGTCTCCGCGCAGCAAGCAGCTCAAGGACATCTCGGAGGAGATCAAGAGCCTGGAAGTCCGTTTACAGGAGGTCGAGGACGGCCTCCGGAGCTTCCTGCTCGGGGTCCCCAATCTACCCGATGAAAGCGTCCCCGTGGGCGCGGACGCCTCCCTGAACCGCGAGGTGCGCCGGGAGGGCCAGCCGCCGCGCTTTGGCTTCCCGCCCAAGCCGCACTGGGATCTGGGTCCTGAGCTGGGGATTTTGGATTTCGAGCGGGCGGCCAAGATCTCGGGAGCGCGCTTCACGGTCTACTGGGATCTGGGGGCCCGCTTAGAACGCGCCCTGATCCAGTTCATGCTGGACCTGCACACGGGGCGACTGGCGGACGACCGGCGTGGCCGAGACCACCTGTACCGCGAGGTCATCCCCCCCTATTTGGTCACCGCGGGAACCCTTACCGGCACGGGCCAGCTCCCGAAGTTCGAGGGGGACCTCTTCAAGACGCGGGCGGGGGACCGGGACCTCTACCTGATCCCGACCGCCGAGGTGCCGCTCACCAACCTGCATCGGGAGGAGATGCTGGAAAGCGACGCGCTGCCCCTGAGGTATGTTGCCTTCACCCCTTGCTTCCGCTCGGAGGCGGGGTCCTACGGGAAGGACGTGCGGGGGCTGATCCGCCAGCACCAGTTCCACAAAGTGGAGCTCGTCAAGCTGACAACACCGGAGAGCTCCATGGAGGAGCTGGAGTCGATGGTGGCGGACGCGGAGGAGGTCCTGAAGCGGCTGGGGATCGCCTACCGCGTGGTCGTGCTCTGCACGGGGGACCTCGGCTTCTCCTCCGCCAAGACCTACGACATCGAGGTCTGGTTGCCCGGGCAGGAGGCCTACCGGGAGATCTCCTCCTGCTCGAACTGTACGGACTTCCAAGCCCGCCGCGCCAGCCTGCGCTATCGGCCGGAGCCTCGGAGCAAGCCCCGCTTTCTGCACACCTTGAATGGCAGCGGCCTGGCCGTGGGCCGCACGCTCATCGCGGTGCTCGAGAACTACCAGCAGGCGGACGGCTCGGTGGTGATCCCGGAGGCCCTGCGCCCCTACATGGGTGTCGAGCGCATCGGCCCGAAATAGGGGCTAGCCCCGGTCCCTGCCCACGTAGTAGACGCGCGCTTACAGACACGCTCCCCGCCCACCCCCGCGACGAGGCGCTCAGCGACGGGCGCGCGTGGCGTAGAGGTAGGCGGTGGCCGCCCGCGACGCGTACGATTCCATCAGCCGATCGTCGGCGCTGGCACCGTTGGGATCCAAGAGGGCCAGGGTCCCGAGGTGGGCCTCCGGGGTAGAGAAGGGGACGAGGTACAGCTGCTGGGCGGGGAGCGTGGTGCCCAGGGCTTCGCCCACCTCCAGCAGGCGGCCCTTCTCCAGGCGCCGAACCGCCTTGGCGGCCAAGTCCCCGGGCGCCAGCCGCCCTTCCGTTCCCACGAAGCCTTCCCCCCGGGCCGCCGCCACCACCGGTCCCCGGGGGCTCTGCAGGATCAGGAGACCCGCCGTGTAGTTCCCGACGTTGCCCGCGCCCTCCAGGATCAAGTGGGCCACCTCTTCCTTGGTTGCGCCCGCGAAGACCTTTTGGTCGATGGCCACCACCTGCTCCATCAGCGTGGCGTAGCGCCTGATTTGCTCGAGGAGCTGCGCCTTCCGGATGGCGGCGGCGGCCGAGAAAGCCACCGCTTTCGCGCGGTGCAGATCCTCCTCCTCGAAGGGGTCGACCCGCTCCCGCCCCAGGCTGAGGAGACCGATGACCTCTCCCTCCACGAGCAGTGGGATCCCGGACCAGGAGCGGACGGGCGGAACTCCAGGAACGGGGACGAAGCGTGGTTCCGCTTCCGCGTCGGCCAGGTTGAGGACCCGGCGCTGGTCGCGGATCTCGTCCGCGAGGGGGTCTTTGAAGGTCGTCCCCAGGACCTTCGCCGACTCGGGCACCCCGCGGGCGGCGATGATCCGGAAGCGGCCGTCGGGCTCCAGCAGCCCGATCGCGCAGTAGTCGAAGGACACGATCCGGGAGAGCTGCTTCAGCACCTCCTCGATGGTCTCCTCCAGCCGGGCCTGCCGGTTGATCGCCTCCAATACCTCCCGCAGGGTCTCGGCCTCGACGCGCCTCTGGCGCTCGGACTCCATGGTCGGGGAGGGCTCCACCCGGCGCCGCTCGCGAGCGATCTCCTCCCGCAGGGCGTCCAGGACTTCCTGGCGGTGGGCCTCGTCCAGGTCGGCGAGGCGCTTCTCGACTTCTTGCAGCAGGCGGTCAGTGTTCATGGGCCGTGCCTGGATGAGTCTAGCAGACTCGCGGGCGGACGGAGGCCCAGCCCTCGACTACAATTCGTCCTGGAGGAGGACTTCCCTGGATCGTCTGCGTCTCTTGTTCGTTTGTACCGCCAACGTGGACCGGAGCCGCACCGCCGAGGATCTCTACGCCGGAGACCTCCGCTATGAAGTGCGCTCCGCGGGCGTCGCCCCCTTTGCCACCGTGCCCCTCACGCGGGAGCTGTTGTTGTGGGCGGATCGGGTCTTCGTCATGTCCGAGCGCGAGGACCGCCACGAGACCCTCATCAAGATGCGCTTCCCGGAAATCGACCGGCCCGTGACCGACCTGGATATCGAGGACCGGTGGCCCCGCGGCCACCCGGACTTGGTGCGCCAAGTGCTGAAGAAACTTGCCCCCCACATCGGTCCGCCGCAGAAGCCCCCCCCCGGCCCGAGGAAGGCCAAAAGACGCTAAGACGTGCGCCGTGAACGGTTTGTCCCCGGACTGGGGGGTCGCATCGACGCGTGAGGCACGCGTTCCGGGCTGGCGGAGGGGACAGGATTCGAACCTGCGGACCCTTGCGGGCCTCCGGTTTTCAAGACCGGCGCCTTCAACCGCTCGGCCACCCCTCCGGGGCGATTTTACGCTACCATCACCTGGCCGCGGAGACGGCCCCCCGGGGTCCGACAAGAGTCGGTCGGCCCCGTTACCGGTCTCGAAGTCCCACACCCTCCCCCCGCGGCTTCGTGAGCGACCGGTCGCTTCGGTGATACTTGGCTCATCGGCGGAGGCCTCCCATGGTCCAGATCACCCGATGTCGGTCGGCGGCGAGCCTTGCCGCCGCGATCACCCTCTTGTTCCTGTGCACGCCCGGAGCGGCCCGCGGCGACGTGCTTTGGGATTGGACCGATGCGGCCATGACGGCCGCCACGGGGGCGAAGCAGTTGCCCTTCGAGCAAACCCGAACCATGGCCATCCTGCACGTGGCCATGTTTGACGCCGTGAACGCCATCGAGCGCAGCTACGCGCCCTACCGACAGCCGCCGGTCCCCGCTTCCGGCGCATCACCGGAGGCGGCCGCCGCCGCGGCCGGGCACGCGGTGCTGACCGGACTCTTCCCCGAGCAGCGGGCCACTTGGGACGTGCTGCTCGCGAGCTCGCTCTCCGCCCTTCCGGGCGGCCCGCGTCAGGGAGGGCTCGATCTGGGGTCGCGGGTCGGCGCGGTCATGGTGGCTCTGCGCGCCCAAGACGGCGCGGACGCCCCCAACGCCTATCGGCCGCTCACCGCCCCCGGAAGCTACGTCCCCACGGCGTTGCCGGTGGGGAGCGCCTGGGGAGAGGTGACGCCTTGGGCCTTGAGATCCGGCGCCCAGTTTCGCGCCGGCGGCCCCCCGGACCTGAAGGGTGCAACCTGGGCGAAGGACTACGACGAGGTGAAGGCGCTCGGCGAAAAGCGGAGCGCAACGCGCACCCCCCAACAGACCGAGGTGGCGCGATTCTGGAGCATAACCGGCCCCGCCTCCTGGCTGCCCGTGGTCCGTAACCTCACCGCCACCCCCGGCCGATCGCTCGTGCAGAACGCGCGCCTGCTCGCCCTGGTCTCGATGGCCACCGCGGACAGCTACATCGCCGTCTTCGACGCCAAGTACCACTATCAGTTCTGGCGGCCCATCACCGCCATCCGCAACGGCGACCTCGACGGCAACGATGCCACCGCGCCCGACGCAACCTGGGAGCCGCTCATCGACACCCCCCTGCACCCGGAGTATCCGTGCGCCCACTGCATCAACTCGGGAGCGGCGGCGGCGGTGCTGGAGGCGGAGTTTGGGGCGGGCGAGCTGCCCGCGATTCGGATGACCAGCGCCGCGGTGCCGGGAGTGACGCATCAATGGACCCGCATCCGCGACTACGCGGCCGAGGTCTCGAGCGCACGGATCTGGGGTGGCATCCACTACCGCAACTCCACAGAAGTGGGGGCGGCCATGGGGCGCCAGATTGGCGAGTGGACCCTGAAGACCCAGCTCGGGCCACAGGGCGCGCCGCGGCCCGCCCGGTGAAAATAGTTCGACATTCCTGATCCTTTCTGCGGGCGGGGGCTCGAGGTCGATGCCGGGTCGACCGCCCCTCCAACCCCTTGTCCTCATTGGGTTCGAGCTCCCGACCTGCCCCTGGCCTTCAGTTTTTTTCGACCCTTCCTGGGCTCCGACTCGTATGCCTCCTAGGGGGAGGTCTGGGCCCCCCGGGGCGGGAGAAGGGCGATGAAAGAGCCGAGAGAGTTGTTTGAGGGCCTCGTGGTCACGAGGCCGAACCGGGAGCAGACACGAGGGCGCACGCTGACGCTGCCCCTCTCCATTGCCGCGCACGTGGTCGTGTTCAGCGCGGTGGTCGTGATCCCCGTACTGACCTCGGAGGGCCTCCCGGACCCCACCGGCTCGGCGGTCCGCGCCTTCTTTACCGAGCCGGTGACGGCGCCGCCCCCACCCCCGCCGCCCGCGAGGGCCCCCTCTGCCCGCGTCGCGCCCAGGCCGCCCGTCACCCCCGCCACCGCCTTCACTTCTCCCGTGGAGACGCCCGATCAAGTCGTGCCCGAAACGGCGGGGGAGTTGGGATTCGATAGCGGCCCGGACGGGGTGGAGGGCGGGGTGCCCGGAGGTGTGGTGGGAGGCATTGTCGGGGGCTTGCCCGACGCCCCCCCTCCGCCCCAACCGGTGCGCGTCGGCGGCGCCATCAAGGTGCCGAAGAAGCTCCGGCACGTGGACCCCGTGTATCCCCGCCTGGCGGCGGTCGCACGGGTCCAGGGCATCGTTGTCCTGGAGTGCCTTTTGAGCCCGGAGGGAAGGGTGGCGGATGTGAAGGTCCTCCAAGGCGTCCCCCTGCTGGACGAGGCGGCCGTCCAAGCCGTCAAGCAGTGGCTGTTCACGCCGACCCTCTTCAACGGCGTGCCGGTTCCCGCGATCATGACCGTGAACGTCCGCTTCGCACTGTAGCGGGGGGGGGCGGGGTCCAGACCCCCAGGGCACGGGCCGGGCCGCGTTCCACGATCGCCTGCCTAGAGCACCAAGCGGACCCGAGCGGGCGTCGGACCGAGCCCGCGTGGTCGGCGCTTCCACCGCGTTAGCGTGACGGCGTCCCGAGGGGTGTGGGAAGGGGAACGCGCAGCCGTTCGCTCCAGCGCGCGAGGGCGGGGAGCACCGCAGGGTAGAGCTCGACGCCATCCTCGAGCTGTCGCGCCCGCCGCTCCAAGGCCGCTTCTCCGGGAAGACGCACGGCCGGCCGGCCGGGAGCCACGGGCGTGGTGCGGCAGAGCTGGGCCAGCCAGGTGGTCTGTCGTTCGAAGGCGGCGCGCCCCGCGAAGCGGCCCGGATCGATGAGCTGCAGAAAGACGGAGGCGCCCCATTCGCGGGGCTGGTCCGCCCGGCCGTGGCCCGCGAGCCCGGAGGTCAGCGCTTCGACCAGTAGCGCCAAGGCAAAGCCCTTGTACCCCAGGTCGAATCCCCCCAGCGGCATCACCGCCCCCGGTCGCTCCCCGAAGAGAATGGCGGGATCGTCGCTCGGCCGCCCGTCGGCGTCCACCAGCCAGGGCCCGGGCAGGCGGGCACCCTCCTCGAAGAGCCTCCGGGGCATGGCGTTGCTGGTGGTCGACATGCTGACGTCGATGAGCACGGGCCCGGCTTCGGTGGGAAAGCCGGCCGCGATGGGGTTGGGCGTGATGCGGGGGGCGACGCCGCCGTAAGGCGCCACGCCACTGGCCGAAGGGTCAGAGCAGGTCAGCAGAATGACGAGGCCTTCGTCTGTGACTGGCTTGAGATAGGCCTGGAGGCAACCGATGTGGTGGCTGCGGCGGATGACGACCGTCACCAGGGAATGCTGTCCGAGCCTCTCCCGGGCGGCCCCGATCGCCTTCTCCACGAGCCAGGGTCCCGGCAGGTGCCGCCCGTCCCAGGTGAGGGCCCCCCCGGAGTCGCTGAGCGTCTCCGGTTCTCCCGTTCGCGCCATCCGCCCCTCGTCCAACTCCTGGAGATATCGGGGCAAGAGATCGAGGCCATGGGTGGTGTGGCCCAACAAGTCGCCCTCCAGGAGCACCCTGGCAACGGCGAGCGCGCGCTCGTCGGGCAGTCCACCCCGTCCGAGGAGTGTTCTCGCCCACGCGAGCAGATCCGGGGCCCGGTAGCGCGTGCCCGCCTCCATTTCCAACCTCCCGGTGGCGAGGCCGACACCACCCCAGCGCCAACCGCCCCACCCAGCGTAGACCATCTCGTAGGTGAGCTTGGTCTTCGTAGCCGCGTGAACGACCACGGCCGCCTGTCCCTCAGCCGCGGGGACTTCCAGGCCAGATGTGGGGAGCGAATCAGCGGTCGGGAACTTCCTTCCGCAACTCCTCGTTCTCACGCCGCAGGGTCTCGATCTCGGCGTCCATCACGCGGACGCTCTCGAGCATCTCGACGTCGATCTCGTCGCGGATGCGCTCGAGGGCACGTCGCTCCTCCGGCGTCCGCGCCTTCTCGATAATGGCGTCCGCCGCGTGGGAGGGTTCTCTGTGGCCGCTACAGGCGGCAGAGAGCCACGCAACTCCCACGAGGAGGGTGATGGCGACGGGGACGAGCGTCAAGGGGCGCCTCATTTCCCTCGTCGTGCTCGAAGCTCGGCATTCTCCCGGCGGAGCTTCGCGCGCAGGCGCGCCTTCTCCTCGAGAACGTCCCGCCAGAACTCGCGGGTGGCGCGCCGGACCTCCTCGGCAGCGGTGGCCGACGCCTCCTTCGCCTTCGCCCAGGCCTCCCGACCCACCTGCGAGGCGTCGTGCGCGAATTCCCTGCCCGCCAGCTCGCCCTCCTCGACGATCCTTCCCGCGCCGCGCAACGCCGGCGTGCGGCCGTCCTTCTTCGGCGGTTCGTCCGCCCATCCCGGCCGGCCGAAGCAGAGGAGGGCGACCACAATCGACAGAAGCGTGCAGGTCGTGCGGCCGTCAACTGTCATCGTCGCAGCCTAGCATGCCGAACCGGGCAGAGCGCTGTGAGCGGCGTCAAAGCAGAGACGTCACGAATTCAGTGCTGCGTCAAATGGGGCACGTTCGGCACCCGACTTAGGGTGCCCACCGTCCCCGAGACCGGCAGGCCGGGTCGGCCAACTTCCCGCTCGAGATATTTCCAGCGGGGACCAGCCCCGAGCTCATGAATTGGAACTCCGTGTAACTGGGTGGTCGGTAAAAGTCGTCGAGGACACCCTCCCAACTCGTCACGTCGCCAGCGCCACAGGCAAAGCTTAGGGCACATGCCCCCCCGCCGAAACAAGCATCGCACGCGCCGTGGGCGTCACGCGAGCTCGTGGCCGCGATCGGAGTAGTCGCGCAAAACTGTGTCGCGCCGGTGGGGCAGCCGACGGCGAAGCCGCCGCTATTAACGGCATTGATGCTGTGGCAAAGCGGGTCGGACGAGAAGGGGTTCCAGCACCCGATGAGGGCCAGCACGACCCCGATCACGGCGAGTCGCTTGGTCATCTCAGCCTCCGCTGCGACTTCATTCCCAGCCCGCCACTCGAACCGGCGGACTTCAGGGATGGGCGTTCAGTCTCAGGCCCAACCGTAAGTAGCTTATCAAGGTTCAGGGGCAGAATGCGTTAGCGCCCGGTTGTCTTCAGGCCATCTCACTCGTATGAGCTCCGGGCCGAGCCCGTTCTCGCAAGGAGGAGAGCCCGACGAAGAGGCACCCGGTGGCGAAAATGCCGGTCTGCTGTCGTGCGCTACCTCCGGAGTGTTAGAGATGTGGTCAGGGGAGTAAGACAACGGATATGATTGTGCATCAATGAGGGTTCTCGGGACATCGCGGGCTGGGTTGGGATCCGTCGCGCGTCGGCGCGTTTCTCCTCTCCATCACCACGGGCGCGTTACCCTCGGTTCATGGCATTCGTGAGGGGTGCCATGCGAGTGTTCCTCGCCGCCAGCATCACGCTTGTTGGTGCGCGAGCCGGTGTCGCAGCGGAGGTGACAGGCGCCGCGGACGAAAAGCCGGGCTTCTTCGGTCGTTGGATAGCAAATCGCCTGACGATCGGGGCTCGCATAACCCAGTTCTGGTTGGAAGACACGCGGCGCTCAGACGCCAATGGGTTCGACAACTTGAACCTAACCGGGAACTTCCTGGGGAGCCTTTGGGGTCTGGATGCCCGCCAACACTACTTCCCAAATCCGTTTGTAGAGTACCGGGTCATCTCTGCGTTTGGTGTTGGGGTGGCCTACGACCAAGCCCGAGCAAAGACTCTAGACTGGGGTAATGCCCAGCAGACCATCACCGCCGGCGACGGGGACGTCGAGATCCGCGGGTTACAGTTCTACGGCTTCGGACGCTACCGCAACCGGACTCGCCTGACACCTTACGCAAGCGTGGGCTTTGCTCGCTACTGGTCACATTTCCTTGTGTCGCCCGACTGGGCCCTACCCGGCCGTCGTTTCGAAGTTGACGATACAAGTGGTTGGTTCTTCTCCGGGGGTTGCAGCGTGGCCTTGGTTCGGCATCTGGGGCTGGAAGCGCTCTACCGCCATTCTCAGGTGGAGGCGGTGAGCGGGCGTGCCTATTTCAACTACAACCGCAACCGCCATCGCGGCGGTGCGTTCCCCATGCGGAACGACCTTTTTGGCGCCGGCCTCTCCTACGCATTCTGAATACGTACTCGCCTTAGGGTTGCCTACCGCGCGGTCCCGCGGAGTACCGCGGGACGTCGTGACGCGGATGGCCACCCCTTGTGCAATGAGAAGGGATCTCGCAGGAGGTGGGCTTGGCAAGGCGGCGCACGCTCATCCAAAAGACCAACCGGATAAAGCAGGACGAGGCGACGAACGCCTAGTAGCCCAGCTCCTGGGTAGGAAGTTGCCCTGGATCTAAGAGCATCCTCCTGGGGCGTGGTATTCTTTCCAGTCGCTCCGCTTGGGCACTAGCTGTTCACTAGGGCTCGGAGACGCGCCCGTAAGTCGTTGTGGAGAGGTGCTGGAGTGGCTGAACAGGGCAGATTGCTAATCTGTTGTACGGGCTAATACCTGTACCGGGGGTTCGAATCCCCCCCTCTCCGCCAAGTCATTTTATCAGAGGTCGTTGGGGATCAGCTGGGACCGAGCAAATCCCGCCATTCTCGCCGTCTTCCAACCTGAGCCGCCGCCGAAACGCCTTTATGAAGGGCCTACCCGCTCTCTGGAGAGGCACCGTTCTATCGGCTGCGTCCGGTCCAGAGCAGAAGGGGTCGAATCTAGCTGGGCGGCCTGAGGTGGATGACCAGGTGCGGGAAGGGCTCGGAGAGAGCCTCGATCCTCGCCAGCAGCTCAGCGTAGCCCATCCGCTTGTAGTGCTCCTGCGGCCAGAGGATCAGACCGCGGAACGGCCGTCCCTCGGCGAGCCAGCGGTTCGCGATGCCCTCCATGTCCTGGTCGTTGCTAATGAGCACACGGTTCTCCCGCGCGGCGCGCTCGAAGTGCACAGCGTCCGCGGTTCCTTGGGGGTAGAGATCCATCGCGCGAACGAGGTCCCAGCCGCGCCCACGAAGGGCAAAGATCAGAGGACCGTGGACGTCGGCGTCGGTATAGAGCGGGAAACGACCGGCCACTACCGGTTGAGAGACTCAGCCCAGGACTTATCCGCGGCTAGCTCGGCGTCGATCTCTTCGCGGTTGTCGTAGTAGTACGCCAGCGCCGCGTGGATCTGCGCGGGAGTTAGGTCGGGATACGCCTCGCGGATCTTCTCGTCGTTGGCCCCGTCCTTGTGGAGGAAGACCACGTTGTTGACACGGATCCGCGTCCCGTCGATACAGGCCTTTCCGCCGCACACGCCGGGTGTCTTCGTCACGTGTGGATAGCTGACGCTCGCCTTCGCCGTGGCCATGACACCCAATTCTACCTCGCCTTGACTCTCGCCCCAAACAGGCTCGCTCTTTGCCGATGCGAGTGGGCGATTGAAGTTCAGAGCGACGTTCGGTTGTGAACACAATCTGCGAGGCTGTCCCAGCGCGGCAAACTCCTTCGCATCTGGCGGTTCCTTTACGAGGACGTTTCCGGGACCTGCGAGGCGCTCAAGCGGCGACGGGGAGGTCATCTTCCGATCCAATCACCCAGAGTTTCGGCTGCTCGAGCGCCCGCGTCACGAACCCGTTCTCGGTCCGGGCGCGCTTTGAAAACTCGGCGGCCGTGTACACCGTGGGGTTGACCTTCCGCCCGACGGTCCGCGTGACCCGCTCAAGGGTGCCGAAGACCTCGCCGTACGTGAGGTTGTCGCTGATGATCATCAGGTCGATGTCGCTTGCCGATTGGTCGGTCGCCTTGGCCACGGAACCGTACACGAAGGCCGCGCGGATGGCCGACGACAAGGTTTTCAGGGCATCCCGCAGCGGTTCCACAAGCCCCACCGTTTTCAACACGATATTCCGTAGTTCCGAATACAGCGGTGACGCCGCATTGGCCTGGTAGTGCTTCTGATGGCCAATCCGTCGGGCCATGATCAGCCCGCTCGCCTCGAGCCGCGCGAGTTCGCGCTGCGCCGCCCCAGAGCCGGTGCCAGCGTCCCGAATCAGCTCCGATGTATAGAAACTACGCTCGGGCTGGCCGAAAAGCACGCCGAGGACGCGCTGCTGTGTCCTGGTCAACAGAGCGTCCGCCAAGCTTTTTCGGCGAGACCGAAGGAAGTGAGACCTCACACCCAATATGGGCACAAGCATGCCCTATTTGGGTATGAGGGTAATACTGGAGCCTAACGTTAAGCGCACCTAGCGACGGCGATCTTGCACCAGCGCATTGAACCGCGGACGCGCGGATTTACCGTCCGTTTGGACGGGATTCTGTCCCGCTTCTGCTACCGCCCTGCCATCACACCCGACGGCAGGCTATCTCAGCCGACCTCGAATCAGAAGTCGGTCTCGTCGTCACAGCAACTTAGGCCAGGTTGGGTGGTGTTGGGTCGTGGATGGTGACGCTGGGGTGGAGTTGCTAATCTGTTGTAGGGGCTAATACCTGTACCGGAGGTTCGAATCCCCCCCTCTCCGAAAAAAAGTCGTGCACGTGGAGCCTACCGAACCCAGCAGATTTTACCCCGGGCCTTTTGACGCTCTCGTGAAACCCCGGACGGGGCGGTTCCGTCGGTTTGCTTGCCCTTAACCTCTGGACGGTAGGTTCTTTCGTAAGGGTCACACTGAATCTCGCTGATCACTTCGCCACTGGGGTGCCGGCAGCTCCCCACTCTACAATTGCGGTCCTCCCTGAGGCCGAAATAGCGGGGGCCCCGATTGCCGGCGCGCCAGGGAACGTCCATCTTCGACGGGGAGCCATCAAGGAGTGTCCTTAGAAAGGCAACCCGAGGCGCGTTTCGAGTCTCAGGTAAGTCCGGTAAGGAAGACTCGCCTTAGCGGGAGGAGTGGACAATCCGAATATCCGGTCCGCTCTTGCCTCGAAACCTGCCGCCGCCCCGGCTCGCTGACCGTGATCTGGCGGACCCCCCCAAATAGGCGTGGATGATCAGGGGATGGTCGGGGCGGAAGGCAAAACGTCACTCACATCTGAAGGTGTTGTCATGGGATGCCTAAACGACGAGACGCCTATGGACTTGCCGCCCGCCGGTAACGCGGGGAGAGGCCGCAGCAAGGTGTGCCTTGTGCCACGCCTTTCCACAAGGAGAGGTTGGGTGCTCTCGTTTGTATGGCTGGCAATGAGTGGACTGGGGCTCGCGCCCTCTGCAAACGCGCAGCCGGCCGTTGTCGGTAGCTGGTCGGATGTACAAACCTGGCCTACCGTATCCGTTCACACGCAATTGCTAGCGACCGGCAGCGTTCTCTTCTGGGACTACAACGGCAATAGCTATCTCTGGGACCCGACTACGGGCGCTATTACGCAACCTGCCCAGCCAGGCCGGAATACATTTTGTGCCGGCAATTCAACCTTGGCCAACGGAGCCGTGTTTGTGCCGGGGGGCCACATTGCGAACAACGTTGGCTTAGCGAGCGCCAGCTATTACGACCCAGGGGCCGACACGTGGACCGCCGTCCCCGACATGAACGCCGGCCGCTGGTACCCAAGTAGCACTACTCTCGCGAACGGCGATGTGTTGGTGACTTCTGGCGACACCAATGTCACCGTCAGGAACACCCTGCCCCAGGTCTATCAGGCCATGACGAACTCCTGGCGCGACCTGACCACGGCAACGCTCGCCCTAACATTGTTTCCACGCACCTTCTTGGCGCCGAACGGGCAGGTATTCTTCGCGACGGGGACGTCGCGCTACTTGGACCCCACGGCAACGGGGGCTTGGACGACGGTGGGGAATAAGATCAATCCCGGCACCGACAACTACGGCTCCGCCGCGATGTACGACAACGGCAAGGTGATCTTCGCGGGCGGGGCGGACCCGCCGACCGCTGCGGCCGAGGTCATCGACCTCAACGCGATCGTCCCCGCGTGGGCTCCGACGGGCTCGATGGCAAGCGCACGTCGCCAACACAACCTTACCCTCCTGCCGGACGGTAGGGCCCTGGCCACCGGTGGAAGTGCGGGACCCGGCTTCGACAATTCGGCGGTCCCAGCATTGGCCGCCGAGGTGTGGGATCCAGCAACCGGGCAGTGGGCCACCCTCGCCAGCGAAGTCAACTATCGCGGTTATCACTCCTGCGCCACGTTGCTTCCCGACGGTCGCGTGCTCTCCTCGGGCGGAGACGTATCGCCGAACGCGCAGGTGTTTTCGCCGCCATATCTCTTCAATGGGGCGCGGCCGACCATCGACTTTGCGCCCGCCATTGTCCCCCTGGGTTCTCAATTCTTCGTGGGAACGCAGGACGCGGCAAGTATCACGAAGGTGACCTGGACCCGTCTCGGCAATGAGACCCATGCCTTCAACTGGAATCAACGGATCAACGTTCTGGCCTTCACCCCGGACATCCTCGGTCTGAACGTGACCGCCCCTTCCGATCCAAACATCTGCCCCCCGGGCCACTATCTACTCTGGATTCTGAACGGCGCCGGTGTGCCCTCAGTGGCGGCGATCGTCCGGGTGACGCAGGACACGCCCATGGGGGTCCTTGGGGGTACTAAGGGAGTGAGCAAATGAGAGGCTCTCGAGCAGGACTCGCTTGGGCGGCGGTGCTCATGACCGCCTGGCCAGCCGCGACAACGCGGGCTGAGGTACGCTCCCTGACTCTGGGTATCAGCACCAACTGTCCGTACGGCTTGGCCGAGTGATGGGAACTGGTCCGCGAGGGCCTCGAACGCCTGGATGGCGTTGAATCAGTCAGCGAGCGGGCGACCCATGAGACCCAAACGTGTGAGCTCCGCACGCGCGCGGGGCGGTGGCTGAACGTCGACGTGGTGTCGCAACACATCGTGAATCTGCGCGTGGGCGCGACGCTCCGCGGCATAGAAGCGACGGTGGATGGCTGGGCCGAGAAAGAGGGAGAACACCTCGTCTTGCGCGTCTCGGGCAGCAACGAGGTGGTCCGGCTGGCACCGCTCGCCCACATGGTGCAATGGGAGTTCGAAAAGAAGCGTCCACAGGCTCCAACCCCCGAGGAAACCGCTGCTTTCAAGAGCCTCGGAGTGGAGGTGAAGGCGGGCCCTCGTCGCGCGCTCATCGTCGGGCCCTTGCTTAGGGGCGGCGACGAGAACCTTCCGACGGTGGAAGTGAGACGTTTCGTCCTGAGTCCTTGATACGGCTGCGCAGCCCCTCATTCCGGCCTGGGGGCATTGGATGGCGCGCTCGGTGCCCCATGAGACCTGCACGAAATGGTGCACCATATGTGCACGATATCGTCGAAAACTCCGGTCCGTCGGCACGCTCCTGACGGCTCTGCTCCACCCTAGATCCTCACAAGTGCCGGCGTAGCAGGGGGAACGCCAGACTCCCTGCTTCCTCCTATGGTGTGGCATCGGATGTGCCACTCCGCGCTCGGGGGCTCGTGTCCCCCCCAACTCCTCATGGAGGGGAGATAACGACATGCTGAAGAAACTTGCATTGCTGGTCGCGTTTGTCTTCGCCTTCGGCGTCACCATGTCGCTGCCCGTCGCCGCTCTGGCCCAGGAGAAGAAGGAAGACAAGAAGGAAGACAAGGCCGAGAAGAAGGCGGACAAGAAGGCGGACAAGAAGGACAAGAAGAAGGACAAGGCCGACAAGAAGGCGGATAAGAAGGAAGATAAGAAGGAAGACAAGAAAGAGGACAAGAAGTAAGAGTAGACCTGCTTCGAACGTCCTTCAGCACCAAAGGGGGGCTACGCCGCTAAGGATAGCCCCCCTTTTCACGTTTCTCTTGCCCTCCAGGAACGTCGCCCCCGGCGGTGTATCCCCCGGCCTGCCACTCTGGCGGCCACGCCTCGCGTCCTCTCCGTGAGGACGGCGAAACGGTCACTTGGGCTCTTGACCCGGCCGGGAAGAGTTTACGGTTAGAACCGGTAGCGCAGACTCATCGAGAAGGAGCTCCCGGGGGTCACAACACCAGCCGAGTCAACGTCCCGGCTGGACCCGAGTGTGGCGCTCGCCTTCCAGCGTTCGCCAAAAGCGTAGGAAAGCTTTCCCGCAATCGACTCCGTGTGTCCTGTGTCATTGACGTAATTGCCGTACTCCAGGACCACGCCAATGCTGAAGTCCCCAAGCTTTTGGGACAGACCGATCCTTGAGTCCCAAGTGAGCGGAGCCAGGGGTATGCCCCCGCCGAAATCGAAAGTTTCGGCAACGCTCCCTCCCTTGCGAGCTTTTGCGGAAGGGGTCTTCACCTTGGGGGTCGTCCGTCCCAGCAAGGCGACGCTGAAGAGTCCGATGGTGTTCGGATCCTCTCCGAAGTAGTTGTAGTAGGTGCCCGACAAGAGGACGGTGCTGTTGTGGTAGAGGGTAGCCGTGTAAGAGGCGCTCACCGCAAGCTGATCGAGATCGGCGTTCTGCGCGGCGAGCAGGGGGCGGAGATGAGTGCACGAGAGCGATCGGGAGCCCTGACACGCCACGCGGATCTTGGCCAGGTTCTCGACACGCTTCCCCGAGATGAGATCCTCGAGGGCTTGATCGGTTGAAATATGAGTATAGGCAACGTTGAGAGAGGGAGCGCTCTCGAAGTCTGATTCTCCAGCCGTGTCGTAATCAGCCGCGATGGAAAAGCCGTAGGTCCCACTCCGAGCCCCAAGCCGACCATCGTCCGACAAAGAGCCAACCATAATGGGGGTATCGAAGCTGGAGCTGCTCTTCGGGGAGAGATTGGCGGCGATGCCAAAGGAGGCGTGATCCCCAGAACTCCAGCCCAGTCCGGCACTGAGGTTCCATATGTTCGACGCGCTGGTGCCGAATTTCGTGCCCTGCGTGGGCGGCACCCGGTTGTCGTGCGTGTCGGTTATTGAGAAATTCAGGTCAATCGTCGTCGAGAGGTCCAAGAGGCCGGAGAGCGTCGCGTCCTCGTATTTCCCGACGGGGCTGTTCGGGCTGCTCTGTGTCGAGCCACCGCCCCGCTCACGGTCAACGAGCCGGCGCCTACCGCTAAGGGGGCAGTTCCCGCGAGCATGACCGCCAAGCCGAAGACTCGACCGCGCGGCAAAGACATCGGTCTTCTCGCTTTACGCGCGCTCTGGCCGCGACGCCTGTCCAGCCGCCCTTGGAGTCCGTCTTGGTCTTCGAAGAAGTGGATCACGCTCCGGTCCCGCCTCCTTGCACACTTTTGAACCGACGAGCTTAGCCTGGCCGCAATCGCCACAAGCCCGCCACGCGGCCGATGGAGCAAGGTGCGAATCTGGATGCCGCTCTGCGCTTGAGAAGAAAAAATCCTACCACAAGCAATCGGTCGACCGACGAGTCATGGACCTACATCCGTTGATTCAGTTGGCGACCGCGGTGAAGGGCCAGCGCCGAACCCGCCAAGACCAGATGACAAAGAAAACGAGGCCGACGGCGAGAGTCCCGAGGCCGAAGAGGATCACCCTCGGCTCCGAGGTGGCAAAAACGAAGATCCAACCACCCAGAGCGACAAGGCTCGGCAGGGGATACAGCCACATCTTATAGGGGCGGGTCATGCCCGGCTTCCGGCTTCGCAGAAGCGCCACCGCCCCGATCTGGCCCATGAACTGGATGAGGATCCGGGTCGTGACGAGGGCATCGATCACCAAGCCGAGGGAGAGGAAGCTGCACGCGATCGCTATGAGGCCAACCACGAGCAGGGAAACGTAAGGGAACGGTCTCCTCGGATGGAGCCGGCCGAAGACCCGGAAGAAATACCCGTCGTGGGCGGCTGCGTATGGGATGCGGGAGTAGCCGAGGAGGAGAGCGAAGACGGAGCCGAACGCCGTCCAAAGGATTGCCGCCGTGAAGAACGACGCGACCGTCTTGCCGTAGATCTTCTCCATGAAAATCGAGACCACGAACCTGGACTCCGGCCGGTCCCCCGCCGGGACGAACTCGCGCCAGGGGACGACGCCGATCACGGAGAGGTTGATCGCGAGGTAGATGAGGGCGACCCCCACGATGCTGAGCAGGACGGAGCGCGGGATCACGCGCCCCGGATCCTTCACTTCGTCGCCGATGTAGCAAATGTCGTAGTAGCCAAGGTAGTCGTAGATGCCGACTCGCGAAGCCGCCCCCAGGCCGATCAGGAACCCGAGCGAGAAGTTGAAGGCCCCGGGGGGGAAGTCGAAGGCGAGCCGCGGGTCGAAATGCCGCGCGCCGCTGACGATCACAGCCAGGGTGGTCAGGAGCGTCCCCCCCCAAAGAGCGACGGTGAGGGGGCCCAGCGATCCCAGGGGCCGATAGAGGAGCACCAGGTTCAGCACTCCCACCCCCGCCGCCACCAGCGCGAAGTCGAAGTCAGTCAGGGACGGCCACAGATACCCGAGGTACTGCGAGAACCCGATGTATCCGGAGGCAATCTCCAGGGGGCCGCTCAGGATGAACTGCCAGATGAAAAGGAACGCGGCGAGGCGGCCCCATGTCTCGGGGCCGTACCCTTCGCGTAGGTAGACGTAGCTCCCGCCGGACCCGGGCATGGCCGCCCCCAGCTCGCTCCAGACCATGCCGTCGGGAATCACGATCAGGATGGCGACCAGCCAGCCCACCATCGCCTGCGGCCCGCCGAGGGCGCCCATGAGCAAGGGGATCGTGATGAAGGGCCCCACCCCGATCATGTTCGTCATGTTGAGGGCCGTGGCTTGGAGCAAGCCAAATCGGCGGGGGAGCGCGGGGTGGCCGTCGCGGGCGGCAGGCCCGGGGAGCTCAGGCTCCGTCGATGGCGGGGTCATAGAGGTCTCCGAGAGGAGTCGTCCGACAACCAGGGCCCGCGTACCCCGGGATCCACCGGGCCTCCCAGCCGTTCCGGCGTCATCTCGGGTGTCCCGATCCTATACGATGCCGCCGCCCGAGAGCGGGCCGCCGCGCTCCGGGTGAGCTCGACGGCGAAGTGCCCCTTGTGTTTCTCTAGGCGCTGAAGACAGCGTTCAAGACGCGCACGGCGGTGGAGGGACCCTCTCCCGACGTGCGGCCTGCGGGCTCGTACGGTTCGTCGGGGCGGGGGTCACCCTGAGTTAACCGTCCTCCCCCGAGCTCCCTCGCCGTCGAGAGGCTCCTTCGCGAGGGTGGGT
>Ga0210384_10002562_pt1 | contig 22098 bp, 19 predicted proteins | sample IncBWH2MmetaG_FD_160574 | JGI IMG/M metagenome (GOLD analysis project Ga0210384, IMG submission 160574) | Forest soil microbial communities from Barre Woods Harvard Forest LTER site, Petersham, Massachusetts, United States - Inc-BW-H-2-M | ecosystem: Environmental > Terrestrial > Soil >...
ACGTGGGCGTGGCCATCGGCTATCGCGAGGAGGAACTCGAGACGGTCGGGCTCCGTCGTAAGGATCGGGTGGCGAAGCTCGAGGAGACGCTCGGGCTCATGAAGCGCCTGTGGGCCGGCGAGGAGGTCACCTTCCGGGGCACCTACACCAGGGTGACCAAGGGGCGCATGGGCTTCACGCCCTGCCAGACCCCGTACCCGCCAATCGAGATGGGGGCCCAGAGCGAGGGCGCCACGCGCCGCGCGGCGCGCCTCACCGACGGCGTCTTCTTCGGCCCACAGGTGGCGTGGCGAGATATCGCGGGGCTCGCCCGCGTCTTCCGCGAGGCACGCGTGGAGCTCGGCGCCCCCACCCCGGGGCACGTCGGGGCGTCCCGCAGCCTGATCGTCGGCGCCAGCAAGGAAGCCGCCCGCGCCGCGGCCCGTGAGTACCTCGAGCGGACGTTCAAGATGTACCGCTCCTGGGAGATGCAGGAGCCGAGGATGGTGGAGCTGCAGCTCAGCCTCGACACCTCGCTCGACGCCTGGACGGTCAACGGGACGCCCGCGGAGTGCGTCGAGAGCATCGCGCGCGCTCGCGCGATGGGCGTGGAGCGAATCGGCCTCACCATCTATAGCCTTCCGCGCGAGGTCGAGGCCCGTATCGAGTACATGCAGATGATCGCAGAACGCATCCTGAAGCCAGCCGGGGCCCTCGCGTGACCGTCCGTGCTTCTCCGTCCTCGATGCGTTCGAAGGGGACACGTGCGCGTCGCGCGTGAGCTCGTGATCGAGGCGGCGCCCGAGGCGCTCTGGCGGCTGCTCTGGGACGTGCCGCGCATGGCGGCCTGCGTGCCGGGATGCGCGGAGGCCCATGAGCTGGCGCCGCACCAGACGTACCGCGCCCACATGACCCAGAAAGTCGGCCCGATCAGCCTCTCCGTGGCGCTCATCGTCGAGATCCTGGCCGCCGAGCCGCCGTGGCACCTGGCCCTGAGCGCGAGCGGGCGTGATCCGGTCGTGAGCGCCGACATCGCAATGCGCGTGACCCTCGACTGCGCGCCGGACGGCACCGGAACGCGCCTACATATCGGGGCCGAGGGTCAGGTGCTCGGCAAGCTCGGCGCGCTCGGGCACGGCGTCATCCAGCGCAAGGCCGAGGAGACGGTCGACGAGTTCGGCCGGCGCCTGGCCCGCATGGCGCGGAGCTAGCGCGTGCTCCGTCCGTTCGCCCTCTACCGGCCGAGCACGCTGGCCGAGGCCAGCGCCCTGCTCCGCGAGCACGGAGAGGACGCCACGCTCTACGCGGGCGGCACCGAGCTGCTCCTGCTCATGAAGGAGGGCCTGGTGCGCCCGCACGTGCTCGTCGACGTCAAGCACGTCGCGGGCCTGGGCGAGGTGGTGGCCGCCGACGGGGCGATCCGGATCGGGGCCACCGTGTCGCACCGGACGGTGGAGCGATCGGCCGCCGTGCAGGCGCACTGTCCGCTGGTGGCGGGCGTGGCCCGTCACGTCGCGAACGCGCGCGTCCGCGCGGCCGGCACCGTCGGGGGGAACCTGGCCTTCGCGGATCCGCACAGCGATCTCGCCACGCTCTTCCTCGTCTTCGAGGCTCGCATCGACCTCCGGGGGCTCGACGGGGAGCGCGAGATCCCGCTGGACGCCTTCGTTCTGGGCCCCTACGAGACCGCCCGCCGGGGCGACGAGATCCTGAGCGCGGTGCGGCTCCGGTCGTGGCCGGTCGGCGCGGCGGGGGCATATCTCAAGTTCGGCCTGTACGAGCGCCCGACCCTCGGTGTGGCCGCCGTCCTCGTTCCCGACGCGGAAGGCCGGCGGGTGAGCGAAGCGCGCCTGGCCATCGGCTGCATCGGCCCGCGGCCGCTGCGGCTGCGAGCCCTCGAGCGCCGTCTGCGCGGCGCGCCGGTGGAGGAGCTCGCGGCGGGGCGCGCCGACGTCGCGTCGGCCGAGATAGACCGCATCGACGCCGTGACCGACCTCCACGGCTCGGCCGACTACAAGCTCGAGATGGCGCAGGTCTTCACCCGTCGCGCGCTCCGCGTCGCCGCCGCCCGCGCCGCCCACCACGTCATCGATGCCCGCTACCCCTACACCGTCGTCGTCTAGCATCGCATTCACCGTCAACGGGCACCGGCACGCGCTCGAGGTGCCGACGCACGCGCTGCTGCTCGACGTGCTGCGCGACCGGCTCGATCTGAAAGGCGCCAAGCGATCCTGCGACATGCAGGTATGCGGGGCCTGCACCGTACTGGTCGGGGACGCGCCGGTCAGCGCGTGCAGCTATCTGGCCGTCGAGGCCGACGGCCGGGAGCTGCTCACGGTGGAAGGGCTGGGCACGCCCGACGCGATGCACCCGCTGCAGCAGGCCTTCGTCGATCACGGGGCCGTGCAGTGCGGCTTCTGCACGTCGGGCATGCTGCTGTCGGCCAAGGCGCTCCTCGATGAGCAGCCGCGGCCGACGGAGGCGGACGTGCTGCACCATCTCCGGGGCAACCTCTGCCGCTGCACCGGGTACCGGAAGATCGTGGACGCCATCCTCGCGTGCGCGGCGCAGTCAGGGAGCGCCGCGTGACGCCCGGCCGGGCCTTCCGCGTCGTCGGCCAGTCCGTCCGGCGTCTCGACGCGATCGACAAGGTTACCGGACGGGCCCGCTACGTCACCGACCTGACCCAGCCCGGCATGTTGCACGCGGCGCTGCTGCGCTCGCCTCACGCGCACGCGCGGATACGCACGATCGACGTGGCGGCGGCGCGCGCGGTGCGCGGTGTGCACGCGGTGGTCACGAGCGCGGACCTCACCTGGTGCGACCCGTACTTCGGTCCGGCCTTCCGCGACCGCCCCATCCTGGCCATCGGCGTGGCGCGCTACGAAGGCGAGCCGGTCGCCGCGGTCGTCGCCGAGGACGAGGGCGCGGCCGCCGAGGCGCTCGACCGGATCATCGTGGACTACGAACCGCTCTCCGCCGTGACGACGCTCGAGGAGGCCCTGGCGCCCGGCGCCTCGCTCGTGCACACCGACGCGCCGCTCGCGGGCCACTTCGCCGACCTGTCCACCCTCAAGCCCGTGCGGGGCACCAACGTCTGCCATCAGTTCCATCTCGAGCGGGGGCGTGGCGCCGCCGCGTTTGCCGAGGCGGACCTCGCCCTCGAAGATTGCTACTACTTCCCGCGGGTACAGCACTATTCCATGGAGCCGCACGCGGCGCTGGCCGCCTGGGACGAGGAGAGCGGACTCACGGTGTGGGCGTCGACGCAGAACCCGTACTCGGTGCGCGTCGAGCTGGCCAAGATGTTCCGGGTCCCGCTGAGCCGCATCCGCGTCATCGTGCCGCTGCTGGGTGGCGGCTTCGGCGGTAAGACCTACGCCAAGCTCGAGCCGATCACGAGTGCGTTGGCCCGCCTCGCGGGCCGTCCGGTTCGGCTCGCCATCTCCGCGCAGGATGCCTTCCGCACCGTGCGCCGCTGCGACGCCCGCGTGCGGGTGCGCCTGGGTCTCCGCCGGGACGGCCGGCTCCTGGCCGCCGAGTGCGTCGCCGACTTCGACGTGGGTGCCTACGCCGACATCGGCCCGCGCATCGTCCAGAAGGGCACCTACACCGCCACCGGCCCGTATCGGATCCCGAACGTGGTGCTGCACAGCCGGGCGGTGTACACGAACACCACGCCGGGGGGCGCCTTTCGCGGCTTCGGCGTGCCCCAGCTCGCCTGGCCGTTCGAGTCCCTTCTCGACGACGCGGCGCGCCGTCTCGACCTCGACCCGGTAGAGCTGCGCCGGCAGAACCTGCTGGCGCACGGCGAGGAGTTCGAGCCAGGCGACACGCCGGTCGACGGCAAGTTCGAAGAGAGCCTGAGCCGCGCGGCCGAGGCGATCCGGTGGACGCAGGCGGCCGCATCGGATCGCGGCCGCGGCGTGGCCATGATGATGAAGGCCAGCATCGGCCCCACCGTGTCGGAGGCGATCGTGCGGCTACACGCCGACGGCAGCGCGACGGTGCTGGCCAGCACCGTCGAGATGGGGCAGGGCGCGCGCACCGTGCTGGCCCAGATCGCGGCCGAGGTGTTGGCCATTTCGATCGAGCGCGTGAGCGTGGCCACGCCCGACACCGCCATGACGCCCTACGATCAGACGACCAGCTCGAGCCGATCCACCACCTTGATGGGCCGCGCGGTGCAGGAGGCCGCCGAGGACATCCGCGAGCAGCTGCTGCGCATCGCGGGTGAGATCATTGACGCCCCGCCGGCCGAGCTCGTGCTGGACGACGGCCACGTCGTGGCCCGCGGCGGCCGGGTCGCCTACCCGGCCCTGCTCACCGAGCGCTTCGGCATGGGGGGCGGCGAGCTGATCGGGCGAGGCATCGTGGCGCCCGGGCGCAGCCGCGCGCCCCTCGGCGGGAGCACGCCGTTCTGGGAGATGGCGGTGGGAGCGGCGGAAGTGCACGTCGACGAGGAGACCGGCGCGGTCGTCGTGGACGACTATGTGTCGGTAGCCGACATCGGCCGGCGCATCAACCCACAGCAGTGCGAAGGGCAGGACGAGGGCGCGGTGATGCAGGGACTCGGCCACACGCTGCTGGAGGAGATGGTCTACGACGGCGGCCAGCTGCTGAACGCCAACCTCGTCGACTACCGCGTACCCCGCGCGGAGGATCTCCCGAGTCGGATCCGCTGCCTCTTCGTCGAGAACGGCGACGGCGCCGGGCCGTTCGGGGCGAAGGGGGCCGGCGAGGGGAGCCTTATCCCGGTGAGCCCGGCGGTCGGCAATGCGCTCGCCCGGCTCACCGGCGTGCGCTTCCGCGAACTGCCGCTCACACCCGAGCGGGTCTGGCGAGCGCTCCGTGCCCGCCCCAAGCCCTGACCGCATACCCGATGGTTTTTCCCCCGACGAGTCGAACCATGGTTCTCCGGCTCCGGGAAGTCGTCAGACCGGTCGGGCAACCAGAGTGTCGTAGATCTCGAGGACGAGCCGGCCGAAATCTGTCGAGGCGCGCGCCTCGACCGTGCGGGGCCGCGGCACGCCCACGGAACAGACGCGCGCGACCCGTCCAGGTCGGGGGGACATCACCACGACGCGGTCGGCGAGGAACACGGCCTCGGGGATCGAGTGCGTCACGAAGAGGATGGTCTTGCGGTCCCGGCCGGCGGCCCCGCTCCCACCCTCGCCCCAGACCCGCAGAAGTTCGAGATTCATTTCGTCTCGGGTCATCGCGTCGAGCGCGCCGAAGGGCTCGTCCATCAGGAGTAACGGCGGATCGAGCAGCAGCGCGCGGCAGAGGGAGGTCCGCTGCTGCATGCCGCCCGAGAGCTCGCGGGGTCGCTTGGCCTCGAAGCCACCGAGCCCGACCAGCCGCAGCAGGTTCCGCGCGCGGTCGCGGTAGTGTCTGGGATCGAGGCCGACCAGTTCGGCAGGCAGCAACACGTTGTCGAGGACGGAGCGCCACTTGAGCAGGACGGGCGCCTGGAAGACCATGCCGACCGCCGGGATTGGCCGCGTCACCGGGCGGCCGTCCACCGACACGTCGCCGCGGGTGGCGGGCTGAAGCCCCGCCACGATCCGCAGCAAGGTAGACTTGCCACAGCCACTCGGGCCGACCAGCGCCACGAACTCGCCCCGGCGCACGTCGAAGGAGATGTCCCGGAGGGCCTCGACCGGGCCGCTCTGGGCCACGTAGGTCATACCGACCCGGTCGAGAGCGATGAAGGCGGAGGACTCCGCCGGGGCGGCCACCCTTAGCGCATGCTCTGGGGCAGCTCGACCCTGGTCAGGAACTCGTTGGTGTAGACCGCCTTGCACTCGACCTTGGTCGGCACACCCATGTAGGTGTTGACCAGGTCCACCGACTGGCACATCTTCTTCTCCTCCATCCAGCCGATGCCGTTCCTGGCGTAGCGGTCGGTCTTCATCAGCTCAAGTCCGATCTTCATGTTGGGCTCGATCACCGACAGGTCGATCTCGGGCACTCGCTTCTTGAAGATCTCGAGCGAGGCCTTCGGGTCCTCCATGACATCGCGCCAACCCATGTACGAAGCCTCCAGGAAGGCGCGCAACATCCGCGGCCGGTCCTTCATCGTCTTCTCGCTGGCGATGATGGACATGCTGTACATGTCGAAGCCGTGCTCGACCCAGGGCATCATGACCGCATTCCCCTTGCCCATGGCCTTCTCATAGAAGGGCAGGCCCGTCGTGTAGTCGGCGACTGCATCCACCCGCTTCTCTGCCAGCGCCGGAATCTTGGCCGCGGGTTCGATGTTCACCCACGTCACCTTGCTCTGGTCGATCCCGTGGAGCTTGGCGAACGCGGGGAAGACCTGGCGCTGCCCGTCACCGGGTGGGGCGCCGATGGTCTTGCCCTCGAGGTCCTTGGGCTTCGTGATCGGCGCGTCCTTTCGGCTCCAGATATTGAGCGGCGTCTTGTCGAAGACCATGCCGACCACCTTGATCTTGCCGCCTCGGCTCACCGCCGCGATGACCACCGCGCTGTCGGCGAGGCCGACGTCCGCACGCCCGGTGTCCACCTTGGCGATCGAGTCACCCGAGCCCTTGGAATTCTGGAGCTCGACCTCGAGGCCTTTGGCCTTGTAGTAGCCCTTCTCGACGGCGACCCAGTAGGCCGCATGATCGCCGACCGCGAACCAGTTGAGTGCGAAGACGACCTTCTCGGGCGCGGGCGCCTGGGCCGCGGTGGGCAGGGTCGAGGCGAGGATCGAACCCGTGAGCAGCAGTACGGCCGCGAGGAAACGGGTCATGGTGTTCTCCTTCTCAGTCGCCAGTCTCGGCCCACGGGGCGATCCATCGCGCCGCCACGACGACGGCACCATACACCGCGAGCCCGACCACCGAGATCCAGAGTAGGGCCGCGAAGGCCACCGGCGTGTTCATGCTGCCCTGCGACGTGATGATGACGTAGCCGAGGCCGCTCTGGGAGGCGACGAACTCGCCGACGATGACGCCCACCACGGCGGCGGTGGCCGTGACCTTGAGCGCGCTGAGGATATAGGGATACGCGTTCGGGATGCGGATCTTGACGAAGACCTTCCACTTGGGCGCGTTGCACACGCGGCCGAGGTCGAGCAGCTCGGGATCCACCTGGGTCAGGCCGACCGCGGTGTTGATCACGACCGGGAAGAAGCCGATCAGCGCCCCGATGAGCATGTTCGGGAAGATCCCGTAGCCCAGCCACAGGAGGAAGAGCGGGGCGACGGCGACCTTGGGCAGCGTGTTGACGAAGACGAGGAAGGGCACCAGGGCATTGGCCAGGAGCGGCGACCACGCGATGGCCACCCCGAGGAACACGCCGGCAGCGCCCGCCAGCAGGAACGCACCGACGATCTCGCGCGCCGTGGTCCAGGTATGGGCGGCCCACGGAATCTCCCCGGAGGCGACCGCGCGAGCGACGAGCGCCGGGCTCGGCAGAATGTACTCGCGGATGCCCAGGCTCGTCGAAGCCAGCTGCCAGAGTGCGAGCAAGCCCAGGAAGAGGACGATGGACGGCAGGTGGCCGGCCAGCCAGCCGCGCATGTCAGGGCATGAACACCGCGACGGCGTGCCGGCGGACGTAGGCCTCGTCCACCTCGACCCCGAGGCCCGGCCCATCGGGGACGGTCACCCGTCCCCCACCCTTCCACAGCCGCTCGCGCAGGAAGGTGGTCTCGATGAACTGGGGGCCGTTGAGCTGGAGCGGGTTGATGTCGAAGGCGACCGCCAGGTGCAGCCCCGCGGCCAGGCCCAGGTCCGTCTCGGTCAGCCCCGACAGCGACAGACCGAGCCCCGCCGCCTCGGCCATCTCGCAGAGCTGGCGCGAGTACCAGAAGCCGCCGTTGCGCTGCACCTTGGCCACCGCGACAGTCAGCGCGTCGCCGCGGATGTACTCGACGAGATCAGGCAACGAGCGCAGCGTCTCGTCGATGCCGATGGGCGTGGTCGTGGCGGCGACGAGGCGTCGGAAGCCCGAGAGGTTGAGCCCGTTGAGCGGTTGCTCGAAGAGCGCGATGCCCAGATCCTCGAAACGCCGCGCCTGCCGTGTCGCCGTGTCGAGCCTGTAGCCGCGGTTGGCGTCCACCTGAACGAGGCGCTCGCCCGCCGCGCGGCGCACCCGCTGGACCACGTCGAGGTCACCCATCTCCCCGTGGATGCCGATCTTGACGTCGAAGCAGTCGTAGCCGGCCTCGAGCCCTTCTGACACCACACGCTCGGCATCCGCTGGCTTCTCGAGCGTGACCATCCACGTCAGATCGCACTGCGTGCGCCGCCGCCGCCCCAGGAGCTGGTAGACCGGGATGCCGCGCGAGCGCGCGACCAGGTCGTGAAGCGCAACGTCCACCGCCGACTTGGCGAGCGGCGAGCCCATGGTCAGCCCAGGATTGATCGCGCGCTCCATCGCGAGATGAACGCCGTCGAGGTCCCAGGCCTCGAGCCCGACCACCGCGGGTGCCAGGTAGCCCCTGAGCGTGCTGACGATCGTCTCGGTGGTCTCGTAGGTCCAGCGGGGCGTTGGCGTCGCCTCGCCCCAGCCGGAGACACCGTCGTCGGCCGTCACCTTGACGAGCACCCGCGGCGACGGGGCCCCTGGCGTCGCCGCGACGCCGCCGGCGAGCACGAAAACAGCCTTGACCGGGAAGTTGAGGACGAAGACCTCGAGCGAAGCGATTTTCACGGCGGCATCATAGCAATTCGTCCCGCAGGGCGCCACGCCAGGGCGAGCCGCCGACGTTCAGGGTTGTCCATGTGCGGGATCGGGTGCCGACTCGCCCTTCCCCGACGGCTCCATCACGTTGCCGTAGCGGTGCACCACCCGCGCGACCGTCTGCTCGCGCAGGTACCACCGCAGCTCGAGCCGGCCGGTGGCGAGCGCGGGGGCGTCGATGACCGCGACGCCCACCTCATGGGCCGCCCGCCTCACGTCGAGTGAGACCGGATCGAGCACGCGCAGCCGCTCGAGGTCTTTCGGGGACCGGAGCCGCGCGATCAGCTCGGCCTCGCTCTCGAGGACGCCCGCGGCCGGCCCGGTGAGCCCGGGCATCGAGGCCCCGCGCGACAGGCTCACCGTCACCGACACACTGCACGTGAGCGCCGCGAGCAGAACCTGCTGGAGCGCGAGTCGCCCCGCCGTCGATTCGGACTCCGCCCGGATGAGCACTCGCCGGCAGGGCCGGTAGCGGAACACGTTCCGCTCGCCGGGAATCCGGCACGGGTCGTGCTCGGGGCTGAAGTGGCACCGCCAGGCCACCGCATAGCTGGCCGCGCTCGCTCGCAGCTGCGCCCGCGCGGCCTCGTCGCCGGTCTCTTCGAGGCAGCGTTCCAGCAGAGCCGCCACCAGCGGCGCAGAATCCACGTCGGCGCCGGAGGGCGGTAGGGTCTCCTGGTGCCAGCGAGCCAGCTGGAGCACGTAGTCCGGGCCGCCGACCTTGGCGCCGGGCCCGACGGAGGAGGCCTTCCAGCCGCCGAAGGGTTGGCGACCCACGATGGCGCCGGTGACATGGCGGTTGACGTAGAGGGTGCCGGCCTCGATCCGGTCGATCCAGCGGTCGATCTCTCGCTCGTCGAGCGTCTGGATCCCGCTCGTGAGGCCGAACGGGGTGCCGTTGGCGAGATCAATCGCCTCGTCCAGGCTCTCGGCGCGCATCAGTCCCAGCACCGGGCCGAAGCACTCCGTGCGATGGAAGAAGGATCCGCCGCGGACACCGAGCTTGATCCCCGGCGACCACAGGTGCGGATGCTCCCCCACCCGGCGCGGCTCGAGGAGCCACTCCTCGCCCTCGTCGAGTCGGGTGAGCGCGCGACGGAGCGCCTCGCCGGGCGCCTGCGTCAGCGGCGTGATGCGGCTCGACGCCCCCCACGCGCTGCCCACGTCGAGACTACCCGCCGCGTCCCGGAGCTGGCGGCGAAAGACCGGATCGTCGTAGACCTCGGCCTCGCAAATGGCGAGGCTCGCCGCCGAGCACTTCTGGCCGTCATGGCCGAAGGCCGAGCGGACCAGGTCACGGATCGCCTGGTCCCGGTCCGCCAAGGCGGTAATGATCATCGCGTTCTTGCCGCTCGTCTCCGCGAAGAGCGTCAGGTCCGGACGCCAGGCGAGAAAACGCCGCGCCGTCTCGGCCGACCCGGTGAGGATGACCGCGTCGACGCGGGGGTCGGTGATCAGGGCGCGGCCCACGTCGTCGTCGGGGCACGGCACGAACTGCAGGGCCTCGCGGGGAATGCCTCCGTCCCAGAGTGCGCGGGCCAGATGCCAGCCCACCAGCACCGCCTCGGGCGCGGGCTTGAGCAGCACGCAGTTACCCGCCGCGAGAGCGGCGAGCACACCGCCGGCGGGAATCGACAGCGGGAAGTTCCAGGGCGGAGCGACGACCACCACTCCCAACGGCTCCATCCGGCAGCCGGCGAGATCGCCGGCGGTCTCGAGAGAGCGAGGGTAATAGCGGGCGAAGTCGATCGCCTCGGAAACCTCCGGATCCGCCTCCGGTACCGTCTTGGCGCCGTCCACGATCATCGCCCCGATGAGATCACCGCGCCGGCGGGCCAGCATCATCGCGGCCCGATCGAGCAGCGCGCGACGCTCCGCCGACGGCCGGCCGGCCCACGCCGGCTGCGCGGCCCGCGCCACGTCCAGCGCGCGGCTCACCTGCCCGCGATCGGCCAGGGCGTGGCGATAGGCCACGCGCTCCGGTCGCGAGCGATCGCGGCCCTCCGCCTCGCCGGCGCCCGACACGGGCTCGCCCCCGATCTGCAGCGGCACCCGCTCGGGGGCCCGATCGCGCCACCGGGCGACCACGGCGTCGATCCACTCTCGATTGGCGGGAACGGACCAGTCTGTGTCCGGCTCGTTCGAGAACGCCAGGGTGCTGGAGGCGACCGCCTCGTCGAGAACCCCCACCCCGTCGGCCTCGGCCGCGCGATCCTGCCGCTGCCGGGGGGCGTCCGGCACCTCGTCCATGATCTCGAAGGCGGCCAGGAAGCGATCACGCTCGCGCGCCCAGTCTGGTGACCCCGGCTCGAGCCCGAACACGTGCCGGAGAAAGTTGTCGGCCGCCGTGTTCTCGTCCAGCCGCCGTACGAGGTAGGCGATCGCGCTGTGGAAATCCTCCGCGCGCACCACCGGCGCATACAGGAGCAGCCCGCCGGCCCGCGCCTTCACCGCGCGCGCCTGGTGATTGGCCATGCCCTCCAGCATCTCGAACTCGACCCAGGGCTCGATCTCGTTCTGCTCGCGGAGGACAAGGCCGTGGGCGACGTCGAACAGATTGTGGGTGGCGATGCCGAGATGGACGGCCCGCGCGTGGTCACGGTGACAGCCGTACTCGACCATGCGCTTGAAGTTGGCGTCCACCTCCGCCTTCGCGGTATAGGGGGCCTGCGGCCAGCCGTGCCCCGCCGCCTCGATCCTCTCCATGGCGAGGTTCGCGCCCTTGACGATACGGAGCTTGATGGGCGCGCCGTCCCGACGGCATCGCTCGATCGCCCAGGCCACGAGCGCGCGCTGAACCCGGTGCGACTCGGGCAGATAGGCCTGAAGCACGACGCCCGCTGGAAGCGAACGGAACTCGTCCTCGTCGAGCACCTCGCAAAACGCCGTGACCGTCAGGTCGAGGTCCCGGTGCTCCTCCATGTCCAGATTGATGAACTTCGGGGTGAGACGCCCGTCGGGATGGCGGTAGTGATGCCGCAGCGCCTGTCGGTAGAGCGTGCGTAGGCGCGCCTTCACCCGCTCCACGGTGTGACGGAACGCCACCAGGTTGATCTGGCTGAAAACGGAGGACACCTTGACCGAGATGTACTCGACGTCGTCCCGGGCCAGGAGCGCCAGATAGGCTTCCAGCCGGCGGGCCGCTTCCCCCTCGCCCAGGATGGCCTCCCCGAGGAGATTCAGGTTGAGCCGGACACCGGCTCGACGGCGCTCGGCCAGGTACCGGCCGAGATCCTCCTCCTCGCCGGGCAGGATCAGCGACTCGGTCTCGTGCCGGAGGCGGGCCACGATGGGAGGCACGACCAGGCTCGGGAGGTAGTGGCCCATCACCCCACCCAGCATCAGGGCGACCCGCTCCCACCACTCCATGAAGCGCGGCGCCCCGTAGCGATCGAGCAGGGAGCCGAGCTGGTCGGCGATGCGGGCCGGGCGCCGGCTGCGGAAAGCCTGATCGATGAGCGCAATCGTGAGCTGCTTGCCGTGCGGGTCCGCCATCAGCCGGGCGAGCCGGCGCGCCTGGGCCAACTCCTCGGGCGTCTCCTCGGCACGGGCTTCCCGCAGCAGCGCGTCCGCCAGCTCGACCGCGCGGGGGATCCGCTGTCTTCGGCTGAGCATGGCGAACGATACCGCCGCAGCCGTCCCGGAGCGACCGATATTGCCGCGCGCGCTTCAGCCGATCCTAGAGCCCGGAGCGACGTCCAAGTCCGGGCGCAGCAGGATGACTTCTCCCGCGTCGTCGTACGCGCCGAGCACGAGCACCTCGGAGACGAACGGCCCGATCCGCTTGGGTGGGAAGTTCACCACCGCGATCACCCGGCGGCCGAGGAGCGCCGCGGGCGTGTAGTGCTGGGTGATCTGGGCGCTCGACCGCTTGATGCCGAGGGGGCCGAAGTCGATCTGGAGCTTCAGGGCGGGACGCCGCGCCTCGGGAAACTCCTGGGCGTCAACGACCACGCCCACGCGCATGTCGACGCGCTCGAAGTCCTCCCAGGTGATGGTCACGCCGGCCGGGGCGTCAGCGAGCGGCAACCGGGGGCAGCGTGGCGAGCGTCGCTCCCGGGTAGTAGTACAGGACGATCTGCCGGGCGCTGTAGCCCTGGTCGGCCATGGTCTTGGCGCTCCACTGATCGAGCCCGACCCCGTGGCCGTAGCCTCGCCCGACGAAGCGCGCCACGCCTCCCGCCACCGCCACCGCGAACAACGTGCTCTTGAGCGTGTCGTAGCCCACGAGGCGCCGCAGGTCATTGCCGCGGAGGGTCACCGCCCCGGCGGTGCCGCGGACCGCGATGCGCGCCACCCGCAGCGACACGCTGCGCTCCAGGACGTCCAGGGTCACCACGCGCCCGACGGAGATGCCGCCCCGCAGGAGCGCGGCGGAGAGCTCCGACAGGGGGAGATCGAGGCGCCAGCGCTGATGCGGCGAGCCCGAGGGGAACTCGACCCGCACCGGCTTGAGCGCCGGCATGTTCGAGGCGGCGAAGACCACCCGGGGATCCTCGGTGTAGCCGCCGCTGTCCGTGTGATAGAAGGCGGGGAAGAGCTCGCCCTGCCAGAGAAGAACCTGGCCGTCGGTCTCCCGCACCGCGGCCCACACCACCGAATCCGGCGGAACGCGGCCGACGTACTGCTGGTTCAGCGTCGAGGCGACGATGTGATACGCCTTCTCGGCGTTGAGGCGGCGATGGTACGCCGCGTAGGTCCGGGCGACGATGGCCTGGGCCTTGAGCATCTCGAGCGGCATCTTGTCGCCCGCCTCGGCCTTCACCGCGCCCGCCAGGTAGTCCTCGAGCGGCAGCTCGTTGATCACGGTGAGCGTGTCGCCGCTTCGCACGATCTCGAGCGCGCCCGGGTATTCGCGGCCGTTCACCCGGAGGAAGCCGGTGTCGGCGGGGGCCAGCCGGATGCCGTCCACCCGGCGCCCACTGCCGCTGATGTCGAGGGCGCCGCTCCGCAGCGTGGCGCGGATCCACGTCGGCGAATCGCCCACCACCGCGCGTCCGGCGAGGTCGCTCACCATCATCGGCCCGCCGCCCACCTCGACCACGCTGAGCCCGTCGGCGATCGCCACCCGGATGTCTCCGGCCCCCAGCGCTGGCCCGGCCGAGAGCAGGACCGCCAGGGCCGCCGCTGCCCCGAGGACCCGCCTCAGCGCCGGCCGAAGAGCGAGAAGAGCAGCGTGAGCACGAGCGAGAGGACCAGGCAGGTGGCCAGCGGGAAGTAGAACGACCAGCTCCCGCGCTCGATATGGATATCCCCCGGCAGCCGTCCGAGCCATGGCACCTTCCCCGACAGATTTCCCGCGACGAGCAGGACCACCCCCAGGAGTACCATCACCGCCCCGAATCCCAGAAGCATTTTGCCCAGCGGAATCAAAGTGGTAGCTGCCCCTGCCCCCCGGGGGATGGCGGCATCGCGTAGCCCAGGTGCGCGTAGGCGGCGGAGGTCGCCTTGCGGCCGTTCGGGCTGCGCACGACGTAGCCGATCTTGAGCAGGAAGGGCTCGACGACCTCGGCCAGCGTCTCGGCCTCGTCGTTGATGGTGGCCGCGATGGCCTCCAGGCCGACCGGCCCGCCTTTGTACTGCTCGATGATCGCGGTGAGGAAGCGGCGGTCGAGGCGGTCGAGCCCGGCCTCGTCCACGCCCTCCTGGTCGAGGGCCCGGCCAGCGATCTCGGCGGTGACGGTCCCGTCGGCCTTCACCTGAGCGTAGTCGCGCACCCGGCGCAGCAGCCGGTTGGCGATGCGTGGCGTGCCCCGGGCGCGCCGCGAGATGGCCTCGGCCCCGCCCGCCACGATGGGCGCGCCCAGGATCGAGGCGGAGCGGCGGATGATCGCGGTCAACTCCTCGCCCGAGTAGAAATCGAGGTGGTGGAAGATCCCGAACCGCTCGCGCAGCGGCGAAGAGAGCATGCCCGGCCGCGTGGTCGCGCCGACCAGGGTGAACGGGCGCAGGGGGATGCGGATGGTGCGCGCGTTCAGCCCCTTGTCCATCACGAAGTTGACCGAGAAGTCCTCCATCGCCGGATACAGCAGCTCTTCCACCACCCGGGGCAGCCGGTGGATCTCGTCGATGAACAGGACGTCCCGCTCGGCGAGATTGGTGAGGATGCCCATGAGGTCGGCCCCACGCTCGAGCGAGGGCCCGGCGGTGGTCACCATGTTCGCTTCCATCTCGTTGGCCATGATGGCGGCGAGCGTGGTCTTGCCGAGGCCGGGCGGGCCCGAGAGGAGCACGTGGTCGAGAGGCTCGCTGCGCCGTCGCGCCGCCTCCACCGAAACGCGCAGGCTCTCGACCGCCGCACGCTGGCCCACGTATTCCTCGAGCCGCTGCGGCCGGAGCTGCCGCTCGACCTGCGTCTCCTCCGGCAGAGCGGCCCGGCTCATGACCCGGGCCTCGTCGGTCAGGCCCGCCCCCGAGTCAGCCCGTCCGTCCGCCACGGTAGATCTCGTCGAGCAGCTCCTCGGGCGTGCTGACGCCCGGGCGCCGGCTGATGGCTGCGCTGATGATGGGGGCCGCCTCGCTCGGACGATAGCCGAGCTGCTTCACCAGGATCTCGAACACCATGCCGCGCAGCCCCTCTTCGTCCGGGGTGGCGGCCGCCGCGGGCTCCGGCGTCGCGGCCTCCGGCCGTACCAGCGCGAACTTGGCGACCTTGGCCTGCAGCTGCGCCACGATGTTCTTGGCCTTCTGCGGGCCGATGCCGGGCAGCCGCCGCAGATAGCCCTCGTCCTGGCGCGCGATGGCCGCCGCGATCTCTCCGACCGGCGCCGCGAGCGAGCGGGCCGCCACCATCGGGCCCACGTCCTTCACCGTGATCAGCTTCTCGAAGAATTCCTTGTCCAGCTCGGAGGTGAACCCGATCAGCACCGGCCGCGGCTGGTTCTGGGTGGCGTGGTAGTGGATGGCCAGCGCTATCTCGTCCGCCGCGTCGCCGTCGGCGGCCTTGGCGTGCACCAGCTCCTGCTGCGTCACCGGGGGCACGAAGACCTCGTAGCCGACTCCCGCCGCCTCCACGACGACACGATCCTCCAGCTTCCGCCGCAGCCGCCCCCGCAGCGACGCGATCATGGCCGGATCGGACCCCGCGAAGCGACGAGCGCGCGATTGGGGGAGTGCGGGGGCCATCTCGGGGCCCCCGCAGATGACGATGACGATGACGATCCAGGTGAAGGAAAGCGACCGACGATCCGCGCCATCCCGGTCGCGGCGAGGCCGAGCGCGTCGGCCACGTGCGAGGGGCGCGGCAGATCTCGCAGCCCGAGCACGGTCTGCACCGCGCGCTGGACCTGGGCCTTCCCCGCCGCGCCGTTGCCGGTCATCGCCCGCTTGACCTCGGCGGGCGCCAGCGCGAGCACGCCTACTCCGAGCTGACGGGCCGCCAGGTAGATCACGCCGCGGGCGTGTCCCATCAGGATGGCGGTGCGGGGAAACTTGTACTCGGTGTAGAGATCCTCGACCACGAGGAGGCCGGGGCTCTCCGCCTCGATGATCCGATGCACCGCCCGGTACAGGGCGTTCAGCCGCACCTCGAGGGGCTGCCCGGTGGTGGTGCTGATGACTCCGGCATCGCGGACCGCGACGCCCCCGGCACCCATCTCCAGCACGCCGAACCCGGTAGCGACGAGCCCCGGGTCCACGCCCATGACGCGAAGCGCGCTACGCGGCGGTGATGGCGTCGATGACCTCGTCGGCGATGTCGTAGTTGGAGTAAACCGACTGGACGTCGTCCTGCTCCTCGAGAGCCTCGATCAGCCGCAGCACCGCCGCGGCCTCCTTGCCCTCCACCCGCACCGTGGACTGCGGCACCATGTCGACGCGCGCCTCCAGCACCGGCATCCCCTGCCGCTCCAGCGCCTGGCGCACCGCCTCCATTTCATCAGGAGACGTGGTGACCTCGAACACTTTTTCGACCTGCCGGACGTCGGTCGCCCCCGAATCGAGCGCCTTCTCGAGGAGATCGTCCTCCTTGACCTTCTGGGCGTCCACCTCGATCAGGCCGCGCCGGTCGAACATCCACGCGACACATCCGGCGGTGCCCATGCGGCCCTCGTTCTTCTCGAAGACGTGGCGGATCTCCGGGCCCGTCCGGTTCTTGTTGTCGGTCAGGGTCCGCACCAGGATCGCGACCCCGCCGGCCCCGTAGCCCTCGTAGGCGATCTCCTCGTAGGACTCGCCGGGCAGCTCGCCGGTCCCCTTCTGGATGGCCCGCTTGATGTTGTCGGCGGGCATGTTGGCCGCCCGCGCCGCCTCGGTGGCCGCCTTCAGGCGCAGGTTGCCCTTGGGATCGCCGCCGCCGTTCTTGGCCGCGACGGTGATCTCGCGCAGGATCTTCGAGAACAGCTTGCCGCGCTGCACGTCCGTCTTGCCCTTCTTCCGCTTGATCTGCGACCACCGTGAGTGTCCCGACATGACGGTCTCCTACGCGCCCTTGCTCAGGGATGATTTCAGCTCTTTCACGCGCTCCAGGCGCCGGGCCCGGCGCTCGAGCGCCTCGGCCCACCGCCGCTGCTCGGCCGGCGTCTGCGGGGTGAACGGCGGGCACGGCTGGGGCCGGAGCGCCGCCCCGGGCTCGGGCCCGAGGTGCACGAACGTCAGATACGCGGTGCAGGCGTGGCGCACTTCGCCGGTCCGCGGCACCTCGCTCAGCACCTTGACCCCGATTTCCAGCGACGACGTTCCCACGTGATTGAGACCGGCCTTGAAGGTCACCACCTCGTTCGCCGAGATCGGCGAATAGAAATCCAGCGCGTCCAGACACGCGGTCATCACCAGCCCACGGCAGTACCGCATGGAGAGAATACCGCCCGCCTCGTCGATGTCGAGCAGGAGCTTGCCCGCGAACATGGTGTTGCCGAACAGGACGTCCTCCGGGAGGACGGATCGGCACGACTCGAAACGCCATCGCAGCTGCTCGGGGGCGTCGTCGTCCACCTCCCGGATGCGCTCGGCCCGCCGGGCGAAGCGCTGCAGCCGCCGGGCGCGCCGCTCGCCCGCCGCCGCGTGGAGCGCCTCCTCGGCGGGGCCCCGCGGCGTCACCGGCTGGGGCACCGGCACCGGCTTGACGTGCTCGTCCACCTTGACGAAGACGAGATGCGAGGAGAGCGTGAGCGCGCGCGCGCCGGTGGCCGGCTTCTCGGCGTAGACCTGCACGCCGACCTCGAGCGAGCAGCGCCCCACGTACTCGACCTGCGCCTGCAGCACCGCCACTTCCCCGACCTTCACCGGGTGCAGGAAGTCGATGTCGTCCATGGCGCCCAGGACCACGTTGCCGCGGGCCACCCGGGAGGCCGCGATGGTGCCGCACGTCGCGATCCACTGCATCATGCGGCCCCCGTGGATCTGGCCGGGCGCTCCCGCGTGCTCGGGGAACACCCAGTTCACCATCTCGGTAGCCGTGTCGGAGATCGAGAGCATGGTCAGGGCCGGATGCGTCGTAAGTCTCGCATTTTTCTACCACGGTGGGCACTCCAAGTCCAGCCGGCGGGGGCGCGCGGGGCGTTGACAATCGCGGGAAGCGGCCCTAGGGTTGGGGCCACACGCGACCCCGGGCTGGGAACCAGCGGCACCGGCGCCAGGAGGGCCCGATCATGGAATTCGAGTACTCGAAGAAGACGAAGATGTACATGGAGCAGCTCACCGACTTCATGAACAAGCACGTCTATCCGAGCGAGCCGGCCTTCGCCGACCAGCTCAATTCGGGTCCCACCCGCTGGCAGATCCCGCCAATCATGGAAGAGCTCAAGGCCAAGGCGCGCGAGCGCGGCCTCTGGAACCTGTTCCTCCCCGAGAGCCAGCGCGGAGCCGGCCTGACGAACCTCGAGTACGCCCCGCTGTGCGAGATCATGGGGCGCTCACCGATCGCGCCGGAGACCTTCAACTGCTCGGCGCCCGACACCGGGAACATGGAGGTGCTCGAGCGTTACGGGAACGCCGAGCACAAGAAGCTCTACCTGGAGCCTCTGCTCGAGGGCAAGATCCGCTCCGCATTCGCCATGACCGAGCCCAAGGTGGCGTCGTCCGACGCGACCAACATCGAGTCGTCGATCACGCGTGACGGCGACTCCTACGTGATCAACGGCCACAAGTGGTGGACGTCCGGGATCGGGGACCCGCGCTGCAAGGTCCTCATCTTCATGGGCAAGACGGACGCGAAGAATCCGGACAAGTACAAGCAGCAGTCCATGATCCTGGTGCCCCGCGACTCGCCCGGGATCAAGGTGGTCCGGATGCTCACCGTGTTCGGCTACGACGACGCCCCCCACGGACACGGCGAGGTGCTGTTCGAGAACGTGCGGGTGCCCGCCTCCAACATGCTGCTCGGCGAGGGCCGGGGCTTCGAGATCGCCCAGGGCCGCCTGGGCCCGGGGCGCATCCACCACTGCATGCGGCAGATCGGAGTGGCCGAGCGTGCGCTCGAGCTGATGTGCAAGCGCGCCACCAAGCGCGTGGCCTTCGGCAAGCCGCTGGCCGACAACGACATCACGCTGGAGCGCATCGCGGAATCTCGGATCGAGATCGACCAGGCCCGCCTGCTGGTGCTGCACGCGGCCTACATGATGGACACCGTCGGCAACAAGGCGGCCCGCCAGGCCATCGCCGAGATCAAGGTGGCCGTGCCGAACATCACCGGTCGCGTGGTCGAGCGCTCGATGCAGCTACACGGCGGCGGCGGCGTCAGCCAGGAGTTCCCGCTCGCGTCCATGTGGGCCCACTCGCGCACCCTCCGCTTCGCCGACGGCCCCGACGAGGTCCATCGCCGTCAGATCGGCCGGCTCGAGCTTCGCAAGCACGGCTAGGCTCAGAGGACTGGCTGGCGTCCGGTCAGCCCGGCAGGAGTCGGCTCCTACGCGTTGGGGGAGTGCGGGGGCCATTTCTGGGCCCCCGCATCAAAAGTGAAGCGGGTCCCTCAGTCTCGTCGCAGACCTCCGCGCCGGCCGGTGCCGGTGGCGCTACTTCCCGGCCGCCTGGTCGATCCAGACGCGGTCCAGGCGCGGGTTGCCGCTCGGGTGCAGGCGCAGGTTGCGCACCTCCGGGCGGACCAGGGCCCAGTGCATGCGCACGTAGAGCGGCACCCACGGCATATCCTCCGCCAGCATGGCCTGCGCGCGGACGTAGAGCCGCTGGCGCTCGGCGCGGAAGGAGACCTGGCTGGCCCGGATGAGCAGGTCGTCGAGGGTCCGGTTGCGGTAGAAGGATAGGTTGTGCGCCTCGCTGCCCTTGGTCGCGCCTTCGCTGCTCGACAGCGGGTAGAGCAGGAAGTGAGGGTCGCCGGCCTCAAGGCGGGCCTCCAGGACCGTCATCTGGTGCTGACCGTTGCGGGCCAGCTGGAGCGCGGTCTCCGCCGGCTCCGTCTGGATGGGCACCGAGATGCCCGCGGTGGCGAGCGAAGCTCGGATCGCCTCGGCGAGCCGCGTGAGGTCCCCCGGCTTGCCGCCATCGCCGATCAGGAGGTTGGCGGAGGTCCCGCGCGGGTAGCCCGCCTCGGCCAGGAGCCGCTTGGCGTTCGTGGGATTGGCCTCCAGCACCGGGGGCCCGTCACGCCGCCCCCAGGCGCCGAGCGGGAGGAACGAGAGTAGGGGGACGCCGATCGACGAGACGGACGGGGCGACGAGTGACGGATCGAGCGCCGCTGCCACCGCCTGGCGGGCCTTGATCCGGTTGAACGGCTCCTTCTCGGTCTCGAGCGCGAGGAACCCGATGCGCCAGCCGGGGATCCCCAGCACGCCGGCGGAGCGGGCGGGGAGCATCGTCGTGAGGACCACGTCCACCGCCAGAGCGTCCAGCATCGCCTCCCCCCGGCCGTCCTCTCCGGCGTCGACGAAGACCAGCCGCGTCGAGCGGGGCGCGCCGCCCCAGTAGGTCGGATTGGCGTCGAGCACCACCCGGCCAAGGCTCGCCTCGGTCAGCATGAACGGACCAGTCCCGACCATGCGCTGGCCCACGCTGCTCGGCAGGATGATGGAGAAGGCCGGGTGGGCCAGGACCGCCGGGAGCGGCGCGTAGGGCAGCAGGAGGCTGATCTGTACGGTCCGCGCGTCGACGGCCCGGATCTCCTTGACGACACCCGGCGTCCCCCTCACCAGCCGTGGCGCGGCCAGGTTCGGGCTGGGCGCGTTGGCGGCGTTGGGTAGGATGACCCGCCCGAGCGCGTCCACCACGTGCTGCGCGGTCAGCACGGTCCCGTCGTGCATCCGGACTCCGTCCCGGAGGCGGAACGTCCAGATGAGCCCGTCCCGGGAGACCGACCAGCGAGTCGCGAGCCCGGGCTCGATGTCGCTCGTGGTCTCGCGGTATTGCACGAGGGTGTCGAACATCTGTCTCGCGATCACCGAGACCGGTCCCTCGAGCGCCGTAGCCGGGTCCAGCGAGGTCGGGATCGACGGCAGGCCCACGCGGAGCACGCCGCCCTGAGCCCAGGCGGCCCCGGAGAGACCGAGGACGAGCGCCGCCATGACCACCATCGACCGGCACGCGCGCGACATGGACGTTGTTATACGACGAACGGACCCGCTGCGCGATGCTTGGACACATCGCGCGGCTTCTGCTCATCGCTTGGGCCTTCGGCGCGGCCGCAGCGCTTGCGCGCTGGCGAAGTCCGCATACCACGGGCGCCGGCGCTGCGGCATCACATGGCACCGAACCTGCTACTCACCGAAGGAGAGTGTCCGCGACGGCGCGTCGGGATGGAGCCTGGCGGCGCTGGAACCACCATCGGGAGGCGCCGGTTTCACTCGGTGAAGCGATAGGTGATCGCAGCGAGACGAATCGGAGAAAGTAAATGAAATCAATGGCTCCCGATCGAAAAACGAGGCCAATTCGCTTGACTTAACGCGAAACGGGCTCCTATACTGAGGTCACCTTTCAGAGACGTGGGAGCGGAGCGCGAGTGGTCGCGCTCGCGGAAGTGCCCGATGGTTCACCCAGAAAGGAATGGGCGAACATGAAGGAGTTCGACAAGAAGGGCAATCCGAGCCGGGAGCCCGCGTCCGAAGGGATGAAAGGGCTCTCGAAATTCCTCCCCATGACTGACTCCAACTACCGGAGACGCCTCACCGAGTACGAAGTCCAGGTCCAGGACCTTCAGGCTTACGTCCGCTCGCTCGAGGCCGAGACCGGGCGGCTGCGCAAGAAGCTCGAGGACGCGCCGAAGGAGTTCATGATCCTCGAGAACAAGCTGCGCGAGGCCAATCGTCAGCTCGTGCAGGCGTTCAACCAGAACGAGAAGCTCGTCAACGCGCTCTACGAGGCCCGGGAGCAGATCACCGCGCTGAAGGAAGAGGTCGACAAGCTCTGCGCGCCCCCCTCGACCTACGGCGTCTACCTCTCCGTCAACGAGGACGGCACCGTCAACATCCTCTCCCAGGGACGCAAGGTGAAGGTCAACCTGCATCCCTCCATCAAGGCCGAGGCCATCAAGCCCGG